>Ga0074195_1000262_pt1 | contig 118539 bp, 112 predicted proteins | sample EPASupsiteHSE623_FD_64525 | JGI IMG/M metagenome (GOLD analysis project Ga0074195, IMG submission 64525) | Bioremediated contaminated groundwater from EPA Superfund site, New Mexico - Sample HSE6-23 | ecosystem: Environmental > Aquatic > Deep subsurface > Groundwater > Contaminated ... | reverse complement strand
TTGATCTCTTCCGGCTCCTCGTTTGGGAAGGACTCCGAAAAAACTAAAATTTGTTTCGGTTGTTTCTGTCCTTCAATCTCTCGGTTGATCGGTGGTTGGCAGAGTTGATGACTTTCCATAGTCAAGGGAGGAAAATTTAGAGAAGTACTGAGATCCGGGAGAATGCCGCTACTAATCTGGTGGATCGCCCTATCGCGCTGAATGCAAGCGAGAGAACCAGAAGTTGGGTTACCGAACCTGGGCGGATGAGATAGATACAGGAAAAGATGGTTCGTTGAATGGGTCTTTTCTTCAGTGAAATAGATCTTCGGTTAAATGTCCGAGCCAGTTCTTTTAATGGCATGACGTGGGAAGTCAGGATGGAATTCCAACTCTATCAGAGGATAGTTAATTTCGGCAGAAGGGGGTATAAAGTAATTCCGAACGATATTTACCTCGGTTATTCAATCGCTGACCGAATTTTCGATTTGTACAACATGGCAGATATTCGAAAAAGGAGATTTCAGCATTTAATGTGAGCAGGTTTTTTTAAGATCAGATGTTGCGGTAGAAAAAAATACACTTCAGATTACCTCACAGCCGGAATTGTAGTGGGTTCGATATATTAATACATCCTAAAACAAAAAATATGGGATCTAATCATTTTAAGGATAAAATTTACCATGTCCGGGAATGCAATAATTTCAAAACGGCAGTACCTGAAAAAGATAATCAATACGTTCTGTCCGAAGATACTCCTGCAGATTTCACCAAAAAAAAACTGGGTGAAGTCACATTGGAAAAATCAGAACGCAGGTGAGATTCATGGATATGATAATTATTGCACTGACCACCCTGTTACCGCCGTTGTTTTGCCGGAGATAGATCGTATTGTCCCGAAAGAAGCCACGATCCTTGATATCGGGTGCAACTGTGGATATTATCTGTCCAGGCTAAAACAGGAGGGCTACTCACATCTCACCGGTATAGACATCTGCGGTAATGCAATAAATTATGGTAAAACGCATTTAAACCTGTCTGACGTTGAAATGATCACCGGGAGTTTTGAAGAAGTACTTCCACGGTTATGTTCAGAAAACCGTAAATTCAGTCTTGTGTATACAGTTGGCGCCACTGTGGAACTTGTCCACCCATCTTTCGACATCATCAAATATATCTGCGAAATCTCCGATGAGTATGTCGTCCTCATCATCAGTCTCTGGGGTCATGATTACCCGAGGTTCTGGGAGTTCGAGTTCGAACAGAATGGGTTTATCCTTGTTAAGCAGATAACCCCGTATGATGGCAACACGGACGCGATCAGGGATCCCAGCCATGTCACTTCACTGCTGGTGTTCAAGAGAATACAATAGGTATTATTGAGGTGCCGTGAGACACTACTGACGGGTTCCAATCCCGTTACTTTATCTGTAGTTCTATTGACACACCGGGATCTACAACTTCACGGTAAAATTTCATATCGCATCAAAATGATAATCAAGATTAAAGCTCATAAATAAGGATACACGCGAATAGAAATCTGACATTATAAAATCCTAACAAGGAGTTTTTATGGAGTGGGAAAAACAAACAATCCTGATAACTGGCGGAACGGGTTCGTTCGGGAAAAAATTTTCCGAAATCTTGATGAAAAAATATCATCCTAAAAAAATAATTATTTTTAGCAGGGACGAACTGAAGCAGCATGAAATGCGCCAGTTTCTTCCGGATAATCCCGGTTCTCCCGTACGTTATTTCATAGGAGATATACGGGATAAAGATCGTCTTAACCGGGCATTTCATGGGGTCGATATTGTTGTCCATGCAGCTGCATTGAAACAGGTTCCTGCATGTGAATATAATCCCTTTGAAGCAGTCCTTACAAATGTAATTGGCTCAAAAAATATTGTTGATGCTGCAATAGATCAGGGCGTGAAAAAAGTCCTTGCACTGAGTACAGACAAGGCAGTAAATCCTATAAATCTCTATGGTGCAACAAAACTATGCGCAGAAAAACTTTTTGTAAATGGGAATGCATATTCGGCAAGTGAAAATGGTCCGTTTTTCAGTTGCACACGATATGGGAATGTCGTCGGTAGTCGGGGAAGCGTGATCCCGGTTTTTTCAGAGCAGAAAAAACACGGAAAGATTACCATTACCGATCCTCGCATGACCCGGTTTTGGATAACCTTGGAGCAGGGGGTTCATTTTGTGGTAAAATCAATCGAAGAAATGCATGGCGGTGAGATTTTCGTTCCAAAAATCCCAAGTATGAATATAATGGACCTTGCAAAAGCAATTGCTCCGGGCTGTGAAACGAATACCATTGGCATCAGACCTGGAGAAAAAATCCATGAGACGTTGATTTCTTCTGATGAAGCATATCAGACACGGGAGTTTAAAGAAAAATACGTTATCCTTCCATCACACCCATGGTGGAGCGGAAAGCACTGGTCGCAGGGTGCAAAATTGCCGGAGGGATTCAGTTATACAAGTGATAAAAATGATCAATGGCTATCTCTCGATGAACTGAAAAATCTAGTCAGAGAATGTAAATGAAAAACAAGCCGAAATCTGAGTTGGCACTTTATGGAGGTAATCCAGTTCGCGATTCCCTGTTGCCCTACGGGAAGCAATGGCTTGACGATAACGATGTCAATGCAGTTGTGGAAGTCCTTAAATCAGACTGGCTGACAACGGGACCAAATGTAGCTGAATTCGAGCAGGTATTTGCAGAAACAGTTGGGGTAAAAGAGGCTGTTGCCGTAAGTAATGGAACGGCTGCATTACACACAGCAATGTATGCCCTGGGGATTGGGCCCGGTGATGAGGTTATCGTTCCTCCAATTACATTCGCCGCATCGGCAAATTGTATTGTTTACCAAGGTGCCACACCGGTTTTTGCGGATGTAGATTCAAAAACGTTATTGATCGATCCTGAATGTGTTGAATCCAAAATTACCCCCCGAACAAAAGCAATTATTGCCGTCGACTATGCAGGGCAAGCCTGCGATTACAAAACCCTGAACGATATCGCACAATCTCATAACATTCATCTCGTCGATGATGCATGTCATGCACTCGGGGGAAAATATAATAATAAGCCTGTTGGATCCCTAGCAGATCTTAATATCTTCAGTATGCACCCGGTGAAACATATTACCTCAGGAGAGGGGGGAGTTATCTCAACCGATGACACGTTATTCGCCCAGAAAATGCGGGTCTTTCGGAACCATGGAATTACTTCCGATCATCATCAGAGGGAATTGGCAGGCTCATGGTTTTATGAGATGGTTGATCTGGGATACAATTATCGTCTGACTGATTTCCAATGTGCTCTTGCGAAGAGTCAGATAAAAAAATTAGCATACTGGGTGAAAAAAAGGCAGGATATTGCAAAAAGTTATGATACCGCTTTTGCCAACATGCCGGAAATCTCACCATTAGCTCTTCGAAAGGATGTAAGTCATGCATATCATCTTTATGTAATTCGGTTAAACCTAGAAAAAATACGGACCTGCAAGGCAACAATTTTCAACTCGCTCCGTGCTGAAGGTATAGGGATCAACGTTCATTATATTCCGGTTCACTTGCATCCATTTTATCAACAAAAGTTTAATACCAGACCGGGAATGTTCCCCCATGCGGAAAAAGCGTATGAAGAAATTATCTCACTGCCAATCTTCCCAAAAATGGATGATAATGATATCTGTGATGTCATAAATGCAATGGAAAAAGTGATCCGAGCATATTCATGAAAAAAAATATCATCGCAATTGTACAGGCCCGTATGGGAAGTACAAGGCTTCCCGGTAAAGTCATGCTTGATATTGCTGGTAAACCAATGCTGGTCCGAGATATCGAACGTATCCAGAGAGCAAAAAAAATAGATGATATCGTTGTTGCTACGACAACAAAATCCGAAGATGATATAATTGAATTAATGTGCCATGAAAATGAGTGGAATTTTTATCGCGGCAGCGAGACAGATCTCCTTGATCGCTACTACCAAACAGCAATTACATTTGAGGCGGATCCGGTTGTACGGATAACGTCTGATTGCCCGTTAATCGAACCAGCGATCATTGATCAATTAATTGAAAAATTTTTATCCCTTCAGCCGGAGATTGATTATGTTTCAAACATTTTTCCGATAAGAACCTATCCCATTGGTCTTGATGCCGAAGTGATGAGCTTTTCTGCATTGAAGAGATGCTGGAAAGAAGATCTAAACCCTCTATTTCGGGAGCATGTGACGGAATATATTCTTCACAATCCGAATTTATTCAAATTCAAAGAGATTACAAATAATAACGATCTTTCCCTTATGAGATGGACAGTCGATACCAAAGAAGACCTTGAGTTTGTCCGCAGGATTTACAGTCATTTCAAAACGGATTGTTTCTCGTGGTACGATATTCTGGCCTTGTTACGCGAGTATCCGGAATTACAGGATATTAACAGAAATATCAAACAAAAAACGGTCTGATTTTATCATGGCTGAAAAAAAAACAATTCTCATCCGGGCTGATGCGAACAATACGATCGGCACGGGTCATGTAATGCGCTGTCTTGCCCTCGCCCAGGCATGGCAGGATGATGGGGGGAAGGCAATTTTTCTTATGGCTGCAGGTTGTTCATCTGCCTTTGAAGAACGCCTTCGGAAAGAAGGAATTGATTGCATAATAATCACCGAACAATCCATTATTCCTGATGACGATGCCTCGATAACTGCAGATATTGCAAAAAAAACCCATGCCCGGTGGGTTGTTGTCGATGGATATCAGTTTGATGCCCAATACCAGAAAAAATTAAAAACCTGTAATGAATTCAAAGTCCTTTTTCTTGATGATTATGGCCATGCCAAAGCCTACTATGCGGATATCATCCTTAACCAGAATGTGTATGCTTCTGAGAAGATTTATGAAAACCGTGAAGATTATACGAAAATGCTCCTTGGAACACAATATGTCCTGTTGCGAAGAGAGTTCCGGGTGAGAAGAGGATGGGTTCGCCAGATCCCTGATCGGACCCGGAAAATTCTTGTCACACTCGGAGGAGCGGATCCTGACAATATTACAAAGAAAGTTCTCGAATCTCTGGAGAAATTATATTTAGAGGATCTGGAGATCAAAGTTGTAGTTGGGGGAAATTTCCAGAATAATAAGGAGATTTTTGATCTGGTAAAACAAACCTGGTGTAAATGCGAGATCGTACAAAACCCTATAAATATGGCAGAATTGATGGTATGGGCCGACATTGCAATTTCTGCCGGAGGAAGCACTTGCTGGGAGATGGCATTTTTGGGACTTCCCAATATAATCAACATTCTCTCGTCAGATCAGGAATTAATTGCAACCGCTCTATCAGAAAAAAAAATCTCTGTTAAACTTATGAGTTCTGAAAATAATTTTAAAAACTCCCTGATTGACGCGATAACAGGATTACTGAATTCTCCAAAAACGTATCTAGAATTATCTAAAAATGGACAAAACCTTATTGATGGACTCGGGGCTGAAAGAATAGTCAGAATATTACAGGATTCATAATCGTTAAACGTGATATGTTATGGAAAGACCTTTGAGGATAGGAAAAAAGAAGATCTGTGATGAAAATCCGGTGTACATCATCGCTGAGATTGGTATAAACCATAATGGGGAGATCCAACTCGCAAAACAGATGATTGACAAAGCAATTGATTGCCATGCAAATGCCGTGAAATTTCAAATCTTCAAAACGGATGAATTTCTTTCTGACCCCCAAATTATGTATACCTATTTTTCACAGGGAAAAAAAATCACCGAATCAATGATTGAGATGTTCAGACGATATGAATTCAGCAAAAATGAATGGAAGGAAATATTCTCCTATTGCGCAGATAAAAAAATTGACTGCTTTGCTACCCCCCAAAACTCTTCAGATCTCGATTTCCTGATGTCCCATGTAGATGTACCGGCAATCAAAGTGGGATCTGATGATCTGACAAACCTTGAACTGATTGAGTATTATGCAAATAAGAAAAAACCACTCATTATTTCTGCCGGAATGGCATACCTGGCTGAAATTGAAGATGCGGTGAATACGGTTCGCAAGACCGGAAATAATAATTTTGCAATACTCCATTGTGTTTCCAGCTATCCGACAAAAGCTAAGGATGTACATTTGAAAAAAATGCTTACGATAAAAAATGCATTTGATGTAGTGGTAGGGTTTTCTGATCATACGATGGGTTCAACTGCTGCCATAGGGGCAGTGTCTCTGGGTGCCCGTATTATTGAGAAACACGTTACTCTTGATAAAGAACTCCCGGGACCGGATCATTGGTTCTCATCAAATCCTAGGGAATTTAAAGAGTATGTGCAGGATATCCGATTTATCGAACATGCATTAGGAAATGGGATTATTAAACCAACCGTTGATGAGATGGCCATGCGCAAACTTGCCCGGCGGAGTATTATGGCATCGAAAAATATTGCATCAGGTGAAACAATAACGCGGGATGTCATCAGTTTTAAAAGACCAGGTACTGGATTGGCCCCAAAATTTTTACAGTACGTTCTCGGTAAAACAAGCACAATGGATATAAAACAAAACGATCAAATTACCTTCGAAAAACTGTGCGGACCAAGAGAAGAAAAACCCGCACGAATTAAAAACAGGGAAAACCCTGATACATCACGGGAGACTTAACACCATCCATTCGCATTTGATCAATTAATAATACTTTGCGAAGTGCAAAATGAATGAATCAACAATTCTGGTGATCTGATATGACAAATATCCTATTTGTGAATATACCTTCTTTACCATGGGACGAACTCAAACTCTATGCCCAGCAAAAAAATTCGATATATACGCCATTTGTAATGCCAATGTCCATTTTATATTTATCAGCAAGTATTAAGGCAAAATTCGGAAATAGACAGGAAGTCCAGATTCTGGATTATAATGCTCATACAGATAAAATAAAAAACTATTCCGATAATCCAGAAAAGTTTTTTTCGGGCCTCGCAACTCAGTTAATTAAATTTGAACCGGAGATTATCTCGATTACCCTAAATTTTGCGTGTGCATATAAATCATTTCTTCTTTGCGCCAGAGAACTGAGAATAAAGTATCCAAAATCAATAATTATTGTCGGCGGAATTCAAGCATCTAATACGGTACATCATCTGATTAAAAATCCTGATATCGACTATATCATTTGCGGAGAGGGCGAAATAGCATTCCCTGATTGTATTGAAGCATATGAGAACGGAAAGACAATGTACACGATTAAAGGGATTTATTCAAAAGAGAAAGTCCCTGATAAAAAACCCATTATTACCGATATGGTGGAAAATTTAGATACAATACCATATCCGGATTGGGATATCCTTGATATGAATAAATATTTACGAGCCGGCAGGATGCAAACAACCCATGATATCAATATGAAAACTGCAACAATCATTACTTCACGAGGTTGCCCATTTCATTGTACATTTTGTTCTTCTCATACGATACATGGAAGGAAAATTAGAAACCGGTCAGTTGAAAATGTGATGGGGGAGATTATCGAGTTAAATAGAAGATACGGAATAAAGATGATCACGTTTGAAGATGATCTTTTCACCTCCGACAAAAAAAGAACAATGGAAATTCTCTCTAAAATAAAGCAGCTAAATATTGAAAAATTGCATATAGAGTGTCCTAATGTTCTTTCAATAAACACAATTGATGCTGATATTTTGGATCTGATGGTTGATTGCGGACTTGTTGTCACGAATTTCGCGTTAGAATCAGGTTCTGCGTTCACTCAAAAATATATTATAAAAAAACATGTAAATCTTGAAAAAGCACATATTCTTGTTAATTATTTACGACAGAATCACCCGAAAATCTACATCAGGTGCATGCTCCTTTTTGGATTTCCTCACGAAACAAAAGAACTGATGCTGGAGTCTCTGGAATTCGCAAAAACATTAGATTTGGATTGGGTAGCATTCGCTCCGGCAACACCACTGCCAGGATCAGAAATGTATACTCAGTTTATTGAGATGGGTGTGATCCAAGATACCCCGGAGATGTGGGAAAAATGCCATTTTGGACTAGGTTCAAGAGATTTTGATACTCCGGAAATATCTGCCAGGGACTTAAATGAGTTTATTTATCAGGCAAATCTCGAAGTAAATTTTAAAAATAATCACAATATGATTACAGGAAAATACTCAAGAGCGATTGAGCAATTTGAGACTATAGTAAAACATTATGAATATCATATAATTGCATGGTTTTCGCTTTTATATTGCTACAAGAAACTTCAGGATATACAGGGAGTGGAAAGAGCAGAAAATCAAATTAAATCATTACTGGAATCAGATGAACGAGCGATTGAAATGTATCAAAAATATCCACAATTTATTCCGCACTATGATGAGGTTAATTAAATGCAAAATAGCGAATTTTGGAAAAAACACTGGAGTGCGTCGGTCCAAGAAAATAAAGATATCCGACATATGTCTGGTTGGGGTGACAGGACATTTCAGGAGATGCTTTTTTCAATAACGGATATTGCAAAAAAGTTGAGACTGAAGAATGAGGACATTTTACTGAATATTGGCTGCGGAGCAGGCATATTTGAGATTGCCTTCTCTCACTGGGTCAGTAAAATCTATAGTATAGATTACTCTGAAAATATGGTAAAAATTGCCAAACAGCATACGTCTTCATATAAAAATATCTCGATCATTCAGGGTAATATTTGCGATATTCCGTTTCCTGATAATTTTTTTGATAAAATTTTAGTCCATGCCATGATACAATATCTTAATGATATGGAAGAAGTCGATATTGCATTGCGTGAACTGAAACGAGTATCAAAACCCGGTTCAATTATCAGCATATCCCTCCTCCCCAACAAGGATACAAAACCGGAATATATCAATGGATTTTACCAATTAGGGTTGTCTGATGAAGAAATTACGAAAAAAATTGAAATTAATAATTTAACGTTATGGTTTGATAAGGACGATTTAAATCGTCGCGTTGAAAAAGCCGGATTAATGGTCATTGAAACAGGTTTACCCGTAAGCTCATTCCAGAGTAAGTATTTTTTTGATCTGGTAATCACCAATAAAAAAAGTATATAGTACCATTTTCACCACCAACTCGTAAAGAAAATTGCGAGAATTAAATGGTAAAACTATCATGCCCAAAAAGTGAGGTATGGTATCCCGAATTAATTTTACACAGATAACCCGTTCTGTGCACAGTCCAGGATCCACTCTGGTTGCAATCGGTACCAGAAAGCATTACATGGTTCATCGAAGTCATGACTCATATGAAGCTTGATGACATTGTGTCAGTGAACAATGGAGTCGATGGAACCGAACTTTTAATTCTTCGTTCGACCTCCCCGAAGAACTGTTCGGTTTTACCGTTAGTCGGGGGATGTTTTACCCCAGCGAGGATGTGATTGATGTTGTGATGTTTCAGGAATTCCCCGCAGGTATGGTGAGCATGTCCACGGTTTCGAGATGAAACGAACAGGGTTCCAGGGTCTGTCAGGATCTCGCGGGGTGTACCGTACTCCTGAAATCCCTGATTCAGGGTCGTGATAGTGTTCTCCGTCGTTGGCGCATCGAATACACCATTGCAGGTTATGAGACGAGATGAATCATCCATGAATGCGACAAGCCATCTCTTCGAACCATCAAGTTCGGATTCTTTCCAATCCCCCTGCCACATCGACATAGAATGTGTCTGTTCATACCGAACATACTTCCGCTGTTGTCGTTTCCTCATATTGATTTCCACCGGATCGTGGTTCAACAACACCCGAAAGATCCGGTTATGCGGGATGTAAATCCCATGTGTTTCCTCAATCTTCTTCTCCAGATATGAAGCTCCTACTGTGTTGGCTCGATAACATTCGAGAACCAACTCTTCGGTTTCTTCATCGATTGGTTGGGGTTTTCTCCCGGTCTTCCTGATGGGGGGGATATTTTTCTGACCTTTCATACTGCGTAATGAGTTGATACACTCGTTGACGAGTAACACTCGGAAATCATGAGCAATCCCGACTACGGACTTGCCCTTGACCCAATACAGGATGATCCACATAATATCCTGATTTGATAGTCGGCCCACACCGTAATTTAGATGTGTTGTCAAATCATTTCGGGATACTACAGTTAAACAATTTAATCTATAAATGATCCATATGATTGTTATGCAAGATAATGTTCATTATTCAAAATCTGATATTGAGGAAATTATTTTTAATACTATTAACAACAGCAAAAACCCCTATCATCCGTTAGTTTTTATTAAGGGTGATCCAGTAATAGGAAAAAATGTGTCGATAGGGTTTTTCTCTGAAATTAATGCAAAAAAATCCAGAATTGAGATCGGGGATAATTGCGACATCGCGTCATTTGTCTCAATAAATGTTGCAGATTCGCATAAACGATGTCTTGGATTATCTGATGAAATTGAGAGAAAACCGATAATAATAGGAAATAATGTTTTCATCGGTTCCCATAGTTTTGTCAAAGGGGGTGCGAATATTGGACATCATTCCGTAGTCGCGGCTGGAACAATTGTTGAGAGTGATGTAATCCCCCCGTATTCATTGATTATCGGGAATCCGATGACCATAAAGAGCGCATATTATCTAAATTCGATATAGTCGAAATAAATTAAGGTAATTGTGTACAGTCCACCACATACCCTGAAGGCAGGGTAGATGAACTCCACTGTATAGATTTCTGAGAAATTGGGAGACTTGTATCAGAAGATAAGCTCTCCCTTGAGTATCTGTAGATAGTCCGGGGAGATACGGTCTGTTCTTCCTGTAGCTTCTCGGATTTTCATTTTCTGAACTATCGAGGGTACTATGCAACCGATGTGAAAGGGATATCTATCCGCTTTAGGGAGCGAGATTCTCCGAACTTCGAATCTCACCGTCTCAATGGATCTCACTCATTAAATTTTTTGAGATCTCTGTTTCAGAGAGGGAAAACTGCGAAAGATGCTGTCCTGAGTTTCAAGGCCTCACTGAAAGCTTACGATCTTCTCAGACGAGTTCTTTTTGAAGATCTTGCCCGAGGTGGCAATCTCCTTAAAGGAGAACTCGAAGCCGATGAATCATATTTTGGGGGGTCAACGAAAAGGAAAGAGAGGCCGGGGTGCCGGTCACAAGACCATTGTTTTGGAATCCTGGAACGAGATGGTAAGGTTTCTGTCAGTATTGTGATTGATGTGAAAGCTGAATCTCTGATGAATGAAACCGTCAAGAAAGTACGACGCGGCTCAATCGTTTACACCAATAAATGGAGAGGTTGCGATTCCCCAATGTTCTGTGGATATCATCATCTCAGTATCGATCACAAATACAAATTTAAAAAGGGGAAAGGTTACATCAAAGGTATTGAAGGATTCTGGGTCTTCGCTAAAGAGAGATTGATGAAACATCATGGGATCTCAAAAGAGAAGTTCCTCTATTACATCAAAGAAATGAAATGGAGAACAACAACAGGGAGAAAGATTTATTTGAAATTCTTTTGGATTTGATGGTATATCAAATTGGGTTTTTGGTGGATGTTACCCAATCACCGTTAATTTATTCACAGATTTGTTGTTCTCTGGAACTAAATGACACTTGATTATTTTGGCAGTCTCCGATAATCTATCCTTCGTTTCGCTGATATCGAAATTTAAATAATCAAAAACTCCAATGGTAATGACTATTGAGCGTGATTATATTTTGCCGACAGTACTTACAGCTCATCAACCACTCTATATCCCTTGGTTGGGTTTCTTCCAGAAGGTATCGATGAGTGATATTTTTTGCATTTTAGATGATGTCCAATTCTCAACAAATGATTTTACTCACCGGAATAAAATTAAAAGTGCACGAGGACCGTTGATAATAACCATACCCATTTTACGATCAGGACATTTTGAAAAAAAAATTATGGATATGGAGATTGATAACAAGATAAAATGGGAGAGAATTCATTGGAATTCCATACTTGCATCATATGGTAAAAAAGCTCCCTATTTTGAATGTTATAAAGATTTTTTTGAAACAACTTATAAAAAATCCTGGGACAGAATTGTTGATCTTGATCTCTCTCTTTTGGAGTATCTATTCAAGGAAATGGGCATTTCAGTAAAGATCGTCAAATCTTCGGAAATGAAAATTCAATCTGATAAATCGGAAAAACTGATAGAGATTTGTCAGAACCAAGCGGCTGACATTTACATTTCCGGAGAATGTGGAAAAAATTATGTTGACAACGATAATTTTAATAAAAACGGAATTAACCTGTATTTTCAGGATTATCAACATCCGGTTTATTCGCAATTATATGGCGAATTCATTTCGCATTTATCCGTAATTGATCTGCTTTTTAATCACGGAGAGAAAAGTTATGCAATATTAACCACGAATAATCCAAAAAAGGAAGATTTAATTAAGAAATTTGCCATAGTAAGGAGTGATGAAAACTCTCATAATCGCAGCCCATCCAGATGATGAAGTACTTGGTTGTGGGGGCACAGTCGCAAGACTGGCTTCTGAAAACCGTGTTACTACGTTAATTCTTGGTGAAGGGGTTACGTCACGGGATATTCCACAACATGATGAAGATACAACCCTTGCAGATCTTAAAAAACAATGCGAAAAATCTAATTCAATACTTGGAGTAGAAAAGGTTTTTTTCACCAATTTCCCGGATAATAAATTTGACACCATTCCACTTCTCGATATTGTCAAGTCAATCGAGAAGATCATAGAAAAATGTAAACCTGATATGATATTTACACACCATTATGGGGATCTGAATATCGATCACCGGATTACTCAACAGGCAGTATTGACTGCAGCGAGGCCTTTTGGTAAAAATCCGGTGAAAAAGATTCTCTCGTTTGAAATTCTTTCTTCCACTGAGTGGAATATTCAGGGTGCCGCAACAACTTTTTTCCCAAATACCTGGATTGACATATCCAAGACCATTCAGACAAAATTAGATGCCATGAGAGAATATCACAACGAGATGTGTAATTATCCTCACCCCCGTTCGATCGAGGGAATAAAAATTCTTGCTTCACAGCGTGGACTTGAAGTTGGATTTAATTATGCAGAAGCCTTTCATCTGATCCGAAGCATTGAGTGATCTCTAATTATTGGATCTTTAATAACCTAAATCATTCATTGGAAAAAAGATGATCCGTTTCAATTCAGTCGGACTTATTTAGATTCACGATTTAAGAATCAGCGGCAGTAAATAAGTATTTATTTCTAATAATGGATGAAGTTTGAAAAAACAATCAGGATGGTGAAACGATGGACATCATTTTTGTCAGGCTTCCGAATTATCTTATACCAATTTGCTGGATATTAAAAAAACTCGGCAACCGTGTTTTTTATATAAAACTATCAGGAGATGAAAAAACAAGATCAATTACAGCTGAAAAATTAAAAAATAACGATATTTTGCCTTTGCCTTTAGAGGACATACCCCATTTTAAAGGGTTTTCTGAAATTTTTTTTGATCCTGAAATGATTACTTTTCGTAGGGCAAACGATATTGCCCCTCTTGAATTCCTTCAAGTATTTGGTAAGATCTTTCCCAACGTGAAAAATTTTCCTAAAAAAATGCAGGCAATAGTCCAGTCAGAGGTTGATATTCAATTACAATACATTACCGGTAAGGCGAATATCTGGGCGGAATCAAATCCTCAGATAAATCATTTATTGGTAAATACAAGTCCACGGGGCTTTCTCTTACCGGAATTGTCACAAAATGTCCGGTTGCTGGTAATCCCCTTGGAGCCAATAGAAGTTTGCGTGTCAAAATTGTTCAACGCTTTTAATATCTTTTATCATGGTTCCCTGAGAAACAGAAGAGCAGGCAAAACCGCGTTGGTTTCACCACAAAAAAACCAATCGGAAGATATTACTAAGTCTCGTGTGACCTATGTTACCCATCAGGGGTTGTGCTATGGGAATCTCTATCAAAAAAATATTTTCTACTCTGCTAAAACCGGATCTGAACTCAATCCGGCAAAATTGCTCTTTATCGACTATAGCGGAATACCCGCACCATCAGAAAAAATAAAATGGGTCTGTCTTGGAGACCATCGACAATCCTGGCCGTTAATTGCGTATCGTGCTGTTGTTGCGTTAGGATCGGGGATCTTACATATTCGTCGGCTAAGACATTTCCTTGGCATATTTATTGTTATGCGTTATTATATCGTCTTCAGATCTTTTTCAACCCAACTCAAAGCTTTCCCAAACTTAAAGATAGCATTAATCGACTATGACATTCTTTGCCCCAAAGAATTGTTACTGGCTTTTGAGAGTGGGGGAATTAGGACAGTTGCAACACAGGAGCGCTTTCTTGTTGCATTTGAAAAAGCAGCTGCAGCGATTTATGTGAATGATTACCTTTGTGCAAGCCGGTACGCTGCTGATGAAATGGAAAAATCCCCTTCGAACTGTGTTGATAATTATCTCCCTGTTGGTCAATATCGATCGGATTACTTATTACAATTCAAGAACTTACCACCCCCAAAAATTCTCAAAGGACCGATCGAGAAAGGACTGCGGATAGTAACAGCATTGGGTTTTCACACGCAGATGGAGTGGTATACATCTCGATCGCATCCATTGATCAACTGGAAAGCGCACCAGCATTTCCTTGAAGATATGATTCGGTTATCCCATGATATTCCAGATGTTTACATAATCCTCCGGTACAAGGATATTGATTGGATGAAATTGCCGGTTTTTACAGAAATAATCAGGAAAATCGGGACATCTGAAAATATTATTATATCTACAGAATATGATACATATAATTTTAGTTATGACTTATGTGCCCATTCGGATCTGGTGATTGCAAAACATACTTCACTGGCGGATGAATGCTTGTCTGTCGGAATTCCAGTCCTGTTTCACGAATATATTCATAATACTGAGCGAATAATGGCAGATGCATTTGATTATCGTCCGACCGATGTCATGTGCTATAATTACGAAGAGTTGCTGAAAAGAACCAAGGTTGTACTCAGTGGTGCGCCCAATGCCATGATACAGGATTATGAATATTTAAAAAATGTTGTCTATGGGGGAATGGGGGATGGCAAGGTAAAGGAACGGATTCATCACCATATTGAAAAACTCATTTCTGATTTGTAAGATTCCATCATTTTGCCGATTATTGTCATGGTTTAAACAATCTACTCGAATTTTGTTTAGCACGAGAATCAACCTATAATTCAGAGCCGTCATAAAGGTCCGGGTTCCAACGCCAGTAGTCTTGCTCAAGGGGAATGATGACCATCTTCATTTTTTTTCAAATGTTTGAGAGGGGCAAGTTATTCCAGTTAAGAGTTTATTTGTCGACACACCAATGATTATATGGAATGACTGAAAAAGCCACGCTGCAATCCATTATCCTTGTCCCTGCAAATCTGAAGTCAATTCAAAAATTATATATCAACAATACGGAGTGCAGAACATTTTCCTGGTTATATCTGTCAAAAGATGCTTTGTTTTTTACAAAACTCCGGACTTCACTACCGAAAGATATTTCTTTTGTGGATACCGGTGATTTATTACAGGATTTTGCCCATCGCCACAGACAAGATTACATCGATTTTATTGGATCATTATCCGTCCGAAACAATTCCCTCTACTGGTGGCTGACATCAGTATCGGAAAAGAATCCATTTATCTCAACGGTTTTCTTGTATTTCTGTTACCTCAAAATTATTGAGCAGTTTAGTAATTCCTCTCATAATCTGGTTATTATTTGTGATTCGTATTCCCTTATTGATTCAGTGATGGATAATTTTGCCCGTCGCTCCGATCTGACCATCAGGACGGAGGACAGCAAGATTGACAGAATAATTAATATGGCTTCACGATTGTTTTCAGGAATTATAAAAAAAGGGTTTTTCACCATCAGGTTTAGTTCCCGAATAGGGATCGCAAAATGTTTCGCAATAGCCAAAGGACATAAAAAACCCGGAAATACGCAAAAGGGAATCGCGTTACATTCATGGACCGATGTCAGATCATTTCGCAATAAAAGAGAATATCACGACACATATTTTGGGAACCTGAAAAGGGACCTAATGGAGAATTATTCAGATTTTTACACCATTAGCTATGTATTACCTACATTTTATTACCCTAAAGCAGTAGTGAGCCTTACCATGTATGAGGAAAGAATATTTCTCTTTGAGGAGTTTTTATCTCAGTGGGATGTATTTCGTTCGCTTTTTTCTATTCTATTCAAAATGCCTTCAACTTCTGACGTTCCTTTGCTCTCTACGATTGATCTCTCATCAGTTATCCGGCACGAGATTCGTTTTGACCGGTATGCTTCATCGCGTTCTGAAACTGCATTGCTTCACTATTATGCGGGCAAGAGAATTGCCTGCAAGGGACACCTTAAAACGCTAATATATACGTTCGAAAACCACATGTGGGAGAAAATGCTCTGTTCCGGTATCAGACAATCTGATAAAAGGTGTCAGCTAATCGGCTATGCTCATTCGGTCATTAGTCCCATGTACCTGTTTTATACACGTTCTCGTTTAGAATATGATCTCGCACCAATACCGGATTATATCATGGTAAATGGGATATTGGCAAAGGATCGGTTATCACAGTCGGGGTTTGATAGAGAGAGAATTATTATATGTGGTGCATTACGGTATAACAACTTGAATAGCCTTAAACACAATCAACCGAAACGCGGTGGAAAGAAAGTTATTCTTGTGATTCCAACTTCAGGTTTTAATGAGACTGTCGAACTGATTGATAAGGTATATTTGGCATTTCGAGAATTTGAAAACATCACCGTGATAATAAAACCCCACCCAACCATTCCTGCGGATAAAATAATCCGTATTTTTTCCTTTATGCCACGACATTTTTCCTTTTCTTCAGAAGCCGTAGAAATGCTTCTAAACACAACAGACCTTGTTCTTTTTTCAGAAACTGCCGTTTCAATAGAAGCACTCGCCCGTCATATCCCAATTCTTCACGTTAAATCTGATTTACGCATCGACATGAACCTTTTTGAGGGCATTCCCCAAATTAATTCCGTGAGATCCCCAGAAGAGATCCGGAAAAAAGCCTTTGAATTATTAACCAGTAAGGACACCGGTAATGAAGCGTTTGATAAGGTTGTTACAGATTTTTTTGCACCGGTTGATGAAAAGCTTAGAGAAATATTTACCACCCACTGAATTACCATTTCACAGCATATTCTATACCAGAGATACAGACAACACAAAAGAATATGATTGTAAATTTTTGCTCTGTAGAAAACCTCACTCCAAACAAATTGTATGAATCTGTCAAGGTTAGCGAGAATAATCTTACAGGAGATTTCCTTCTTCTGGATCTGGAATATCCGTGATTTGAGGTCAGCCCCGAACCTACGTTTGAGGATGGAGAACTTGGTTTCAACCAGGAATCGTTTTCGGTATCGTTCAGCATCGAAATGATCAGTCATCTCTTTTCGATATTTCCCCCAGACATTCGTCGAATAATTGTGAGATCTGGCTGGAATGATCGAATCCGCGTTCAGGGTTTCACGAATAAATCGGTGCATTTTCTCGGAGTCATAACCCCGGTCCATGATATAACATTCAGATTTATGGAGTTTGTGACATTTTTTCAGGAGAGGGTAAGCATGGTGGGAATCATGGACTCGGCTTTTAGATATCATGAATCCGGTGATAACCTGTTGATCAATGTCGACAACGATCGAGGTTTTCAGGAAATGTTTTCGGATCTTTCCGGTTCTTTCCGAGTAATAATGACTGCAGTATCCGCTGGTGAACCCGGATGAATCGATGGCAGTAATGGGAATTGTGTCGTCTTGGGAATAGAATATTTTCAGGGTACACTTCAGGAGAATATCGAAGTAGACTGGTTTGATCCGGCTGAAAAATTTCTGAAGCGTGGTGAAGTGAGGGATCGTTGTAAGTCCCAGAGCTTCCCGGATACGATCCATTTCTTCGAGGTCGCAGATGACCGTACGGTAATCTTCCTTCCGGTATTCTTTGAAGAGAAGGATGGTCAGAAGTTGGTGCTGGGTATAATCTCTCCTCGAATATTTACAGGAATACAGAGATAGGTGAGATGATCGAATCAGCGAGTATGCATGTTTGATAAAACTGATAAACCGGCCTGACGATCTCTTATTTGTCTCCTTATCGTTACTGAACATAACAAAATAAGGAGACACCGTACCTTAGATCTTTCGGTCATTTACGGATCTTTTCTCTCTCGATGAAAGCATTTCTACAGAGCAAAAAATTGTATGCAGGGTCTGGTTGCTTTAGCGGGGTACATTCACGCCGGAAGAGTGCCATCGGATCCATTTTTCAATCAAGGTTCGGTTATTTTTTTTCAATCAAGGTCTGGTTAAAAAAATAAAATCAAGATCCGATTGAAAAATTTCAGGCAAGGTCCGGTTGATCCGGATCAATTTTTCAAACGCGATCTTGATCGCGATGCGAATTTTTCAAGCAGGGTCTGATGAAAAAATTTCAGCCAAAGTCCACAGAAAATTTTCATGGTTGGTATTGGACCTATTCACGGCATGGGAAAAACAGTCCCTGATCCGCCGCGGGGGCGTCCCTTCGGGGGCGGCGGCGTTCTCGTATTTGGGGGTATGGGGAGCCCCCCCCTCTTGATACTTCATTAATGATTCCCCTTATGTCATGCAATACCACAAACCTGTTTTTGCAATTGGTTGGAAGGGGGCGGGCACTGACGATAGGAGCGAAAAAGGGCAGATACAGTCGACAAGGGTTAAGGAGATGATAGAATTTGATCACTGTTATCACAAAAGTGTACAATAAAAGATTTCTAGGAGGAATAATTACACCTATTTTTTTAATAACACAATTTTGAGATCAAAAGAACTGCAAAATTAAAAGAGATGATGTTAATAATATTTGGAATCATCAATATATTCCGTGATTATCTGTGTCCACCAATCAAGAAATATTCGTCAAACAAGAAATAATAAAAAAAGCAATTGAGCTCATACAAAGTCATCCTCAAGGTATCAGATATACAGAATTAACTAGCGCATTAGAAAAGGAGTTTCCAACATCAAACTCAATTGAACACTATATTTTGCTTTTGGATAAAGATTCTTCATACCCAATCTACAAAGCAGCAAGAGGATTATATCGTCACACAAGTTTTCGGGATAATGAACTTGAACCTGTTGAAAAACAAACGATCATTCCCAAAGAAGAATCTCCACGATTAAAAGAACAGGATTTTTATGAGCCTTTTGCAATTTGGTTAAAAAACGATTTAGGAGAAGTTACAAAAGCTATTGATCTCGGAGGAAAAAGATTCAAGAATAAATGGGGGACACCAGATGTTATTGGCATATATAAGTCCAAATCTTCTGATATAGTCAAGCGAGAAACCGAAATTGTATCCGCCGAAATAAAATTGGGCAGTACTAATACAGATTTAATTACTGCTTTTGGTCAGGCTTGTGCATATAAATTATTTAGTCACCGGGTCTATCTTGTGCTTCCAAAGGATTCTTCAGATCTGCCTAGAATTGAATCACTTTGTCTGATTTTAGGAATCGGATTAATTATTTTTGATAAGACAAATGTTAAAGAACCCAATTGGCAAATTAAATGTCGAGCCATGAAACACGAACCTGATATTTGGTATGTTAATGATACAATGCCCGAAATTGAACATGAACTTTTTGTATAATAAAAAAACCAGCCAAAATATTAACTATCTTTTTAATATATTTCAAAGTCAATTGAGTATCCCTTAAAGAAGAGAGCGTGATCCAGCTAACCTTCACTTGTGCGTAAAGTACGCCCGTACCCCATCCGCTCCGGCCGCATCGATCTTCACAAACCCGACCCGCTCGAACTGGACAACCTTGCCAAGCTCGCTCTTCACGAGCGGCTCGCAGGCACCGACCATCCGGCCCTCCTGCGTCAGGAGCGTGCAGGGCACGGTTGCCTGTGCCGGGAGCCACTGGATGATACGGGCCTTTGCAGCCCGTGCATCAGCGAGGGAGTCCCCCGCGAAGGTGAACGAAGGTGTCCCGTTGTCCCAGGTGACCTTCACGTTGAAGAGGTCCTTGAGCCGGATCATGGCGACATCGGGAGTGACCTCGCTTTTCGGGATGAGCACGCTGCCCTCGAACTCCAGCGTGCGGGTGCCCCTGGCAGCATCGCTCGGGTGGAGCATCGCGTGGGCGGCATGCTTCGCAGCGCCACCAATCGTGACGGTCATTGGGTCCGGCACGAAGAAGTACCGGTTGGCCACCGGGTCTACGATCTTCTTATTCTCTGCATAGAGGTTGTCCCATGAGAACGAGATGTCGGTGTCGCCGATCCCGATGGCGAGCATCGCGTTCTTCACGGCCTCGGGGCTGATCCCCCGCCGGGCAAGGGCCCGCATGGTGCCGAGCTGGATATCGTCCCAGCCGGTATAGGTGCCCTCCTTAATCCCGAGACGCATCTGGGAGGTCGAGAGGACAACGCCCTCGATCCCCATCCGGCCATAGTGCCGGTACACCGGCACCGTCCAGCCCATGTGGTCGTAGATGTAGCGCTGCCGTCGGGTGTTGGCAATATGGTCCTTGCCCCGGATCACGTGGGTGACCCCGAGGAGGTGGTCATCGGCAACCACCGAGAAGTTCATGAGCGGGTACACGTGGGCCTTCACCTTCGGGTGGGGCGGGGCATCGAGGATCCGGAATGCCGGGAAGTCCCGCATGGCCGGGTCCGGGTTGTTGAGGTCGGTCTTGATCCGTACCGACACTTCGCCCTCCTTGTACCCGTGGTCGAGCATTTTCTGCCACATGGCAAGGTTCTTCTCAACCGGCTGGTCGCGGCAGGGGCAGGCGGTTTTTGCCTGTTTTAATTCCTTGAAATGCTCGTTGTCGCAGGTGCAGACATAGGCGCCGCCCCGTTCGATGAGCTGTTTGCAGAGATTGTAATAGATCGGGAGCCGGTCGCTCTGGGTCACGGTCTCCGTGATCCCAAGACCGAGCCATTTGAGGTCCTCGACTACCATGTCGTAAGCTTCAGGATCGACCCTTTTCGGGTCAGTGTCCTCGATACGGAGGATGTATCTCCCGCCGTACTGCTTCACGTAGGCATCGTTGAGCGCCGCTGCCCGGGCATGCCCGATATGGAGCGGGCCGGAGGGATTGGGGGCAAACCGCATCACAACACCCTTCTCTGCCTTCTCAAGGTCGGGGAGCACTTTCTTGTGCTCGTGCTTCTCCGAGAGTGCGGCAAACATCTCCGGGGCACGGGACTGGAGAGTAGTTACCCGTTCTTCGGGAGAGAGGGCAGCCACGTCTGCAATCGCTTCCTTTGCAAGGCCGGACACTTCCTTGGCCCTGCTCCGCAGTTCCGGGTGGGCTCCCATGACCATCCCGATCACGGCACCTGCCTGCGGCACCCCGCCATGCTTCACTGCGTTCTGCAGTGCGCATAAAAAGAGGAGTTCTTTTGGGTCTTCCCCGGCCATCCTAATAACTCCGGGTAACGAAAAACTCGCCGATGTCCATTAAGAGCTGGCGTTCTTTTGATGCGGGAAGGACCGAGAGGTGCTTGTTGCTTGCAGAAACGAGATCCGTTGCCACCAGCTTCACCTCATCAATGACACCCGCTGCGGTCAGTTCCTTAATGGCCTCCTGAATATCAGCGGGGGATAACTCCCGCCGGTATTTCGAGAGGTCGAGACCTTTCTCCCGTGCCTTGATCATCAGGAGGGTCTGCTTGCCCTCGCGGAGATCGGAGGCCTGGTCCTTCCCGCTCTTTTCTGCAGGGGTCAGGAGATCGATGAGGTCGTCCTGGATCTGGAACGCGACACCGGTGTTGAGCCCGAAGTTGTAGAGCGCCTTCACCTGCACCGTATTACCGCCGGCAAGGACTGCCCCGATACCGGCAGCCGCCGCATAGAGGACACCGGTCTTCTTCCTCACCATCTCCATGTATTCCCCTGCATCTACGTCGGAACGGTGCTCGAAGGACATGTCCATGTGCTGGCCTTCGCAGATCTCTGCACAGGCTTTTGCAAGCATGGTGACGGCACGGACTTTTGCCTCGTCCTTTGCATTCGCCATGCAGATATGCTCGAAGGCACGGGCATAGAGGACATCCCCGGCAAGGATGCCGGTGGGCATGTCCCATTTGGTATGCACGGTCTGCACGCCGCGGCGAAGGGTGTCGTCGTCCATGATATCGTCATGGACCAGCGTGAAGGTGTGGGTGACTTCGAGGGCAAGGGCGGCATGCAGGATCTCATCGGAGCTGCCGGGATTCACCGCATCCGCTGCCAGCATCACGACTGCAGGGCGGAGCCGTTTCCCCCCTGCAGCGAGCAGGTGGGCTGACGCCTTGTTCAGATCGCCCGTCTTATCGACGAAGTACCGGTCGATCATGTGATCGATGGTCTTTGCAACAGATTCCAGGTACGGTGGAAGTTCCGACATAATTTTCCTCGTTAATTGATCTTCAGCCGCTGTCCGTTCCTCATCAGGTGGATGGTGGACTGGGGCGTGTAGCCCATATCTCCGGCAAACTGGGTGTATTCTGCGGTCATCGTCATGCTCCCGTGGGCCGGGATGATGTGCTGCGGCTGCAGGATCTGGAGGAACTCGTAGTGGTCTTCCCGGTAGGCATGACCGCTGACGTGGAGGTCCTCAAAGATCCGGGCCCCGACCAGCTTCAGCCGGGCTTCTACCATGTAGCGCTGGCCGTAGTTCATCGGGTTCGGGATGACATTGGCCGAGAAGACGACCTTGTCGCCCGGCGAAAGCATGTACGGGGTATCCCCGGTAGCAACACGGGTGAGGATCGATCCCGGTTCACCCTGGTGTCCGGTAACGATGGGCAGGAATTTCTCTTTGCCGGCTTTCATCATCCGGCGCATGGTCCGGTCCACGGTCCTGCGGTTGCCAAAGACGCTCGTGGTCTCGGGGAACGAGACGAGTTTCATCTGCTCTGCCGTGACCGCGTACTTCTCCATGGACCTCCCGAGGAGGACCGGTTTCCTGCCAATCTCGTGGGCGCATTCCGCAATGGTCTTGACCCGCGAGATGTGGGATGAGAATGTCGAAACCATGATTGCGTTCTTGTCATCCTCGTAACTGGTAAGGGTGTCGCGGACAAGGTCCCGGGCGATCCGTTCGCTCGGGCACCGGCCTTTCCTGCCGATGTTGGTACACTCGACAATGAGTGCCAGCACGCCTTCCTTTCCGATCTGGCGGAGGCGGGCAAAGTCCGGAGGCTCGCCGATGACCGGGGTCCGGTCCAGCTTGAAGTCGAGTGCGTAGACAATGGCGCCATGCGGGGTGTGGAGCACCGGGGTGACCGTGTCGATGATCGAGTGCTGGGTGCGGACGAACTCGAGGATCAGGTTCTGGGAAAGCGTGTACCGCTGCCCGGACTTGAGTGCAAAGAGCTTGTTGTTGACCCCGAACTTCTGCTCGCCCGAGATCTGCTGCCGGATCAGTTCCGTTGTGTACGGCGTCGAGATGATTGGTGCATTGTAGCGGTGCGCGAGCTTCGGGATGGCCCCGATGTGGTCGAGGTGGCCGTGCGAGCAGACAATGGCCTTGACGGTGCCTTCCACCCCGTTCATCATCGTGTCGTCAGGTATCGCCTTGATCTTGATAAGGTCAAGGGAGTGCATATTCTCTATCTCCGCGTCCTCGTGGATCATCACCTGGTCGAGGCGGAGTCCCATGTCAAAGATGACAATCTCCTTTCCGCAGCGGACAGCGGTCATATTGCGCCCGACCTCGTCGTACCCGCCCACTGCAATGATTTCAATATCCATTTTGTATCTCCTGGTGTTGTGTCTGGAGGTGATCGTACCTTTGCAAAAAGTACTCGTCTGTTGTGATATTATCTTTTAATCCGCGCCGGATTGTCCTTGTCGATCATCTGCCGCGTCCTGCCGGTGATCTGCACGGAGGCCTTTCTCAGGTCGGTAACCCGTGCTGATCCGGTAAGGAACATCGTGACCGCAAGCTCCCGGTGGATCGCGTCGATAGCCTGCGAGAGCGCGTCGTCGCTTTCCATGGCCGGTTTTAAGAGTGGCAGGGCCATGCCGCAGAGGTCCGCGCCGAACGCGAGCCCCTTGGCAATATCCATGCCGCTCCGGACACCGCCCGATGCGATAACCGGGTTGCCGGTGGCAAGCACCTCGGCGAGACTGACGACCGTGGGGATACCCCAGCAGGCGAAATCCTGTCCGAGTGTTTTCAGATCCCTGTCGACCGTCCGTGCACTCTCATCGGCGCGGACACTCTCGACTGCCGCCCACGAGGTCCCGCCCCAGCCGCCGATATCGATGGCGCTGGCACCGGCACCCCAGAGCCGGCGTGCGGTTGCGGCCGAGATACCGCAGCCCGTTTCTTTGACAATAACCGGGGTTTTGAAATCCCGGCAGAGTTCGGTGATGGCCTCAAGACAGCCGACTGCGTTGTGGTCCCCTTCGGGCTGGATCGCTTCCTGCAGGAAGTTGAGGTGGATGGCAAGGGCGTTGGCCCCGATCATCTCCACAGCCTTCTCCGCCCATTCGGTGCCATGGTCCCGGAGCTGGACTGCCCCGAGATTGCCGACAAGGAACGCATGCGGTGCTTCGTCCCGCACAACCGAGAACGTGTCGGCGAGGTCGGGGTTCTCGAGTGCTGCCCGCTGGGAGCCGACACCCATCCCCAGACCGTACCGCTCTGCTGCCCGGCCGAGCCGGGCATTTACTTCTTTTGTCCCGGGGTGACCCCCGGTCATTGCTGAAATGAAGAGGGGCGATGAGAACGTGTGGTGCAGGAACCGGCTCCGCAGGTCAATTTTCCCCATATCGCACTCGGGAAGTGCATTATGGACAAAGTGGACATCGGCAAACCCCGGATCGCCCGATTCGACAGTTTCTTCTGCACAGATCCGCAGGTGATCGAGTTTGCGCGACGATGTGAACCGTTTCTTGTCTCCCATAATATTTACTCACCCCGTACCATGGTCCCGCCGTGTTCGGACTTTTTGAGGAAATCCGCCACCCGCGAGACATGGAATATGTCTGACCCGATACCTGCGTCAGCAAGCCCGAGCAGTTCATCGATCTTCCCTTTCATTCCACCGGTGACATCGGTATGTGTCGAGCTGCCAATATGGAGTTCCGGCACGGTCCTGCGGGTTATCCGCGGGACCACGCTCCCCCCATCCAGCACTCCCGGTACATCGGTGGCGAGCCCTACGCGGCGGATCGAAAGACCCACCGCGAGGTAACGTACGAGCTGATCGCCCGATACGATGCAGGCTCCGCGTGAGAGGTCCATCACCACGTCGCCGTGGATCACAGGGACCATTCCCAGTGCGAGCATCGTTTCCAGGTGCCGGCACTCGAACCCTACCAGTCTTCCGTTATCGGCTATCCCTGCATGGAGCGGGTGCACCCCTATAGCCGCCACGCCTCTCTCCCGCAGGGCAAGGACCACGGCTTCGTTGAGGCTGCTTACCGCCCGGTGGGTCACGAAGACCCCTTCGGTCCCGCCGGCTTTTGCTCCCTTGTCCACGTTGTAGCGTCTGGCTTCCGGGTGCCCGCAGGACCCCGCACCGTGGATAACCACGATCCCACCGGTGTGGGTACCGGCAATCGCCGTGGCAATGGATGCGAGCTGCTCCTTATTGACCGCACAGTCCGCCCGCTTGTCGGTGATGACACTCCCGCCGAGTTTTAAGATACAGCGATCAGACATTCTTCTCCTTGCGTGCGCCTTCTGTGTCGATGCCGGTGACAATTGCCCGTGCATCGCAGGCTTCGATTGCCCCGGCAATGCGGTGCTTGAGCTGCTTGGGGCAGAGCGCCACCATGCTCCCGCCGCCGCCGGCCCCGGTGATCTTTGCGCCGAACGCCCCGGCAGCCCGGGATGCGAGCACCATCCGGGCAAGCTGGTTGTGGCCGACACCGAGGACTTCGAGAAGGGCATGGTTCATGTTCATGTACCTGCCCAGTTCCCGGGGGTTGCTGAGGTGGTGGATCCCGCTCAGGGTCACCCCTTCGATGGCATCCAGGACCGGGTCCACGATCTCGGGATGTCTCTTCTTGAGCTCCGCGACCTGCTCCACCATCCGCGAGGTGCTGTGCGAGACGAGCGAGTCGCCGACCACGAGATGCATGTTCTGCGGCGGGAGGCGGCGCCGGGAGCCCCCGCTGATGAGGACTATCCCGCCAAAGGAGGAAACCGTAGTATCTGTAGGGCTCGCCCTCCCTTTCTGTACCGTCTTCTCGATCTCGAATGCCATGTTCGCAATCTCTTCCCGGGTCTTGTTCATCCGGAACTCGTCATTGATGGCACAGAGCGTAGCGACCGTTACCGCAGCCGATGACCCGAGCCCCGACGAACTGGGTATCTGGGAATTGATGTACACGCTGCCCACAACGCCCATCGCCTCGAAACACCCGTCGATATACGGGGATTTTGCCTTCTGGGCACGCTTGGTATCCCGCACCGTCACAAACACCCGGGGTTTTATCGCCATTGCTATGCCGGGCTTTCCGTATACTACTGCATGCTCGCCGAACAAAAAAACCTTGCCCGGCGCACTCCATGTTGCCAACCTAGATCACCGCAATACCGGCATAACCCACGACTTCCCGGGTGTCCCCGGTCACGTCCCCGCTGGTCGCGTACCTGATGAGATGTGCTGTTCTCGCTCCGAGTTTTTCACAGGCCATGACCATCACCGAGATCGGCCCATACCCGCAGGCAGTTACGCCCCGTTCCCCGATCCTGCGGTAAAACTCCTTTACGTCAAGCGTTTTCAGGGGCTCAATTGCCCAGAGGTCGTCATCTTTTGCCTTTGCCGCAGGCACATAATGCGAGAAGTCGCTGGATGCGACAATCCTGACATTACGTTTTGTCCGATGGATAGCAGCGGTGATGAGTTCCGCGAGCCGCCTGGCACCCGGGTAGTCCTGCTGCCCCATCATGATCGGGACGAACCGTGCCCGGGGGAACCTGTACTTGATGAACGGCATCTGGACCTCGATCGAGTGCTCATCCCGGTGGGAGAGCTCGTCGGTCTCCAGCTCAAGGGCTTCGATGAACTCCTTATCCGGGTCCATCACGCCAAGGGGTGTCTCCCACGGTATTGCGGAGACGCTGGAGAGATACCCCCGGTGGGAGGGGCCGATCACGATAAAAGTGCCGGAAAAATCCGGGTCAATAGCCCCGAACGCATGGGCGGAGATCTGCCCGGAATAGATATATCCCGCGTGGGGCGAGACGATCCCGAGCGGTTTTTCCTTCTCCGGTTTTACCGCAGAGAAGAATTTTTCCAGCAGCTGTTCCAGATGAGACGGATCACTTGGATAGAACATGCCGGCTACTGCGCATGTACGCATCTTCATCGGATCAACCCTCTGGTCCTTCTATTATATCCAGATATCGGTCACCAAAAAAGGGGGACCGGTTCAGAACTCTGTTTCGAAGTCCTCGGGGGTGAGTGCCGTGGAGATGCCGCGGAGCCGGAGCATCTCGCGGGTTAAGAGGAAGTAGATCATCGAGAGCGCCTTCCTGCCCTTGTTGTTCGTCGGGATGACGAGGTCGACGAACTTGGTCATGTTGTTGGTGTCGCAGAGTGCCACTACGGGGATACCACACTGGACTGCCTCGTTGATGACCTGGGCGTCGCCGATCGGGTCGGTGACGACAATGACCTGGGGCTCGATATAGCCGTCAAGGACGGGGTTGGTCAGGAGGCCCGGGATGAACCGGCCGGTTGCGGACATCGAGCCGATGGTGTCGGCGAACTTCTTGGCCGGGTACTGGCCGTACTGCCGGGAGGTGACGACAAGGATGTTGGGTGCCTCGAACTGGGTTAAGAACTTGGCAACGGTCTTGATCCGTGCGTCGGTCTCGCGGATATCGAGGATGTAGAGCCCATCGCCGCGGACGCGGTAGATGAACTTCTTCATGTCCTCGCTTTTCTGCTGGGTACCGATGTGGACACCGGCTGCAAGGTATTCCTCGACGGGGATGAGCGGCTCTTTTAATTCAATTTCCATTTCGTTTGCTTGGGTCATAGCTGTTCCTCTATGCGAATCAGTTCGTTTAATTTTGCAATGCGTTCTCCACCCACGATACCACACTTCAAGAATACGCAGGAGAATGCGGTTGCAAGGTGTGCGATGGTTGTATCAGTAGTCTCGCCGGACCGGTGGCTCATCACCGTGTCCATCCCATGGGTATGGGCAAGCCGGACTGCGTCAAATGTATCGGTCAGGGTCCCGACCTGGTTGGGTTTGATGAGGACACAGTTGGCTGCGTCCCTCTCGATGCCCTGCTGGATGCGGTCGACCTGCGTGACGAAGATGTCGTCACCGCAGACGAGGCAGCGGTCACCGATCTGGCTGTTGAGTTCGGCGAATGCGTCGAAATCGTCTTCATGGAGGGGATCTTCCACGTAGACCAGGTTGTACTTGTCGACGAGTTCGGCAATGTACGCAATCTGGTCCTCGGTGGAACGTACTGTGGAGCGGTACTTGTAGTTCGTCCCGTCCCACATCTGGCTTGCTGCAACGTCAAGGCCCATGTCGACTTCCACGTTCATCTCGTCGGCGACAAGTCCGGTCGCCTCGGCAATGAGCTCAAATGCGAGGGCATCGTCTATCTGCGGTGCCCATGCACCCTCATCACCCTTGCCGCAGGATTTCCCGTGTTTCTTTAACAGTTCCTTCACGTGACGGTGGACGGCCGCATTGGCGAACACAGCCTCTTCGGTGTCAGCAGCACCGCCGGGGACAACCAGGAACTCCTGGATCTCGGTGGCGTTGGCCGCATGAGCTCCTCCTCCGATGACGTTCCCGAGCGGGAGCGGCATCTCTTTGGCGAATGCGCCGCCAAGGTAGCGGAAGAGCGGGATGTCCAGCGAGGATGCCGCGGCCTTCGCGTTCGCGAGCGAGAGCGCAACAGCGACGTTGGCCCCGATCTCCGCAAAGTTGGCAGTCCCGTCGATATCCCGGATCTGCTCGTCGAACCCTTCCTGGTCGGTCGAGTCCATCCCGATGAGGGCAGGAATGACGTTTGAGAGGGCATTGTCGATCGCTTCGTTCGGCGACCGGACCTTTGCCTCTAAGGACCCGGTGCTGGCGCCGCTGGGGGCTGCCGATCTCCCGAAGCCGCTCGTCGTATAGACGTCGGCCTCGACAGTCGGATTGCCCCTGCTGTCCAGGATGGTCCGGAGCTCAATAACCTCGATGGTCGTCATTTTGTATCTACTTCCTCTTTACGGTAATGGGTATGGTGTTGTTGTTGAATTCCTCGATGGCGATCTCCAGGGGATCGATCCGTGTAGTAGTGATGAGTAGCGGAGCACCCATTGATATCTGCAGAGCCCTTGCTCCAATAATCCTTGCCCGTTCGTACCGGGTGTAAACCTGCGTCTGCATTAGTCTGTCCTCGAAATTTGTGAATTTTGAATTAAATGGGGTCGCTGAGATTCGAACTCAGGTCACTGCGTCCCGAACGCAATAGGATGGTCCAGGCTACCCTACGACCCCTCGGTCATCAATTCAGTCTACTGGTACGGGTTGAGCTCGTCAATGATCTCTTTGTGAGTCAGGAGCATGCGCCTGCAACAGTACCGGGAAATATTAAGATCGTCGAGGATCTTTTTGGGATCCTCGCCTTTCTCCCGTCGTGCCTTATACTCTTCCCACGCTGTGGAGATGGGTTTTCCGCAGGTGAAACATCGTACGGGTATCATTTAACCTCTCATCATATCTGTTATCTTAACGATAAGACTTTTGGAACTTCTTGCGTGCACCGCGGCCGTGCGGTTTCTTGGCTTCTTTCTGCCGGGAGTCGTTGACAAGCAGCGTCCGGTCGTAGGCCAGGTAGATGTCCTTCATCTGGGGGTCGTTGTGCCACTTGATGATGCCGCGGGCGAGCGCGGTCCGGACCGCTTCCGCCTGTCCCATGACACCGCCGCCGGCGACGTCGATGGTGACATCGATGCCGTGGACTGCGTTGGGGACGAGGAGGATCGGTTCAGCGATCTTCATCCGGGTGGTGTCTGACCCATAGGTTTCGAGGGGGACCGAGTTGACCCGGATGACGCCTTTGCCTGCCTTGAGGGTCGCCCGTGCGATTGCCGTCTTGCGTTTTCCGCTTGTGTTGATGATCTTTACCATGCTTGGCACCTCCTTAGAACTTTGCTCCGAGGAACGTGCACACTGCGCCGAGCGTGATGTGGTTCGGGTTGTTCAGGCGGTTCATGTGTGCGTCTTCGAGCACTTCCATCTCTTTTCCGACAAACTCTACCGGAACGCCGATGTAGCACTTGATGCGCTTCATGGCCTCGACACCGCGGGGGCGTTTGTACGGGAGCATGCCGCGGATCGTCCGCTTCATGAGGTGGTCGGGCCGGCGCGGGACGAACGGTCCCCAGCGGTTGCCGCTTGCGCCGCGTTCCCTCTTGTGCCGGTAGTTGGCAAGTACCCGTGCACGGCTGCCGGAGATGATTGCCTTTTCTGCGTTGAGAATCGCAATCTCTTCGCCGGCGAGGCCGCGCTGGGCAACAAGGCTTGCAAGCCGTCCGAGGAGCATTCCATCACCGTTGATTATGGTTACCATGTTTATTTCACCTCAGGATCCGGACACCGCTGCCTTTCGGGTTGTCATTGATGAGCTGCTCGATCGTCATGCACTGTCCCTTCGCGTCCTTGATCTTGCTCGTGGCTGATGCTGAAAAGTTCAGCGCTGCAATCTTCACGGACTGTTCCAGCACGCCGCTGCCCAGGACTTTTCCGGGAACGATGATGGTCTCACCGTTCTGGGCGTAGCGGTTGATCTTGGACAGGTTGACCTCCGCGTAGTTGCGGTTCGGGGTCTCCAGCCTGCTTGCAATCTCGCGCCAGATCTTCGCCTCATTCTCCCTTGATTTGTTTTTCAGGAGTAAGATGAGGGTTGTCAGACGGGGGTTCGTCTTCTCTACAATTCTTGTCATTTCCTTTCATCCCCTGATAATTCGCCAAGCTGTTTTTCCAGCTCGTCTGCCTGTTCCCTGATGTATAACAGTGCACGGTTCATGATCTCTTTGGCCGGCAGGGACCCGTCGCTCTCGACCACGAAAATAAAGCGGTCTTTCTCGGCGGATATCTTTATTGCCGGTTCATCCCCGATCCCGCTTGCAAGGCAGGCCCGTTCGCAGAGCCGGCACATGGAGCAGTCGGGGAGTTTTCCGTCTGCTACTTTGACTTTCTTGCCCTTTACTTCGAGAATCTCGCGGGGGCACTCGTCAACGCAGTTGCCGCATGCATCGCAGGCGTCGCTCACGGTGACTACGGGGTAATTCTTGTACCCGCAGACCAGCGTGGGCTGCCATTTTGCATGGGTCCGCCCCGTGTTGAGAACGGCGCGGGCCTCGATGACAAGTTTCTGCCCCTTCGTGAGTTTCACGATGGGGATATTCTCATACACCGGCGCGGCGTTCGGGTCCTGCGGGATAAGGTCGCTTGAGGTGACCATCTTGGGGCCCTCGACGCTGAGGGTGTAGGTGGACGTACAGCCCGGGCACCCGGCCCCGCCGCACGAACATTTGTCCTGAGTCGTGTAAGTAGCTAAATCGGTCCTGATGGGAATGAGCCCGATACGGTGGGCCAGCATCTCGTCGAAGAGTGCGCTCGTGTTATCGTAAATGCGCACATCTTCGATTGCAAGGGTTGGTACCTCACCGATCATTGCCCGCCTGAATGCGTTGGCAAAGGCGGTGCTCGCTCCCGAGAGTGTGAATCGTGCGAGGGAGTCGTCCAGACTGGCGAATTCGATCTCCATCAGACTCTCCTTCCTCTCCTGCCGCCCTTTGGCCGGCACGAGTCGTGGGGAATCGGCGTTACATCTTCGATACGGCCGATGCGCATACCGGCACGGGCGAGGGCACGGATGGCTGCCTGTGCGCCGGGACCGGGGCTGCGCTGCTTGCCCTGGCCGGGTGCACGGACCTTGACGTGGACGCCGACAATGCCCTTCTCACGGGCAGTCTGGGCCACGTTTGAGGCCATCTGCATGGCAGCGTAGGGGGAGCTCTCGTTCCTGTCCTGCTTCACGACCATCCCACCGCTCGACTTGGTCACGGTCTCTGCACCGGAGAGGTCCGTGATGGTGATGATGGTGTTGTTGAAGGAGGCAAAGATGTGGGCTATGCCCCATTTTTCCTTGTCGTTTGCTGCCATGGTCTATCTCCTTCCTCCGCGTCCCTGGTAGCCCCCGAATCCGCCGGGTGCTGCCTTGGGGTTGGATGCTGGTTTTGCTATCCGCTCTTTCTCGGCATGGGAGTCGGAAAGGAACGGGGACTTGCCGTAGTACGAGATCTGGCTCTCCTCAATCCGGGTTACCCGGTAGCTGGGGATGCTGGTACGCCTGCCGGCGATTGCAATGTGCCCGTGGGTGATGAGCTGGCGGGCCTGTTTCGGCGACCGTGCGAGCCCCTTGCGGTAGACAAGGGTCTGGAGCCGGCGTTCGAGCTGGGCCTGGACCTTGAGCGAGAGGACATCTTCGATGCCCGGGTCTGCACCAAGGAGACCGGCGCGCTGGAGGTGACCGAGGAGCTCTTCTTTCTTGGCCTCGTACTGTTCCTTGTGAGCGCTGCCCGACCCGAGGGCCAGCAGGCTGCGGGCAGCCGTGCGGTACTTCCGCAGGATGCTCTGGGCCTTCCAGACTTCGCGTTTGTTCCGGAGACCGTACTCGATGGCGAGACGGGTCTCGGCCTCGATGCGGGTCTTCTCGAACGGGCGTTTGGGCGTCTGGTAGGACTTGTGGTTCTTGCCTGGGTATCCCATGATTACTGGCCTCCGGCAGACTTCCTCTTGACACCGACGGTCGAACCGGTTCTTCCGGTGGACTTGGTGCGCTGGCCGCGGACCTTCTGCCCGGTCTCATGCCGGATGCCACGGTAGCAGCGGATCTTTCTCATGAGGTTGACGTCCTCGTCCTTGGTCAGGGCTACATCGGGGCCGAGCAGGTGCTTGGTCTCGCCGGTGTAGACATCCTTGGGACGGTTAGCCATCCATGATGGGATCTTCGATGCGTATTCTTCAACAGCAACGCGGAGCCGGTCAACCGACGCCTCGTCGATGCGGCCGAGCAGTGCGTGCTCGTCCACCTTTGCCATACGGGTGATAACCGATGAGGTATGCCTGCCGACACCCTTGATGCCGGTGAGGGCAACTCTCACGGACTTGGTACCATCCAGATCGGTGGTTCCAACCCTTACGAAATACTTAATGTCTTCTTCCTGAGCCATCCAATCCCCTCGATTGTGAGACTGTCTCTTTTAGCGCTGAGGGGGAGATTTGAACTCCCGAGTCCTTTCGGACACAGGTTTAGCAAACCTGCGCCATACCAGGCTTGGCTACCTCAACAGAGGAATCTCGCATCTTACTACAGACACTCGCAGCAGACAAATCCACTGCTCCATGAATGGTGCTTTATAATATGGGCATAGTTGGGTAATAAGTGTTGCGGAGAAGTGAGCCCCTGCATGGGGCGAACTTGGAGAAGAAATCCGGAGGATTTCTTCGAACTTGCGAGTTCCACGTTTGATGCGGGTGATAAAGTAGTTAATGCGAAAGATTGCATGTACACGTTTCTTAATTTGAATTCAGATAGTTCGATTTTAGATGATTGATGGTATCTTTCATAAAGTCTATATTAACTTCTGAAATTTCACACTCTTCTTTGGGGTTGTAATGTGCAGCAGCATTTCGAATTTGTACGCATTTAGATAATATCTTATAATCTTCCTTTGAAATTATCTGATATTTTTGAAGTAATTGTATGGACTTGCCCATTTCGAAAGTTCTATCAGTAATTTTTTCTGAGATTTTGTCAAAATTTTTATTAATTATTTGTCGTAATTTTTCTTCGACTATCATTCCCAATTGTACGATTGCACCTCTATACATGCCAATTTCAATAAGATGATTTGCGCTAATCATCATTGTGTCATGCCCAAGGAGAGTGCTTATAGCATTTTCAAGCAGCTCTTTCGAATTCTCAAGATAATTTTCATCATAAGTAATAATTCGAAAAGATTTTAGATCAAATGGAATATTCTCTAGTTTATCCGTCAGTAAAATTGTAGGTTTGCCATATGTATGACTAATTCCCGTCTCAAAAAGTACGTTTGGATTTTTAGAGGATATTACAGTGATGCAAAGTCTTGCTTGACGAATTGAAACTCGAATTTGCTCTAGTATATTTCCATGATGATAAATTTCGTCTGCTCGAACGGAAAACAGTCCGAACTTTTTTACAGTTGGATTAATTAAATCGGTATAGATTTTCTGAAATTTCAAATCAAATGGCATTATTACGAAACATGATTTTGATATACTGGTTAAAATCGGAGCTGAATCTGCGGATTTCCATATTTTCTCAAAGTTTGCTGGAGATATTTTCTCATAAATTTCAGGATTTCTCTTTCTAATTTTAATGCTCTCAGTAATGTCAATGTGATCTTGAATTGTTTTAAAAAAAATTGATAACTTTGAATCTTTTGATAAATCTATGTCTGTATTCAACGATAATACGTGAAATTTCTCATCAAACTTTTTCTCAATATAATCAGGTTCTTGATTAAATTCAATAATATAGGACATTTGTTCATATTTTCCCAGTCGTGACCGAATAACACGAAGTATATGATTAAAATCGGGATCGTTTAGACTATAACCGATAAATAAGGGAGTTCGGGTAATTAACATCGCCGAGAGATGTGTGGCAATAACTGGATAATTGTCAAGAAAGTGGCTATAATCCTCTTGTGTTATTATTAAGTGCTCTTGATGCTTGACATCGCCATGCATTTTTATTATATTTGTGGTAAACGGTCCACCATGGAAAGGGAGCTGCTTTTCTCCAACAAGGGAATGATAAGGTTTGTTAGCGGATTCACACGCTTTTTCCAGCAAAATATCAAAGTTTGTTGTATAAATTGTATCAAAAGGGAGTTCAGCAAAAGATCTATGAGCCTCTCCTATGCTAGCTACGTCAATATTCAACTCTTTCCTAATTTTCTCTATTAGTTTTATACGCCCAAATTTTCGTTCAAAATCGGAAAAAATTTGCAACTTATCCAAATCATTCGAAATATTCCCATGGCGCGAAATCTTTTGAGCCAACTCATCCCAATTGGGCATATTATGGCCCTCAGGTAACTTTGCATTGAGTGAAAAACCAGCTCCGATAATTGGCAAGCATCTTTGATTGGCAATATCATCGAGCAAAGGTTTAGGAATTTCCATTGATGGTATCTTCATGCCATGAGATAATATATTTAAGGAAATGTGTCTAGAAAAGATATCAAGGCCTTAATGGAATGAATGGTCCTCTTTTAATCGAAAAGAAAATTATCAAGAATTTAAGAAAAACGGACTAAAATGTTGTTGCGATAATTTTCTTCGTTCCATTTAATAGATCCGTAACTTCATTAGTTGTTGGTTCACGTTCCTTTGAATGAACACAAAGATTTCTAATATCACCTAGAAGTAAGACATGCCGCCAAGTTGGAATATCAAAGATACCTGCTGATTTTAATGCTTCGTTATAATCGGATATTGTTGGAGATTTTTTGGAAATTTTCATAGCATGATTTACACAAATGCGATCTAAATGAATCTCTAATGACACACCTGTCAAGGCACCCGCTGCTCGCAAATGACCCTTTTTCAGAAGATCTTCAGCGGCTTCTAACTCATGAGTGAATAATTCACTTTGAAGAACCCCTTCAATGTCGGTTAAAATCGAATCAATTCGATCATTTGCTGACCATAAAATTGTTAGTTGATGTTGAAATCGCGTTACGAATGATGTGTATGGATTAATCACATCTTCTCCACGAAGTCTTATGCGGAGACCAATGAGATAATCATATATCGTATACGTTAAAAAGCCGATATTTTTATCATCACGCTTTTCAAGTTTGTATTGCTCTTGAAATTCTTGAAAACGATCGGGAAGTAATTGTTTCACTATCGGTAAAGACTTAGTATACCACGATTGGTACGCAGAATGAATAGGGCTATACGGTTCACCCTTTACTTTTTTTGATTTTGTTGGCTGTCCAGTCGAAATTATTTTTTGATTTTCCTGTTCTCTAAGAAATATTTTTACTCCTTCTTTGTATAGCAAATCAATTTCGGTTTTGATTTTCTTTTTAATTTCATCCATGTCTGCCATTATTTCCACTACTGATGTATCTGGAGATAATATTGTTGCTATTTGATAAGTCTTATTTCAGATTTATTAATGACCGAATTGTGGCGATTGCACCTCGTCATTTTTCTAAAATACCGCATCCCGGAAGGGTTTGGGCTGGATCGGTGCCGGGAGTCTACGATGTGCAACAGATCTCTAAGACTTGGAGCAGGAGAATCGGGGAGGTTCTTCAGAACCTCACTGATGAGAAGTGAGGTTGAAGGCCGAACTTCGAAGAGTCCTCTGCACTTCTCCGACGTGCAGCCCTTTATATACTCGGCATGCTCTTTCCCGTCCCTTCAGCCCCCCGTACATGACTGATTTTTTGCAAATCCCAGCATACTGCGATCAGTGCATTTTCTCATCATCCAAATGCTGCTAAATAACGCGGGTGCATCTCCGGCGTGAAAACGTCATGCCGGAACTGAATTACCGCGCCATTTTCCGGAATTACCGTTTCCCGGGAGGCCCGATCCCTTCCGGGGGGCGGAAGTCTCCGACGGAGAATGGGATCCGGAAAAGAGTATCTCCCTGATGGTTCTTCAGGATAAGGTTATTCGACGTGCGACAGGTCTCAAAGACCTGGAGCAGGAGAATCGGGGAGGTTCTTCAGAACCTCACTGATGAGAAGTGAGGCTGAAGGCCGAACTTCGAAGAGTCCTCTGGACTCTTCGATATGCACCCCTTTATATACCCGGCATGCCCTTTCCCGTCCCTTCAGCCCCCCGTACATGGCCGATTTTTTGCAAATCCCAGCATACTGCGATCAGTGCATTTTCTCATCATCCAAATGCTGCTAAATAGCGGGGGTGCTTCTCCGGAGAGAAAACCGGCTGTCCGGACCCGAATTACCGCGTCATTTTTCGGAAATACCACTTCCCGGGACGGTCCAGGCGAGATCCTGGAAAAAGGTCTACGACGTGCGACAGGTCTCGAAGATCTGGAGCAGGAGAAGAGTCCTCTGGACTCTTCAACCGAGAATAAGATCCGGAAAAGGGTATCTCCCAAATGGTCATGCAGAATACGGTTCTCCGACGTGAGACCTAATGGAAGCAGTATCGTTCTGGTGGGTGGGTGACCCCCCATACGTTCTGATAGTACCGGATCAACCTCCTCGCCCAGCGAGGCCCCGGCAGGCGGCCGAGCGACCCCGAAGGGGCGGGCCCGCTCTCTCTCGGGAAATTTTCATCAAACATTCTTCAATTGAAAGTTTTTAAAAAAAAATTCAATCAATCCAGAAAATTTTTTCTGTATGTTCAAACCGCAGCCCCTGGAAAAAATTCAAAAAAAAAATTTCCGGCAGCCTCACGCTTTCACTCTCCCGTCCCGGTCCAGCTCCACCACCGCATCCTTCGTCACGCGGAAGAACCGCCACGTGCCGTACCGCGAGCGGAGCCAGAGCTCGCAGGAGATCGCGGCGTCCTGCGTGATCGACCGGAGACGCCGGACCTCGTCGTCGCAGTCACGGACAACATCCGCGGCCATCATGAGGATGTGCTCCGTGTACTTGACGCGGACGAACGCGACCGGCTTCGCATTCGCGATGATGAAATCGAAGAGCGCGTGCGGGCCATGCTCAATCATCTGCACGATGCCCCGCCCGAGCGCGATGGGGATCGCGTCGCGGAGGGTCTGAAGGGGTTTGGGTCCGCGGCTCATGCGGCACGCTCCCGGTTTTTTCTTACTGTTTTAGCCGGGCCCGGCACTGACGGCTGGTGACTGAATATATAAGGCATATGGCAGAAGAAGTGGATAATTCTCAAGATATATTCTTACGATATATCCTGTTCGTTCATGGAACCCGGGAGTTCAACGAACGGCCGGGAAACGAACCCGGTAAATCTATCGGAAAACAACTTCTGATCCCGGTGTGTATCGTACGAATCCTCATATCGAATTACGTAAGACATATCTTACTGATCATCCATGGACGTTGCGATAACTAAGATGAGCTCCAAAGGCCAGGTTGTCATCCCCGCATCGATGCGGACCGATCTTCCCGAAGGCGAGAGACTCCTGATCATCCGTGACGGGGAACGTATCATTCTCAAGTCCCTCACCGAACTCGAACCGGCATTACAGGAAGATATTCTCTTTGCGGAAAAGACCGAACAGGCATTCGAGGAATATTCGAAGGGGACATTCACGAAGAAAAAAGCAGGTGACTTCATCGACGAGATGAAGTCATGGTGACGGTTGCTTATCACCCGCACTTTGAAAAGACCATCCGGAAGATCAGCGATGCAGCGCTGAAAGAGCGGGTGAAGCAGCAGATTGTGAAGGTCATCAGCGATCCATCTGTTGGAAAGCCGATGCGGTACTGCCGGAAACAGACCCGCGAGGTGTACATTCCGCCATTCAGGTTATCTTACTGGTTTGACAAGAGGAAGGACACTCTTGTGTTCCTTGCGCTCTATCACAAGGATGAGCAGTAGGCCGTCCTCCCTGTCGGCAGCATCGTCACCATCACGAGCATAAGGGCAAGCGGAACGTGGGAGAGAGTCACGGTGCGGTCACTGGAGGGAATTTCCTGAACAGGAACGTCAGTCCTGCCAGTAAATAAATTGTGAAATATTCTCTCTACATAAAATGATCCGGCAATGGGGAGTCTGGCTGGGGCGAACCCTGGCGGGACATTGAGACCGCAATGAAAATTTTTTCGGAAAAGCCGGAGGGGCGTTACCCCAGCTCGAACGTGGTAACCCCGAATATCTCGTTCAGCGGGAGCGGTACCGGGTCCTTTGTTGTGTAGAGCCGTGCCGTGAAAAAGACCGGCACCATCTTCCGGTCCCTGACGAGAGCGACCGCCGCCTCGTTCGGGACCGGGATGTCGAGGAAAAACGGCTCACCGGGGATGTCCGCAACAAGGCCGTCAAGGATCATCTCAGCGGTAGCCCGGTCGCGGGCAAAGAGCGGGCCGATCTTGTGGCCGGTCCCGCAGACCCTCCGGACGCCGTACCCGAGGATATTGCCGTCGCGATCGAGACGGGCGAGCCCGAAGTGGCCCGCCTGCTGGATCCAGCAGCGGAGGAAGGTCTCCCGCCGGGCCGGGAAGTGTGCGGTGTCGTACGCGAGCAGGTCGGCAAACTTCACGTCGCGGATCGGAACGAGCCCGTCCGGCATCTTCCCCCCGCCCGTCCCCTCGTACCGGGCATTGTTGTAGTGCAGGTAGAGCCCGCCGGTCTTCTGGTACTTGTCCACCATCGCAACGACCCCGTCGGCTCCCACGATCCGGGAGCCGGCATGGCGGAGGGAGTGATGATAGAGGTCCATTCCGATCCCGTGAGCCCGGTAGGCCGGATCGACAACATAGAACCCGGCAAACGCGAACCGGTCGTCGTAGTTGACCATCGAGACCGTACCGATGATCTTCCCGTCCGCCTCCGCACAGAAGAACCCCTCAGGATCGACCGGGTAGAAACACTCCGCATCCGACAACCCGGGGTTCCAGCCCTCTGCGGCTGCCCAGTTTACCGCAATCGGTATCTCCTCTCTTCTCATCGTCCGTATCTGTATACCGGTCACCCAGATCGTCTCCTGTACGCGTATTGGGAGGAATGCTACATACACGTGACGGTTTGCCCCCGGGAAACATGCCGCCCCGCCCAATGCCCAACCCGGACCGGGGCGTCTCTCTTCAGCAATCGCTCCTGAAAACCCGGGGACTCCTCAAAGAACAAAAAAAATTCTCACGATGGCCCCGGGTTATGTCCGTGGTCCCGCACGAGCTTCCAGAGCACCGGCACTGCGATGGCCTGCATCAGGACCATGAACCCCGCTGCATAGGCAGGGCCGACGGTGTAGAGCGCACCGATCGCAATGCTCCCAGCAAACCACGCCCCGCCGTAGATGGTATTGAATATCCCGTAGGCAAACCCCCTGCCGCCCGGCGGGGTGAAATCCGCCACCGCGGCGCGGAGCACCGTTTCCTGCATCCCCATCGACACGCCCCAGAGTGCTGCACCGGCAAGGGCAGCCCCGTACGAGGGGGAGAACGCGACAAGGGGGATCAGGATGCCGGTCACCGGCACGAGCACGAGGACGGAGATGCCGTACCGGTCATAGGCCCTCCCGACTGCAAGGGCAACAAACGCATCGACTGCCATCGCAATGGCATAGAAGACCGGGATCTCCGCATCGGGAATGATGGCGAGCGCCTTGTAATGGTAGGCGAGGAGCGGGAAGACGATGAACCCTGCCATGGTCAGGGCGGTGAAGGCCCCGTAGAGGTTGAGGCGGCGGCGGTCATTCGTATCGCCGGCCGTCGGGGGGGCATTCCGGCCGGCAGCCTCGAACGCGAGCGGGTCCGGCATGTCCCGCCATGCGAGGGCCAGCGCGATGACGAGGATGACGAACGGGATGGCAAGCAGGGCAAACCCGCCCCGGTAATTCCCGCCGGCCGCAAGCGCCCCGACAAAGAGGAGCGGGCCGGCAACCGCCCCGACCTGGTCGAGGGCCTCGTGGATGCCAAAGCCCCACCCCCTTCCGATTGAGGTGGTCGCGTGCGAGAGGATGGCGTCCTTCGCGGGCGAACGGACGGCCTTTCCTATCCGCTCGGCGATGAGGAGGAGCGCCGCGATCTCCCAGCTGCCGGCAAGGACAAGGAGCGGGATTGCCCCGATCAGCAGGTAGCCGGCAATGACAAAAATCCAGTACTGCTTCGATTTATCGGCAAGGTAGCCGGTCGCTATCCGGATCCCGTAGCCCACGAACTCGCCGAATCCTGCAACGAATGCAACGGTAAAGGCCGAGGCTCCGAGGAGGAAGAGGAACGGCCCGGCAACGCTCCGGCCCCCCTCGTACACCATGTCACCGAGCATGGCAACGATCCCGAAGAGGACCACGAGCCGGTAGGCCTGTTTCCGGTTGTCCGCGTCCGGGGCGCCGGGGGGTGTCATGGCAGGATTATCCGGGTCAGCCTCGCGGGCAAAGGCGCGATCTTTGACCGTTGTCCGGGGTATTGGATATGGATCTCATTGCACCGCGATAAAAAAAGGAGGGGTTACAGTGCATTCACGAGCGAGTGCCGGGTGACAATCCCGACCAGCTTACCCTTGTCCATCACCGGGATGGCACTGTAATTTTTCTTGAGCATGATCTTGACCACATCGGCTGCTGTTGCCGACCGGTCGACGGTCACCAGCGGGGCGCTCATGATGTCTTTGACCAGCAGGTTGCGGATGCGGTGGTCCTGGTGGTTGTCCTCAACGGCCTCCCGGAACTTCCGCATCGCGATCGCAACATCGGTCTCGGTCACAATGCCGGTATACTTATCATGCTCCGACACTACGAAGCGGGTGATGTTGTCGTCCAGCATCCGGCGGCGCAGGTGGACGACCCGCTCTTCGGAATCGATAGTGACGACCTTCTCGATCGCGCTTTCAATCCCGTCTTCGGGTATGTACTTCTTCAGGAGGTCGCCTGCAGAGACCTGCCCGATCAGCTTGTGGTCGCTGTCGTACACCACGACCAGTTTGTAGCGCTGGAGCAGCGGGATGAGGACATTGGCGTTCTCGTCCGGGTAGACACTGGTGAAATCCTCCTTCACCACGCTTGCCACGTGGATGGCGGCAGGTGCAACTCCCGAGTTCTGCCTGCTGCCCAGTTTCTCCGCGATAGCCTGGCGGGATACGGTCCCGACAACCGAATTATTATTGACCGCAATGAGCGGGTCGATACTCTCATCGAGCATCTTATCGAGCGCTTCGGTGATCTTTGCAGATTTTGCTATGGTTGCTGGCTTTACCATCACATCTTTGATAAAAACTTCTTTTGTCATTTCGCCACTTCCTTGATGATATCATCCCGTTTTAGGATCCCGATAACGGTGTCGTTTTCCATGACAACAAGACTGTTGACATGGTGGTTCTTCATCAGTGCGATTGCGTCAGGCAGGGGAGTATCCGAAGAGGTCGTAATGACAGGGCTTGTCATGACGTCTTCCGCAGTTACGGATGCGACCGAGAGCAGGCCCGGCCCGCTCCTCCCTTCCGCCTTGTTGTGCCGGATAATCTGGACTTCTTTTCCCACCAGACCTGACATTTTCGGCTCGTTTGCATAGAACGCCAGGTTCGTTTCGGTGATGATGCCGGCCACGGACCCGTTGTCGTCCATGACCAGTACCTTGTCGTAGCGTTCCCGCATAACGGCGATCACATGCTCCAGCGAGTGGTTGCGGCTGACCGTTGTTGCATCCTCCATCACGTCCCCGGCCGGGCAGCTGAGCCCCCGGACGAGGGCGGATTTCATCAGATCGGTCTTGGTCACGATGCCGGTTACCGCCCCGTTTTCTACCACCGGGACACTGCTGATGCTCTTTTCAACAAATGTCCGTGCTATTGCTTTTACCCCGGTATCGGGTTGGACCACGACAGGGTTTTCTGTCATGAGGGCTCCCACCGGGATGCGGTCGGGCGGCCGCCGGCGCCATTCAGGTTCGCCCTGACGGAGGCGGTAGGCGATATCCTTTTTCGTGATGATCCCCCGGAGCACCCCCGTATCCAGTACGGGAATGCGGGAGATCCGGTGCCGCACCATCAGGTTCCGGGCATGGGCGACGGTCGCGTTGGGTTCGACAATGAAGACCGGTGCAGTCATCACATCGCGTGCGTACATCGCCGTCACCCCGCCGCAAATGCCCGGACGAGATCGAACTCGGTGACAAGCCCGATCAGCCGGGAATCTTCGATGACCGGCAGCGCCCCGATGTTCTTGTCGAGCATCTCCCGGGCTGCCTCGTTGACGTTCTTCTCCGGTGTGGTCGTGGTAAGCTCCCTTGTGATGAGTGCGCGGACGGGAATGCCGGTCACTTCAGCGACATTGCCGGTCGTCATGCGGCTGAAGACTTCGCGGCTCCCGAGGTACCGCATGATGTCGGTTGCCGTGACGATCCCGTACAGGACCTCGTCGCTCACCACGGGCAGGCGCCGGAAGCGGTACTTTGTCATGTCGCGGGTGACCGTCGCGATCGGGCAGTCCGGTGCGGTCACGCGGAGGGATGAGCTCATCACGTCCTCGACATGGAGCCTGCTCCGTTCGGCACCCAGTACCCGCAGCACGTCCCGTTCCGTAACAATACCGGAGAGCACGCCATCCTTGTCAACGATCGGGATCCCCCCGATCTTCTTTTTGAGGATCATCTCGACAGCGTCGCTGATCCGGGCATCATGGGCGAGCGTCTCGGGCTGCTGTGTCATGATGGTACGTACGCTCTCGTTGACTGCAGGGATCAGGTTGCCCCCGTGCCTGACTTTGACGAGCTGGTACTTGTCACCCCCTCCCATGAAGTTGATGATATCCCCCGAGGTGATGATCCCGCGGAGTTTATGCGTCCCGGCATCCGTGATGGGGAGCCGGCGGAACCCGCACGAGGTCATCTGTTCCACGGCAGCGATGATGGTCTGCGTGGGCTGGGCGGAGACAACGTCCTGCGTTGCGATCGCCATGATCTCGCCTTCCTGCGCTACGATATGGGATTTGAACTCCACCGGCCCGCGGTCGAGTTTCCCCTGCATCTTGAGGAGCCTGTCGCCCTGTTTGATGCCACGGTCATTCTGGTGCATTATCACCCTCCGTATTGCGTGATGACCTGTCTCTCCGGATCCGTTCCGGAAGTTTTCCTGGCATTCCCTGTACTCTGGACCCTTCGGGGATTGTCACGCCAGTGCCCGCAGCACATCATGGCGGTTCACGACCCCGACCATCTTTTCCCCGTCCATGACCGGCAGCATACTGACATCATGCGCCACGATCAGTTCTGCTGCGGCAGCGATTGGTTCGTCCGGGGCGATGGTGATGACATCGCGGGTCATCACGGTCTCGATGGAGGTCTGGTTGTGTTGTACGATCGCCGAGCGCACCCGCCGGGTGCTGATCAGGTCGCGGCGCGAGATGATCCCTGCCAGCCGTTTCTTATGAACAACCGGGAACGTCGAGAATCCACTCTCGAGGATCATCGCGTAGACCTTCTGGACCTCGTCTTCCGGTGCTGCCGACACGACCCTGCGGGACATCCGGTCCCGGACCTCCCCGTGCAGCTCGTTCCGGGAGATGATGACCGGGAAGAGGTCCGCAAGAAGGACGCCTCCGATGATATGGGGCTCGCTGTTGACCACAGCGGCGCTGTCCGTCCGGTACTCCCGCATCATCTTTGCCACCGCTTCAATGGAATCCCCGGCATGGGCCGCCGGCGCATCCTTGATGAACCCTTCCACGGTCACGTTCGACTTCGTCGCCGTCACCCGGAGACCGTCCGTGATATCGATGTAGCCGAGAAGGTTTTTCTTCGCGTCCACGACATAGACTTCACGGAACCGGTCATCCCTCAGGATCTGTCGCGCCTTGGTTATCTGGTCGTTATATTTCAGCACAGGGATCTCGATAATGAAATCCTGTGCTGTCCTCATGTGAGATTTTCCTCCTCACGGCAGCGGGCGCAGAGCATGACGTTATCAACCCGCTTTAAGTCATCAGACATCTGGTTGCAGCGGTTGCACAACCCAGGCTCAATAGTCTCCTCACGGTTGATCTCGATTAAGTCCTCGAGAAGATCATTGACTGCGCTTGAGACGGTAAGAAGGTCCCGCACGGTTACAATCCCGATCACCTTTTCGTGCTCGTCGACAACCGGGAGCCTCCTTACCTTGTGCTTCACCATCATGTGGGCAGCACACCCTACCGTCTCGTCCGCACTCACCGTAATGAGTGGCGTACTCATGATATCGTTCACACGCACAGTACTTGGCTTGAGGTCCTTTGCCACCACCTTGCAGTTGATGTCTTCCTCGGTCACGATCCCGATGGGCTTGTTGTGTTCGAGGATGATCACGCTTCCCACTCCCTGTTTGCACATGGTCTTTGCCGCCTTTGCGACATTGGCCTCGATGCTTAAGGAAACCGGGTCGTGGATCATGACTTCCCGCAGGGGAACTTTGGTCTCAAACCGGATTGCATTGGATGTCTTTTTCATGAGTCACCTCCTAAAAAGTGCCTTTTGCTGATGTTTACAATTAGCATACTCCCATTCCCTTGTATAAATACAATTTGGCAGGGGCGGAATGGCATGCCTCCGGGTAATACCCGGCCTGCCTTTGTACCCGCTGCCGGCGGATCACCAGCCGGCCGTTACGAGAAACCTAATAAAGTGCGTATTCAATACAGTACTTACCGATCATGGCAGTTTCACTGTACCCGGGGACCCTCCCGGGGAATCGAGGTGTCAATTGAAGATATTTATCCAGACCTATGGAAAAGTGAAGAAGAAATTTGCTAATTTCCTCAATATGTTTTTCAAGAAGAACCGGACCCGCATCGGTATCTACGGCCCGCCGAACGCCGGCAAGACAACACTTGCCAACCGAATTGCGCGTGACTGGACCGGCGATGCGGTCGGCCCCGTGAGCGAGATCCCGCACGAGACCCGCAGGGCGAGAAAGAAGGAAGATATCATCATCTCGGGCGCGAACGGGAACACGGTGACCATCGATATCGTGGACACACCCGGTGTCACGACGAAGATCGACTACCACGAGTTCCTCGAGTTCGGGATGGAAAAAGACGAGGCGATCATCCGTGCCCGGGAAGCGACCGAAGGTGTTGCCGAGGCAATGCACTGGCTGCGTGAGGACATCGACGGCGTGGTCTACATGCTCGACTCGACGCTCGACCCGTTCATGCAGGTGAACATCATGATGATCGGGATCATCGAGGCACGCGACCTCCCGGTCATCATCGTGGCAAACAAGATCGACCTCCCCGATGCCGCGCCGGCCAGGATCCGCAGCGCGTTCCCCCAGCACCCGGTGGTCGCCATCTCGGGCCTCGAAGGCAGGAACGTCGAGGACCTCTACGAGACCATGCTCGAATACTTCGGGTGAACGCTATGCCGCACAAGTGTACGAAATGCGGGCGCGAGTATAAGGACGGGTCGACCGAGATCCTCAAAGGCTGCGCCAGCTGCGGCAACAAGAAGTTCCTCTATGTCAAGGAGGCGGATATCCACGACGATGTGCTTGAGGAGAAGTCCATCAGCGAGATCGCTGAGGAGACCAAAGAGGAAGTCCTCGAAGTAGTCGAGCCCAAGGCGAAGAAGGAAGTGGAGATGTACGACCGGGTCGAGACTATCCGGATCGTCTCCCCCGGCTCCTACGAGCTGAACCTCGAAAAGATGGCGCAGAGCGACGAGCGGATCGTCAGCGTGGGTAAGGAAGGCTCCTATATCATCGACCTGATGTCGATGGCAAAGGAAGAGCCTAAGGGCAGGCGCCGGAAGAAGAAGTGATGATTCTCTGTAGCAATTCACTTTTTTCAATTCATTTTCAAAAACATTGCCAAATACTCTGACGCTCACAGGGTTCGAAGAATCCCGGCGGGTACCCGCTCATCGCGTCGCCATCTCGCCCCGCACACCCTCGTACGGCGCCGGCAGTTCCAGCCTGCGGAAGAACTCATCGGTGAAGATCAGGCTGTTGACCACCGCCCATTCCGCACACCCGTGACCGAGGCACTTGTCCGGGAAGAACGGGCGATTCCTGAGCGCGAGCGGGTTTGTGGCAAACTTCCTGCGGAGGCTTTTTTCAAATTTCCCGCTGCTCGTCTCTTCACCGGCACCACGGGTTTCCTTATCGCCGATGACAACCCATTCCCGCTTGTAATGCATGAGGTGGTTGCGGATCTCGATCAGGTCCCGGACATTGTCAAACGCCTGGTCCCCCTCTTCAAAGGAAGGTTTTCCTGCAATGGAGAGGATCTTCTGGTATTTGGTGATCATCGGGGCACGGTCGAAATTTTTTATGTTCTTCCACTTCTCGCTGATCTGGTTCAGGAGTGCTTCGTGCTTTTCGTCCGCGAAGAAGAAGGCCTCGTCTGCGGCATCGGCATGGAGCTCGTTGATGGTGGATTCGAGGAACGCAACCGAGGAGAGCACCGAATTGAGGATGAAGGCTTCGTGCCGGAGCAGGATATCTGCGGGAATATCGTCTGCCTCCCGGTATTCCTGCTCAATCAAAAACCCGAGCCGACACAAGAGCGCTGCCGACTGGATGTAGCGCACGGAGAAGCAGTCCCGGAACCGGATCGCGGAATCTTCGCCCTGCACCTCAAGGGGGATCTTGTCCATCTGTACTACTCCGTTTTTCCCGGGAAGGGATAAAAGGTGAGGGAGTTGCCTGCATTCTTAAAAACCAAAGTTTCCCCCAGCCCGCATCAGGGCAAATATTTAAATGGCACCGTACAGAATCCACAACTACTCATACGTCCCCATCCGGACGAAAAAGGACACTGAATGAATCTCCGGGTCAAACTGCTGCTGGGAATAGGGATTGCCCTTACCGTGACATTCGCCCTTATGGCCGTCTTCTCAGTCATGACGATGGAGGAAAGTTACCGCTCCCTCGAAGAGAAAGATATCGTAACCACGCTCGGCCATGCCGGAAGTTCCCTTGTCACCGACCAGAAAAGTATGCAGTCCGTTACCCGGGATTATGCCGTATGGACGGATACCTATCGCTTCGCACGGGGAGAGAACCCCGGATGGGTCGAGATCAATACCGACAACGACTTCTTCGAGCGGTTCAACCTGCAGGGAGCCCTGGTATTCAACAGAACCGGAGGCCTTGTCCTTGCAAAAGGGTACAATGCCAGTCTCCGGGACCGGGAAGACCTCCCGGAATCGCTGGTTGCACAAATCCGGGACCTCAGTACCTCGGAAAAAATCCCTGACTCCTCGGAAGGGCATTACCTCATTCTGGACACCCCCCGGGGGCCCGTGGGTGTATCTTCCCACCCGATTCTCAAGGATGACTTCGGGGGGCCGGGTGCCGGGACGTTCCACCTTGTTCGGTGGATCGACAGCCGGTATCTTACCGGACTATCGGCAAGGACTGAAAAGAATGTCGGGATTATCCCGTCGCCCCTGGTCTCCGGCAACCGGACGGTAGCCGGTATCATTGCCGGCATCACCCCCGGCAAACCGTCGGCCGTCGTTATCGAGAGTACGGATATGGTCACTGCATACGCCCCGCTCGAAAACCTTCAGGTCCCCGGCAGGTATTACCTCAGGGTATCGGAACCAAGGACGATCTACCAGTCTGGGCAGGCTACCATCCTGACCTTCATCATCAGCCTGCTGGGAGCGGGGGTCTTTATCATTGTCTTTGTCCTGCTCTTCATCGACCGGGTTGTTCTCTCCCGCCTCAACACCCTCATCAGTACCGTGCGAAAGAACAAGGCGGCCGGTAATGCAAACAGCATCGATGGGAAGGACACGGTCGACGAGCTGGCACTCCTTGCGCGGGAAATTGATCCTGTCTTTGAAAAGCTTGCCGAATCCCGCATGCAGCTGCAACAGAGCGAGGAGCGGTACCGGATGCTCGCCGAGTCGGCCCAGGACTTCATTTATATCATCGATACGGATGACCGCGTTGCCTATGTCAACTCCTTTGCTGCCGCCGCTATCGGGCGACCCCGGGAAGATATCATCGGAAAGCCCCGCTCCGCACTGTTCCCGTCCCCGGAGAGCGGGCGGCAGCAGGAGAATATCCAGAAAGTGTTTGCCACGGGCGAACCTCTCAAAATCGAGAGCAATATTCCCCTCCCCACCGGGGAACGGTGGAGTGACACGCACCTCGTCCCGCTCCGGGACCGGAACAACACCATCACCGGCGTTCTCGGGATAACAAGGGATCTCACCCAGCGGAAGAAGGCCGAGGATGCACTGTTCCAGGCCAACAAGAAACTCAACCTCTTATCGGGCGTGACACGGCACGACATCCTCAACCAGCTTACCGCGTTGCGGACCTACTTTGAGATCTCCCGCGATTACATAAAAGGGGGAGAACTGCAGGACCTCCTCGACAGGGAAGAGAAGATAGCCGAGATCATTGACCGGCAGATCATGTTCACCCGCGACTACCAGCAGATGGGTCTCAAAACGCCCTCCTGGTTCAACATTGATACGATCATCTCCGGCATGATCCTGTCGTTTGATACCACGCGGGTAAAACTCCTGGCGGAATGCCCGGGCCTTGAGATCCTTGCCGACCCCTTGCTGGAGAAGGTGTTCTATAACCTCATTGACAATGCGTTCCGTCATGGCGGGGACAACCTTACCCGGATCCGTATTTCCTGCCGGGAGGCGGGAGACGGGCTGTCTCTCATAATGGAAGATGACGGGACGGGAATCCCCGATGATGACAAAAAACTGGTATTCGAGCGCGGCTTCGGGCATAATACCGGCTTCGGGCTCTTCCTCTCGCGCGAGATCCTCGGGATAACCGGTATGACAATTACCGAGACCGGAATTTTCGGCAAAGGCGCCCGGTTCGAGATAGGGATCCCGAAGGGAGCATACCGGTTCTCCGATTGTGCAAAAAAAGAATAACAAGCCGCCCGGGTCTTCGGGGCGAACCGGCAGGGGAATAAAAGATCTTCAGTACGGGGTGTTGTGTAATACCCTGTAAAAAAATCAAAAACGGCGATACGCTTATTGCATCAGGCTGTCACCGTCATGTATGCGACCTGCTGTTGTTTTCGGTCTTCTGCTCTTGGGAGGAATTTTTATCGCCGGCTGCGCATCCCCGTTGGGTCCCGCAACCCTTACAGCACGAGACACGCCAGCAGCTGTGACTGCGGGACTCTCGCAGGTAACGTATGCCCATGTGGCGACCATCGGGAAGGACTGGGATACGGTCCCCGGCAACGATGGTGTCGTCATCTATACGGACCTTGTGGACAAGGACCAGCGGTCCGTGCTCTGGGAGGGCCCGCCTCTTGTTGCGGATGTCGAGATTTGGACTGTGCAGGCCGGCACCGAGAAGCTGGAGATCGATGACCGGCTGGTCTATCGCGGGAGTGCGAATATCACCTCATGGAGGGACGGCAAGATCCTGATGGGCGGGGGAATACGGGTACCCTTCTCGGAGATTATCGTACCGGACGGCAAGAAGACAGGACGCACGCGTGTTACGGTTCATATGCCCGATGGAAAAACATTCACGGGAATCACGGAGACCACGCCGCTTGTTCCCTGAAGGATGCGCTCTTTCCCGTTTTCTTTTAATAATCCCGCGGGTGCCGTGGGCCTGCCCGGCGTTCAGTCTTTCGCGGTGGTCTCGCAGGCACCCGTTTCTTGTGGCAGGAAGCACCGATGAATATTCCGGAAGAACTTCCAGTGCAGCAGGATGTGGATAACGAGCAGTGCAGCGAATGCAAAACTTGCTATGTCGTGCCAGAGGACCCAGTCGTACCGGGAGATCCCCATCCATGTCGACCAGTTGTTTCCCCTTCCGCCACCGGACGGCAGGAAGAAGTACAGCACGAGCCCGGTGATGAGGGAGGGGACGAATGTTACCAGGGCGCTGATATCCACAACCGCATTCAGGGTAATCCGCTTCATGGTATGACCTGCCCCCGGAAGACGGATAAACATATGCCTGCCGGCAAGACCCCTGTTCCCGGGCGGATTACACCATCTCCGGACAATCGATTTCCGGCGAGAACACCTTGATATCGATGACCGGCGTCCCGTCGAACGCGTCCAGCCCCCGTACGGAGAGGACACAATCCTTCACACCGATCAGATCCACCATGCAGAGCGAGACCGGGTTCGGTCGGTCGGGAGAGCGGATGGCAAACACGCCTTTCTCGGATGATCTGCCGGGAGGGGTGGCCCGGAGCACGGTACGATCGGCCCGGTCGAACCAACAGAGGATCCAGAGGTGCTTCCTCCCCTCCACCTGCCAGAGGGCATCCCGGTACTGCTCATCAATCACGATCTCGGATACCGTATCGGAAAAGCGTCCCTGCCGGGGGGCATCGCCCCGTTCTTTGTAGGGGGAGCGGACGTAACCTACGGGGTGGAGCTCGATGGGTGATGGGGACATGGGTGATGAGAGATGGTGCGAGAGGGTATTTACCCGTGACGACCGGGTCGCAGGGGTGTTCGAGCAAATCCTTAAGCTGACCCAACTCATGCATCTGCGATACCCTTATTATACCTCCCGTCGAATGATGGTAAGCACTTTTAACAATGTGCTGACAGATGTAAGTCCGACGTGCGACACCGCACTGCCTCAAAGATGGCTTTGGGATTACAGGGAGTCAGTAACCAATACTCGACTTTTCTGGACTTACTTATCTTGTCTTACTAGGAGGCAACACAATGGCACGAATGCATGCCCGAAGAAGGGGCAAGTCATGCTCCGTCCGCCCCTACCGGAAACAGGCACCTGCATGGTCCAACACGGACAAGGCAGCGATCGAAAAGGTCATCCTGGATCTGAGAAAGGAAGGCGCATCGAGCGCAAAGATCGGACTCGTACTCAGGGACCGCTACGGTGTTCCCGATGTGAAACTTGCCCTCGGCAAGCGTATCGGGGAGATCTTAAGAGAGCACAAGGTAGCAACCGAGATCCCCGAGGATCTCCGCGACCTGATGATGAAGGCACTGGGGCTTAGGAAGCACCTTGCCGAGAACAAGAAGGACCTGCACAACAAGCGCCAGCTCCAGCTGGTCGAGTCCAAGGTCCGCCGGCTCGTGAAGTACTACACCGGCAGCAAGAAACTCCCGAAGGAGTTCGTGTACAAGCCCGACCAGGCTGAGATCCTGCTCTCCCGGTAAGTCAGATATTATCGTTACGGATATCCATGTCGCTTGAAACCGCAGCAGAAACCGTTGCCGAACAGCTCAAAAGGCAGGAGTTTGTCGAGGTGTTCGCACACCACGACGCCGATGGCATAGCCGCCGGCTCGATCCTCTGCCACGCGATGCTGCGTGCGGGAATCAGGTTCCGGCTCCGGGTGCGGCATGAGATAAAACCATCCGATCTCACCGGCGATTCCGCGTACCTGCTCTGCGATCTCGGCTCCGGCCGGGAGGATTTGCCCAAAACGACCATCGTGGTGGACCACCACCTTGTGCGGTTCGAAGGCGAGTTCCAGGCAAACCCGCGTCTTGCCGGCATCGACGGCGACCGCGAACTCACGGCAGCCGGCATGGCCTATTACGTTGCCCAGGTACTGGGGGACAACCGCGACCTCGCGGGCCTTGTCATCCCTGGCATCCTTGGCGACGGGCAGGGTTTTGTCGGAAAGAACCTTGAGATCTTCAACGAGGCGATCGCAAACGGGATCATCGTCCCCGACCGCGGGCTCAAGCTCCCGGGCCGGGACATGACCGAACGCTGGTACATGGCCACAAGCCCGTACCTCGACGGGGTCAGCGGCAACGAACCGCTGATCGCTGACATCCTCGAAGCTGCCCACGACACCCGGCAGGAAGGGAACGGGCCCCGGCTCGATACCCTCCTCTCCCGGGTCGTCCTCGCAGCTGCAAAGGGCACTGCCGCGGGAAGCCTGCGGGCAGTGTACGGCGACACCCTCCACCTCCAGCGCGAGGTGATCGAGGACGCCCATGCCCTGACCGCGATCATCGATGCCTGCGGCAAGACCGGGCACGGCGACATCGCCGCAACCCTCTGCCTGCGGTCATCGCATGACATCGAACAGGCATGGGAGATCACCCGGCAGCACCGCGTGAAGATCGTTGAGGCGGTCAGGACTGCCCGCCCGCTCGAAGGCTCCCCCGGGGTCTTTGAAGTGCAGGGCACAACCATCGCAAGCGACATCGCCGACATCCTTGTCCGCGACCTCCCGTACACGAACCCGGTCCTCGTCTATGCAGAGGGAAATGACGGCTGCCACATCTCGGCACGCTGTCCCTCCGGTGCAAAGGCGGATATCGGGCCGCTTGTACGCAGGCTCGCAGAAGCCTGTGGCGGGAACGGCGGGGGACACGTCCTCCGGGCAGGGGCAACGATTCCCTGCGACCGGATCGGTGCGTTTGTACAAGGATGGAAGGAGGCGATCGCCTCATGATGCAGATCGAGGGTACAATCACGACCCGCAACACCCGTGCAGGGTGCATCGCGGCATCGCTCCGACCGGACAACCTGCGCAGTATGGCGACCGTGGCGGAAGGCGACCTCGTGGTCACGAAGATCACCGGCACGCAACTCCGGTCGGTCATCGCATCCGTTGACGATTATCTGATGAACCTGGGAATAGCGGAAGACGCCTGCAGCGTCGTTCCGCTGGCAGAATAATCTTAAATCAGGTGATATTATGGCAAAGAAGAAACAGGTAGGAAGAAGAGTTGAAGGCTGGAAGGCCAAGAGCTGGTACAAGGTGCACGTCCCCGACAACCTCGGCAAGGCGTACATCGGCGATACCATTGCAAACGATGCTGAGAGCGTAGTCGGCAGGGTCATGACCGCAACGCTCGGCGAGATCACCAATGATTACGCAAAACAGCATGTGAAGATGAGCTTTAAGATCCAGAACGTGACCGGCGATGCGGCATACACCGAGTTCGTTGGCCACGAGGTCACCCGCGACTACCTCCGCTCGCTCGTCAAGCGCCGGAGCTCCCGCGTGGATGTCCATGTCCCGATCGTAACCAAGGACGGCAAGAAGGTCCAGCTGACCATCTGCTGCTACACGTTTGCCCGGGCAAACATCGCTCAGGAACACGCGATCCGGAACGTCATCACCCAGGCACTTATCGCCCAGGCACAGGCATGGGACTTAACAACGCTCCTCAACGGGATCGTCTCGGGCGAGATTTCCCGCGATCTCTTCAAGGCAGTCAAGACCATCTACCCCACCCGCAGGGTCGAGGTCATCAAGTCCAAGGTCGAACAGGTCGCAACCCTGATCTCGACCAAGTAACATTTTTTTATCTCCGAAGAAGTCCGTCAGGACTTCGAGGACGAGAAGATTTCCAAAAGGAAATCTTCGAAGAACTTCGTTCTTCTCATCGTCGAGGTTTTGAGAAACCTCTCCGACTTCGAATTCTGACTGGTTTAAAGAGCCTGCGGCTCTTCTCTATCTCGACCTTCTGAAGAAGGTCTCGAATTCATAAGAACCAGGAGGTTGAGAAGAACACATCAGTGTTCTTCGAGTTTCGAAGGTCGGCGTCCGCCTCCCTTCTCATTTTCGAAGTCCTGGCGGACTTCTTCGAGTTCCGAATGGTTCGAAGAGCCTGCGGCTCTTCTCTATCTCGACCCTCTGAAGAAGGTCTCGAATTCAAAAGAACCAGAAGCAGGAGAAGATTTGCAACGCAAATCTTCGAATTGATGATGGCTCATTGAGATGCTCTGAATCTCCGAGCCACACACACGGATCGTTAAATTGACTTTTCAACCGTATCGCGTTGAAAAAATTTTCATCGCGAATACCTGTTGTAAAGTACTCTCTTGATTGCCGGGTACATACTTGACTAACTAAGGGAGTACTTTACAACTTTTCTCAAACTCCGGCGTAAGCAGTCCGGCCGATCAAGCAGACCTTGCCTGAAATTTTTTTAGCAAGGAGTGAGAGGGTGATTGAATTTTTTTGGCGGAGGCTGGCAGGTGATCGAAACGGGGGAGATCCTGCAGTACGGAGCAGCGGCCCGGGTAGAGAATGTTCCAATGCATGTTTCTTTCACACACTCTCCATTTCGTGACTATCAGACCGATTCGGCGTGCGAATATACTGCCGGAAATCCGGTATAAAAAGATCATTTTTTATAAAGTCTCCCTGATTATTAGACTGGGATCATGACACGTTATCTTACTCTTACACTTGCAGCCGGCATTGCAGTGCTTGTCCTCATCGCCGGGTGCACGACCACGCAGCCCTCCGGCCCCGCTACCATCAGCCCGGATGTGCCCGCGACTCCGGAAAAAATCATTACCGCAGTCCATACGTCCGCACCATCCGGAAAAACCGCTGTGCCCACGCCGGGACAGACCGCTGCAAAACCCCTCAAGCCAACCCCGACGACCCTGCCCCGGATCACCGTGCCGGAGGGATCCATTGCCCAGTATTACACCTATACGCTGAATGGAAAGACGGATATCATCCCCCTCGCGTTACCGACCGGCGTGTACCAGGATTATACGAAAAAAGCGGCTCCCTCGGACAAGAACGGCAACTCTGCATACTTCCTCGGGTATGTGAACGATCCCGAACAACAACCGTACGTCGCCGCCCTTGCCCGGGCAATCCAGGAGAAGACGCCCGTTCAGGACGACCAGGCACGGATCGCAATAAGTCTCGTCCAGCATATCCCGTACCGTGACGGGACCCAGTACCGCTTCCCGTACGAAGTCCTGTACAGCGGCCAGGGAGTCTGCGGCGAGAAGTCCATGCTCCTTGCCCTGCTCCTCGAAAAACTCGGGTACGGGTCGGCCGTCTTTTACTTTGTCAAAGAAGACCATATGACCGCCGGGATCGCCGTTCCCACAGCCTATGGTTACCGCGGGACCGGGTATGCGTTCATCGAAGCGACCGAGCCGAACATCATCACCTACGACGGGTCGGTGTTCAGTTTCGGGACGCTGTCATCGATACCGGAAGTGACCGTCGTCGGGACGGGAAGACCTCTCGCCACCATAGCGTCAGATTACGAGGATGCCCGAACCTACACAACCATTGCAGGAAATATCAAACACCTGTCTGCAACGGAATCCGCCCAGCTCGACAGCCTTGACGCAAAATACGACCTGAGCTACTACACCTGCCAGAAATGCAAGGTCCCGCCGGTTGCATAGCGGGACCGGGCACCCCTTTTTTGGTCTGGAATGAATCCATAGATCGTTTCCAATCAGTTCCGGTTATCTTTGCCACAATGACCAGACCCCTTCCGTACTCTTAAAAAAGCGGGGGAGATCCTTTGGTCAATCGAAGAACCCTTGCGGGTTCTGAGAGGTTCATCCAAACCTCAAAGACGTGAAGAATTTATGAGAATTCTTCAGAGTCTTCTCCAGCTTCACCTGCCCTGATGGGCAGGTTCAGCAAATCGAAGAAACCTGGCGGCATATGTCCCGTCCACCCCCCCCCTAACGGGAGTTCAACACTAAGAAACCATATTACTCAAGCCCGCCCAACCATTCCATACCAATGACCGCTAGTAAGATCCTCTTTCTCGTTCTTGACGGGATCTCCGACCGGCCCTGCCCGGCGCTCGGGGGTTTAACACCGCTTGCTGCGGCAAAAAAACCCGTCTTAGACAAGCTCGCTGCCGAAGGGATCTGCGGGACCATGGACACCATCGCACCCGGTGTCCGCCCGGGATCCGATACGGCCCACCTTGCCCTTCTCGGCTACGACCCCTACAAGTATTATACCGGCCGGGGACCGCTCGAGTGCGAGGGTACCGGCATCCACATGGAGCCCGGGATGATCGGGTTCCGCTGCAACTATGCGACGGTCTCCCCGCAGGGACTGGTAACCGACCGGCGGGCAGGCAGGATCCACGACACCGCAGACCTGAGCAGGGCGATCCAGGATGGTGTCGATCTCTCGAAGTTCGGTGTTGAGTTCACCTTCCGATCCGGCGCCGGCCACCGGGCCGCCCTTGCCCTCAAGGGAGAAGACTTAAGCCACTGCGTCTCATCGAACGACCCGAAGAAGGAAGGGGTCGCCCCCTTAATGGTAAAAGCGCTCCGGCAGAGTGCCAAAGACGACAAGACCGCGGAGATCTGCAACGAGTTCGTAAAGCAGTCCACGAAGATCCTCTTCGACCACCCCGTTAACAAGGAGCGGCTCAAAAAAGGGCTGAACCCGGCCAATGTCGTCCTCATGCGGGGCGCCGGTGAGATGGGGAACTTTGAGCCGTTCGGGAAGAAATACGGTCTCAATGGATCGGTCATCTCCGCGGCAAGCCTCATTACCGGGATCGGCAGGGCAGTCGGCCTCCCGCATATCGAGGTCGCGGGTGCCACCGGCTCGCAGGACAGCAACGTTGCCGGTAAAATCACCGCGGCCATAACTGAGCTGAAGACCAAGGACTTCGTCTTAATGAACATCAAGGGTGCGGATGAGTCCGGCCATGACGGGCTTGCCGAACAGAAGAAAAATTTCATCGAGAAGGTCGACGTGCTCCTCGAACCCCTGCTGGGCCTTGAGGATACCATCATCATCATCTGCGGGGACCACTCGACGCCCTGCACCATCAAGGACCATTCCGCCGACCCGGTGCCGGTCCTTATCCGGGGCGACGGCGTGCGGATGGATGACGTTGTCCGCTACGATGAATACCACTGCGCAAAGGGCGGGCTCAACCGGATCCACGGGGTTGACCTGCTGCCCATCGCGCTCGACCTGATCAACAAGGCACACAAGTTCGGCGCCTGAGGGCGGCGGGCGGAGAACGTAATGAAGGAACGATCCGTCAAAAACTGGCATAAGCACTGCCTCCTCCCCGACGGGACGGAGCTGCAGGAGCACAGCATCAAGACCGACAGGAACATCGTGATCGGTGAGTTCTGCCAGATCGACTACGGGCTCCGGGGTGCCGACGTGTACGTAGGCGAGTCGTCGAAGATCCGCGAGTACGTCTGGGCGAACGGCGATGCACGGATCGGGAACTGGTGCGAGATCGGGAGCGACGTGATCGCAAAGGAGGACGCCTACATTGGCGAAGGCGTGAAGATCGCCGGGAAACTTGCGGTGAACGGTGCGCTCGACATCGGCGAGAAGGTCGAGATCGCGGGGGGTTTCGAGGCAAAAGGCGACATCGAGGTGAGGAACCCGATGCCGGTCTTCATGTTCATCATCATCTACTTGATGACCCTCCTCCACATCGAGAGCGAGAAGGAGCTCGACCGGATCATCGACGACCTCTTCAGTGAAGACGAGGGCAAGCCGGAAATCCCCCTGATGATCCCCGCCCGCTCGAAGCTGAATATGAAGCTCTTCGCCGTCCCCTCGACCATGAAGATCGGGAAGAACTGCCGTCTCCACGGGAATATCCGGGCCGGGTCCATCGACGTCCAGCAGGACACCGTCATCTTCGGCAGTCTCCGGGCAAGGAACCAGGTCCGCGTTGTCAGCGGCGTGACCGTCCATGGGAATGTCGAAAGCGGTTCCACCGTCTACGTGAACAAGGGCGCCCATATCCTCGGCGATGTCAAGGCCAGGTCCATCGTGCTCCACGAGGAAGCGAAGATCGACGGGACCATCGAGGCACCCCATGGCCTCCGGATCGAGCGGGGGAACAAATCATGAAGGCAGCAGAGATCCTCGGCGTGGAAGAACTCGTTTTTGTCGAACCGCAGTTTTCGGTTCTTCCCGACCCCCGGTATAATACCACCCTCGCACTGGCAGCCGGGGATGAGGGCCGGCTCCTGCTGGACGAGAGGGAAGACCCGATCGCCCTCGCGTTCAATAACGGGAACGGCTGGATCGGGGCCTCGTTCCTCTGCCGGAACCCGTCCGCACTCCTGATCGAGAAGTTTGAGAATGCCAACGGGGAGATCTACCAGGAAGAGCGGGCTGTATGGGCTGCCGCAGTCCGGGAATATTACAGCCTTTTACTGAAAGCAGAAGTCCCGCCTTCGATCGAAGACCTCAACCCCACGCGGCGGGGTATCCTTGCAAACCTTATCTCGGGGTTCTGGAAAGCGGGATCGGGCGAGACCTGCATCGACTGCTGCTGCGGCTCCGGTGTCGGCTCGCTCGTCCTGCGCGACCTCGGTTTTATCCCGCTCTCGTACGACAATGACGAAGCGCTCCTCTCGCTCGGTCTTGCGACCGGCCGGCTCCTCCCGGAGGAGACGATGTGGCTCGATGCAACAAAGACCTCCGCGTATATCGAACCTGTGCCAAAAGGGATCGGGATCATGATGGGCGAGATCAACACGTTCTCTGAGGACATGTGGCACCAGATAGTCGGCCAGCTGCTGGCGGTCAGCCGGGAGACCCTAATCACGGTCGGGACCGAACCGGAGGCGAAGCTCATCCAGTCATGGGGCGAAGAGATGGGGCGGAGGATTGAGATTAAAGAGAACCCTGCCGACCCGATCTACGATTTGTGGGTCTGCCGGGCATACCCCCAACAGTAACGATTTTTCTTATTCTGCCGGCATCCGGATCCGTTTTAACCGTTCGCTGACCGAGACGCTGGACTTGGAAGTCGTCCCGAACGGGGGGGTGCAGGCCCGGATCCCCCGGCGGGGAGCAAACATAATGCTGATATCAAGGTTATCGGAGGTCAGGGTACGGGTAAGATTGCGCAGGTCCCGCTCCACCTGGATCCCCGGCCCCTCCTCAGGCTGCATGTGCAGCAATTGTTTGCTTTGATATATAATATTTTCCAATCCTGAAAAACAGTGGAAAAATGAGATATTCGCAAACAAATGTTTGTTTTGGACGCCGATGAGGCTAATCCGGGCTGTCAGCGTCGCCGGCTTCCCTGCCGCCCGGCCCCTTTCTTTTCCTGGGGATTGGCCTTCTTCTCCTTATGCACATCCTCGCTCTCCAGCTCCGCGATGATCTCGACCGGATCCTGCATGATCTTCGTCAGCCGGATGATCTCAAGCAGCCGCTCCATGCCGATGAAGTGCTCGGCCATCACCTTTGCAAGCGGGCTCATCACCAGTTTTGTCCCTTTCTTCTCCACGAGCTTGTTGGCGATGAGGTCCGGCAATACCGGTTCCATGCTCCCGACCATCAGGCCCGTGATGCGGTTGATATCCGCCTCTTCGCCATCGCAGGCAACAGCGTTTGCCACGTACTCCTCCGAGCTCTGCTCGAAGTCGTGGACCGGGGCGACCTCCTCCATCATCCCCTTGAGGAGCCGGATGGCGATCTCTTCTTCCGTTCCCGGGTTCTCCCGCGAGTAACTCCCGCCGGGCTCTGCAAGGATCACGACCCGGCCGAGGTCGTGGAAGTCCGGCCGTCCCGCCCGCCCTGCCATCTGGTTGAACTCCTGCACGGAGAGCCAGTCGCGGCCCATGGCAAGGGCGTCGAAGATCACCTGCGATGCCGGGAAGTCCACGCCGGCACCGAGCGCAGCCGTAGTGACGACGGCCATCAGCTTGCCCCCCTCGAACCGGGTCTCCACGTCCCTTCGTTCCTGCGCCGTGAGCCCGGCATGGTACGCGGCAGCCCGCTGGCCAAGGGCATCGGCGATAGTATGGCAGCGGGAGCGGGCGTTCGTAAAGATGATCGTCTGGCCCCGGTAGCCTTTTGAAGATGTCCGCTTGTACTCGTCGGTGGTCATCTGCTTGATGGTCGGGATCTTCTGCTTACGCTCGGAAAAGATGAGGTACCGCTCAAGGCCGACCGGCCGCTCGGCGTACTGGACGAGCGTGCAATTGAGTTTCTTTGCCAGCAGGTGGGGCGACCCGATGGTTGCCGAGAGGTAGAGGAACTGGGCCTGCGGGCAGAGGTACTTCAAGCGGGCGATCATCCCGTCAAGGCGGTGGCCCCGGTCCTTGTCCTCCAGCATCTGCACCTCGTCGATCACGACCGTGGCGATATTCCTCATCTTCTGGCCACAGCGGATCATGTTGTCCACCCCTTCGTAGGTTCCGACGATGATCGGCGACTGGGGGTTCCGCTCGGCAGCCTTCCGGGTCTCGGGGAGGTTCAGCCGGCTCACGCCGGTCAGGAGGGCGGTCTTCGCAAACTTCCCGTACCGCTCCGTGAACCGTTCGTACTTCTGGTTTGCAAGGGCAACGAGGGGGACTAAAAAAAGCGTCCTGCCCCGGCCCTCAAGGTAATTTTTCATCCCCGCCATCTCCCCGATGAAGGTCTTGCCGCTCGCCGTTGCAGCGACGACCAGCAGGTCTTTTCCGAAGAGGAGGCCGGCTTCCACAGCCAGCTGCTGGGCCGGCATCAGCTGGGTGACGCCGCACGCCTCCACGAACTGCCGGGGGAGCGGCAGCTCGTTGATGGGGGCCGTGGTCATCACCGGGTGCGCATCGAGCTTGTCGAAGAGCGCCGAGGCCATCGTCAGCTTCTCGGGCTGGAGCATCGCGAGCACCCGGTCGAGGTTCCGGAACTGGAGGAGGAGGTTCTCGAGGTGCGCGATGCCGTCCCGGCCAAGCCTCCCGATGTGCGAGACCTCCCGGCGCAGTTCCCGCCGCCCGCAGTCAAGGCAGATCCGCTCGCCCTTCCCGAAGGTCACCGAGTTCTCTTCGGTGAGGGGGGTGAACCGCTCGTCTAAGAGGCACATCCGGCAGGCGCTCACGGTCCCGACCCTGACCTGGAATGCAGCGAGGAACGCCTCGAATTCAGCATCCCGCTTCACCATCAGCACCTCGGACTCGCGGAGCTGGGCAATAAGGTCCTTTGAGGGGGTGTGGCGGTATTCCTTCTTGGTCCCCCACTTCACCCGGTACTTCGTCGGCCGCGGGCCCCGGGGAGTCTCCATCAGCTCGACATACCCGGCCCCCCGGGTATTCCTGCCGTCATGGAACAGGATCTTGTAATTTCCGCCTTTCTGGGGCTGGATAAGGATCTTCATGGTGAGATCAGGTCGTGGATCACGTACGGGAGATGCACGCTCTCGAGCCTTTTCAGAAAATCCGTGAACTCCTCGTCCACGATCACGATGGCGCAGTCGATCCCGTGGAAGGCAGCCTCGATGACACCCTCCCGGGCACCAAAGAACATGTCGGGTTTCCGGCCTGCCGTGCTGAGGGCAATGAACGCTTCAAGGCCAACGGCAGCCACCATGCCGGCAGACCCGCAGACTTCGAGCAGCTCCTTCTTCTTCACCCTCCGGGACCCGCCGTTCTGGATCCGGGGCACCTTGCAGACATGGACCCGGCCCTCCTTGTGCTCGATGATCCCGTTCAGCCGGGCGATACCGACATCCTCGTCTTTCTTTGCATCGGCAATCACCGACCCCGTTGCATCGAGCGCTTTTTTGCCGGCATACAAAAACCCGTCCTTCATGTAAACACCGACTTCGTCGCCGGCCTTTAAGTTCTCGGCTGCAAGGGCGGTCCACACCGATACCTGCTGGATGATGTCGCGCCGGATGTGCCGGGCATAGGATTCGAGCGATTCGGCGTTTGCGAGCACCCACTCGATCCCCGACTTGGTCACCTCGTAATTGCCCCGGCCGCTTGCAGAGACCATGCCCTCCTCGACCAGTTCGCGGATATATTCCGAGATCGCCTGCGGGGTTACCCCGAGCTTCTCGGCGATCTCCTGCTGCCGGACTGCCGGCTGGTGCTCGGCGATCTCGACTAAAATCTGGAGGCGGGAGACCTCGCGCTTGCTGCGCAGGATAGAATAGAGGGGATCCTTACCGCCCTGTGTCAAGCAGCACCAGTCCCTGCCCCTTCACATCCATGTGGGGAATTCTCTTGGCAAGCCCCTTGACAAAGACGGGACTGACACTGAATTTCCTTGACAAGTCGTTGATGGAACTATTGCCCTTTGAGAGTTCCTCCTCGATGTTTTCCACGACTTCGCGGAGGTTCTCGTCATTGGAGAGGGAGAGGTAGAGGATATCGGAGAGATCGGAGAGGTTGCACTGGAAGTTTGCCCGGAACTTGTTATAGGTGGCGCGGAACTCTTTTTCCGGTTTCTTGCCGGGCTTGGGCATCCGCCACTGCTCCTCCACGAGGTTGCCTTTCTTGAGTATCTGGAGACAGACCGGCACGCTGTCTTCCTGCACCTGTGCCCGGATCTCTTCTTCGGTCATCCAGGATTTGTTCAATAGTTCGTAGACCTTCTTGTACATGGGGTCGTTGAACGTCATCAGGAGAGGAACAAGCTCTACGGGATCGTTGACTATGCGAATGTGGCCCGGCACTGTAAAAACCCTATACATATATCCCCGCGAGTATCAATAAATTTTTGCGAAGAGAATGATGCAGAAATCGGGCAGAATCGCGGTTAAGGGAATTGTGCAGGGTGTCGGGTTCCGCCCGTTCGTCTATGCCCGTGCGTGTGCCCTCAACATTTCCGGAACGGTGAAGAACCTCGGGAGCGAAGTCGAGATTTTTGCCCGGGGAGACCGGTTCGACGAGTTTGTCGCGGAGGTCTCCCGCGGCCCCCCGCTCTCCCGCATCGATTCGGTGGCAGTCTCTGCCCCCGGCCGGGAGATCCCGGATGGTTTTTTCATCCTGCCAAGCAGTACCGGCTCCTTCACCGGCATGATCCCGCCGGACATCGCCATCTGCGACGAGTGTATCAGCGACATATTCCGGAAAGGCGGGAGATACGAGAATTACTGGTCCACGTCCTGCGTGAACTGTGGCCCCCGGTACAGCATCATCCGGGAGATCCCGTACGATCGCGAGCGGACCTCGATGGATGAGTTCCCGGTGTGCCCGGCCTGCGCAGGCGAATACGGGGACCCGCTTTCCCGGCGCCACCATGCCCAGACCATTGCCTGCGACACCTGCGGGCCGGAACTCACGCTCTATGATAAGACGGGCCGGAAGGTTGACTGTCACGATCCCATCCGGGAGGCAGCAACCCTGCTGGACGCGGGACGGATCCTTGCCATGCGGGGGATCGGGGGGTTCCACCTTGTCTGTGCGGAGGAATCGGCCGACGAACTCAAGCGCCGGCTCGGCCGGGTCGAGCAGCCGTTTGCGATCATGGTCCGGCCGGATCATCTCGACCGGCTGGCCCGGGTCTCTCCGGATGAGCGGCACCTCCTTGAAGGTCCCGTCCACCCGATCCTTGTCCTTGAGAAGCGCGACCCTACAGCCCACGCCGGGATCAGCAACCTTCACACCATTGGCTGCATGCTGCCCTATACCGGGCTCCACCACCTCCTTTTCTCCCACTTGAAACACCCGCTCCTGATCATGACAAGCGCCAATATGCCGGGCTACCCGATGATCACCGGCATTGACCACGCCATGGCAAAGCTCCACAACGATGTGGACTTCTTCCTCTCCCACAACCGCACCATCGTCAACCGGTGCGACGACTCGGTGATGCGGGACGGGTACATTATCCGCCTCTCCCGCGGGATCGCCCCGAAGCGGACGGCGATCGGCCTCGGGGACCGGTGCATCCTCGCTGTCGGCCCTGAGCTGAACGCGAATGCCACGATTTACAAAAACGGCTTTACCGTCACGTCCCCCCATGTCGGCAATGTGCGGAACCCGGCAACCCTCGAATACCTTGAGGAGACGGTCCGGAACCTCCAGCGGGTCCTCGGTGCGAAGTTCGATGTCGTGGCCCATGACCTCCACCCCCAGTTCCTCTCAACCCGGTTCGCCCGCGAGATCGCATCCGACCACGGCCTCGAACTCATCCCGGTCCAGCACCACCGGGCCCACATCGCAGCGGCAACCACGGAGCCCTGCATCGGGATCGCCATCGACGGGGTCGGGTACGGGGACGACGGCACGGTCTGGGGCTCGGAAATCTTCAGCGGACAGGTGCCGGACCTGCAGCGGGTCGCCCACCTTGAACCCGTTGCAATGCCCGGCGGGGACCTCGCCACCCGGTTCCCCGAGCGGATGCTCTATGGCATCCTGCCGGATGAACAGGTCCTCGCGCTGCTTGCTGCCCGCGGGTGGCAGGATGTCGAGCTCGGTGTACTGAAAAAACAGGTTGCATCGGGTTTCAATGTCACGCAGACGTCCAGCACCGGCCGGGTGCTCGATGCGGCTGCCGCCCTGCTCGGGATCTGCCGTGAACGTACCTATGATGGCGAACCGGCCATGAAACTGGAATCGGCTGCTGCCGGGGGAACCGCTGAGGACTGGGAGCTCCCCATCCGGGGCGAAGCCGGCGGGGAAGTCCTCTCGGGCCGCGCTCTCATGGAAACTGCGCAAGGAAAGATCGCCGGTGCCCGCGCCGGCGACCGGCAGGCCATCCGTGATATTGCAGCATCATTCCAGTATAACCTCGCCCGCGGGATCGCACGGATGGCCATCCACGCGGCGGAACGGGACGGGATGCGGAAGATTGCAGTCAGCGGGGGGGTTGCCTACAACCATGCCATACGCGAGACGATCCGGCGGGAGATCATCAGCCGCGGGCATGAATGTATCATCAACGCCGACTATCCCCTCGGCGACGGCTGCGTCTCGTACGGGCAGTGCGTTTATGCCGGAAAAGTCCTGTCATGCCGGTAATCTCCGGCGGAACAGGAATTACCGGGCACATTCGTGCAATTTATCAGTGCCAAAACATAAATGAAACATCAGGAAAATGGAGCCGGCCGACCAGGATATCAACCAGGGAAAAAAGATCAGGGATCTCGAACAGGAGCTCAACGATCTCCGCCAGGGGCTGACGGTCGTGACCGATTATTACCGGGATCTCAAGACGATCTCCCAGAAACAGGACGCCGTCGAGGCCGTTGACCTGGAAATTACCCGGCAGCTGGTGGACGACGAGATGGAGTTCGAGGGTATCTGGCGGTTCCACGAGGAGATGCTGGTCGGGGACCTGTCCGCCCACGTCCCGTCGCAGCAGATGTATGATGCCTTTGTCCGTTACTGCCAGAAGACCGGGAGGGAACCGGTGGAGCGGGACGCGTTTGAGTTCGTCTTTGCCCGCATGGAGAACCCTGTCCCCGAGATGGACCGCGGGGTGTGGAGCGGGTACAGACTCCGCACGGACGGGAGCTGAGATCCAGCCCGCCCGGGCCTGCTTTTTATGACCCACATCAGGATCACCCGCGATTCCCGGATCCCGCTGATGGGCTCTCTCTATTTTGGGATCATCGACCGTGGCACGAGCCTCCTGCAGGTACGGCCGAGCTGCGGCTGCAACATCAACTGCCCGTTCTGCTCGGTGGATGCCGGCCCGCACTCGAAGACCCGGGCCACGAGTTACGAAGTCGAGATGGAATATCTCGTAGAGGCGGTCCGGGAGATCGCGGAGTTCAAGGGGCCGGGCGTGGAGTGCCATATCGATTCACCGGGCGAACCCCTGATGTACCACCAGCTCCCGGACCTTGTTGCAGCCCTCCGTCAGATTGACGAGGTTACGACTATCTCCGTCCAGACGAACGGGACGCTGCTCGATTCCGGAAAGATCGCAGCACTCGAAGCAGCGGGACTCGACCGGGTCAACCTCTCGCTCCATGCCCTTGACCCCGACCTCTCCCGGATGCTTGCCGGGGTTGACTGGTACGATGTGAATGCCATCATCGCCACTGCAAAGGAGATCACCGCAAGCAAAATCGACCTCCTCATTGCCCCGGTCTACATCCCCGGGATCAACGATGACGAGATCTTAAAACTGATCCAGTTTGCGCAGGAGATCGGGGCCGGTAAAAGGTTTCCCCCGCTCGGGATCCAGAAGTTCGAGCATTACCGCTACGGCAGGTCGCCCAAAGGGGTGAAGGCCCAGAGCTGGTGGCAGTTTTTCAACCGGAGCATCAGACCCTGGGAGAAAGAGGCGGGTATCCCCCTGCGGCTGGACCCGGAACGGGACTTTGGCACCCGGCGGCAGCAATTCGTACCGCTGACCATGCAGAAAGGGGACAAGGTGACTGTCGAGATCAAAGCACCGGGCTGGATCCACGGCGAGATGCTCGGTGTGGCAAACAACCGCGTGGTCTCGGTATACAACTGCCCGAAGCAGTCCGGCCAGGTCCGGGTGAAGATCGTCTCGACCAAGCACAACATCTATACCGGGATGCCGGTGTGAAGCGATACTGCTGAACAGGGTGCCGAGCCCTGCCATTAGTTTTTCATTATCCGCTCAATCTCTTTTTTAAGTGGAGGAATATCCACCACAACAACCTGCCAAATCTCTGATGGATCAATCGCAAAATAATGATGCACAAGAATATTCCGGAACCCGATGATCTTGCTCCAGGGGATCTGCGGAGATTTATTCCGGGATTCTTCCGAAATGCCACGAGCGGCTTCCCCAAGGATCTGAAGATGGTGGACAATCCATACCTGGATCAGTTCGCTGGTTTCAAATGCCTGTTTTCCCTGTTCTGCATATTTTTCAATATGGCTGATTGCTTCCGCCATATCCGAAAAGCGTAACCTGTCATCCCTCAAAGGGGAACCGCCTCCGCGAGAATCCGGTTCCGTACCTGGTCCCGGAGAAGGTTGACAGTACACACATCCACGTGTTTTCCCAGGAGTTGCTCCAGATCATAGGATAATCCGCCAAGATCGAACAGGGTCCGGCCCGGTTCGAGTTCGACAAGAAAATCGATATCGCTACCCGCATCTGCGGTATGGCGGGCAACGGAGCCGAAGATACGGATCTGCGATGCCCCGTAGCGTGCCGCGAGCTCAGAGATCTCCCGTTTTTTTGAGGCCACGAGTTGGTAGATGTCCGGCTCAGGCATATAATAAAGGGATTGATCGTCCAATTACATAAAAAAACCTGACACGGTCTGAGGAAAACCGTAACGGATCGTTCCACGAATTGGTGTAGATTTGACGCTTCTGGGGGCTTCGAAGAACACTGATGTGTTCTTCTTATCTTCATGGTTCTGATAAACCATTCAGACTTCGCCCCCACCGCGAGGGCGTCCCCCATTGTGAGGACGCTCAAAACAGGTAATACCATTCGCTCAGCGCAGGGGTTGGGCACGGGAGAGGACAGGCACTGTCCCTACCCTTGTGTTATTTGTTTATTATTCACTAGATTATGAACAGGTCTCGCCAAATTGTATTTCTATTGATGATGTACAATCAAATCTAAAGAGATGAGTAATTTTGGGAGATAGTATTTTTACATTAATAGCTGGAATTGCCGGTGTTGCAGTCGGTTTTATTTTAAGTAAAGTCAGTGATTATTGGAGTTTAAATGGTTCAAGAAAAAAATACGGTACAGTTTTTTATTTTGAATTGGAAGAGCTTAAACGAGAATTGGACAAGATAATTCAAGATTATGATTTATTAAATAAGATAACACGTAATGAGCTAGGCTTACCAAAAGACTTGTTACAATACAGTCCGGGAAAGGATCCTGAGAAGTTTTTGTTACGATGGGATTTTAAATCAAAATATATTTTTTTGCAGAAGAACTTTGAAAAATTGTCATTATTCAAACCTGAAGTTATCAAATCTATAATTAAAATTAATTCATTATTAGAAGAATTCGAAGAATACAAACAAATCTCAATTAAGAACTATGAAACGAAGGAATTAGAAAAAATTGGTATGTTCACTGCAGAACAACTTCTCATTAACAATTTAAAAAAGGCACAAGAAGAAATTTCGAATACTTTGCAGTATCTAAAAAACGAGATAGCTTAGACAGATGTTTTTGATAAATTATCAAAACAGAATTACTCTGAATTAATAACAGAGAATAAGAAGATAAAAAAAAGATTCGAAGATTTGCTCTCGCAAATCTTCTCGTCCTCCTGGTTTTTCGAACCAGTCGGATTTAGCCGAACAGGGCACCGAGCCCTGCCATGCCGCTCTCTTCTTCTGCCTTCTTGTCTTCTTCCTTGTGCTCTTCCTTGGCGGGTGCTGCGTGGCCTGCTGCTGCGGGTGCCGCTGCAACGGCGACCGGGGCTGCTGCTGCTGCCTTGATTGCGTCGTCAATGCTGACACCGTCGAGGGCTGCAATGAGCGCCTTGATGCGTGACTCGTCTGCTGCTACACCTGCGGCGGTAAGGACTGCCTTGACGCCGTTCTCATCGACCTTCTTTCCTGCCTTGTGGAGGAGAAGTGCTGCGTAAATATATTCCATCGTAGTTCACCTGTGTGTTGTAATCTCAAATATTATTTTACCAGGGTCTTGAGGACCTGGCCTTCTCTGTACGCTTTACCGATAATCGCATCGACAACGTCTTTCTCGTAGATCGCTGCTTCGATCGCAACGCCGCGTGCATCCCTGACCGCCTTGATCAGGATTGCATCCATCGAGTCCTTCGTCGGGATCGCTGCCTCGACCGAGAGGGCGAGTGCCTGCCTGCTGGCAAGCGCGATCTGACCGAGGATGACCGTCTCATCGACTGCAAGTACGGATGCCTCGAAGATATCGCCGTCGTGGTAGGCTGCCTGGAGGGCAAGTCCTACGTCCATGGGCTTGATATCGAGCTTGGCGAGAACCGCTGCGAGTTTTGCCGAGATGACGCCGCCTTTCTTGACGACCGTCTTGGTCTCCTTGATCTTGACCTTGCCGCCTTCAATAGCCGCGGGGATGCCGGCCTGCTGGAGCTCGCCGACAATCGGGCCCGGCTTGAAGCTGGTGGGACCGCTCGGGATGACGATGTCTTCCGGTGCTTTCTCGCCGGGCTTTGCCGCCATCTTGGTCTTGGTCTTCTCGAGCTGCTTGAAGAGCTTGAACGGGTTGTCGTTGGTGAAGATGATCGCCGAGTGACCGGAGATGTACTTCGACAGGTTCTTCATGTCCCCGCCGATCTCCTCGAACGCGTGCTTGATTAAGGTGTTCCTCGTCACCTTGATGACAGCCTTTCCGCGGAGGTTCCGGCGGATCTGCTGCACCTGCTGTGCGGGGATACCGTAAATGTCGACAAGCCCGATGAGCTTGTACTCCTTTGCGTTCTTCTTGATCTCTGCGACTTCGTCTTTCTTCCACGCGGGGAGGTGGTGGGTATATAACGCCATTATTCCAGCCTCACTGCGGGACCCATGGTGGTCTTGACAAAGACGGACCGGACGTTTAAGGGACCCTGTTCAAGGACAGACTCGATCCTCTTTACGATCGTCTCGATGTTATCAGCGACCTGTTCCGGCTTCATGGAAGTTGATCCGACCTTGGTGGAAAATACCGTCTTGTCTTTGGTACGGATCTTCACCGAGTTACGGAGACGCTCGACAATCGGGCGGATATCCTGCTGTGCCGGGATCGGCATCGGCATCCTGCCCCGTGGTCCCAGCCGGGGACCTAAGTACCGGCCGACACCGGGCATGACCGCCGTCTCTGCAAGGAAGTACCGGTAGGTACTGGCAACTTTCCGTGCTTCGCGGGGTGCACCGCCGAGCCGTTCAACTTCTTCCGGGCCGATGATCAGGTCGACTTTGGCTTCCTTTGCCTGCGTGACGATGTCGCCCTTCCCGATGACACAGATACCGATCTTTTCGCCGGTTCCGTGGGGGAGCATAATCGTCTCGTCGATACGGTTCTTCGGCTGCGCCATGTCGATATTCTTGAGATTGATGGTAATATCGATACTCTCAGAGAACTTACGTTTTGGCGCCTTCTCAATCGCCGTTGTTACGGCTTGTAAAATTTTGGCCCTATCAACCATCAGATTCCTCCATAGTTCTCTCGACCTTTCGATCTCCTATGGTTTTCTCCTGTTTATTTCACGAGTTTGCTGTCGTACTTGCCTTCAGCGATGAGGGTTAAGACTTCTTTTGCCTTCTTCCCGTCAACGGTAACTCCCATGCTGACACACGTGCCGATGACTTCGCGTACTGCGGTCTTCAGCTCGTAGGAGAGCATGCCTTCGAGTTTCATGTTGGCAATTCTGACAGCGGCCTCGAATGGCAGGTTGCCTGCCACAATGGCGTTGGGCTCTTTGGAACCTTTCTCGATACCAGCCTCTTTCTTGATGAGTGCTGTCGTCGGGGGGATACCCACCGTGACCGTGAAGTTCTTCTTGGCGTCGACTTCGATCTTGACCGGGACCTGCATTCCGTTGAATGAGGCGGTCTTCTTGTTGATCTCGTCTACGACTCCCTTCACGTTGATACCGAGTGGTCCGAGCGAGGGTCCTAATGGTGGACCTGCTGTAGCCTTTCCGCCGGGTACTAAAACCTCGACCACTTCTGCCATAGTCTTTGCACCATGCCGTCCCGTATAAACGGGTTCCAAGCTTGGGTCTGTTAATTTTGTTGGGAAGGGAGATAAAGGTGATCTCCCAGAACCGGAAAAAGGATGAAAACAATAGTTTTTTTAACACGGGATTGCAGGAATCTATTTTGACAAATTCTCAATTCAAAAATTAATAAAAAGACTGGATCATATTCCCTTTTGCCCAATAATTCGTTCAGCATAAATTTTTATATCTAAACATAAGACCTGAAAATTAGAAAATGTTGGATAATTTCGCTATTTGTTTAATACTTCTAACGTTTGTTGCCATTGTTGGTTGCACTCATGTTTACAACAGCGATGTCCACCAATGTAATATCAATAATCTCTCCGTGAATGCAACGGTAGAATCAAATGGATTCTATATGAAGGATCCGATTACACCGATGGCAAAATACCACGTGAGATTTAATATTCATAATTTTGAAAATTACAATTTAACAAATATCAGAATTGATTCTATTGTTTTCTGCACTGACGCGTTCTTTAATCCGGTCTGTTACAACGAAACACCAACATTTGGGATTGAGACATTAGATCCAGATGAAACAAAAATGGTCACGTACGATTTTAATGTTCAACAGCGGTCAGGATCCGAAAAATTTCAACTAATCAGTTATCATCATGTCGAAGATACCTGCATTTGGAAGGTCTAACCTCTTGCCCAGCGAGGCCCCGACGAGGTGGCCGAGCGACCATCTTCAGGGAGTGGGCTCACGCACTCCCTGAATAAGGGGGTTTGAGAGATACCCTCATCCGGCCCCATAGTGACCCCTGTTTCCCCCATTTTCCGGCCCTGCTGACACTAATTCACGGAAAAACGACACCATTCTTTTAGGATTTGCCCAAATTGACTTCCGATTGCCGTTAAAGTTAGTCTGGCGTGCCCGGAAATATCATCAAATAGCACTAATACAACGGCCGATCCCCCTCCAGCACGGCCTTTACCTTATCCTCATACCCCCGCCAAAAATCACCCAGCAAAAAGACGCCCATAGAAGCGTTCTGTTCAGCGATTACTACCCGCAGGGTAGTAAGAGCTTGAGAAGAATGCGCTAGCATTCTTCGAAAAGGTCAGGTTTTACCACATTTTCCCGGATGTGGTGGCGGGTTGCCGGTGAAGTGCCGGATTGCGGATCTCACGTCGAAGAAACCTGATGGTTTCTTCTCCACCTCCTGGTTCTGAGGGGTTATCAACCCCGAAGAGGTGAAGGGATGCATCAGCCGACCTTCATCCACTGATAACCTGCCGGACGTCGGAGATGGGGAACCGTGCGGGCGTCTGACAAAGGGCGGCTGGCTAGTCTCCGACGGAGAATGGGGTCCAGGTTAACCTATGCCAGCACGATCATACCGGGCCACAGGCCGCTTCAAGCCTGCCTTCAAAATGTACCCGCACGACCCCCTCCATGGCACCTGTTCGTTCCCGACCTAGAGAGTTCAAAAAATTTACGCCGTAAAATCCTCCCGGAATATACAAAAAATCTGCGAGAAAAGGTGCGGGGCCTGAGGGGGGTCGCATGGGTACAAAACAAAACCGGACACCCTGATCGGAGCGAAATGACCGGAAATTTCTGACGTGAACTTCCCAGCGCTGCCTGCTCACGGCCGATCGATTTGTACCCGTGCGACCCCCAAACGCCCGCTCATTACCGGGAGACGCTTCAGACAACAACCCCGATGACCCGAGTATCCACCCGGTACACATACATGGAAATGCGTAAATATTCCAAAATCTGATACGTGCAACTATTCCAGGAGGGATAATCCATGAAACCGATAACCGCAATCCTCGTACTCGCACTCGTCATCCTAGTCGTTTCCCTGCCGGTGACCGCAGCAATGGACGGCCCGGGAAATTCTGACAAGGAAGCCGGGAATGCCGGAGAAAATCCGGGGTCGGGCCAGAACGTCCGCGATGATTCACCAGCCACGGAAAACAAAACCGATTCCACCCGTAATGTCGCAAGGGAGGAGAACCGGGTTGAGGACCGGGCGGGTCCCGGAGTTGTAAAACCGGCAGAAAACCGGACACAGGAGAGGGCAGAAGTCCGCATCATCAAAACGGGTCCCGGGCAAAACATCACCGTCATCCATGCAACGATTCGCAGCGACCGCGAGAAGTTGAATGCAACACTTCTCAATGCAACCCCGGTCCGGGCCGGCTGGAGTAAAAACACCAACGAGGTCCGGCTTGCCGTCCACACGCTCCTTGCCATGGAAAATATCACCGGGGGGATCGGTCCGCAGGTATCTGCGATCGCCCGTGACTTCAACAACTCAGCCCGGAATACCTGGCAGCTTGAAGAGCGGATCCAGAACCGGGATGCCATCAGCAGGTTCTTCTTTGGCGGCGACCAGGTCTCTGCGGCCGAACTTGCCAACATGACCGCAGAGAACCAGAACCGCATCCGGCAGATCGAACAACTCATGAATTCCGAACAGCTGGACGCAGAAACCCGGGCCATGCTTGAGGAGCAGCTCCAGATTATGCAGCAGGAAAACACCCGCCTCGGCCAGGTCGCATCCACTGAAACGCAGAGCCACGGTCTCCTCGGCTGGTTTGGGAAATAAGGTACGGACGTTTCTGGTCCTGTGGGAGACCCGGGCCACCCCCAACCAGTTTTTATATAGCCGTTCACCCCATTTCCCGTAGTGGCTTTTATGGCGGCAGAAAATCCCCGGCTCGTGACAACGGTCTCGATCCTCACCCGCAGGCTCCGCGAGGGAAAGACCTACGAGGATTTCCGCAGGGCCTGGTTTCACACTACGGGCTTCGGAGTTGAAGGGAAGGAAGTTGAAGGGAGCAGCAACCGCATGTTCTCGATGATCAATGTCTTCGACCCGCGTGAAGTCGTGGTCATTGGTTTTGCAACCACGACGCCCGACCAGCTGAAAGATGCCCTGGACATTGATGTGAAAGTCCGTGGCGAAAACCCGCTTGATGGCGTCATCGAGCCGGAGATCGGCAGGAAGTTCTGTGCTCTTGTAGCAGAAGATGACTTCTCAGCCGTGGGGGATATCCCCTACAAACCGGCAGCCGTTGCAGGAACCAGGACCGATATGGCAGAGTTTGCACAGCTGCTTGGGGACCTGCAGGGGATCTTTGGGGCTGCGGGAAAGAAGCGGGATGCGGTGAATGAAGCCCGGAAGAAGAAAACGTGAGTTCCCTGATATTCCCTTAATATTTTTAAAAACTGGTGGGGACCGGAAAGATCTCAAACGTACTTCGGCGGATACTCATTCGCCAGCATCCCGTAATACCGGGTCGAACGCCAGTGGTCCCGGAGCCAGACATGTTCGCGGATGGTGCCTTCGTACGTAAGCCCGCACTTCTCCATCAGCCGGGCCGAGGCGAGGTTTTGCTCATCACACTTCCCATACACCCGGTGCAGGGAGAGCTTTTCAAACCCGAATGCAAGGTACGCCCGGAGGATTTCCGACCCGTACCCGGTATTACAGTAATCCGAAAGGAGGACAATCCCGACCTCAGCGGTGCTCTTCAGCTCGCGGTCGATCTCGATGAAGGTGAGACCGGCAAACTCCCCTGTTGCCGGATTCCGGGCGGCAAGCACGTAATCCATCCGGTCCTTTCGGAGCGATTCATCGATCGCGTTCCGGAGGAACGCAGCAACCTGCTCATCGTTCTCAAGCCAGATCAGGACGTACTTCATGAGCTCGCGGTCCCGTGCAATGAGCCGGATATTGTCGAGATCTTTTGGGGTCAGATCAGTGAGGACCAGTCGCTCAGTTGTTATGGAAAACGCCATGCCATTCCCGCCGGTAAAACTCCGTGCTGACTATTTGCCGGGAAACGTTGAAACCTTTTCTTTTCAGCCAGCCCGGAACTGCATATCTCTGTACCTCCGGAAGCCGGGCCCGGAAAACAACGTTGCCGGAGACCTGCTCCACCCCGGGGAAATCAGCCGTCCCGTCTTGCGTAAACGGGCTCACCGCAACGGATAATAAAGAGCGATCCCTTACAGTTTTCCACGTACCTGAGCGTGTCCATGAATACCCACAGCTGGTTGCACCCCGATCTGGAGAAACGGTGTTCGGCTACGCAGGGGTGCGGGATATTTGCCCGGGCTGATATCCGGAAAGGCGAGCGGCTCGCAATATTCGGGGGGAAGATCATGCTCATCGACGAGATGTACCGGATCCCCCCCCAGATGCAGAGCTATACCATGCAGATCGAGGAGCGTTTTGTCCTTGGTCCTGCCGGCACGGTTCCGGAAGACACCGACTTTTTCAACCACAGCTGCGACCCCAACAGCGGTTTTTGCGGCCAGATCATCCTGGTCGCCATGCGGGACATCAAAGCCGGGGAGGAGGTCACCTTCGACTATGCCATGACAGTCTCCGAGTCGGTGGGAAGCGATATGGTCTTTGCAATGCGGTGCGGGTGCGGATCACCCCGTTGCCGGAAAACGATAACGGAACAGGACTGGACGCTCCCCGGATTACAGGCACGGTATAAAGGCTATTTTTCCCCGTACATCCAGGACAAGATAGAGAGACTTAACGAACCCCGGTCCGTGAACCGATAACCGGGGCTGCCGGTATTGCCGGCGAAAAAAGGTTTCATCGTTTTTGCCGTGACGTTTCAAAGTCCCTGCCGAAGAACCGTAAACTTATTCCATGAAATTCCCGGGCCGGAACACGACAGCAGGAATCCAGAATCGCATTATTTATCATCAGACTCGCGTCAGGTTATAGTGTGGGATCAACAGGATCACCCGCCGGGAAATATATAGCCCCCCGGGTTACCCGTCTGCGAGAACCGGAAATACCTGCTGTGCAGTTATTCTTGCAACGGAAATGAGTCAGGCAAGGGAACCAGAAGCAATGAACGATGACAGGAAAAAGCCGGCAGAAAATATCATCCCCGGGCCGGCGGGGGCGGGTCCCCCGGAAGGAACTGCATCATCTGACAGTGAAGAAAAATTCCGCGAGATCTTTGATAAAATAAATGATGCGATTCACATCCATGAAATCCGAGATGACGGGAGCCCGGGCAGGTTTATCGAGGTCAATGAAGTCGCATGCCAAAGGCTGCAATACACAAAAGAAGAGCTCCTCCGCTTTACCCCCCTCGATCTGACCACGGGTTATCACAGCCGCCCCCTCCCGGAAATCCTCAACGAGCTGGCAACAGCGGGCAATGCATTGTTCGAGACTGAGCACCGGAGAAAAGACGGGTTTATCATCCCGGTCGAGGTCAATGCGCATGTCATCCGGTTTGGCGGAAAGCGGCGTGTCCTCTCCGTTGTCCGCGACATCACCGGGCGAAAACTGGCGGAAAAAGCACTGCGGGAGAGCGAGAACAAGTACAAACAGCTGGTCACGATGCTCAACGAGGGCATTTTCACGATTGACCGGGATGCAACCATCACCTTTGCCAACACCACGCTTGCCCGGATGCTTGGTTTCACTCTTGACGAGATCGTGGGAACACCGGTGTTCTCATTCCTCCCCCCGGGTGCAAGGAACCGGGCAAAACATGAGATCGAATCGGAGCGCAGCGGAGAGGTGATGCAGCGGGAAGTCACCCTCCTCAAAAAAGACGGTTCGCAAATTTCCGTTCTGATGGTGACAACCCCGGTCCTTGATGCACAGGGTGTCCCCATCGGGGGGATCGCGGCAGTCATCGACATTACCGAACGCAAGCAGATGGAACGGGTTGTTCTCGCCGCCCTCCGGGAAAAGGAGATCCTGTTAAAGGAGATCCATCACCGGGTAAAAAACAATCTCCAGATCATCGCAAGCCTGCTCTCCCTCCAGTCACGGTATGTGACTGACGAAAATGTGCTGAATGTTCTCAAAGAAAGTCAGAACCGTATAAAAGCGATGGCGCTCGTACATGAACGGCTCTACCGTTCTGAAAACCTGTCGGAAGTCGCCCTTTCTGATTATCTTCGATTCCTGATCGACAACCTGTTCCGGTTCTATGGGGCAAATGCTCAGGTGATACGGCTGTCTTTCGATGCCGGGGACGTGAACGCGGACATCAATACGGCGATCCCGATTGGCCTCATCATCAATGAGCTCGTCTCGAACTCCTTGAAACACGCATTTCCGGAAGGGAGACGGGGAGAACTCGCAATAACCCTCCGGCAGGACGAGAGATCCCTGATCCTGGCGGTTCATGACAACGGTCCCGGTATCCCGGCAGATTTTGACTGGAGGAATGCCAAATCCCTCGGACTCCGGCTGGTGATCTCGCTTGTGGACCAGCTGGATGGCGTGATTGAACTTGACAGATCCCATGGCACGACGTTTCAGATCATTATCCCAAAACGGCCGGGACAGTGTGGAAACCATGAGACTCCCTTCTGAGTAAGTTTTCCCTTACGGGAAGGTCGGGAGTGTCACGGGATTGCTGGTGTCATAAGGGTCTTAGTGGCGGGGGAGAAGCCGAAGGTTTTTCTGCAACCCCTCTCCCGGCAGCCCCCCGCGGGGTGGCAGAACCTTCTTTCCGACCCCCGTTCCCTGAACCCCTGCATCAGTCCGGATTCCCGCAATGCGTGAACCATTCTTAAGCCTCAAAGGATATACTCTTATTAACAACCTGTGCAGCAATATCCCCTTAACCTGCACGGAGATGGCAGCATGTATCGGGTCCTCTATGTCGACGATGAACCGGGGCTTCTGGAACTGGGACAACTGTTCCTCGAGCAGTCAGGCACCATCTCCGTAGAGACCGCCATCTCAGCGCGTGAGGGGATCGCAGCCCTCAAAAAAACAGCCTTTGACTGCATTATTTCCGACTACCTGATGCCGGAAATGGACGGTCTGGCATTTCTCAAAACCCTGAGAAACGAGAACAACTGGATCCCGTTCATCCTCTTCACCGGCCGGGGGCGCGAGGAGGTGGTCATCGATGCGGTGAACAGCGGAGTCGACTATTACCTCCAGAAAGGCGGAGATCCCCGTTCCCAGTTCGTTGAACTGGAACATAAGATCAAGCTCGCCATAGAACGCCGGCGCACGGAGTCCGAACTCAGGGAGTCCCGGCAGCGGATGACCGACATCATCGACCACCTGCCGGACGCCACATTTGCCATCGACCTTGAAGGGAAGGTCATCGCATGGAACCGGGCGATGGAGGAGATGACCAAGGTACCTAAGGGGCAGATCCTGGGAACCGGGGACCATTCCTATGCCGTCCCGTTTTACGGGACGCGGAGGCCCATCCTTCTCGACCTTATTTTACGGGAGGATAAGGAGACCTGGGAAAAATATCCCCATATCACCAGAAAGGACAACAACCTGATCTCGGAGATCTTCATTCCCCTCCTCTACGGCGGAAAAGGTGCGTACCTCTGGTTTATCGCATCCCCGCTCTATGACACGCACGGTACCATCACCGGGGCGATCGAGTCCATACGGGACATCACCGACCGGAAGCAGCAGGACCTGATCCTCCACTCCCAACTTGACCTCGGCCTTGCACTCCAGTCAACCCGGGGACTGGATGAAACCCTCAGGATCTGCCTGAATGCGGCAATCGGGATCTCCGGGATGGATGCCGGGGGTATCTACCTTGTCGATGAAACGAGCGGTTCTGTTGACCTCATGGTCTCGCAGAACCTCGGGGACGAGTTTGTACAAAGCATAGCGCATTTTCCGGCAGGTTCGCCCAATGCCCGGATGGTGATGGCAGGAAAACCCGTCTATGTCCCGTACAACAAGACCGGGATTGACCATACCCCTGTCCAGAAAAAGGAAGGGCTCAGGGCCATCGCGGTTGTCCCGGTCATGTCGCTGGGCAGGGTTATTGCCTGTATCAATATCGCTTCCCATATTTCTGACGAGATCCCGGCACCCGCTCACGTTGCCCTTGAAACGATCGCGACCCAGACCGGATCTGCCATCGAACGGATACGGGCAGACGATGCTCTTGCAAGGAGCGAGGAACGGTACCGGAACGTGGTCGAGGACCAGACCGAGTTCATCAGCCGGTTCCTCCCGGACGGAACCCATGTCTTTGTCAACGAGGCATATTGCCGGTATTTCGGCAAAACCCCCGAAGAGATCATCGGTACAAAATTCATACCCCGCGTGGCTGACGATGATAAACCCCGTATACTGCAGCATCTCCGGCAACTGACCCGGGAGAACCCTGTCGCAATCATAGAACACCGGATCATTTTGCCCGATGGGCAGGTCCGGTGGCAGCAGTGGAGCGACCGGGCGATTTTTGATGATGACGGAAACCTTACGGAATACCAGTCCGTTGGCAGGGATATCACCGCCCGGAAAAAAGCTGAAGATGAACTCCGGGTCGCGTACGAGCAGATCTCTGCAGCGGAAGAAGAGCTGCGGGAACAATATGACGAACAGAAAAGGAGCGGGGACGCTCTCCGCGAGAGTGAGGAGAATTACCGTGCCCTGTTCGATGAAGCAGCGGACCTTATTGCCATTGTGGATGCACACGGGACGTTTCTCAACCTCAACGGGAAGTTCATCGACGAGAGTGGCTACTCGCGGGAAGAGATGATCGGTAAAAATGTACTGACCTCCGGGATAGTTTCTGCCGCATCTGCTGCGAAGATAGTATTTCACCTGGGCCAGATCTTCCTTGGGAAGAAATCCCCCCTCTTTGAAATCGAGGGGATTGCAAAGAACGGGACGGTCATACCCTACGAGATCCGTGCAACCCCGGTGATAAAACACGGGAAAGTCTTTGCGGCTCAGGCGACCCTGCGAAATCTCACCGAGCGAAAACAGGCGGAAAAGGAGATCAGCGACCGCAAAAAAATGCTGGAAGAGATCGTTTCAGGTTCTCCGATCCCGCAGTTTGTCATTGACAAGAACCACCGGGTCGTGAGCTGGAACCGGGCACTGGAAGAAGTCAGCGGGGTGAAAGCGGCAGAAGTCGTCGGCACCACGGATGCCTGGAAAGGGTTTTATCCGGAGAAACGGCCCGTGCTGGCCGATCTCCTGGTGGATAACGTACCGGAACAGGTCCCGGCATGGTACAAGGGAAAATTCAGCCGATCGAAATACGTCCAGGAGGCCTACGAGGCTACCGACTTTTTCCCCCGAACGGGAACACCGGGTTTCTGGCTCTCCTTTACGGCGGCCCCCCTCCGTGATTCGGAGGGCAATGTCGTTGGTGCTGTCGAGACTCTCGAAGAAATTACCGAACGGAAAAAAGCCGAGGACGAACTGCGGGCTTCGTACGAGCAGATCGCGGCTTCAGAAGAAGAACTCCGGCACCAGTATGAAGAGCTGAAAAAGGGGGAGGACGCGCTCCGCGAGAGTGAGGAGAAATACCGCAGCATCCTTGAGAACACCCAGGATGTCTACTACCGGAGCGACAGTGCAGGAAACCTCACCCTGGCAAGCCCCTCGATAACACACCTCCTCGGGTATGACTCGGTGTCAGACCTGCTGGGGAAGAGTATTGCAAAATCCTTCTATTACCGCCCGGAGGAACGCTCAAAACTCCTGGATGAATTGTCCCGCCGTGGCTCGGTCACTGATTATGAAGTGACCCTGAAAAAACGGGACGGAACGCCGGTACTGGTTTCCACCAGCAGCCATAAATATTATAATTCTGCCGGAACGTTCCTCGGTGTCGAGGGGACCTTCCGGGATATCACGGGCAGGAAGCATACGGAAGAAGCACTCCGGGAGAGCGAGCGGAGATTCCGGGCAATCTTTGACCAGACGTTCCAGTTCATGGGTCTCCTGAGCCCGGACGGTACGGTTATTGAAGTGAACCGTACCGCATTGAAATTTTCCGGGATTGCCGGATCGGAGATATTGGGCAGGCCTTTCTGGGAGACCCCGTTCTGGACCCATTCTCATGAGCTGCAGGAAAAACTGCGCAGGGCAATCCAGGATGCAGCACGAGGAGAATTCGTGCGTTTTGAAGCGACCCATCCGGCAGCTGATGGCAGTCTCCATGATATCGATTTCTCACTAAAACCCGTGAGGGATGAAGCAGGCCATGTTATCCTCCTTATTCCCGAAGGGCGGGACATCACCGAACGCAAAAAGATGGAAAATTCCCTTCGGGCAAATGAAGAGAAATACCGCTCCCTTGTCGATAACCTCAACGTGGGTGTCTACCGGAACACTCCTGAATTTCCCGGCCGGTGGCTCTGGGCAAACCCGGCATTTATCCGGATATTCGGGTATGACTCCTTACAGGATTGCCTGGAACGCCCTGTTACGGATTTATATGCCGATCCTGAAGAGCGGAAAAAACTCATTGATGTACTGAAAACCGAAGGCTTTGTCAGGGATTATGAACTGCAGCTGAAAAAGAATGACGGGAAAATAATCTGGGTCTCTGTCACTGCCCAGGCAAAGAAGAACCCTGACGGATCGATCGCATGGATTGACGGGATCTGTGACGATGTCACTGCCTTAAAGGACGCCGAGGAGCGGGCCCGGCGTTATCAGGTCGAGATGTCAATGGCCCTGGATTACCTTCCGGATGCCACGTTTATCATCGACCGGAAGGGCACGGTCATTGCGTGGAACCGGGCGATTGAGGATATGACCGGCGTTCGTGCAAAAGAGATCATCGGCAGGGGAGATTTCGAATACGCCATCCCCTTCTATGGAACCCGCCGGCCGATCCTGATCGATCTCATCTTTGCATCGGAGAATGAGCTGAAAAAGGGAGATTACCAGGAGATAAAACGGACCGGGGAGATCCTGTCTGTCGAGACATGGAACCCGATACTCAAAGGCAAAGCTTCGGTAGTAAGGGCCATTGCCGCTCCCATCTATGACGAGCTCGGCAATGTCGCAGGTGCCATCGAGACCATCACGGATATCACCGAATTAAAAAGGGCCCAGGAAGACCTCAGGGAATCGGAGAACCGGTACCGGACCATCTTTGAGAACACCGGGGCCGCGACCGTCCTCTTAGAGGAAAATACCATAATATCCATTGCCAATGTCGAATTCGAGCGGATGTCAGGATATCCGAGGGTGGAACTTGAAGGTAAAAAGAGCTGGACGGAATTTGTGGTGAAAGAGGACCTGGAACGGATGCTTGCCCAGCACCGCCTGCGGCGGGAGAGGCAGGAAGCTGCCCTGAGACATTACCAGTTCAGGTTCGTTACCAAGTCCGGCGATATCCGCCATATTTTCCTGACCATTGATGTAATCCCGGGCACGAAACAGTCGGTTGCCTCCTTAATGGACATCACGGGACAGGTTCATGCACAGGAAGCGCTGAAACTGGCCAACCGGAAACTTGGTCTCCTGTCGGGGATTACCCGCCACGATATCAGGAACCAGCTCCAGGCGCTCTCCGGATATCTTGAACTGTCGAAAACGACCACGGCAGATCCGGCCCGCACCTCCGAATTCACCGAAAAGGAGATGCGGATAGCTGGTACCATCACCCGGCTGATCAATTTTACTCGGGACTATGAGGATATGGGCGTGAAAGCCCCCGCCTGGCAGAACGTGCACAGGGTTATGGGAAATGTCATCACCCTGCTGCCGATGCGGGGTATCCGCGTTGATGCCGGGGATCCCGCTCTCGAGGTGTTTGCGGACCCGCTGCTGGAGAGGGTGTTCTACAACCTTATCGATAACGCGCTGCGGTATGGCGGGGACAAAATGACCGCTATCAGGGTATCATCGCGGCCGGGCGAAAACGGGCTTATCGTCGAATTCAGGGATGATGGTGCAGGAATTGCCCCGCCGGACAAAGCGCACCTCTTTGAGAAAGGGTTTGGGAAAAACACCGGCCTCGGGCTCTTCCTTTCCCGTGAAATTCTCGGCATTACCGGTATCACCATTACCGAGACCGGAGAGCCCGGCAAAGGGGCACGGTTCGAGATTGTGGTGCCGAAAGGGGCGTACCGGCTTACTTCTGATCACGGATGATACCCTCCCTGCGACCCGGGTTCCGACCCCCCGCAATCCCGCCAATCCCTGCCAATCAGTTTTTTGCATGCGGAAACCCAACAGTACCGGTATGGACACCAAGGTCCCGCAAAGCGAGCTCACCGACCGGCTCTGCCGTTTCCGGGAACGGATGGAGATCGTAAACCCCGGCTGGGGGCTTGCGATCATAACCAGCAATGTCAACCTCTACTATTTCACCGGGACCGTGCAGGACGGCATGCTGCTCATCCCCCGCGATGGCGAAGCGGTCTTCTGGGTGCGCCGGAGCCATGCACGTGCTGTCGACGAGTCCCGCTTCCCGCAGATCCGGCCGATGCAGAGTTACCGGACCGCGGCGGAGGCGACCGGTGCAACCCACGGGACCGTTTACCTGGAGGCCGAACAGGTATCGGTCGCAATGTTCCAGCGGCTGCGGAAATATTTTGCCGTTAACGACGCGAAGCCGGTCGATAGTGTTGTGGCGGATATCCGGTCAGTCAAGAGCCCGTACGAGCGGAAACTGATGGAGCGGGCGGGAAGCATCCACCGCCATGTCCTCGAGGACCTTGTCCCGGACCTCCTCCGGGAAGGTATGAGCGAGGCCGATTTCTCGGCCGAGCTCTACACGGTCATGGTGCGGGAAGGCCACCACGGGATTGTCCGCTTCGGGATATCCGGTGCCGAGATCATGCTGGGGCTGATCGGCTTTGGCGAGAGTTCCATCTACCCGACGTACCTCGACAGCCCCGGTGGCAACGCCGGGATGTCGCCTGCCGTCCCGCTGCTCGGCAGCCGGGACCGGAAACTCAAAAGGGGCGACCTCATCTTCTGCGATATCGGCTGCGGGTATCACGGGTACCACACGGACAAGACCATGACGTATGTCTTTGGCGGGATCCTGCCTGAAAAGGCCGTGAAAATCCACGAACAGTGCATTAAGATCCAGGACCGCATCATACCTCTCCTCCGGCCCGGTGCCGTCCCATCGCAGATTTACCAGGAAGCAACCGCCGATCTCGACCCCGAGTTCCTTGAGAATTTCATGGGATACGGGGACCGGAAAGTGCAGTTCCTCGGGCACGGGATCGGTCTTGAGATCGCCGAGAACCCGGTCATTGCAAAGGGATTTGACACGCCGCTTGAAGAAGGGATGGTGATTGCCCTCGAACCCAAGAAAGGGATCCGGGGGATTGGGATGGTGGGTACCGAGAACACGTTCTTTGTCACCCCCCATGGAGGCCGCAGTATCACCGGCAACCACCCCGGCCTGATGCCGGTGGGGTAAGAGAAATCCGGCCGGTACCCTAAAAACCTGCAGGTCCGACGGTCGCAGACCCGGCAGGAGAAAAAAAGTGAAAAATTTACCGGTCCGAGAATTTTTCGACCACGCGGACATTGTCCCCGCGGACGGTGATCGGGATGGGGACCACGCTCTCGTAGAGCTCGACCGTGATCTCTTCCTTTGCGGAGTCGACACGCTTGACGACCGCTTTTTCGCCCTTGAACGGTCCGGCGATCAGTTCGACAATGGTTCCTTCCTCAATACCGGACACCACCGGTTTCGGGATGAGGAAGTGGCCGACCTCGGCAAGGCTGGTCTCACCCTTGATGACCGATCGCGCGTGGGCAATAAGTTCCACGAGCTGCTCGACCCGGTTCATCTTCTCCGGGGTCTCGATAAGCACGTAGCCCTGAAGTTCATTGGGGACGATGATGGAGGTCACCTTCACGTCCGTAGCCTTGGTCTCGATTGCCTTGAGGATATTGTCTGCTACGGTCCGCTCCTGCTTGGAGGTGGTCTTGATCGCAAAGATGCGGTTGACGAAGACCTCGGGTGCGGCCGGCGCAGCTGGTGCCACGGGTGCGGGGGGAGTTGGCTGTGTCATAGTCATCGCTGGTTTAGAACCCGAGCAGCATCTTGTGGTCGAATCCGACGTAGATCAGGAAGCCGACCATCCCGATAACGAGGACACCTGCTGCTGCAACGGTTGCGATCTTGGTGAACTCTTCCCGGGTGGGGGTGCGCGCGAGTTTGAGGACCCGGAGGTATTTTCGGAATAATTCCTCATGTAATACGTCTGTCTTGAAATCAGGTTTTGAAATTTCCATATTGGCTCACTTGAGAAAATCGATCTCAAACTGTTTCTGTACTTTGGGGGTAAGTTTCTCATTCCGACCATATATTTGTGGCGACCGTACGCCAGTTACCACTAAGAGGCACCGCATCTTGTTCTGCATGGAGGGGTCGATCTGTGCACCCCAGATGATCCGGGCGTTCTCGTCCACCCGGTTATAGACTTCCTGCACAACGCCTTCCGCCTCTTCCATGGTCATGTCCGGGCCTCCGACCACGTTGACAAGCGCGGCAGTCGCGCCGCTGATGTCCACATCAAGGAGCGGGGAGCGGATGGCCTTCTTGACCGAGTCGGCCGCCTTGTCCTCGCTGTCGCTTTCGCCCATCCCGATCATGGCGACTCCGCCGCGTTCCATGACGGTGCGGACATCGGCAAAGTCGAGGTTGACGAGACCGGGCATAGTAATCAGTTCGGTGATACCCTTGACTGCCCGCATCAGGACCTCGTCGGCAACCTTGAACGCGGCATAGAGGGGGAGCTTGGGGACGACTTCGAGGAGCTTGTCATTGGGCACAACAATGACGGTATCCGCTACATCCCGCAGGCGTTCGAGGCCGGCTTCCGCATTCTCCATGCGGATGGCACCTTCCGCGGCGAACGGCAGGGTGACGATGGCGATCGTCAGGGCCCCCTCTTCCCGGGCGGCCTTGGCAACGACCGGCGCGACACCGGTACCGGTACCACCGCCGAGACCGACCGTGATGAAAACCATGTCGCAGCCGGAGACGACGGCACGGATCTCCTGCTCGTTCTCGAGGGCTGCTTCCTCCCCGATCTGGGGGATGGAACCAGCACCGAGGCCCCGGGTCCGCTGCCGGCCGACAAGGATGCGCTGGTCGGCATGGGTGCGGATAAGGTGCTGGGCATCGGTGTTCATGGCGATGAGCTTGGCCCCGTGGATCCCCTCTTCCATCATGCGGGAGATGGTGTTCGACCCGCCGCCGCCGCAGCCGATGACTGCGATCTCGGTCTTGAGCTCGGCGAGAATCTGGTCAAGATCTTCGTTATTCTGCGAGGGCTTGACGGTCTCGTCCCTCGCCTTCGTAAGTGCCTCTTCAACAATGGACCTCATAAGTACTTCTCCAACCCCGGGATGTGGATTTTTGTTTCACTGCAGGATGACACCATGTCAGGAGTAATCTCCCTGCCGTCGATCGTAATAGGCTGGCCTGATGCCAGCTGCTGGTAACAGGGTCCGGGCGATACCCCCAGGTTGCGCGCTTTGTGGGGGTCGAACCGTACCTTAGATATGATCAAGTGATCTTTCTCCGTTGCAGTGATCTCTTTATTACGTATGATTTTTACGCACAATGTATTTAAATCATTTATTATTTGCGGGGAATCCTTCTGATTGGTGATAAAATCGGCAAGGAGCCGGTTATTTTGCGTGGATAGGTGAACCACGGGCAGATTATCGAGATCCGAAATCAGGCCCGGCTCGTCGCTTTTCGCGGTTTCGGCAATTAACGAAGGATTTACCCGGATTATTGCCAGAGGGCCGGGAGCGTCTTCCAGTCCGTGGACATAACACCGGGCACCCGGAATAACCGACTCTGCCATCTCCCGTACGGCCAGGTACCGTTCCCAGGAAAGGTTCCCGATCGCGGTAATCTCGCTTTCGCTCAGACGAGGGAGGGAGATCCCGTCGAGCAGGGATACCAACCGGTTGAGATCCTCACGGTCCAGTGCTTTCCGGTCGATATACGCGGCCACTGCACCGCTCAGTTCCTGCATCCGCCGGATCATCTCTGACGAAATCGCCGGGACTTCCCGCGTGTGGGCAATGTGGCCGAACGCACCCCGGGTCGTAAGGGCGATTTCGGTCTCGCGGACTGCATAATGGGTCCCGCCAAACCCGATGAGGGGGATAGCATTTATCGTGGTTGCAGAGAGCACGCTTTCCGCCGCCGCCCGGCCCGCCACCGGGTCTGTCCATTCTTTTTCGGTACTGCCAATCTCAACAAAGAACGAAGGCAGGGAAAGGTCGGTCGGTCCGTGGTGGGTGACTTCGTATGCGACCTGGTACCCCTCCGGGCAGTGGCGGGCAAGGGAGCGGAGGACTGCCTGCATCATGGCCGGGCTGGTGGGGGTCAGCGTGCCGGGCGTACCGCCCAGCTCTGCTGCCCGGTAGTTCCCGGTCACGTGGACGGTGAGGACCGGTACCGGCTTCGTGCTGGCATGGCGGGAGATGAAGATGATGAGATCGGCATCCATCTGCCGGTCGATCCCTTCTGCATGGATAAGCCGCTCTTCGGTTTCGTGGAATGTGTAAGTCCGGTCCGGCCGCTGCCATGTACCCGCCGGATCGTCCAGCAGCTGTTCAAGGTGGTGACGGATGTTTTGTCCCGCTTTGTCCTGCTGCGAGTTGACGAAGGCGATCTTCATTATGGTGTATATGGCTGCGCTGTCCCCATAAGGTTCATGGTGCAGAAAGCCGGCGATTGCGGTGGTGCGCTGTGCCCCGGTAGAACCGGGATCACGGGCCTGTCGCCCGCTCCACCGCTTCTTCGGGTGTTGAACAGGGCACGACCCCATCGATTGCCCATGTCTTCAGCCCGTATACCGGGTGTTTCATCTTCAGGGCAATCGCTATCTCCGATAACGTGCCGTAACTTCCTCCAATGGCGATGACTGCATCTGCGGACTGGACGACAAGGACGTTCCGGGCATGCCCGAGGCCGGTCCGCACGACAATATCGAGGTAGGGATTCCCGTTCCCGCGATCCGGTACGATTCCAACGGTGCGACCGCCCCCTTCACGGGCGCCCATGCAGGCCGCTTCCATCACCCCGCCAAGGCCCCCGCAGACAAGCGTCGCCCCTTTTTTCGCAATCAGCCATCCCAGCATCCTTGCAGACTCGGACTCTTCCGGCGTACAGTCCGATGCCCCGATCACTGCTACCTGCATCAACCCTCCCTGAACCCGGGGAAGAACCGGAATAATTCCATCTCTTATTCCGTCCCGCCGCTCTGGTTGATGACCATCAGCCGGAGCTCGGTCATCTCTTCTATTGCATAGCGGGGACCTTCGCGCCCGAGCCCGGAGCCCTTCGCACCGCCATAGGGCATCTGGTCAACCCGGAAGGTCGGGATGTCGTTGACGATCACGCCCCCGACATCCATGCTGGTAAACGCCCGCATTGCCCGGTTGATGTTCTGCGTGAAAATTCCCACTTGAAGTCCGAACTCACCGGCATTGGCGAGCTTAAGTGCCTCTGAAAAGTCGTCATAGGGTGTGACGGAGATGACCGGGGCAAAGACCTCCTCGCGGTTTACCCTCATGGAGGGTGTTGTATCGACAAGAACGGTTGGTTCGAACATGTTCTCTGTCAGGTTCCCCCCGCAGAGGGCCCGTGCGCCCTGTTTTACTGCTTCCTGCACCTTCCGGTAAGCCTCTTCTGCCTTGAGCCGGTCGATCATCGGACCGACATCGGTTGCCGGGTCTCGCGGGTCCCCGACATGCAATCCCCTGACGGCCAAAAGAATCTTCTCCAGTGCCTTTTCGTACACCGGGCGGTGGATGAGCACCCGCTGGACCGAGATGCACACCTGTCCCGCATTCACAAACCCACCTGTTGCGATCCTGCCTGCCGCATAATCGAGGTTTGCATCCTCATGGATGATGGCTGCGGCATTGCCGCCAAGTTCAAGCCCGACTCTCTTTCGCCCCGCGATCTCCCGGAGGTGCCACCCTACTGTGCAGGAGCCGGTGAACGAGAGGAATGCAACCCGGGGATCCCTTGCGAGCTGCTCGGCCCTGACACCCGTACAGGGCACCACGCTGATGGCTTCCTTCGGGAGACCGGCCGCGACGGCCATGTCGCCGAGGATAAGGCTCGAGACCGGCGTTGCGGAGGCAGGTTTCAGGATGACGGAGTTCCCTGCAGCAATCGCGGGTGCAAGCTTATGACAAGCGAGGTTGAGCGGGAAGTTGAACGGGACTATCCCGGCAACAGGGCCGAGGGGGAAGCGCTGGAGAAACCCGGTCCGCCCCGCGGTATCCCCGCTCCAGTCCAGCGGGATGATCTCGCCGTAGATACGCTTTGCCTCCTCCGCAGATGTCCTGACCGTGACTTCCGCCCGGGCCACTTCAGCGGTTGCAAACTTCCGGGTCTTGCCGCCTTCCATGACAAGCACGTCAGCAAGCTCGTCCGACCTCTTGTGGATCTCGTCTGCAAGCCGGGACAGGATTTCGGATCGCTCGTGCGAGGTAAGTTTCCGGGTCCTCTCAAACCCTGCACAGGCCGCCGTCACTGCAGCCTTCAGGTCGTTTCCGCTGGCCTGGCAGACCTGTGCATATACTTCGCCGGTATAGGGAAACCGGACCGGCGCGATCTCACCGGTCTGTTTTTTGACTCCGCCAAGGAGAATCGGGTAGGGTTCCATTATCCATCACTCCAGTCAGGTTCTTTCTCATCCAGTGTATGCGATCCGTAGTAAAAAACCCCCGGCATTACTCAAGGGGGTGTTATCGTCCCTTCAGGAAAAACCGGCACCCCGTCTGCGGAACTGGAGAAAAAACCGGAAGATTCCCGGTGTAACCAAAGGAATCCCCTCTCATCTCTTCAGCACACAGGCATAGGCAACATCCGCGCCGGTCACCAGCTGGGGATAATATTTCGAGACGTACTCCTTGACCATCCGTCGGGCGGAGAACCGGGGGGCATTGCTCTTGATGGACTCTTTCATCATCTTCACCCAGCCGTGCGGGATCCCGTCAAGCGAGGCCGAGTAGTAGAGGGGCACCACCTCTTTCTCAAGGATGTCGTAGAGCGCATTTGCATCAGCAGCATCCCGGTCCCGGTCCGCCGATGAGCTCCCGAATACCCAGCCGTTTTTCCCATTGTACCCCTCCAGCCACCAGCCATCCAGGATACTGAGGTTGATCACGCCGTTCATGGCCGCTTTCATCCCGCTTGTTCCGCTTGCTTCGAGCGGCGGCATCGGGTTGTTGAGCCAGACATCGACCCCGTGGACAAGGTACTGGGCAGTCTGCTCACTGTAGTCCTCGACAAATGCGATCCTCCCCTCAAGTTCCGGCTGCTGGGCGATTTGGTAGATCTTCTGGAGGATCCGTTTCCCCTCGTAATCTGAGGGGTGGGCTTTTCCGGCAAAGATGATCTGGACCGGCATCCACTGGTTGCAGACGATCCTCTTCAATCGCTCCATATCGTAAAAGATGAGATCGGAACGCTTGTAAGTGGCAAAACGGCGTGCAAAACCGATCGTCAGGATCGAGGGGTTCAGGAGCAGTCCTTCGGCAACTAAGGAGAGCGGCTCTTCTAACTTTTTTGCCCACTTGACCCGCTTTCGCTCCCGCATGCGGTTGATGAGCTTGATCTTGAGGTCGAAATGAAGATCCCAGAGTTTCCCGTCCGGGATCTCGTTGACGAGTTCCCAGATGCTCGGGTCGTCATGTTCCTGCTGCCAGTTCGGGGTGACAGGATAGAAGTACGTATCGAGGAGATCCTCGATCCGCGGGTTCATCCACGTCGGGAGGTGGACCCCGTTCGTGATCGCATCGATCGGTATGTTCTCCGGTGCATGGTCCGGCCAGAGGTTCTTCCACATCTCCCGCGTGACTTCGCCATGGCGCTGTGAGACCGCGTTGTGGTATGCGGAGAGGCGCATGGCAAGGACGGTCATGTTGAACCCGCTCTCCGGATAATCCGGGTGTGTCCCGAGTTCCATGAACTGCTTGCGGGAAATCCCGAGAACCGGGTAATACGTGCTGAAGTAGCGGTCCATCAGGTTTTCGTCAAATACGTCATGGCCGGCCGGGACCGGGGTATGCGTGGTGAAGACTGAAGTCACCTGTACCTGCTTGAGCGCCTCGTCGAAGGGGATGTTCCGCTCCACGCGTTCCCGGATCCGCTCCAGCAGAGCAAAGGCCGGATGCCCCTCGTTCAGGTGGACAGCCGAGTACATAATCCCCATCTCGCGCAGCACCTTCCTGCCCCCGATACCGAGCACGATCTCCTGGCGGAGTCGTTCTTCCCGGTCAGAGGTATAAAGGTTGGAGGAGATACGGCGGTTCTCGTCGTCATTTAATGGTATATCCGTGTCAAGCAGGTAGAGCGGGACTTTTCCAACGTCCACCTTCCAGACCGCAACAAAGATCGCCGGTTCGATGTGGGGGACCTGAACAACGAGCTGTTCGCCGTTATTGGTGAGTACTCTTTGCACCGGTGCGGCATCCCGGTCAAGGGTCTCCTGGATCCCCTCCTGCCACCCATCCGTCGGGATATGCTGGTGGAGGTAACCTTCTGAATACATGAACCCCACCGCAACGAGCGGTACTCCGAGATCGCTGCATTCCTTCAGGTGGTCGCCCGCCAGGAAGCCAAGGCCCCCGGCGTACATGGGAAGGGAGTGGTGCAGACCGTATTCCGCGGAGAAATAGGCGATGGTCAGGGCCCGGCTGTGCGGGTACTCTTCCCGGAACCAGCCGGTCGTCGTGTTCATATAGCGCCGGAACCGGTTCATGATGATATCGTACCGCCGCAGGTACTCCTCATTTTTTTCTGCGGCGATAAAGTATTCCTGCGGGGTGTCCCGGAGCATCTTGACGGGGTTATGTACGCTTGCTTTCCATGCCAGCTGGTTGAGCTGCTTGAAGAGGATCCGCGCCTCGGGATGCCAGCTCCACCAGAGGTTGTTGGCAAGCTCGGTAAGCCCGGCAAGCCGCGGCGGGATGTGTGTAAAACGGTTGTCCTGGTAAGACACAACAATCGAGTGCTCTGTCTTCAGGCAGGCTTATACTTTTCTAAAGGGCTGGGGGAAAAAGGATTGGATTGTAATGGTCCGTCAGGTCCGGGTGATCCTGACCGGGACCTTGTAATACGCATCGCCCGTGCCGGTCTCTTTGCGGTCATCGACGCAGAGATAATATTTTCCCTGATCTTTGATAGTGACCGTCTTCTCTTGCGGGGTGGTGATGTCATTGAACTGGATTATCGGGACTATCCCCTCGTAAACCCATGACTTTTTGACGATGTCCCAGCTGGGTTTTATCTGCCTGAGCCGCATGTTGTCCGTGACATCCAGGAGCAGGACATTCACATTTACCGTTCCGCTTCCCGGGGATGTCGCCCCTATGGTCAGTTTCTGGTCCGGGTAAAGGTATTCAACGCCCAGTTCTTTCTGGATATCGAGACAGGCATAGTCGTTGAAATGGACATTCACCGTCGTGTCAATACCACTGCTTTTTACCGTCGGGGTTGCAGCCTGACCCGTTGCAGGGGATGTCGGGGCCGGCTGTCCCACCCCAGCCCCGGTAACTGCAGGAGCGGTACCGGCATTCTGGGTTGTGGTGCACCCGGCAGCAAGGACAAGCAGGAGTGCGAGCGCTGCTATTATTCCGGTAACAACAAGGGATCTCATGCTGCTCATTCTGCCGGCAATGGGTATTATGATTTTCCCTGCAATGACCTCAAGATTCCGGGTCCCGGGGGATCTGTTCCCGGCCCACCCGGGAAAAACTACTTTGTGCAGTGGCGCCAACATTCCTTCACGTAAGTCCGGAAAATTTTTTTTATTCCGGTACGTTTCAAGAGGGGTTAAAGTTGAAGGAAGTCACCGCGAACTTCAGCGCGAAGGAGATCGAGCGTGGCGTGCAGGAATACTGGCGCACCCACGATACGTACAAGTCCGTGAAACAGCACCGCAGCGAAGGAAAACCGTTTTTTTTCGTGGACGGCCCCCCCTATACCACAGGACACATCCATATCGGGACTGCGTGGAACAAGATCTTAAAGGACAGCATCCTGCGTTACCACCGGATGTGTGGTAGGAACGTCATCGACCGGGCCGGGTACGACATGCACGGGCTGCCCATCGAGGTCAAAGTCGAGCAGGCACTGGGTTTTGAGTCCAAGAAGGACATCGAGAAGTTCGGGATCCAGGCATTCATCGAGAAGTGCCGTGAGTTTGCGGTGATGAACAAGAAACTCATGGATACCCAGTTCGAGAACCTCGGGGTCTGGCTTGATTTTGCGGGTGCATACCAGACGGTGACCCCCGATTATATCGAAGCAGCCTGGTGGACCCTTGCAAAGGCGGAGGACCGGGGCATGCTCGAACGCGGTCACCGGGTCGTGAACTGGTGCCCCCGGTGCGAGACGGCGATCGCGGACGCCGAAGTGGAATATGCAGATGAGAACGATCCCTCGGTCTTCGTCAAATTCCCCCTTAGGGGAAAAGCGAATGAGTTCCTCGTCATCTGGACGACAACCCCGTGGACCCTGCCGGCCAACGTTGCGGTGGCTGTGGCAAAGGACTTCGAGTACGCAAAAGTCCTTGCAAAAAAAGACGGGAAGGAGGAGTATCTCTGGATTGCCGAACCGCTCGTGAAAGCCGTGCTGAAGAAGGCACGGTTCAAGGACTACTCCGTTGTCGAGAAGAAGACCGGCACTGATCTTAAGGGGTGGGTCTACGACTCTCCGCTCCTCAAGGACGTGCCGCTCCAGAAGGATATCGAACACAAGGTCACCATTGCCGACTTTGTTGCCCTTGAGAATACCGGTATGGTCCACATCGCCCCCGGCCATGGCTGGGACGACTACGTGCTCGGGACAAAAGAGGGTCTCGCCATTGTCTGCCCGGTTGACGGGGCGGGCAGGTTCAAGGAAGAGGCCGGGATTTTTGCCGGCCAGTACGTTCGCGAATCGAACGAGAACGTGCTTGTCGCACTCGGCGACCACCTGCTGGCAAAAGAGACGGTCACCCACCGGTACGGCCACTGCTGGCGCTGCAAGACCCCGATCATCTTCCGGGCCACCTCACAGTGGTTCCTCAAGGCCTCCGAGATGCGGGACCTGATGCTCAAAGAGGTCGAGCAGGTCACCTGGTATCCCGAATGGGCCGGCAGCGCCCGGTTCTACGATTGGATCAAGGAAGCCCGCGACTGGTGTGTCTCCCGCCAGCGCTACTGGGGCATCCCGATCCCGGTCTGGGTCTGCGGGAAGTGCGATGCGTACCGGGTTATCGGCACCATCAAAGAACTCGAGGAGCGGAGCGGGAAACCCCTCCCCGATCCCCACCGCCCGTACGTGGATGCCGTGACCATCCCGTGCAGTTGCGGCGGTACCATGAAGCGGGTCGAGGACATCTTCGATGTCTGGTTTGACTCCGCGGTCGCGTCGTGGGCGACCCTCGGGTTCCCGAACAAGACCGGGGACTTCGATGCCCTCTGGCCGGCAGACTTCATAGCCGAGGGCCAGGACCAGACCCGAGGCTGGTTCTACTCCCAGCTCGGAGCGAGCACCATCGCGTTCGGGAAAGCCCCCTACAAGAGTGTGTGCATGCACGGGTTTGCACTCGATGCAGAGGGCAAGAAGATGTCGAAAAGCCTCGGGAACGTGGTGAACCCGGGCGATGTTATCGAAAAAGTTGGGGTCGATGTCCTGAGGCTTTACATCCTCTCCTCGTCAGCTCCCTGGGACGACCTCAAGTTCAACATGGAGGGTGTGGGTACCATCAACCGGGCGGTGAACATCCTCTGGAACGTGTACCGCTTCCCGGTCCCGTACATGATCCTTGACAAATTCGAGCCAGCCTCAAAGAGCGGGGTCTGGGACGATGCGTATATCCGGGCAAACCTTTCCCGGATGCCGGATGAGGACCGGTTTATTATCTCACGGATCAACTCGGTGGCAGCCATTGTCGATGCCGCAACAAAGGAGTGCCAGCTCCACCGGGCAACCCGCGAGCTCGTGAACTTCATCCTCGAAGACCTCTCGCGCTGGTATGTCCAGCTCGTCCGCCCCCGGATGTGGCTTGAGGGCGAGAGCGAGCAGAAAGTCTTCGCGTATGAGACGATCTACTACGTGATGCGCCGGCTCATGGGCATCCTTGCCCCGTTCTGCCCGCACCTCACCGAGGAGATCTACCGGAACCTCCGGTGCCCCAACGATCCGGCAAGCATCCATCTCCTCGACTGGAACGCCGGCGATGCAGCGCTGGTCGATGCAACGCTCGAAGGGGTAGTTGCCATCGTCCGCTCATTCGATGAGGCGTCTGCAAATGCCCGGCAGACCGGGAAGCGGAAACTCCGCTGGCCGGTCGCCGAGGTTGTCGTGGTCACCAGCTCTGACGCAGTGAAGAACGCCATCGAACGGCTCAACGCGGTCTGCATGGACCGGGCCAATGCCCAGAAAGTCACGGTCGTCATGGGACGCTGGGACCGGGTCGGCTGGCACGCGGAACCGGTGATGAAAGCACTCGGCAAGGGGTTCGGGAAAGACTCGTTCAAGGTCAAGGGACTCATCGAGGCTGCGGACGGGAATGCCTTTAAGGCTGCGATCGATGCCGGGCAGACCTACACGCTGGGCAGTGATGACGCGTTCTTCGAGGTCGGTACAGACCACGTGACCTTCACGGAAAAACTCCCGGCAGATGTCTTCTCAGCCCCGATGACAGATGCGACTGTGTATGTAGATGTTGCGCTCACACCTGATCTCGAAGCAGAAGGCTATGCCCGCGAAGTGATCCGGCGTATCCAGGACATGCGCAAGCAGGCAGACCTCGCAGTCGAGGACATGATCAATGTCGAAGCCGCAGTGGGCGACCCGCGGGTGCGCTCCCTGCTCCTCAACGATGCAACCATAGCCATGATCGGTGACGAAGTCCGGGCGAAATTCTTCGCTTTCGTAAAGGACGGCTCCTCCATCGATACAGCGAAGTTCCCGTCTGTCAAGGAATGGGATGTGGAAGGCGTGGCGATGACGATCGGGATTGCAAAAGCTGAATAACCATAGCACATCTCCTTTTTAACTATCCCGGATCCCTTGCGTGACCTTTGTGTCAGCTCATCCGTTCCTGGCGAATGTAAACACGGGGCAAGCCACTCAAGCGTTTCCCGAGTTGAGGGCCAAAAGTGTCTGTGTGAGTAAAAGCAGCATACCTAAAAATCACCGGGGTGGGTGATAAGAAGTATGGGTTTTTGATTATTCTGGATAATTCCCCTGAGTAAAATGTATGATGGTGAATGATTCGGAACTCCCCGATCACATCGGGGGAAGATTCTGCAGGATTGCCTGGAGGACCGCGATGACAATTTTCAGGAACACTGCCCAGTCAAACAGAACATCACCTCCTTTTTTGGTATCTGGTAATATTCTGTAATTGTATTTATACCATTCGATTTTGAAATATGCGCAATTATCTGTCTGAACTCTGTTTAAATTATGATACTGGCACAAATCGCGTCTGGTGCGAAAAGGTATGCTATACCGGCCGCAATGACCTCCGGTTCGCCGATCAAAAATTTTTTGGCGGGTTTTCAGGTACCTTGCAGGCATCCTGTCCCAGAGTCTTCCCATGTCGATTCGTATGCTGGTTTTCATTCGTGAAAACCCTGGAGGAAAAACCGTCCTGTTAACGAATAACCCGTAGATAAGAACGTGCACCTTTTGTGGATGTGATCCTACATCACCTGCATGGGAGCAGGCATTCCAGAAACATCTGTCCCTCAGTTGTGGTAAAGAGCGGGAGCTCGCTTTCCACGGTAACAGAACTCCGCTCCACTACAACCTTCTCCTGCGTAACCGGGTTGAATCCATCCTTCTCCGTAAGTTTCTTGTACACAAGTGTGCCTCTCCGCTGCCATCCCGGGGTGGATGCAAGGTTAAACCCCCGGGCATGCATCATCTCATGGAGCTCCTTTGCCGGCAGGCCTTTGAGTTTTTCTGCCGCCTTCCTCATGTCCATTCCCTCCTCGATGAGCGCTTGCTGGCAGTAGGCATTGATATGGTTGCGCCACGCCTCGCTCTGCCGGCCGGTCAGGTATTCGCGGGCATATTCCGGGGTCGCAGGGATAACCCTCGCATCGAACGAGAGGAGAGTTGTGCCGCCCAGTGCGAGGGTCAGTGAACTTGCCGCAAACGATGCAGCAACCGAGTCGATCTTCTCCACCCTTCCATTGAAGGGGAGTTTTGTGAAATAAAGGCTGATTTCATCCGAAAAGGTATAGGCAAGGTCGGGGTTCAGGCCGCTCTCGGAAAGGAGCGATGTGCATGCGGTGACCATCCCTTTGTGGAAAAATTCGTCAAAGGGTTTTTCAAGGCCAAGGACTTCTGTCAGGCGGTGAAAGGCACGTCCGTCCAGCCGGACAAAAACGGGTGGTATGGCAGTGATTGCAGAAAAAATTTCCCGGTTTTCCATACTGGTGCCGTGCGGGAGGGATAAGGTTGGGAGGTGAGTCCCCCGCGTGCTCGCCGAATAACAAATTATTCTTCGGTGCTGCCACCGGTAAACGCACCGGGCAGGTGGCGGATGATGACAATATCGTCGATTGCACTGATGATCCGGTAGGGGATCTTGAGTCCCTTGAAGTTCTTGAGTTCGAAGAGCTGGTCGTTGACCTTTCCGACAACAACGGCCTCGATCTTCTTGCCGTCAACATCGATGACGACATCCTCGACTTCGCCGATAAACATTCCCTTGTCAGTGTAGATCTGCAGACCGAATAACTCTGTAATCTGGGTTTCCATCGTTATCAGATGAAAGTATATACTTTAGAGTTAAAAAGATAACCCTTTATTATGGACGGATCTTTTCGGATCGGGCGTATATTCGGCATTCCGATCCTGATCCATTACACGTTCCTGCTGGTCATCCCTCTCTTTGCCTGGATCATCGGGAGCCAGATCACCTTCACTATCGAAATGCTTCAGGACGTCTTCCAGGTCCCGATCGATACGACCCTCGTCACCGCGGGATATATGCCCTACATTCTGGGCGTGATAGTCTCGCTCGGCCTCTTTTTCGGGGTGCTCATTCACGAGCTTGCCCATTCGCTTGTTGCCCGGGCAAAAGGGATCGGTATCAACAGTATCACGCTGATGATCTTTGGCGGTATCGCGACCATGGAAGAGGGGACCCCCGACCCGAAAGCCGAACTCCCCATGGCACTGGTCGGACCTGTTGCAAGCTTCATCTTTGGTATTGTCTGCTGTGCCTTTGTCTACCTTGCACCGCAGATCGTGGCTGATCCTGCGACCGCCGGGGTCCTCATTTTCATTGCAGGGTACCTTGGAGTCCTGAATATTATCCTCTGTTTCTTCAACCTGATCCCTGCATTTCCCATGGACGGGGGACGGGTGCTGCGGGCATGGCTTGCCGGCCGGATGCCGCTGCACCAGGCGACAAAGATCGCTGCGGACGTAGGCAAGGGATTTGCGATCATCTTCGGTCTTATCGGACTCATCAGTTTCTCCCCGTTTTTGATCCTGATAGCCCTCTTCATCTATCTGGGAGCGAACATGGAGTCCACCGCGGTGAAGTACAGCCACCTCCTGCAGGATGTCACGGTCGGTTCGATGATGTCAAGCCCGGTCACGACCGTTCCCCCCACCCTTCCTGTCAGCCAGGTGGTGAATATGATGTACGCAAGCAAGCATCTCGGTTTCCCGGTTGTGGAGCGGGACACGCTGGTGGGCATCATAACGCTTGCCGACCTGAACCGGACCTCCCCGATCGACCGCGACGCTATGCAGGTGCGGGATGTGATGAGCCGGGAAGTTATCATTCTCCCTCCTACGGCACCGGTCATGGATGCCCTGCGGATCATGTCATCGCGTGATATCGGCCGGATCCCGGTCGTTCAGGACGGGAAGATCCTGGGGATCGTGACCCGGACGGATATCCTGAAAGTGACGGAGCTCAGGCAGATCTGACCGTTGTTAATCAGGAGTTTTTAAAAAAAGCAAGGGGAGGCTCGATTATATCCTGTCATCTATGGAGCCCGTGAACGGGATACATGGCTGCCGCCCCGAAGCCCCGGAGTATGCCGATCAAACAGAACGATCAGCTGATTTTCGCCCCGCAGTTGTTACAGAACTTCAGACCCTGCTTAAGGGGTTTTCCGCACGAAGGACAGAACTTCTTTGGCGTTCCTGCAGGGACCTGGGGAGCGGCTGCTGATGGCGCCGGCGGTGCCACATTCCCGGCAGGTCCCCCAGACCTGGGCGCGGCAACCGGTGTGAACAACTCCTTCAGGAGCCCCCCGGCCAGCTCAAGGCTGATGCACGTTACAACAACCGTATCCGCCTTCGTGCCGCTGACACCGGCGTACCAGAGGAGGTGCTCCCCGCGGATGAAGAGGGCGCTCTGCCGGCCGTTGTTCCCGTTCGCATCAACGCCATAGGTATCGATACCGACAGAACTGATCCGGGCAGATGTAGATTCTGCAAACACTTCACCCGGCTCGGTAAGCGTGACGGTATCCCCGTCTTTTTTCATGAGCCCGGCCTTTGCGAGGTTGTCAAGCGACTGGCGGACCGATGCGGGGGAAACGGAGTCCGGCCTGAGATGAAGTACAGGGAGGGAAAACGGGAGCAGCCACCGGGGGTCAGCAAACGTGAAAGCCTCTGCCAATGCGGCAGCGATATCGTCGGCTTTGAATGATGTGGGGTACACATTATGATCGAGGAGTGCCCGGAACCGGAGCTTCTGCCGGAGATCGACTGCCGAGAGCAGGACTGCAAAATCCCGGACAGGTATCTCGAACTTCATCTCCATCTCGAAGACCGGGACGCCCCCCTGCAGGTACAGGAGGAGTGTGTTGGTGAAGAGGTCTGCCTGTTTGAGATATTCCAGCCGGAACTGTGTCCCGTCCTTTTCCGTGGCCATGAGGAAGATCGGATCGTTCCAGCGCAGGCTCGGGAGGACGGCGTGGGTGTTTGTCAGCCGCTCGTTCCGGGAATTTATCCCGACATCTACGATGAGCTGGGGAGATGCGATCGCTGCAAGGGCTGCACGGTACGTGTACTGGTGCTCATCGGAAAGCCCCTGCCACCACGCATCTGCAGCCAAGGCAGGACCCACCGATGCCTGCGGGTAATCGAAAAGCGGTGCCAGTTCATTCCTGACCATGCCGAGCTTCTCGATCAGCGGCGCCACATGGTCCTTTGCAATATACAGTGTTCCTCTTGTTTCTGATGTATTCTCCATAGATTAGTTCCCCCCCGGTTCTTTGGTTGCCTGTACCCTGCCGTTCCTGATCTTCTGGTTTTCCCGTGTCCCGGGAAGCGAGATGAACGGGCAGCCCGCCTCCCCTTTCTGCAGCGTGAAGGTCGGGTCACCGGGCCGGATCCAGAGGAGTTTTTCCTTACGGATCCAGGGGCCGAGATCGAAGTCGGACTGCGCCGGCGTGAAGGTGTCGGAACCCCAGCCAAGGGTGCCGCGGGTGTCCAGGACCTCCCAACGGCCGGTACCCCAGGTGTTGATTCGCGGGACTGGCATGGGATTCACATTGGAATAATATGCCACTAAATATCCCTGGTGCCTGCCCACCGGTATTGCTGAGACCACCGCCCGGATGTGCTCATTCGAGAGCACTTCCGTGACGATATATGGGACTGCAGGCCCGGGAGAGCAGGTGAACGGTGCGTTCTCGACCGGTTCAGCGAGCCGGATCGCCCCGGTTACGGAATGGACGGTGGGGGGGTAATTCTCCACCGGCCGTATCGGGGCATCATAGTTCCACCACAGGCCGTCGATCCCGTAGGGATCGAGGGAATGGTATACTACCTGGGCAGAAAACGGGCAGCGCGAGACCGGAATGATCGGCAGGCTCCTCCGGTACTGATCACGAATGTCCATGAGCATCCGGCTGAGCTGTCCGAGTTCCTGCATCCGTGGATCCTGTCCGTTCCCTTCCGGGACCGACAGTTCGAAGTCGAGGTCCCGCCAGCGCTGGTAGGCCGGGAAATACCGGCTCAGCAGGTTCTCCCGCTCGTCGCGGGTAAACGGTGAGTTCATGGTATCACGTCTCCTCCGGAAGAATCAGTTTGCGCCTCATTATGGTCCCCCCCCGGGAGCAAACGAACGACTGGTATCGCCATTGTACCAGCTGGTCCCCCATTTCTGCTGGAGCGGGTCGTAGGTATTGAGGGGTTTTGCCCCGTCGACCCCCAGCTTGGAGCCGGTCAGACCCTTGGTATCGATCGGGACCAGTTTGCTCTTGTCCGCACCCGAGGCCCCGGAATAGTCCCAGCCAAGGTGGTGGTCGTGCTGCGTCACCCCGGTCGACTGGAGCTGCTGGTTGATCCGGTTCTGGGTGAACGGCGAGATTGGCTCTCCTGTAACGGCATCGGTGTACCCGAATGAATCATTGTCGCTGGCATACGGCAGGTTGTTCCTGGTGGACCTGACAAGCCCGGTATCCGGATCCACCGTGACCTTCCCCTGGTCCACGAGATCCCGGATGCCCGGTGCCTGGTCATTGTACTCCTTGAGCCGGTAGTCATACCGGCTGTTGGCAGCCTTAAACTCGGCATCCGACATCCCCGGCGTCCTGACCGGGGGTTCGGGCTGTTTGAATACCACGAGACCCTTGTTCTCCCCGCTATGCCCAAGGGGGATGTCTGCGTCGCTCACGGTGGTGACCTTGATATCGCACGTCTTGGGGTTGGCGGTCCCGTTTGCAAGATGGACACCCGAATCGGGGTTGGATGCTTTAAAATGGATCTTCGCACCGTTCTGCTCTGCGATCATACGAATCGCCTTCTGGTCGCGTGCGGAAAATCCCGAGAGGTCGGCAGGATCGCTGCCAGGCACAATATCGGAGTTTTTCAGCCCGGGATTTGCTTCTCCCGCCTGTTTTCCTTTCAGGAACTGTTCGGTGATCTCGGCCTCGGACTTGCCAAGCTGCGTTGCCCCCGGCACCCCCCCGGATGGTTTTGCGGCAAAGGGATTCCGGATTTCCGTATTAAGGACATTCTTGATCCTGGTAACCCCGTCCTTGAGCGATGAAGTCACGGAAGAGGGAAGGAAGTTGTCTGCAAGGGAACCAATAGCCCTGCCCCCGTATTTCAGGAGTCCCCCTACGCCGCGTCCTATCCCCTCTCCGAGAAGGACATCTCCCATGGCATACCCGAACGCGCCGAGGACCGAGTTCCCGCCATTGTCCACGTAATCTTTCATCGTATAGGTTGCAGAAGCTGGCGTATAGACCAGTTCCGATGAGCCCCCCGACGCACCTGCTATGATGGTCCGGAGCGCGAGTGACTTGTACGAGAAGTTGCCATTGACGTCCCTGCCCGTGAAGATCTCCCGGGAGGTCCCTTCAACGGTCTGTTGCAATGTTTCGCGGAAGAGCTGGGCTTCGCTTGGGATCTGGCTCTCGGGGATGGTCCTGCCGGTCACCCGCCCCTCGTACACACGGTAAATTTTCGAGTACAGGTCCAGATCCACTTTCCCACCGCTTGTCAACTGGTCCTGGACCTTGATGATCTGGTCGTTGATCCGGGTGAAATCCTCCACAGTGAACTCTTTGCGTTTGACCATCCCGTCCTGCATCGTCTTGAGATTCGAGAGCAGTTTATCCTTGGCCTTCTGCAGGGCCTGCTGGCGGGCTTTCTCTGCCGCAGCTTCGGCTTCCTGCCGCAGTTTCTCCTCTTTCATCTGGCGGAGCGCCTCTTCCCTTGCAGCCTTCTCCTCCGGCGTCTCCTGGTAAGGTACCTTAGGGGGCGTCTGGGGCCGTGTTGGTGGTGCCGGTGGGACCGGGGGCTGGACTCCGGGTCCAACATAGATGAGGGTCTGGATAATGGTCGGGCCGTTTATGAGAATGGAGACGATGGTTGAGAACCCTCCGGAGATCACTTCTGCATACCCGTCGGTCCTGAGGCAGTCATTTGCGTTCAGGATATCCCGCGTGCAGTCATCTGCCCTGACCGGCAGGACAAGGAACGAGCAGATTGCCGCAAGGACAAGGGCGATGAATCCCCCGACCGGAAGGGGGCTCCCTTTTGGTTTCTCTCCCCCTGAGATCGGGACTACCGGTGTGCGGGTGATGGCGTACGCCCCGAAGGTGCCTATGATCATGTTCCACTGGATAAGTGGGTATTCCCGGATCCCAAGGGAATAGAGGACAAACGAGGTCAGGAACGGGAAGGCGATACCCACGCCGATGAGGAGGACCTTTGAGATTTTCCGGCGGTACGGCTGGAGGGGGAGGAGCATCTGGTCGATATTTACCCGGAACCAGACAAGGACTACCGGGATCCCGATCATAAGGATGGGGGTGAAGAAGTCGAATCCTTCGCGGATACCTGAATAGAGAAGCCAGAATACGGCCGCAACAATTCCGCCAATGATCGAGAGGAGGTCCCACCAGGGCTGGGGCCGTTTTGCGAGCGGGACGTCCTTTGACATCTTCTTAAACTCGTCAACGCTCATCAGCTGTGACTTGAACTGGCTGAAGTCCTTTGCCTGCTGGGGCTGGCCCTGACCTGTACCGGGCGGCATCCCCGGCTGCCATGCAGAGCCGTTCCAGACCAGCCAGCCGGACCCCGAAGGGTCGGGTTGCCACCATCTCCCCTGAGCATCGCTGACCCGTATCCCGTTTGCTTCCTGGGCAAAACGGGCCTGGGTGAGATGCCCTGACTGAAGCTGGGAAGAGAGTTGTATCCGTTTCTGTTCTGCTTCGTTGAAGTCCATGAGATCTCCCCTGATATATTGAACCGTGAAATATCCCGTTCTCTTTATGACCTCGTACTACTCGCACCTATTTGAGAGTATTGGTTTTTTTAAATAAAGCTCAAAATTACCGGCAAATACCTCCGGATTCACGATGCGGCGCTCTCCCTCTCACCATACTTCCTTTGATATTTCAGGAATGGATGGGTGGACGGGGTCATGAGTTATCATCCGATAGCAGAGTGAGGAGCTATCCACGACAGCCCGTTGTTGGTCCCGAGCCAGTATGCGCCCGTATCATCCTGTACCATGGTCTTGACTTCATTACCCGCAAGCCCGTCCTTTTCGGTCAGGATCTTCCATCTGCCTTCCGATCCGACCGCAATACCGTCATATTCGGAGCCGATCCAGATTCGTCCCTGGCGATCCGTGAATACCGACCGGGTCGACTCGCCGGCAAGCCCGTCTGCTGTAGTGAAGTTGGTCCAGGAGCCGCCAAGGAAGCGGGCAGCACCGCCCCTCCGGGAATACCCGGTAGCAGCCCAGACCGCCCCGTTTGGATCCTCAGCCAGAGCCCTGATGGCCGGGTGGGGGAGCCCGTCATTCGTGGTGTACGGGTGCCATGATGTCCCGTCAAACCGTAAAAGCGCCCCCCGCATCGGATCCCCGCATCCAACCCAGAAGTCTCCCGACCGGGAGACCAGAAGGACCTCTGCCAAAGCAATGTGCGGCATGCCAAGGGAACGAAGGCTCTGCCACCCGTTGCCATTGTTTACAAAGACATCCGTTTCCGTGCCTGCGATTATGCTCCCGTCTTTATTTTCAGCAAGGCTCAGCACTTTTATGAACGGGATCCCAGGACCCGGGGCAACGATCTGCCACGAACCATTTGTAAACCTGATCAGTCCCCCGTCATGACCGATCCAGATGCTGCCGGTATGATCACGGAAGATCTGCCGGACATAACTCACCGGAGGGGTACCGGCAGGGAGGTTGATGCGTTCCCTGGTTGTGCGATTGATGAGAACGATCCCCTCTTTCCCGCCGGTCCAGACCGTGTCGTTATCAATGAGGAGCGTGGAAACCTCTGCCGGGGGGCGGATGATCTCCCAGCCGGGCGGGGTACTTTTCACCTGCATGTACCCGATGGCTGCCTGGAGGATGAGAACAATCACAACAATGATCAGGATCCCGGCGACAAGGTAACTGGCATTGACGACAAGATCCCGGTATCTTTTTTCAGGCATGGGGGGCTCACCTGATAATCCGGCCCCTTTCGAACCGGATGATGGTATCGGCAATCTTTGTGCCCTCATCCTCATCATGGGTCACGTAGATCATGCTGGAACCGTCTACCCTGGCCGATTCCGCGATCAGCTGGAGAAGATCTTCCCGCAGCGGGCGGTCCAGGTTGGTCAGCGGTTCATCGAGCAACAGGAGTTCCGGCCGGGGTGCAAGGGCCCGGGCCAGAGCAACGCGCCGGGCCTCTCCCCCGGAGATCTGGTCAGGGTACCGGTTTATGAGGTGCGCAATTTCCATGCGGTCAAGAAGGGACGCGAGCCGCTGCTGTTGCTCCTGCTCCGGTAAAGAATCGATGGCAAAGAGGATATTGTTTGCAACCGTCATGTGGGGCCAGAGTGCGGCAGACTGGAAGACAAACCCGATCCTGCGCTCTGAAGGGGGGATGGATATCGCCCGGCTGCTGACCGTCCTGCCGTCCATGGATATGGTGCCAGCATCCGGCATCTCGAGTCCCGCGATCAGGCGGAGGAGGGTGGTCTTGCCACTGCCGGAGGGACCGAGAACGGCAATATGTGCCTGTTTTGGGATCTCCAGGGAAACGTGGTCGACTGCAATGTGGTTATTGAATGATTTACAGACCTCGTCAAGGATGATCATATTCTTGCGCCCCCCGCTCATCTCCTGCCCTGCCGGATCCGGATCTGCGGTATGCCCAGAACAGGGCTGCGATGGTGCAGACTCCTGCAATCAGGGTAAGTATCGTGATCATGAGACATAAGCCTGCCACTTCCCCAGCGGCCCCGTAATGGAGGTAATTGTAGATTCGCATGGTAAGGGTTGCATGGCCCGGCGGTGACACGACAAGGGTTGCCCCGAGTTCTGCCAGGGTCAGGGCTGCAAGAATTCCCGCCGCAACGATGAGCCCGGGGGCGAATAAGGGGAGGCTGACCCGCGCCCAGGTCTTTATGGAGCTTCTTGAAAACACCTCTGCCGCGTCGAAGAGGATCGGATCGATCATCCGCAGCTGGACAAAGAGTATGATTGCCGCAAAGGGGGCGAACCGTGCAACTGAAACGAGGACCGGCATAAGCAGCCCCGGGAACAGCATCGCGGGGCCGGGGATATTCCAGAACAGAATCATCCCGATGCCGGTCAGGGATGCCGGTATTGCGAGCGGAAGAAGGACAAGGGTCCATGCTACGGTTCCCCGGAGGCCCGGCCATTTCAGTGCATACGCGGCGGCCAGTGCCAGCGGCAGGGAGATGAGAATGACACCGGTGACGATGAGCAGGCTGTAGGCCAGTTCCCCCTGCGCCACGCTCACGGAACGGGCGAAGGTCGACAGGGTGCCCGTGGTCATGACAAGGCCCGAGAAAAGGACAAGGATCTGCAGGGAAATGATCCCGCATGCAATGACCTGTAACGCGACGAAAACGCGGGGAAAGCGGGGTTTGGTGCCAAACCGGGTTGACACCCAGTCCGGGGTCTGGGCGAGGGTCCGGATTCCCGACCGGCATGCGATCATGACAAGAATGGTAACGAGCATAAGGGGCATGGCATAAAGGAAGGCCATGGCTGAACTTGCGGAAGCGCTGAACTGGGCAAAGATGTCCAGAGCATAGACATCAGCCCCGAAGAGGGAGGGGATCGCATAGTCCGAACAGCAGAGTAAAAACAGGAACCCGAATGCTGCACCCAGGGCCGGGGCCGAGAGGGGCAGCAGGACCCGGAGGAAGGTATCCATATCCGGCCGGAAGACCCGCCCCGCCTCGACAAGGCAGGGATCGACGGATGCAAAAGCGATCCAGGCAAGGAGCGTGGCAAGCGGGAGCAGCGCCATGAACTCCACCCAGAAACTGATGCCCCAGCCGGTGAGCGGCAGGCCGGGGAAGAAGTCGGCAATACGCCAAAAAAGGGACGACCATGTAAGCGCATGGATATATGGAGGGACCGCAGCAAGTGCCAGCAGTGCGAGAAGAATACCCGGGAGGATCGTACGGGAAGTCCGCCAGAGAAAGGAGACGAGGAGGATGCCCGTTACCATGCCGGCGAAGGCCACCGATGCGGCAAGACCGATACTTGCACCAAGAAGCCAGAGCCTCCGGGACGAGAGGAGGAGCGGTGAGGAAAAATCAAGCCCCCCTCCCAGGAACGTTTGGAGAAGGTCGATGCACAGCCCGACCAGCGGGCAGGCAATCAGCAGGAAAAACAGCCCGAGCACCAGGATAAACAGGGAATGCTCCAACGACCCGCGTATTCGCATCTTCCGGAAAAAAGGACGGGGTATTGCCATGACCGTTACCGGATGAAGATCTCGATGAGATCCTTCTGGATAGCCGGAATGCCCGTGTAAACATCCTGGTACGATATGTTCATGGCTTTAATCCCGGTGATGTTCATGCAGGCGGTCTTTGTCGGTACATCCCGGCTGGGTATCTGGATCCAGCCGGATGTTACCATCGCGTCCTCAGTGTCTTTGTCCAGCAGGTAATCGATGAAGGCTGCAGCTTCTGCCGGGTGTGGTGCCCCATTGATGATGGCAACCGTGTTGGGTATGACCAGCGTCCCCATCCCCCCGTCATCCTGGTCGGGAACAATAATGGTCACGGGAGCGCCTTTTTCAAGAGCCCCGCAGGCATCATCCGTGTCCGTGAGGCCGAACGCGAGCTGCCCGTCTGCTACAAGGTCCCGGACAACTGAATTGCCATCAACGACCCTTACCTGTCGCTGGCTGATATTGGCAAAGAAGGCCCGGGCGTTATCCCTGCCAAGATACCGGTAGAGGGCTGCCGCATGGGTGGCAGTGGTCCCGAACATGGGGTAAGCGATCCCGATGGTGTTTCCCGGGTACCGGGATGCAAGCATATCGTTTACCGAGCGAGGGTATTGTTCCGGGGTGAGCTTGTTTGTGTTGACGATAAAGACCCGGGCCCTGCCGCCAAACCCGGTCCAGAAATTATCAGGATCCCTGAATTGCCGGGGGAGATCCGCTGCAGAAGGGGAGGCGTATGAGGCAAGAATACTCTCGTTCTTCAAGAGAATTGTCTGGCCAAACTCCCCGCTCCAGAACACATCAGCCCGGGGCCGGTTCCTCTCGGCGATGAGACGGTTGACAAGCCCGGTCGTTTTTGTGGCTTCTACATCATACACGGGGAGGACGGTGATGCCGGTCCGGTTTTCAAAGTCACGGAAGACCGGCTCCGAATAGACCTGATCCACCGAGGTATACACGATAACGATCTTTCTCTCACCAGAGTTCCTGTCGTTCTGGAGAACGAATAGTATTGCTGCAACGATAATTACCAGTGCAAGGATTGCCGACAGCATCTGCAGGGAACGTGACCGGTTCATGGGTTTACCTCATGAGAATGATACTGATATCTGGTGATATCAATTAAAAATTATCTTATTCCCATTTTCCGCAATTGGACAGAATTCCGATACAAGAACTCTCTGCCGTTGGTACAATTCTGTTGTTGATCACTGGTCCGGGATCTCCCCACACCCCACCAATTTTTTCCCTGCCTGCGGCTAAATGAGTCAATGATCAGGATGGCGGGAGAAAAACGGGATTTTGATGCTGTGGCAACGGTATGGGATGAGAACCCGCAGCGGGTCAAACTGGCCGGGGATATCTGCCGGGCCCTGAAGGAAACAATCCGGCTGACCCCCGCGATGGACGTCCTTGACGTTGGCTGCGGTACCGGTCTTCTGACGCTCCAGCTGCAACCGCAGGTCCGCTCCATTACCGGTATCGACAGCTCGGAAGGGATGCTCGGGATGCTCAAGGCCAAGGTACGGGATAACGGCCTGGCCAATGTCACAACACGACGGGTGGATCTTGAAAACCGGGAGGAATGGGAGGGTAGGTACGACCTCGTGGTCAGCAGCATGACGCTCCACCATATCCGGAACCTTTCCCTGCTGTTCGATCATGTTGTATCTGTTGTCAGGCCCAAAGGATTCCTGTGCATCGCGGACCTTGACAAAGATTACGGGAAGTTCCATGACAGCAACGAGGGTGTGTTCCATTCCGGTTTTGACCGGGCAGTCCTGCAAAAGGAGTTTGAAAAAGCCGGGTTCTGCAAGGTGCGGAACCGTACCGCTGCAATAATCCCCAAACCCGATTCCCGTGGGGAGATGCAGTATTTTACCGTGTTCATCATGACCGGGGAGAAACGGGAAGATAGCCGGGTAGCGTATGCCGGACAGATATTTTGAAACTGACGGAGTTTAAGACAGATCCAGAACCGGATTACGGGATCCGGCACCGGGTTGTTTTTGTTCCGTTTTTTTGTGTTATTACCCGTTTACCCCACCGACCGGCCGGGCCGTCGTTTGCGATTTCTCTCCCCATCGGGTTTTCCTGGGGGTGCTCCCGCTGGTACCCGGGTGCATATCGTGGCTCCGGGCAGGCCCGTACACTTTGTACCCATCCGACCCCCTGCATTGAATAAGTGTCAGTTCGTTTGTATTTTCCGTCGTAAACAGGGCAGTTTTTCGCAGGAAAAACCGGAGGGGGTGTAGGGGGTCGGGCGGGTACAAATGTTCAGAAGCTGGCTTTTGGATCGTAGCTGCAATGAAAAATTACGGTGGTGATTGTCGAAGATCACCGATTTCTCCCGGGTACCAATGTACCCGCGCGACCCCCCTCCCACCTTTGCGGGTATAGCGCGCCCAGCCCCTATATACCGATGATGTTTGACAGACACAACGGTACTACCGTAATAATACCCTTCAGGAAAGGATCCGGGAAGGTCACTACATGGGTGTATGAAGGTCATGGTGAGACATAGGAACCGGATGAATTCCGCCGGGATGATGATGCGGTTATCCAGATCGCTTCAAATGATACAATTTTCCGCGTGAATAACTGGCCTTCGGATCACATCAGAACCGCATCAACGAATCCACCGCGGAACTCCCCGCCACATTCCGGTATGCCTCAAGGTCCCGGAACGGCCGCTTGGCAATAACGGCTGCCACCTTCTTCTTCCCCACGCCCGGCAGCCACCGCAGCGCCGATGCAGGGAGCGTGTTGATCATCAAAGGCACCGGCAGCGCCGTGACCGACCGCATCCCCCAGTCCACGACCACCGCATCGGTCACGGTCCTTTCGGGGAGCCGGAGCGGGATGCCGACGAGAATGGGGTAGGAACCCGGCTGCCGCCCGAATGAAAGGTCTGCCGAGACTTCGATACGGACATCGCGGAGCACGGTGCCGATCGGAAAGACCCGCTGGAGCATCGGGAGGTCGATTTTGTTCCGGACATACTCCTTGAACTGTCTGAACCGGCGCTCGTGTTTCCCGAGCATGTTGTCCGTATACGCACGGGTGCCCTCGAACGGCATCACCTGCCGGATGTTCACCCTGCGGACCGAGAGGCCGGCCTTCAAGACCCGGTCAAGGAACTGCTCGTTCAGGTCATAGGTCTTTTCCGTTTCACCAGCAAGACCGCAGACGAAGTTGATGCCGGGAAGGAGTTCCGGCACATTGTCCCGGCGCGACCCCCCTTCCTCATTGACGATCCCGATTGCCCGGAAGACTTCGTCGGGCAGGGCCTTGAGATTGTTGGCCGCGACAACGGCAGGATCGGCGGTCTCCATTCCGAATGCTGCGACATCGCCGGATGTGTGGTGCCTGATGATCGCCCGGAGTGCCTCACGGGACGCATCCTCATGCCGGGCGATAGTGGCGGGGTTTGTGTTATCGATGTGGAGGGTTCTGAGTTCCGGGGCAGCTGTACGGATGGCAGAAAACAGGGCTTCGACCTTCTCCGGGTCTGGTGCGGGGTACTCCCCCGGCCCTGCCCCGTACGCAAGGATATCCGGCTGCCGGCCGACACGGAAGTGCCGGGCGCCATGAGTGTGGAGAGCCGCAACTTCCGCCGCGACAGCGGTAACACTGCGGTACCGGGGCATCCCGTAGAACGGTTCGGTGCAGAACGAGCAGCCGCCGGTTACTCCGTGGGAACAGCCCCGGGCAGTCTCCAGCTCGCACATCACGTACGGGTAGTCGGGGTGCTGGCTGATCACGCTGCTGCCGGCAATACTCCACGGGTCGGTGCGTGTGTAGTCCAGCACGCCGGCCGGGTCGTTTCCGGTAAGATAATTGTCGAGCGCGATGGCCGGTTCTCCGGACAGCAGGGCAGTAAAGCCGTTGATCACCTGCTTCACTGCGTGCTGCCCGCCCTCTCCGGCATAGCCAAACCCGATCGGCCCCCCGATCAGTTTTTTTGGACACCGGACCATGTGCCCGATCTGCTGGATCTCGGTGAGTGTCGCGGGAGTGCCGCCAAGGTACTTGCCCGGGACGGTGACACCTGCGATCATGACCAGCAGGTCTGCCGCGTTCAGCGCCGCGGTCAGCATCGGGTCTTTCCGGAGCTGGTCGATGGTGAGGTATTTGACCGAATAATGATGGGCAGCGAGCGCTCCGGCAACCGTCCGGATGTAGGGAGACATGTAGGGCGGCACGCCGAGGCACGCAGGTTCGTCCACGTAGCCATCAAGGATGAATGCGGTCCGGCTCATACCTGGTGCCCGATCAGGGCGAGGAGCTTCCGTGCCCAGTGGAGTTTCCCGCGTTTCATCGGCTCCACGTTTTTGTCGTCGAGGTCAAAACCGGCGAGGGTGATATGCGAGGCCCCGAGATCGTCCGCGGCAAAGACTGCCCGGTCCCCATCCGTGAACCCGCCGAAATTATAGACATGGGGGAGCGGAGCGGCCTGCGTTGTCCCGACAACCTTTCCGGTAAAACGGGGTACCCAGTGCCGCAGGAGTGGCATGTTGTCCCCATGGGCATGGATAACGACAATTGTTCCCTCATGGTTCATTTCGACGAACCGGTCCGTGGCCCCGTCAAGATCCGTGAAGATAGCATCCGGGCGGATACCGTGGTCATCGAGCACCTCCGCAGCAGCATCGGCGGCAAAGACGATACCGGTGATTTTCCCGAGTTCGGCCTTAAGGCAGGGGGCGTTGCCGCAGACCGTGACCTCGTTGCTTTCGGTGAGTGAAGCAAGGGAGAGGAGGTTGTCATGATCGAGGAGCGAGGCGAGCAGCCGGGCTGCCCTCTCGTCCCCGTCCCGGTCGAACCCGAAGTATTCGAGGATTTCCCGGTAGTGGGGTTCCCAGTCGGCATAGTTCATAGGCCGTCCGTCACCCGCTCACGGGCCGCCATTCTTCTTCCCCTCGTTCTCGAGCCCTACGAGGTTCCGGAACTTCATTAAGACCGGCTCGATCACGATCTCGAGGAGCCGTGCCTTGTCGTCGACCTTACCGAAGTAGTGGAGCGGGAGGCTGGCGGCACCCATGTTCGGGTGGCCGCCCGCGTCCCCCATCTCACCGAATGCTTCGGAGAGGGCGTTCCCGATATGGAGGCGGATGTCGCGGTTCCGGGCCGAGATGACGATCGCATTGTCCGTGATGCCGTACACGAGCGCCGTGTTCACGCCTTCGAGTGTGATCAGGATTTCGGCAGCCTGCGGGAGGGCGTCGCGGTTCATCACGTAACCTACACAGGAGAAGAGGTAGCCGCTCTGGATCTTCCGTTTGCTGATAGCCGTCCCGATGACATCCAGGGTTTCCTGCGACATGGACGGCGACATGATCTTGTCGAGGAGGTCGGCGTCGGTAAGGGGAAGGAGGAAGCCGGCGTAGCTGAGGTCCTGCGGGGTGACGTTGCGCTTGAAGTCCTTGGTATCCGTACGGATGCCGTAAAGAAGCGCTGTCGCGACCCGTTTGTCGACCGGCACGTCGAGCTCCTGCAGGTACTGGGTCAGGATGCTTGCCGTTGCCCCGACACCGGGCCGGATATCGATGAACGTGCCCTGGGCCGCCGCATGTTTCCCGTCGCGGTGGTGGTCGATGACGATATTTATCTTGGTCTGGGGCGGGACATCGTTATTGGAACCGGGGCCCGGGCAGTCGACCATGGCAAGGTAGGTACACTTGGCAAGGGCATCGGTAGTCAGGTGCTCCATCTTGATATCGAGGAGGTTCACGAATGTCCGGTTTTCCTGGTGGCCGATGTTTCCTTCATAGAAGATCCGTGTCGTCAGGGTCTTGGGGTTTGCCTGTTTTGCGATCTCGGCAAGGGCGACCGCCGAAGAGATGGCATCGGGGTCCGGGTTCTTGTGGGTGATGATCCCCAGTGTCCCCTCCCACCCGGCAAGAAGAGTAAAGAGCCGCTGTGCAATCCTGCCTGCGTGCTGCTTTTTTATCTGGAGGATGGCGGAGCGGGCCACAACTTCCTGGGGGTAGAGGACAACTTCCGCTCCTGCGGCGGTGAGCTTCTGGCCATTCACCGGATCCGTTGCCCGGGCAACGACCTGGACGGACGGGTAACGTTTCTTGATGGTGACCGTTGCCGCGAGGTTGGCATCCTGGTCGCCGGTCATCACGAAGGCAATCTCGAAAAGGGGGAGACCTGCGAGCATATCGGCCGAGGCGATATCGCGCTGGTAGGCATCGTATTTCTGGTCGCGGAAATGCCGGACCCGCGATTCATCCTTGTCAACGACCACCACCCGCTCGTGCTCTTTTGCAAGTTCGAGGATGATGTTGTATCCGTTTGTCCCGCAGCCGAAAATACTGTATTTTATGGGTCCCTGCGGCTCAAACGGGGCTTCCTGCGGCATGTACTCAAAGATGTTGCCCTCCACGGTATTAAGGGATTCCCCGGAGGGTTACCAGAAATCACCTCCGGCATTTATGCGCGACAGTTCCGGTTCCGGAGAGGTGATTCGATTGGCCGGAGAACCGAGGGTACTTGATCCTCTTCAGTTCGAAGACCTTCGGGCTTCTCCCGTTTTGGGATCGGAGAGGTTGCAGCTTCCAGCGATCAGGAGCCGACCTTCAGGTCTGATGAATCCGAGACCTTTGTCAGAAGGTTGAGGAACGCTCACGCGCTCTTTTCCTGCTTTGGGTCCTTTGAATCCTTAAACAGGTCGAAGAACCCGTTGGGTTCTTCTCCTGACTCGGGCCTGATGGCCCTCATCATTCCAAAACATTTATTCGCAATCATCAACCACATTAGTAGGCCTAACAAAGTGGGTCTGTAGCTTAGTTCGGCATAGCGGCGGACTCTTAATCCGCAGGTCAAGGGTTCAAATCCCTTCAGGCCCGTTTTCCTGACTGTTTTTTTTATCCCGTTTCACCCCCACACTGCGGCTACGTTCAAGCGGGTTCAAGTTACCGCAATATTTAATACCCGTCCGGCTATTTGTCACGTAGTAGTTGATTGTCTCATGAAGATCATTTTTGTGTTGGTAATCCTTACTGTTGCAGTAGTACTGGGTGCTCCCGGTGCTGCCGCCGCGGACCGTGACTGTCCTGATTACTGTGCTGATGGGGTCCTGTATACCCGCGGAACGTACGATGCCCGGACCTCCACGTGCGATTATGCGTACCGCGTAGGATGTGACCGTGGTTGCGATGCCCGGGGTACCACATGTGCGGCAGCCCCGATAGCGACCGTGGCAACCGCTGAGCGGAGTTGTCCCGATTACTGTTCGGACCAAATGGCTTATTCCCGTGGTACCTGGAATTCCCGGACCAGCACCTGCGAGTATGCGTACCGTTCTGCCTGTGACTCCGGGTGCGACGCAAGGGGCACAACCTGTGCTGCCGGTCCGGCAGCGACCGGCACATCTGAGGTCCGGAGGTCCTGTCCGGACACCTGCTCTGGGGGGGTCCACTCCTTCAACGGCGACTACAGCACCATCCTGCAGCAGTGCACCTACATGACGAGAACCTGCGTGAACGGCTGTTCCGGCACGACCTGCGCCCGTGACCCGGCAGGCTGTGCGGACTACTGCCGCGACGGCGTCCGCCATTTCAACGGAAGCTGGAACGAATGGGCGCAGCAGTGCGACTACCAGTACCGGGAAGAGTGTACCTCGGGCTGCGATGCCCGTGGCACGACCTGTACGGGCACCGTGACCGGGCAGGTAACTTCGGAGGCCGAGCGGTTCATCACCTGTCCTTCAGATGCTTCGTGCATTACCCGGCAGGGAGGCGCAGAACGGTGGCCGGGGGGTGCGAAGATGGTCTCGAACTCTCCCTGCGGAAAGGGGTCGGACGGCACGTACCAGTACTGCATCCAGTCCGCTGCACAGGTAACGACACTGCCGGCTACAGCAGGTCCTGAACGATTCATCACCTGCCCTTCGGACTGCTCGTGTATCCCCCGGCAGGGAGCGGTTGACCGGTGGCAGGGAGCGGTCAGCATGTGTTCCAGCTCACCGTGCGGAAGGGCGTCCGATGGCACAAGCCTGTACTGCATCCGTCCGACCGACCAGAAGGCCGCCGGGATCCGGCAGCAGTACACCGGCGCGTCCGGGGCCGTCATTGCCGTGAACCCTGCATTTGACGGCGAGCAGCTGGTATTTGTGGTATCCCGGGAACGCCAGGCTATGCTGCTAGGTGTCATTCCCGTGAGGATGACCGTGAACACGCGGCTGAACGGGACTGACCTTGCGGTTATCCGGGAGGAACGCCCATGGTGGGGTTTCCTTGTCACCGGCGATGCAACGTCCGCACCTGCACCGGTGACGCCGACGCCCGCCCCGACACCCCCGCCGGTTTCCGGGACCAGCACCTGCTTAAACGCCTCGTGGAACGGTAAATGTTATGACAGCGCCTATGACCTTGATAAGGACTGTCACATGACCAAGGATGCGTCCTTATCGGTCTGCGGGAACCAGATCAAGAGCGGGTCCGGGGAGATCACGTACCAGGAGTGGATTGCCATCTACCCGTGGGACTGCGACGACAAGGACCCGGCTGTATGGGCCTGCGAGACCTTGCCGGCAGCAGGAGTCTGCAAGAACGAGTCGTTCAATGCCAAGTGTTACCACAGTCCGCTCGACATGGACTTCGATTGTCACATGAACAACGTCACCGGTTTTGCCTACTGCGGGTATGAGGTCAAGGACAAGTACGGCGAAGCGGCCTATACCGAATGGGTTGCAACCTACCCGTGGGACTGCAAAGATGTCGATCCCACGATCCTGGTATGCACTGTCGGGTGACCGGTAACGGAATGCCCCTGCAGGGGCATTCCGTTCTCTCCCGTTTTCCTGCGTGAATCCCCCCGTGGGTAGCCGTGCGAACGGCGCCTGCCGGGCAGGGCAGTTTTTATTTTGCCGGTAAGTCCGGGCAGCAGGGTATATCTTCCCCCCCGTGAAAAGAACCTAGAGAGAGGTCAGTACTGTCATGAATTTCAAAGGAAGCAAAACGGAAAAGAACCTGCTCGCTGCATTTGCCGGCGAGTCGCAGGCACGGAACCGCTACACGTTCTTTGCAAGCGCTGCAAAGAAAGAAGGCTTTGAACAGATCTCTGCGATCTTTTTGCAGACTGCCGAGGAAGAGAAGGAGCACGGGAAGCTCTTCTTCAAACAGCTCAAAGGCGGCGAGGTCCAGATCACCGCAGGATACCCTGCCGGCATGATCGGGAAAACACTGGACAACCTCAAAGCCGCAGCGGATGGCGAGGAGATGGAATGGGGCACGCTCTACCCGTCCTTTGCGGAAACTGCAACAAAAGAGGGGTTCAAGGAGATCGCCTCCCTCTTCAGGATGGTGGCAAAAGTGGAAGAGCACCATGAAGCGCGGTACCGGAAACTGTATGCGAACATGGAGAGCGGGATAATTTTCAAAACAGAGATGCCTGCGAAGTGGTACTGCCGGAACTGCGGGTACGTCCACGAAGGGAAGGTGGCTCCTGCCAAATGCCCGGTCTGCGAGCACCCGAAGGCGTACTTCGAGATCGCCGCGGAGAATTACTAAAATTTTTATATGCAACCGGATCCGGCGATCCGGTTTTTCCGGCTACCGGGTCCTTTCGTCCGATATCCGGCAGGAACCCTGCCTCTGGCCTTGTTGCAAAACGAAACCGGAGCATGGTGTCGGCCAGCGGGTTTTTTTATACAATGACCGTTCACAATCCATACGTGATTATGATGACAGCAAAACAAGATCCCCTCCGCCTTGCGGCGGCAGTAATCCTCGGCATCATTACCGGGTCCATCCTCTTTTTGATAGTTGCTCTCGGGATTGGCGTGTTCAACGACATGGCCCACATGAACATATCAGTAACGACAAACGTGGCTGAGAATATTTTCAGCCTGGTCCTGCTCGTTGTCCTGATAATAGCCTGCGTTGCCGGGTTCTGGTGGAAGGTCTCGACAACTCCTCCGACAGAGCCGGAAAAGGAAAATTAATCCGGCGCCTCCCGTTTTCCAACCGGAAATACTACCTGATCCAACCCTTTTGCACCCAACGCTCATATTCTTCGGATCGGAAGTCCCGGTTCCCGATAACGAGATCTTTGAAAAATTCCCGGTTGCCGGCAATCTCCTCTTCCTGTTTTGGATCGGGATAACCGTTCGCGATCGCCTCAGCGAGTTTTTTCCCGAGCGCACGTGCAGAATCTTCCGCGGCATCAACGGTATCCGCATTCCCGCCCGATGCAACACTGAGCCCGCCCACCGCGATCACCCCAAGGTAATTCAGGACATGGCTCTGGTATGCCACGACTTCGTCGCCACCCGATGTGTGCGTGGTCGCAGCCGAGCAGCCGTATTTTCCTGCAAGCAGCTGGTAATGGATCGCGTCAGCGAGCCGGTCGAAAAAGACCTTCATCTGGCCGGAAACGTTGTCGATGTAGACCGGCGATGCAAAGATGATCCCGTCTGCGTCTCTCATCCTCTCCACAAGGATCGGGACATCGTCATCGTAGACACAGATCCCGTTGAACGAGCAGCCCTCGCAGGCTGTGCAGGGCGTCACCCGGAGATCGCAGAGGTCGATAATTTCCGTCTCCGCACCGGCGTCAGCTGCTCCTTTGAGGATAAAGCCGGCAAGCGTTCGCGTGGTGCTCCGGACCGCCCGGGGGCTCCCGTGGATGGCGAGGATCTTCATGGTGTTGTATGCTCCTTGTTTATCGTTGGGCGGCGGGGGTTATTATGCCGGGGGTCGTCTCATATCCGTCCTGTGGAACAGGAGCAAATCCTGAGCATCTCCTCGCCGTTCCGCAGGAAATTATACCCCGCCCGCTCTGTTTTTACCTCAAGACCCCCGTCGCGGACCTGTTCAATGAGTTCGCCAAAATATTCCGCCTGGATCCCGTTCGTGTCAACGACCGGATAAATCCTCACTTCCGCAGCAACCCGCGCCATCTCCCGGATCGATGCGAGGTGGAAATCCGGCCCGAGCGAACCGTACAGGAAGAGGAAGTGGGAGCAGAGACAGAGGTCAAACTGCCGGTCGCGGAACGGGAGCGCAGGAAGCCTTGCGGTAAGGTACCGGCCTTCAGAAAGTCCCGCTTCGTAATCCTCCAGAAACTCCCGCATCGCATCCATCCTCACCTGCTCGAGCTCGGTGGGAGTGCGGATGGTTGTCCAGACGAAATTCCCCGGGTTCTCACGCACCTGCTGCATCACTTCATCGCGTGCTCTCCGGATCGCAGAATCGATCTGATCGCGAGGGTATTGGTACAGCGGATCGCAGGAGACTGCATGGTGCCCGAGCGAGTGCATCCGGGCATTGAACCCGGCCGGGCCGTCACCGCAGCCAAGGATGGACCGGCAGAGGTCGTCGCGGGAGAGGTTGAACATCGCCACATACTCCTCGAATGATCTCCCCCACGGGACCACGGATTTCAGGACAAAGGTCATGCCTGATCCCGTTGTTGGGTGGCGGGAATAAATAAGATGTTCATGGATGGGGAATCCCCATCATCTAAACTATCAGCCCTCATCCAGCCACCCATTCTCCGTCGGAGATTATAATTCCTCTCATAGCGGGCCCTGGTTGGCCGAACTCCCATCACAACCTGCTGGAGGTTGTGCGATTTTCCCTGTCAGCCAAAGCCCGCCATTTTGCAGGTTCAAACTCCATTAAAACCGGGCAGTTTTTAAAAAATATCTGCTCTGTAGAAATCCTAATCAAAAAGCGTGTTGTACCGACGACCGAAAGATCTAAGGTACAGTGTCTCCTTTTCTTGATTGTGAAGTCAAATAGAAAGGAGACAATTAAGAAATTAGCGAGCCGGAATATCAGGTTTATCCAAG
>Ga0074195_1000261_pt1 | contig 118766 bp, 112 predicted proteins | sample EPASupsiteHSE623_FD_64525 | JGI IMG/M metagenome (GOLD analysis project Ga0074195, IMG submission 64525) | Bioremediated contaminated groundwater from EPA Superfund site, New Mexico - Sample HSE6-23 | ecosystem: Environmental > Aquatic > Deep subsurface > Groundwater > Contaminated ... | reverse complement strand
AGTAATCTAGTGAGTGGACAAACAGACTATCAATTTAAAGTAGACGTTCCATACAATGAAAAGATGAAGACTGATTTCAGTGATATCCGTTTTACCTCTTCTGATGGTTCAACTCAATTAAATTATTGGATGGAAGAAAAGAATAGAAAGACAGGAACTGTTAATGGCAATCCAGTTTTTGGATCAACTGGCAAGTTTGGAACATCTCTGACTTTCGATGGAACAGGAGATTATGTTTCTATTCCAGACTCTGCTGATTGGGACTTAGGAAATGTTTTTTCAATAGATTTTTGGGCTTATAGAAACAATACAGGCATGATGGCTTTTTTTGAACAAAGAGTTAGTGATAGCGATAGAACAATAGCTTATTATAATAATGCTACCAATGGAATAATCTTTTTAAATCAAGTCGGAGGAACAATAGCTTTATATGCTCGTAGCGTAGGAACTATATCTGCTAATGAGTGGCATCATATTGCTCTTATTAAAACTAGCTCAACGTTTAAAATATATGTTGATGGAGTTGCTCAAGAAATGGTATTGGATAGCGGTTCTTATAGTGCAACACTTGCTGGTCAAGCTGCACCACTAAATATTGGTTTAACAAATTCAGTGCTTGACATGAATGGAAAAATAGATGAATTCCGTATCTCCAAAGGCATTGCTCGCTGGACATCTAATTTCACACCTTCAACATCAGCATACACAGCAGATAAGTATGATGTATTGTTGTTGCATCTTGATGAAGCCAGTGGTTATAAAACAGCAACAAGTAGCAATTCTTTAGTTGATGTTGGATATGTTAATGGCAATCCTGTTCTTGGATCAACTGGTAAATTTGGAACAGCGATAACTATGGATGGTTCAGGAGATTTTATTTCTATTCCTGATTCAGATGATTGGTATTTGGGAACAGGAAATTTCACAATAGACTTTTGGGTTAAATTTACATCTGACACTGGAGACCAAGCAATAGTTGGTCAATATGTTGACACTAATAACAATTGGGGGGTTTGGTTTGATGGAGGAGCAAGAATGAGATTTTTGTGCAATGTCGGGGGAGCAACAAGGGCTTATTTCTGGGGTGATTTTAATCCTGATGTAAATACTTGGTATCATATAGCTGTTGTTAGAAATGGTTCTAGCGCGTATATTTTTTCTAATGGTTCTTTATTAACCTTGACTACAGCTACCGCATTTGGAACTAATGAAATAGGAAATTTTGCAACAGATTTAAAAATTGGTGCTTGGACAGGATATAATTTAAATGGTCAGCTAGACGAACTTCGTATTTCTAAAGGCACTGCTCGCTGGACATCTAGCTTCACGCTACCAACATCAGCATACACAGCTGATCAATATACAAAATTATTATTACACTTTAATGACCAAGTTTCTTCAGGAGTTGTTATTAATGAAACAATAATACCATTCTGGGTTAAGGCCTCTTCTTTATCTGCTAACAATACGGTGTATTTATATTATGGCAATGCCTCAGCTGTTTCTGCTTCAAACGGAGATAATACTTTTGAATTTTTCGATGATTTTAATAGTGGATTATCTCCCAATACAAGTAAGTGGAACATTATTGAAGGAACATGGACTATTGATAATCAACAACTTGATCAATCTGCTACAACCGATAGATTTTTACAAATAGCAACAAATTATACAGGAACTAATTATGTGGTTGAGTCAAATATACAATACTTGGATGAATATAATAATAATTTAGGAGCTCTTGTTTTAGTAAGATCAAACCCAGCAGTTTATGCTAATGCTTATTTTGGCGGTATATATAGAGTGTATAATAGCGGAGTAAAAGAATTTATGCTTTATACTTCTAGCGCAAACCATATAGCTGGTTCAGTTTCTTTTGGTACTTGGTATAAAACTAAGGTCATTGCCAATGGGGATAATATTTCCCTATATATTAATAATAATCTTATTGGTTCGGGGACATCATCTCTTTATCCATCAGGATATGCTGGGTTAGCAGCTCAAGCCGTACATGCTAGATTTGACAACTTTTTTGTAAGAAAATATCCTTCTTCTGATCCAATGATAGCACTTGGCTCTGAAGAAACTACAACAACTTCAATTACATCAGTTTCTATCTCAACATCTGATGCTGATGTTTGCAAAACAGAATCAGAAAGAATAGTTTGTAGAAGTGGACAACCAATCACATTCAATTCTGTAGCTTCTGGGAATCTTTCAATTAAATTATATGTTTGCAAAGACTTGTCTTGTACAAACTGTGGCCCATCTAATCAATCAAACTGTTGGGCTTATTCAACATCAGCTGCATCATCTAATCCAGTAGCAATATATAATTCATCTTGTTATGCTGGTTCTTGTGGAACAGGGGAGTGTGAATATACTGGAATACCTAATCAATATTGGGCTAAAACTTGTGATACGAATTCTGTTTGTTCAGATATAATAGATTTTTATAACGTTATCGTTCAGTAATAGATATGATAGAAATTATTAAAAATAAAAAAAAGGCAATAGTATTATTTTTCAGCTTGTTTTTGATTATTGCAGGAATATTTGCATGGAATAATAGAGAGCTTAAAAATGTTTTTGCTGTTGGAGAAGGATGGCTTTCGGGATGGAACTATAGAAAACAAATTGAAGCAGCAAGCGGAAAAGTAGGGACTATGAATGGCAATGTTTTTTTAAGTGATAGCGCCAAATTTAACAAAGCAGCAAGTTTTGATGGAAATGGAGACTATATTTCTTTTACAGATTCTGATGATTGGGATTTTGGAACAGAAAATTTTACGATAGATTTATGGATTAAATTCAATGAGATTAAAAGGACAGAAATACTTTCTACAGGATCAACTGATAATTATCTCGGATCAGGTCAATATGGTTGGGACTTAACTTATAATGAAATATCATCTAATTTACAATTTGAACTTCAAAGCAGTAATTCATGGTTGATTGTAATGACACGATCTTTTGCCCCAGCTATCGGCAATTGGTATCATGTGGCAGTTGTGGGAAATAATCAGAATCTTTATATGTTTGTTAATGGAACTCAACTCGGAGCAGCTTATCCTTATTCAGCAAGTATAATTTCTCAAAGACCTATTCATATCGGTGCTTCATCATATTCAACACCAAATAATTTTTTAAATGGCTATATTGACGAAGTCCGTATCTCAAAAGGTATTGCTCGCTGGACTTCTAACTTCACACCTTCAACATCAGCATATACATCTGATCAATACGATGTATTGTTATTGCACATGGATGAAAAAGATCAGAATACAATAGTTAGTAGTAATCTAGTGAGTGGACAAACAGACTATCAATTTAAAGTAGACGTTCCATACAATGAAAAGATGAAGACTGATTTCAGTGATATCCGTTTTACCTCTTCTGATGGTTCAACTCAATTAAACTATTGGATGGAAGAAAAGAATAGAAAGACAGGAACCGTTAATGGCAATCCAGTTTTTGGATCAACTGGCAAGTTTGGAACATCTCTGGCTTTCGATGGAACAGGAGATTATGTTTCTATTCCTGATTCAGATGATTGGGATTTTGGTCCAAGCAATTTTACTATAGATGCTTGGGTAAAAAGAACTACTTCAGGAACCTATTTTCCAATAGCTAAGCAGGGTAGTGGACCTAGCAATGACGATCCTCAATGGTCATTCTTTATTGGATCAGAAAATGTTTTACGTTTTTATCATGCAGCTCCAGGAGGATTTGCAATTTCATCTACAACAACAATAACAGATACTGATTGGCATCACGTTGCTGTTTCTAGAAGCGGAAGTAATTGGTATTTATTTATAGATGGTCAAGTTGTAGCAACATCTAGTTCAAGTGGTGTGTGCTCTAATCTTCCTTATTCATTAATAATTGGTTGGGGCTATTATTATTCTGCTTCTGGCTATGCTAATGGTTCTCTTGACGAACTCCGTATTTCCAAAGGCATTGCTCGTTGGACAAGCAACTTCACACCTTCAACATCAGCATACACAGCTGATCAGTACGATGTATTGTTATTACATCTTGATGAAGCTAGTGGTTACAAAACAGCAACAAGCAGTAATTCCTTGGTTGATGTTGGATATGTTAATGGCAATCCAGTTCTTGGATCAACTGGCAAGTTTGGAACAGCGATAACTATGGATGGTTCAGGAGATTTTATTTCTATCCCTGATTCAGATGATTGGTATTTTGGAACAGGAGACTTTACAATAGACTTTTGGATTAATCCTTCTGATTTAACTGGAGTACATGATGTTTTTGGCCAGTCAGGATCAGACGCAGCAGGATATTCTCCAATTTTGATATTTACCAATGGTACGACCATGACTTTGTATTCTTCAAGCAGTGGAAGCAGTTGGGACGTTATAAGTGGTGCTTCTATAGCAACCTCGTTGCAAACAGGAGTCTGGCAACATATTGCAATTGTTCGTTCAGGATCAAATTTTTATTCTTTTCAAAATGGAGTACTAAAATATTCTGCAACCACTTCAGGTTCTTTTTGGAATAGTCCGAATAGCCTTATTTTCGGATCAAGAAAATCAGTTACGCCTGATTATTATTGGCAAGGAGGTATGGATGAAGTTCGTATCTCCAAAGGTATTGCTCGCTGGACATCCAACTTCACGCCCTCAACATCAGCATATACAGCTGATCAATATACAAAACTATTATTGCACATGAATGATCAGGTCTCTTCAGGAGTTGTTATAAGTGAAACAATAATGCCATTCTGGGTTAAAGCTTCTTCTTTGTCTACTAGCAACATTAATTATTTGTATTATGGCAAAGGAGATACATCAACAACATCTAATGGAGATAATACTTTTGTGTTTTTTGATGATTTTAATAATGGAATTGTTGATTCGGGTAAATGGACAGCATCTGGAACATGGACAGAAAATGGGGGAACAATAGTGAGCCCTTCTGGAGGTTTGAATTATCTTAGAAGTGCTAGTGAAGTATTGTCTGGTTTGAGTAATTTTGTTGTTGAGGGGAAAACAAAAGCTTTGCATAGTTATGGTTATGGAATGCGTTTGGGTTTGAAGACTGGGGCAACACCAGCTGCAAACGGTACTCAATATGAGCCAATTGTTGCATATACTTTTGGTGCTTATTCTCCTTTGATGGTCATTAATGGTTCTAATGTTGGAAACGGAGGGAAAACTGCTTCTACTAATACTTGGTACAGAGGAAAAATAATGATTAATCCAGGAGCTAGTTCTATTTATCAGTATGATTCTAGTGGTTCTCTTTTTGCTTCTTGTAGCACAGCTTCAACATCAGCTGGATCAGGTAATTACATGGCAATATTTAATGCTGATGGGCAGACAGAGCAAGATTGGATTTTTGTTAGAAAATACGGAATATCTTTAGCCTCTATTAGTGGAGAAGAATCTATTTCAGGATTTTTGATGAAAAAAGATGATGGATGTTCTTGTACAGAAGCTATAGAATGTTATTACGGTACTTGCAATAATGGATTGTGTGGTCTTGGATCCCCAACAGCAACTAACTTGTATGCTCCTTCAGAAATTTAAAACAATATAATGATTAAAAAAAAGAAAATATTAATATTTGTATCAATTGTAGCAGGAGTAATTGCTTTGGCTTTAGGAGTTTTCTTGTACAACAACAATCAAAAACAAATTAATATTAACGCAGCTGGAGAGAGTTGGCTTAGTGGATGGTCAAAAAGAAAGGCAACCACAATCACTAATAATGATTCAAGAACAGGTACAGTTTATGGCAATCCAGTTCTTGGATCAACTGGTAAGTTTGGAACAGCGATAACTATGGATGGTTCAGGAGATTATATTTCTGTTGCTGATTTTGATGAATTGAATTTTGGGACAGATAATTTCACTATAGATACATGGCTTTATCCTCAAAATGTAACATCAGAGCAATTAATTATGGGACAAAGAGCTGGACCTGGGGGAGAGACAATTTCTTTTTATATAGAAATATACAATGGATATGTTTCTTTTGTTGTTTATAGTGGCACTAGTTATTATGGAAGCTATCGTACTGCAACAATATCAATTAACACATGGACTCACATAGCTTTGGTTAGAAATGGAACAACAATAACTATGTACAAGAATGGCGTTGCTTCTGGATCGCAAACAATAGGCACAGCAAGCGTTAATAATCCATCATCACCACTTATTATAGGAATGGATGATTATTGGGATGGACATAATTATACAGGACTAATTGATGAAGTTCGTATCTCCAAAGGCATTGCTCGCTGGACAAGCAGCTTCACACCTTCAACATCAGCATATACATCTGATCAATATACAAAACTATTGTTACATTTAAATGAAACTTCAGGAACAACTATAACAGATTTTTCAAAGGAAATTACTAATTATCAAGCTCTTCTTACTATTTCATATGACTCTGATATGCAAGCAGATTTTGATGATTTAAGATTTACTTCTTCTGATGGAATAACTTTATTAGATTATTGGTTAGAATCTAAAACAGATTCATCAACAGCGAATGTTTGGGTTGAAATTCCTTATTTCACCTTAGGAAGTAATACTATTTATATATATTATGGAAATTCTGGTGCTACGTCAGTTTCAAGTGGGGCTAACACTTTCAGATACTTCGATGATTTTTCATCATCAACAAATTGGAATTTTCTTTCTGGAGCAAGCATTAGTGGAAATCAGTTAACTATTAATGTGTATAATCCGGGCTTTAGTTGGCCGATGGCGACGTATAAGACGGCGATAACTGTTCCGTATGTTTTAATGTACGAAGGGTATATGATAGATGGCTCTCAGTCTGCCACTAGATTTAGTGACGCAGTTGGAATGACTAGTTATTCTTCTACTGACCCTCAAACAATTGGTGTGGGATATTTAGATTATAGTCGTCTTTATGGAGATTATAATACAGGAGTGTATTCATCTTTGGCACTCAGCACAGGCACTTGGTATAAGGTAGATCATACAGTTACATCATCGTCTTCAAAAATAAAGGTAAATGGAGTCACTAGTCAAACAAGTATATCTCATGCTACGGGCAGATATGTTGGTTTTGGAATGGCTCATCAAAATAGTAAATATAGGAATTTTGCGATTCGTGAATACACAGCAGTTGAACCGACAGTAGTAATTGGTTCTGAAGAACTTATAGCGCCAGTAATTTCTCAAGTTTATCCTATATACGGACCAACAAATGATACTACTCCTAATTATACATTTAATTCTACAGCAACAGGAACAATTACATATGGAGGATCTTGTTCGTCTTCAACAACAGAAGCAATTGCAGGGAATAATACTATTACATTGAGTACTTTAACTCCTGGGATATATAGTAATTGTACGATACAAGTTTCTGGAAGCAATGTTTTAACGATTCCTAAATTTATCATTGGAGAAGATTGCGGTTCAAATAGTGAGGTAGAATGTTCGCGTGGATTAGATGACGGTTATTACATTAATAGATATACATATATTAGCGGAGCTGGAGCAATAACATGGACAGTTCCAGTAGGGGTGTCTTCAGTTGAATATTTGGTCGTTGCAGGAGGAGGTGGCGGAGGAGGATCTAATGCTGGTGGTGCAGGAGGAGGTGGTGCAGGAGGGTTATTAACAGGAGCAAGTCTTTCTGTTTCAGGAACAGTTTCTATTACTGTTGGCGCTGGAGGAACAGCAGGAGCTTCTGCTGGCGGACATGGAGGAGATGGATCTAATTCAACTGTTCTTTCGGGAGAAACAACAATTACAGCTCGTGGAGGAGGTGGGGGTGGAGGTAATCCTAGTATGAACGGAAATACTGGTGGTTCTGGTGGTGGTGGTTATTATACAGGAACAAAAGGTGAATCATATAATAATGATGAGCAAGGTCATGATGGAAATATTGGAGATACTACATATTGGGCAACTGGTGGTGGAGGAGGTGGTGCAGGAACAGCTGGTGGACTTGGAACAGCTTCTAATGGTGGAAATGGTGGAAATGGAGAAACAAGCAGTCTTAGTGGTGCTTCTCTTGCATATGCTGCAGGAGGAGGTGGTAGCGTTCAAACAAGTTCTTTAGTGGCTGGAATAGGTGGTTCTTCTGGAATAGGTGGAAATGGAAACAATAGCGGAGCAGGAACAGCTGGTTTAATAAATACTGGCTCTGGTGGTGGTGCTGCAGGAGGAGGAACTTATTCTGGTGGTGCAGGAGGTTCAGGAGTCGTGATTATTAAATATTTAGCTTCACAAAATCATAATTATTATTGTAGTTATTATTATGATGATGACGATGTTTTGCAAGTAGGAAAAGATGGTTTCTTAGATTTTAAATTTACATACGGAGACCCTAATTCATCTGCAACATTGTCTGGATATAGAATAGCAATTGATACTAGTGATTTAGCTTTAGGGAATATAGATTCTCAAGCAGATGTAATCGTGCCAGATACTTCAACGTGGGTTTCAGGAGGAAATGCTGTTCCAGGAACACAGATAACTAACTCTCAAATTTCTGTTAAAATGATTCCCAATGCATCTTTAGAGCAAATAGGCTATGGGACAGGAACAGTTAAGCAATCATATTATTGGTGGGTAAAGGTAAAAAATAGTAATGGTTTAGAATCAGATTGGATTCCAGGTAGTCAGTTTTATACTCCCAAAAGACACTATCCAATAGTTAGACCTATTGCTACCACTGAGAATATAACAATTAATGCAAATATGCAGTTTTGTGCAGGTACAGACCTTACCAATCAAAATGATCCAGAAGAAAGAGATGCTTGTTATTCTGCTTGCTGGACAGGAACTGCTGGCTCAGCAGTAGTTGGTGAATCTGAGGCAAATTGGAAATGTAGTATTTGTTATGATAGTACTAATTCTCCAGTTTCATGTACTGACCCAACTTTGCTTGCAGAGGGCAAGACTTTATTTACTTGGCATGGTCCAACAGGTTATGTTCTTAATACAGATTATACCTATGAATCTTCAACTGCTAGTACATCTGCAAATCCTGTGATAAAATTTACTAAAACAGGGAATAGCTTGAAAATGGGATTGAATATCACTGGTTCTGATTGTGGAGGAGAAACAGTAGAAATGGTAATTGGAGCTCCTATGCCAATTTGGAAAGAAGTATCGCCATTTTAATAAAAATAATATGAAACAAAATAAAGCTTTCACGTTAATAGAAATTGTAATCTCTGTTGCTATAGTTGGAATTTTGTCATCTTTTATTATTGTTCAAATAATTGGAGCTAACAATTCTGCCAAAGACGCAAAAAGAGAATTAGACATAGAAGCTATAAAGAACGCAGTTGTTTCATATCAAAATGATCATCAAAGACTAGCTCCGACTCAATCAACAACTTGTACTATTGGAGGGGGAAGTAATCCTTGCACAACATTAAGTGCGGAACTAGAAAATTATCTTTCTCAGCTTCCAAATGATCCTAATTCAGGCACTTATTATTTGTATCAATCATCAGCAGATGGAAGTGATTGTACAATCACAGCTCAATTGTCAACAGGTGAAGCATATCAATATGATTGTTCAAATCAAACAACAGAACATGTTACCTTGATTAATGGTGATTGTGGAGATGATAATGAGCAAACCCTAAATGATATTCCAACAAACTTATGTAATTCTGGAACAGCAACAGAAGTATCGGGAGGGGGTCCTTGGTTTTGGTCTTGTGATAGTACGAATGGAGGGACATCAGAATCTTGTATGGCATATTCAACAGGATTATTTACATGTAGCGTGACTGCAGGGGAATGTTCTGGAGTAACTGTATTTAAAATGTATGATCCAGTTGGTGGACACGCTGAATTGAATGATCAGACAGCGTATAGTTATAAAGTTTGCTGTTCAGGAAGCAGTATCTCTAATGCATGCACAGGAAGCTATGGCATACCAGTTAAACTATATAGTGCAACTAATTCTCACGTAGAGAAAAATACAGAATCTAATTATACAAACAATGCTTGCTTGTCAAAAACAGGTATGAACGTTGTTTGCTCTTATGCTAATGATTGTTCTACTTTAGGAGCTAATTATACTTGCGTAGCTTCAATTTCTGACGGAGATACTAGCCTTCATGTCGGAGCATGTTCGGGAGCTTATACAACTAAAGTCTGTTGCAAAACAGAGCCATTATAATATATGAAAAAAAAATTAATAACAATTTGTTCGGTTTTATTCTTAAGTTTTATTGCTTTAGCATTTCAGTATGTAGAAGTTTTAAAAACAGAAGTTGTTAAAGCGTATGATGCAACGAAGCCGTTGAATGGTCATTCATGATCCGAAATGCAATGTACGTCTGAATTATGTGTAAAATCAGGGACAGGTGTTGGAGTGGGAACAGATAATCCAACGGATAAATTAAGTGTGGCTGGGAATGTTGGAGTGAGTGGCAATTTAAGTTCAACAGGAAATATTTCTGCCGCCGGTAATATTTCTGTTACTGGAAACATTGCTGCTGCTGATGTTTGTAATGCTGCTGGAGCATGTTTAAGTCAAATGAATTCTTTTGTTGGGGCTCAATTATTGGTAAATGGTGGCCATACTTATTCTGATTGTACTGTTGCCGGAGGAACGATTGTAGATAGCGATGTTTCTCTAAAACAATGTCAATTTAACAGTGCCACTTGTCCAAGCGGATGGACGCAATACAAAAATTACAGCAAAACAATTCCTACTGTTTGCTCCTGGGCTGCTTATTTTGGATCTTGGACCAATACATCTTGTAATCGTTTTGGCGTAACGAGTAGTCATGACTGGAGCAACACCGTCAGGGAGTATATCCTTTGTGGTTATGCGTATGAGCCTCCTTGTTATTATCAAGTGTGGGGTAGTTGCTGCGGTGGGAATGAGTACGCCACTATAACTCAAATCGGCTGTTATTGATAAATAATTAGTATAAGTATTTTGTCCCTTGCTCAAGCAGGGGATTTTTGTTATAATCTGCTTGTAAGGTATTATTAATGTATAATTTTGAATTTTTGGTAATTATTTAATAATCTTAAAGAATAAATGAGTTTTAGTGCGAAACTTTTAAAATAGAATATAGATTATTTATCGTGTGCCAAATTTTCATATGAAGAATATGGAAATATTAGTTTTTGTAGCGATAGCGCTAATCACAGCTTTTGTTGGTGGCGTTATTGGCTACTATATAAGACAGTCTATTGCTAGAAAAAGAGCGGGAAGCATAGAAGCAGAACTGCAGAAAAAGATTGCACAAACAAGACAGACAGCAGAAGAATTAATGGCTAGAGCTAAAGAAAAAGTAGAAGAAATAGAAAAGAAAAGTTTTGAAGATCTTGAAGAAAGGCAAAAAGTAGTAATTAAAGCAGAAAACAGATTGTTTAAAAGAGAAGAAGAAGTAGAAACGAGGGATAAAAATAGCGCTCAAAAAGAAAAAGAAGTAATAGAAAAAGTTGAGAAGTTAAAACAAATCAAAGAAGAGTTAGAGGAAATAAGAAAAGAGTCCATTTCTAAATTAGAAAAAATTGCTGGCTTGAATAGAGAGCAGGCTAAAGAAGAGCTTTTAAGTAAAGCAGAAAAAGAATACGAAGCAGAGGTTTTGGAAAGAATTAGAAAAATGGAAAATAGGGGAGCAGAGCAATTTGAAAGAAAAGCTAAAGAAATGTTAGCTACTGCTATTCAGTCATATGCATTGCCTCAAGCTCAAGAAATTACGACATCATCAGTTGTTCTTCCTTCAGAAGAAATTAAAGGAAGAATCATTGGAAAAGAAGGAAGAAATATTAGAGCCTTTGAAAAAGCAGCTGGAGTTGAATTAATCGTTGATGAAACGCCAGGTTTGGTTATTATCTCAAGTTTTAATCCTGTTAGAAGAGAGATTGCTAAAATTGCTCTAGAAAAGCTTTTAAGAGATGGCAGAATCCAACCAGCGAGAGTTGAACAGGAAATAGAAAAAGCAGAAGAAGAGATAAATAAAAAGATAAGAGAAGCAGGAGAAGCAGCAGTATACGAAACAGGAGTATTAGATCTTCCAGAAAAACTAGTCCAGATTTTGGGAAGATTGGAATTCAGGACAAGTTATGGTCAAAATGTATTAAGTCATTCAATAGAAGTGTCTCATTTAGCATCAGCTCTAGCCTCTGAAATGGGTTTAAATGTTGCTCTTTGCAAAAAAGCTGGTTTATTGCATGATATTGGTAAGGCTCTTGACTATAAGATAGAAGGGTCTCATACTGATATTGGAGCTAAGATATTGGAGAAATTCAATATTGACCCATTAATTATTTCTGCGATGAGATCTCATCATGAGGAATACCCATATGATTCTCTTGAAGCAAAAATAATTCAAACAGCAGATCAAATATCAGGAGCAAGACCAGGAGCAAGAAAAGATAGTTTGGAAAACTATTTAAAGAGATTAGAAGACTTGGAAGACATTGCCTTGTCATTCAATGGAGTAGAAAAAGCATTTGCTATTCAAGGCGGTAGGGAATTAAGAGTATTTGTGAAGCCAAAAGATATTGATGATTTAACTTCACACAAATTAGCAAGAGATGTTGCCAAAAAGATAGAAGGAGATTTAAAATATCCAGGAGAGATAAAAGTAATAGTGATAAGAGAATCAAGGATCGTAGAGTATGCGAAATAATAAAGGTCGGTAATAAACTTAATTTAAATACGAAAATGACAAAAGAAGATATTATCGAAGCAATTGTTAAAAAGATTGCTGTATCAAAGAAAGATGCATCAGAAGCTTTAAACACTGTCATTGAAGAAATCACAAAGACATTGTCAAAAGGAGGTGATGTAGTTCTAACAGGTTTTGGAACATTCAAGGTTGGTAAGAGAGCAGCCAGAGAAGGAAGAAACCCTAAGACAGGAGAAAAAATCAAGATCCCAGCTATGAAGACTCCAAAATTCAAAGCAGGAAAAGGATTGAAGGACGCTGTAAGATAGTTTTTTAATAAAGGAACCACCCTAATGGGTGGTTTTTCTTTATTCAGTTGTGGACCTGCGGGGAATCGAACCCCGATTAAATCCATGCCATGGACTCGTGATACCATTATACTACAGGCCCTTACGCGTGTGTCCCCGAGAGGAATCGAACCTCTATCTAGAGCTTAGGAGTCTCTCGTTCTATCCATTGAACTACGGGGACTAAGATATTGTTAGATTATCATAAAATAAAAGCAATGACAATTTGTTTTTATTGACTCATGTTTTCAAATAAGAGATAATAATATTAATAAGAATTTTTTATTATAAATATGGAAAAAAATAATACAAAAATAATTTTAATATTATTATCAATAAGTCTTTTTTCTTTATTATATTTTTATATATCATCGTTAAAGTCTGATAATGTTTTTGCTGTGAGTATTGGAACTAAAAATCCAGGACATTTATGGTCAGAAATGGAATGTTCTAATGCGATATGTATAGATGTTGCAAATAATAGAATAGGGATAGGAGGAAAGAATGAACCAACAGAAGCCCTTGATGTTAACGGTTCTATTAAAGTTTCGGGAGATGTTTGTAATAGCTCAGGGTCTTGCTTGGGCAATCCTCTTGGCAATCTTATTTTTGATGGTGTCTGTGGGTTTGCTGAAAAAAGTATATTTACTCCAACAGAACTCTTTTGTTCTATTGGGTATCCATCATCTGTGAGCGGAGGAACTAATGGTCCTTGGTCTTGGACTTGTTCTGGATTGGGAGGAGGAAGAACTGATAATTGCAGTACTAGTGTAGGAGGGGGATTATTAACTGGACAATCTGGGTGTGTTGTGACTGTTAACGGTGCAGAAAAAACAATATCTTTTAGTAATGGACAAGCTGCTTTTCATTGGGGAGGATTTGCTGCAACAAACTATGCTTTCACTAAAACATCTTATGTAACAATTACTTTTGATTATATAAAACCTGATGGATATGATAGCAATCTTAGGTATGCTCTCAGCTTAAGAGTTAACGCAAATTCAGCAGGAGGACATGCAAGTACTTATTATTTTCCTACTACTACTTATGGCGAAATATGGCACAATACTAGCAATTCAACATCATATCAATCTGCAACTGTAGAAATAAAAGGTAGCACAGGAGAATATAGGATTAATTCAGGGACATGGACTGCTATTCCAAATTGGTCTAGCATTGCATCAACATATAATTTAGAGTTTGCTGATTATGGTTATGGTAATGGAACGTCGCCTTCTTATTTTAGAAATCCTTACTTCACAGTTGTAGAGCCATAATATTTTAAAATAAATAGCCTTAATGGCTATTTTTATTTTTTAAAAAGTTGTATAATAATCTTAATGAGAAAATCTAAAATAGTTGAAATTGCAAAAAAGATTTGTCCAGCTGTTATAACAATCGTAGCATCAAGAGATCTTCCTCAAATTGAAGAGTATTATTTTATTCCCATGAAAGGGGAGAAGGTGGCTATTCCTAAAAAAATGAATGGAGAAAAACAGAAGACAAAGATTGGCGGAGGTTCAGGCTTTATTGTTTCAAAAGATGGCTATGTTTTAACTTGCAACCATGTAGTTGAAGAATTTGATGCTGACTATACTGTTATTGTTGATCCTGACCATATGTATAAGGCAAAAGTTTTGGCTAGAGATCCCTTGACTGATACAGCAATACTTAAAATAGATTCTGACAATAGTTTACCATTTCTGAAATTAAGTGATTCAGATAAAGTTGAACTTGGAGAAACAGTAATGGCTGTTGGCAATCCCTTAGGAGAATTTGAAGATACATTATCAGTAGGCATAGTTTCTGGATTGAGTAGGAAGATTACAGCTCATAGCTATAATTTAAATTGTAGCTCTAAAGCAACTTGTTTGAGAGGATTAATCCAAACAGATGCTGCTATTAATCCTGGAAATTCAGGAGGACCTTTAGTTAATATGGATGGAGAAGCGATTGCGATTAATACAGCCATGATTATGGGAGCAGAAAATATTGGCTTTGCTTTGCCAATTAATTATATCAAAGAAGATCTTGCAGAAGTTAGAAAAGAGGGAAGGGTGAAAAGGCCATATCTAGGAGTTAAATACGTCATATTGAACGAACAAATAGCTAAGGCTAATAAAATAGATTGTCATTATGGAGCATTGGTTGTTAGGGAAATGTTTGGAGAGCCAGCTGTGGCTAAGGGTTCTAGTGCTGAATTAGCTGGGTTAAAAGAATATGATATTATTCTTGAGATTAATGGAAAGAAAATAACTCAAGACAATAGCCTTAACGATATCCTTTCTAGTTGTGCGATAGGGGAGAAAATATATATATTAGTTTTAAGAAATAGAGAAGAGATTAATTTAGAGACGGTTCTTAAGGAGAGGAAATAAAAAAAAGGGACCCTTGCGGGGACCTTTTTTGTCTTGATATTTATTTAATATCAAGATATTTGTAGTTTGTCAATCGTGGGTGACTAACGGGATTTGCACCCGTACAAATACCTCCACAGGGTATTGTGCTACTGTTACACCATAGCCACCATGATCATGCATGTGTCCCCGGCGCGAATCGAACGCACAACCTACAGATTAGAAGTCTGTCGCTCTATCCTATTGAGCTACGGGGACGTGATATATAATTAATACCAAAAATACAGGGAAAAGGCAAGGAACTGTTTTGACGGGAATGATTAAAAATGATATAAAAGAAATCAATGTGAAGCCGGGGCATAGTGAAACGGCTATCACGAGTCCTTTGGGAGGATTTATTCTGAGTTCGAATCTCAGTGCCCCGAATGTTTGAGTCGTGCGAGTGTAGCTCAATGGCAGAGCGATAGCCTTCCAAGCTATACATGAGGGTTCGATTCCCTTCACTCGCTCCAATAATTATCATCCTCCAAAAACATGGACAACAAAAAACTTAAAGTTTGTGTAATTGGTGGAGGAGTAATAGGACTATATCTTTCATGGAAGCTCAGTAATTTGGGTCATGAGGTTTTTGTATATGATAGAAAAAAGGAAGAAGATATAGGATTTAAAAGTTGTTCTACTTTGGTTTCCGAGAGAATAAAAGATTTTATTCCTAATATAGATGATTGTTTGGAGAATGTAATCAGTTCATGTGAAATAGACTTTCCTAAGAAAACAATTAAGCTTAATTTTTGTCCCAAGCATTTAGTTTTAAATAGAGATAAACTGATTAAGATTCTTCTTGAGTTGAATAAAAAGAATAATGTTAAATTATTTTTAGGGCAAGAGTTAAAAGAAATTCCTCAAGGGTTTGATAAAATAATCGGTTGTGATGGGGCAGGATCATTTGTAAGAAAGAGTTTGGGATTGCTTGATCCAGAAATGAGAATAGGTATACAAGTCTTTGAACAGAAAAAAGATAATTCTCAAACAACTAAAACATATGCTATGCCATCTGGATTTACTTGGGAAATACCAAGAGGTTGTTTTGTAGAATACGGAGCTTTAGGAGAATCGAATAAAGCTAAACAAGCTTTAGATGAATTATTAGACAAAAAAGGAATTAAAGATAGGAAATACATTTCAGCTTTGGTTCCACAAGGATTAATTATTCCAGATAATCTCAAGATTACCCTTTGCGGAGATGCAATGGGACTCACTAAGCCATGGAGTGGGGGAGGGCTGATCTGGGGGCTATACGCTGCAAACATTCTTATTAATGCCTTTCCTGATTTTAAAGAATATAAAAAACAAACAAAAAGATTTTTTGGCTTTAAAATAATAAAAGGAAAAATAGCAAACAAATTAGTTAATTTCTTTGGATTTAATTTTCCATACATAATTCCAAGAGAAATGAAATACGATAATGATTTTCCTAATTTTTTGATTGCTTTTAGAAATGAAAAGTGATAACCTTTAATTATTAACCTCTAAAGGAGATTTAACTCTTCTTAAATAAAAATATGTTTTCTTTTTCTAAAAAAGAAAAAACAATAAATAATCTAGAAGAAGCATCAAAAGAAATTGAAGACTTGAGAAACAAGTTAGCCAGCCTTTCTTTGGAAGTAGATAATATTAAAAAACAAGGCTCGTTATCGTTAAAAAAAATAGGACTAGTGAGATATAATCCTTTTAATGAAAGAGGGGGAGACCAGAGTTTTTCATTAGCGGTTTTAGATGATAGAAATTATGGATTTGTTATCACATCTATTTTTTCTCAAGATAAAAGTAGAGTATTTTCAAAACCAATTATCAATGGAGAGTCTCAATACCAGTTGTCAAAAGAGGAAATAGGAGCTATAGATATAGCGAAGAAAAAACCATGATTAATGACAAAAAACAAGAGAATATGATAACAAGGCCACCAGTAGTGGTTGTTTTGGGTCATATTGATCATGGCAAAACGTCTCTTTTGATGGCTATTAGAGAATTTAATATATTAGAAAAAGAAGCAGGTGGAATTACTCAGCATGTTGGTGCATACGAAATAGAGCATGATAGTCATAAAATAACCTTTATTGATACTCCAGGGCATGAGGCTTTTTCAGCGATAAGATCTAGGGGTTCTAAAATAGCTGATATTGCTATTCTTGTTATTGATGCTTGCGAAGGAATTAAAAAACAAACAAAAGAAGCTATAACACATATTAAAAATGCTGAAGGATTATCCCTTATTATTGCTTTGAATAAAATTGACAAACCAGGAGCTAATCCAGAAATGGTTAAACAACAATTAGGCAAGGAAGATATTTGGGTTGAATCAATTGGAGGAAAGGTTCCTTGTGTAGAGATTTCAGCAAAAACAGGACTAGGTATTAATGATTTATTAGATTTGATCCTTCTTGTTGCAGAAATGGAAGAATTAAAAGCAGATATTAATGTTAATGCTTCAGGAGCTATTATTGAATCATATCTTGATCATCAAAGAGGGCCAACAGCAACTATTTTAGTGGAGCAAGGAATTTTAAAACAAGGAGATTATATCAGTACTAATACTTCGGTTGGAAAAGTTAAAAATCTTGAAGACTTTTTAGGAAAAGAAATTAAAGAAGCAAGACCATCTCAGCCAGGCATTATTGTTGGCTTTGAATCAGTTCCAGTTGTTGGAGAACAATTTACAGTTTACTCTACATATGATGAAGCTAAGCAGAATGTTAAGAAAAAAGAGAAAAGAGAAATTGTTGAAATGGCTCCCGATCAAAAATGTTTAAATTTGATTATTAAAGGTGATGCATATGGATCATTGGAAGCAATTGAAGAGATATTAAAAACTTTACCCCAAGACAAGGTTTGTTTAAGGATTGTTAAGGCTGAAGTAGGGGACATTGCTGACCAAGATGTGAAAATGGCTAAAAGTACTGAAGCAGCTATTATAGCCTTTAGAGTTAAGAAGGATAAGATTGCAGAGATAACAGCTGAAAACAATAAGACAAGAATATATGATTTTGAGTTGATATATGATTTAACTCAAAAGGTTAGAGAGTTAATGGAAAGAAAGTTAACAAAAGAAAAAGAAAGAACAGATTTAGGCAAAATGGAAGTTGTTGCTATTTTTAGAACAGAGAAGAATAGACAGATAGTGGGAGGTAATGTTATAGAAGGGGAGATACATAAAGGAGCATTAATAGAAATATTTAGAGATAATGAAAAGATAGGAAATGGTAGGATTGTTGAATTGCAATCTAATAAAAAAGATTTCGATGTTGTTAAAAAAGGAAAGGAATGTGGTATCTTGTATCAAGGCAATGAAAGAATTAAAGAAGGCGATGAATTAGTTGCATACAAAGAAGAGTACGTTAAAGAAGTGCTTTAATGATAGAGAATAGAGTAGAAAAAGTTAATAAATTAATTCAAAAAGAATTAGGAACACTTATTCTTAAAGAAATAGATGTCTATCCAGGTAATTTAGTTACAATTACTAGAGTACAATGCTCTAATAATCTTTTTGAAGGCAATGTTTATATCTCTGTTATTCCAGAAAATAATTTTGAAGATATATTGGCTTTGCTCAATAGACATTTATTCTATTTACAGCAAAGATTAAATAAGATATTGAGAATGAGACCTGTTCCTAGAATTAAGTTTTTACAAGAAAAGAAAACAGTTGAAGCTGGCAGAATAGAAGAGCTTTTGACTAAGATAAAAAAGGATAGTATTGAAAAAGAAGAAGAAAATTGATAATGTTTTAATGTGATACTTTGGCGTGGTGGCCAAGCAGAAAGGCAAGAGTCTGCAAAACTCTTATGCGCGGGTGCAATTCCCGCCCACGCCTCCAGATATTTGAAAAGGTAAAGGCAGGAGAATAGTTGACTTATGAGTGTGCCTAATAGTATAATTAGTTTATGAGCAAAAGATCATGGACAGATAAACAACTAGAAAAAGCTGTTAAAGAATCATATAGCTATAGGCAGGTTTTGAACAAATTAAATTTAAAAGCTGCTGGTGGAAACTATTCGCAACTAAAGAAATACATCAAAGATTATAATTTTGATATATCTCATTTTAAAGGTAAGGGATGGAATAAGGGATTGCAATTCTTATTTACACCAAAAATACCTTTAGAAAAATTATTAGTTAAAGGAAGCAATTTTCAAAGCTATAAGTTGAAGAATAGATTAATTAAGGAAGGATTGAAATCAGCACATTGTGAAGAATGTGGTTGGGCGCAAAGAAGTAGTGATGGGAGATTGCCACTCGAACTGCATCATATTGATGGAAATAGTCATAATAATTGTTTAAGTAATTTGCAGATACTTTGTCCCAATTGTCATAGTTTAAAACCAAACTATCGTGGTCGCAAGAAATAATACATGCCTCGGTGATGAAACTGGTAAACATACAGCACTTAAAATGCTGCGGGTAACACCCTTGTGGGTTCGAGTCCCACCCGAGGCACAGAAGATATAAAAATGAGAGCTTTTTACGAGCTCTTGTTTTTTTATATGCTTTGATGTAGTTTGTAGTTAATAAAGTTAGGTCATTTAATGACTTAGCTTGCAACTTACAAATAGAAAAAGGAGTGAAATGATTATGTTTACACGTGATGTATATAACAGTCTTTCGCCAATCGACTACCGTTACTGGGACGAAGATGTGGCAAAATATCTTTCAGAAAATGGATTCACTGAACATAAGCTGAGAGTAGAAATTGCTCTTGTAAGAGTCCTTGCCCGCAGAGGTATTTGTCCTCAAGAAATCGTTGAAGAAGTTGAAAGAGCTTGCAAAGAAATAACAACAGAAGAAATTTACAAAGAAGAAGACCGAATCAAGCACGATATTCGAGCGCTTGTTAATTGCATTCAAAAAAGAGTTAGCAACGAAGCAAAACCCTATGTGCACATGACTGCAACATCTTTTGATGTTATTGATACAGCAAACGCTGCTAGATACATAGGTGTTGTTCAAAATGTTCTTATCCCATCTTTAATTGAGCTCGAAAAGGTTCTTGTAGATAAGGCTCATTTTTATGCAGGAACCGTACAGATTGGAAGAACTCATGGACAACATGCTGTTCCTATTACATTCGGATTTGCTTTGGCCGGTTATGTGAGTCGACTTGGAAATTCAATTGAGCATCTTTCAAAATTATCAAATGTTCTTCCTGGTAAATTTTCTGGAGCAGTCGGAGCGTATAATGCATCTTCGTTGTTCTTTGATGACCCAGAAAAATTTGAAGAAGAAGTTCTTAACGAGCTTGGATTGATTCCAGCTGAACATTCAACTCAGATTGTTCCGCCAGATGCTTTGGCAAGATTATTGTGTGAAGTTATTATTACTTCAAGTATTCTTGCAAATCTTTCTGATGACATGAGGAATCTTCAAAGAAGTGAAATCGGAGAAGTGGGGGAGGAATTTGATGCGAGCCAGGTTGGTTCATCAACCATGCCTCAAAAACGCAATCCGATTAACTTTGAAAATGCAAAAAGTTTTTGGAAGATAATCATGCCAAGAATGATCACAGTTTTTATGGATGAGATAAGTGATCATCAGCGTGATCTTACAAACTCTGCATCAGCAAGAACTTACGGAGAGATGATTGCTTATACCGTTTCAACTGCAAAAAGACTTAAAAAAACAATGAGCAAGTTGAGGGTTGATGACAAAAATATCAGCAGGAATTTTGAAATGCAGGGAGGGCTAATATCTGCTGAGCCATTACAGATTATACTTTCTGCAATGGGGCATCCTAGTGCTCATGAAAAGGTAAGAGTCCTTACCCTTAAAGCCCAAGCAGAGAAAAAGTCTTTTCAGGAAGTTCTTGGAGATGATTCCGAGATACAGAATTATCTTGAGGGGATGAGCGAAAAGCAGAGAGCAGTTATTTCTTCGCCAGGAAACTATCAAGGCATTGCCCATCAAAAAGCATGGAAAGTTATTGAAAAATGGAAAAACAAATTTAATATTTAATACGGACACAATTTATTGATGTCCATATTTTTTTATAAAACAAAACACACATCAGAAATGATGTGCGTTTTTATATTTCTAGTACTTCTACATAAGCTTCCTTTACTCCGAAGGCCTTAGCCTCTTCTAGAGTAGGGAACCATATGTCTACCCAGTATGATCCTTTTCTTGTATGCATTCTATCTTCTACAGTAAATACCTTATTTCCATATAGTTCTGGGATTTTAATTTCTGTTCCGAAAGGCAACATATTGTTAGCTACTATTCCTTCCCTTACAGTAGAACCGTTCGCGGTTATGAAAGGGGTATCATCTGTTTGCCATTCAGTTGAGGAATATGCAGTTACAATTACCTTTATCTTTTTATACGTCTTTTCATTATTGTCCATTACTCTGTCCTCTATTGCTAAGAAAGCAGGAGAGTTACTCTTTTCTGACAAATAACTTTGGGCTAAATAGTTAGTATTATCCGTCTTAGCCTCTAGAGTTAAGGTCAGTGCCGAGAAAGCTAGAACAATCAATCCAGTCAGTATAACGATGCTATTTTGCTTATTAAGCATAATAAAAACCCCCTAAGGGATTGGTTATACCTTACCCCATATAATCGACTTTGTCAAAGAGGTTGTCCACAGGGTGAATATTGACAGACATGAGTATTATTTTTTAATTTTGGAGATTCGGAACAGCTAAAAAGGCCTTGATTATCTAATACCTTTATGATATAAGAAGGTATATGCAAAACGAAACATTACAAAAACTAACCGACCACGTACAAGTCCCTAGGAATGGGGAAATTGTAGATGGGAAGATTCTTGCCATAGAGAATCTAGCCATGTATTTGGATATTGGGCCTAGAAAAACAGGCATTATTTATGGTACAGAATATCAGAACGCTAAAAACGTTTTAAAGAGTGTTAAAATAGGAGATACGATATCAGTTAAAGTTATAAGCCCTGAGAATGAAGAAGGTTTTATCGAGCTTTCATTAAGAGAGGCTGAAAAAGAAATTGCTTGGCAGGCTATTAAAGAAAAGAAAGAACAAAATATTGAATTTGCTGTTAAGATTAGCAAAGTTAATAAAGGAGGTCTTATCACAGAAGTTGCTGGCATCCCAGCTTTCTTACCAACTTCACAGCTTTCTCCTGAGAACTATCCTAGAGTTCCAGAAGGAGACAAAGCTAAGATATTAAGAAAACTACAAGGCTTTATCGGACAAGATGTTAAGGTTAAGATTTTAGATTTTGATGAAAAGAACGGACAGGTTATTTTAACAGAAGAATCAAAAGAAAGTGAAGCAATACAAAAAGCTATTAAGTCTCTAAAAGTAGGGGATGTTGTTGAAGGACAGGTTTCAGGAATTGTTAATTTTGGAGTATTTGTTAAATTTACTCTTCCAGAAGCTACTGATGGAGAGTCAGACTTGGAAGGATTGGTTCACATTTCAGAACTAGATTGGCAATTAATTGAAGATCCTGCCCAAGTAGTGCAAGTTGGACAAGATGTTAAGGCTCAGGTTATTGATATTTCTCAAGGTAGAGTTTCATTATCTTTAAAGAGTTTGAAAAAAGATCCTTGGCAAAACCTTAATTACAAAACAGGTGATGCTATCAAAGGATCAATTAATAGATTTAATCCTTTCGGAGCATTTGTTCAGATTTCTGATACAGCAAATACTGATCCTGATGCAAAGATACAAGGACTTATACATATTTCAGAATTTGGCTCAGAAGCCAAGATGAAAGAAAAACTTGAATTGAACAAGGAATACGAATTCCAAGTTCTAAGCTTCCAGCCTCAAAGGCACTGGATGTCTTTAAGACTTAAATAAAAAACAATGAAGAAGAGTCCTACCAAAGGTCTCCTTAAAAATATTTTCTGGGTTATTATTATTTTTGTGTTCTTAGGAGCTGTTTTCAGCATCTTTAATATTCCGACAGAAGGAATAGAAAAAGTTTCTATTACCCAGTTGGTAGAAGATATTAATCAAGAAAAGATAAAGGAGGTTAAAATTCTTAACAATGACATCACTGTAACTTATAATGATGGTAATGTTAAAGAGAGTAAAAAGGAAACAGGAGGCACCCTTGGAGAAGCTTTGATTAATTACGGTGCAGAAACTGATAAAGTAAAGAAAGTATCATTTATTTTTGAAGAAGAGAACAAAACATGGGATTGGGTAGGTAGCTTATTTATTATGGTTATTCTTCCAATTTTATTGTTTGGAGTTTTTTTCTTAATGATTTTCAAGAATGCAAAAGCAGGAGCAGCTCAATCTTTTGATTTTACTCAAGCAAAAGTTAAATTATTTGGAGCAGAAGGACATCCGAAACAAAAGATTACTTTTAAAGATGTCGCTGGTTTAAAAGAAGAAAAGCAAGAATTAGAAGAAATAGTTGATTTCTTAAAAAATCCTCAGAAGTATTTAAAAATGGGCGCAAGAATTCCTAAGGGAGTTTTATTAGTTGGTCCAGCTGGATGCGGTAAGACACTTTTAGCAAGAGCAGTAGCAGGGGAGAGTAATGTTCCTTTCTTTTCCGTGGCTGGATCATCATTTGTTGAAATGTTTGTGGGGGTTGGTTCAGGCAGAGTTAGAAGTTTATTTACTGCCGCTAAGAAGCAACAACCATGTTTAATCTTTATTGATGAATTGGATAGTATTGGAAAAACAAGAGGACCAGCTATAACTGGGGGACATGAGGAAAGAGAACAAACATTAAATCAATTATTAACTGAAATGGATGGTTTTGAGCAAAATGACAAGATTATTGTTCTTGCAGCCACTAATAGACCAGATGTGCTTGATCCTGCGCTATTGAGGCCAGGCAGGTTTGATAGAAAAGTTGTTATTAATCTTCCTGATATTAAAGAAAGAGAAGACATTCTTTCAATTCATTCAAAAGGAAAACCACTTGCAGAAAATATTAAATTAAGGGAAGTTGCTGAAAGAACACCTGGTTTTTCTGGAGCTGATTTGTCTAATGTATTTAATGAAGCAGCAATCCTTGCTGCCAAAAAAAACGCTAAAGAAATTGTTCAAAGTGATTTATTGGAATCAATTGAAAAAGTATTATTAGGACCAGAAAGAAGAAGTCATGTTATGACTAGTAGGGAAAAGGAAATCACTGCATACCATGAAGCTGGCCATGCTTTGGTTGGTGCAAAAACTCCTAACGCAGAACCAATCAGAAAAATATCTATTATTGGAAGAGGAATGGCAGCTGGCTATACGTTAAAAGTTCCAAGAGAAGAAAGAATGCTTAGAACAAAGTCTGAATTTGAAGCAGAGATAGCGGTATTATTAGGAGGATATTTGATAGAAAAGATTAAATTTGGAGATATAACAACAGGATCATCTGATGACTTAAATAAAGCAACAAATATTGCTAGAAATCTTGTTAAGAGATATGGAATGTCAACATTGGGCCCTATTGTTTTTGGAGACAGAGATAGAGAGATATTTTTAGGTAGCGAGACAGAAACTAGAAACTATTCTGAATCAAAGGCAGAAGAAATAGATAAAGAAGTAGAAAGAATAATATTAGAAGCTCAAAAAGAAACAGAAAAGATATTAAAAGAAAATGAGAAAGTTTTAGAAAAAATTGCCAAGACCTTAATAGAAAAAGAAACAATAGAAAGAGAGGAGTTTGAAGAGATAATAGGGAAGTAATTCTTTGCGCGTGTAGCTCAGTTGGTTAGAGCACAGCTCTTATAAAGCTGGGGTCGATGGTTCGAGTCCATCCACGCGCACATTAGTATTTTATGGACAATTTAGTCTTTTTCTGTTAACTTATTTTTGTTGACTAAACGCCTTAAATCGCATAATATAGAGAAGAGCTCTTTAAAGCCAAGAGGGCGTATAGCTCAGTTGGTTAGAGCGTTACGTTGACATCGTAAAGGCCTCCTGTTCGAGTCAGGATACGCCCACACAATTGAAGATAAAAAGAATAAAAAATAATATGGCAGAAGAAACACAAAAAGAAGAGACCGTAACAGAAACTCTGAAAGAAGAAACAGTTGCTAAGACTGAACTTCCAGATGTAAAACCAGGAGATACTGTAAAAGTTTATCAAAAAATTAAAGAAGTAAAAGATAATAAGACAAAAGAAAGAATCCAAGTTTTTGAAGGACAGGTTTTGGCTAGAAAGCATGGAAAAGGAATAACAGCAACAATTACAGTAAGAAAAGTAATTGACGGAGTTGGCGTTGAAAAGATTTTCCCATTGCACGCCACAGCAATTGAAAAAATAGTAATTGTTAGGAGCACAAAAGTTAGAAGATCAAAATTATACTATTTGAGAACAGCAAAAGGAAGAAAGGCAAGATTAAAAACAAAAGAAGAAAAGATAGAGAAAGAGGGCGAGTGATGAAATTGGCAGACATCTACGCTTGAGGTGCGTAGGGGATTATTCCCGTGTGGGTTCAAGTCCCACCCCGCCCACCTTGAAAGATGTCTTTATGGACGATTAGCTCAATTGGTAGAGCACTTCGTTTACACCGAAGGGGTTAGGGGTTCGAGTCCCTTATCGTCCACATAGTGTAACGCCGAGGTAGCCAAGTCGGTCACGGCGAATGTCTGAAAAACATTAGATTCCGGTTCGATTCCGGACCTCGGCACAAAATAGATTAACATGCGGGCGTCGTATAGTGGCTATTATGTGACCTTGCCAAGGTCAAGACGGCAGTTCGATTCTGCTCGCCCGCTCCAAGAATTAAAAATAAAAAAAGCATGAAAATAACTTGGTACGGAGATTCATATTTCGAAATAGCAAGTGTCTCTAAGGACAAAGACAGTATTTTAACTGTCATTGACCCTTCTAAGGATAAGATTAAGGCTGACATAATATTAAATACTCATGCTGATTCTAATGGGTTAAAGATTAACGATAATGAAATCGTTATTTCGTCATGTGGAGAATATGAAAGAAAAGGAGTATTTGTTCAAGCTATCAGTTCTTTGCAGATAGACAAGAAGCAAAAGAATATAATCTATGTTATTGAGGCAGAGGATATAAGAATTTGCCATTTGGGTTATTTTGGAGAATCAGACATAACAGACGAACAATTAGAAGATATCGGGAATGTTGACATTCTTATCCTTCCATTAGATGGAGATAAAACAATTAATTACTCTGAAGCAGCTAAAATTGTTACAAGGATTGAACCAGCAATGGTTATTCCAATGTGTTACGATTCAAAGAAAAAAGAAAAAGGATTGAATCCATTTTTGAAAGCAATGGGGGAAAAAGAGATAGCATCTCAAGATAAATTAAGCATTCAAAAGAAAAATATTACATCAGGAGAAAAGGTTGAAATAGTAATCTTAGAAGAAAAGTAATATGGTAAAAAAAGAAAAAAAAGAAGAAGAAATTCAATCAATAGGTAGCGTTGAAGAAAGAGAGATTTCTACTGAAATGAAGGAGAGCTATATTGATTATGCAATGTCTGTTATAGTTTCTAGAGCTTTACCTGATGTAAGAGATGGTTTAAAGCCTGTGCAAAGGAGAATTTTGTATGCCATGTATGATATGGGAGCCAGATCTGATACAAAATTTAGAAAGTCAGCTGCTGTCACGGGAGAAGTGCTTGGAAAATATCTCCCTCATGGAGATGCTTCTGTTTACGGAGCTTTGGTTAGAATGGCTCAAGACTTTTCTTTAAGATATCCTTTGATTAGAGGTCAAGGTAATTTTGGTTCTGTTGATGGGGATCCTCCTGCTGCTCAAAGATATACTGAATGTAAATTGGCTAAGGTTGGAGAAGAGTTATTGAATGATATTGATAGAGATACCGTCAATTGGAATGACAATTATGATGCTACAAGAAAAGAGCCAGTTGTTTTGCCATCACCATTACCAAACCTATTATTAAATGGTTCTACTGGTATCGCGGTTGGTATGGCTACCAATATTCCTCCTCATAATTTGAAAGAGGTTTGCCAAGCTTTGATTTATTTGATTGATGAACCAAAGGCAGAAACAGAAGACTTATTCCAGTTTATTAAAGGACCTGATTTTCCAACTAAAGGAATAATTTATAATAAAAAAGATATTCTTTCGGCATATTCTCAAGGAAAGGGATCTTTTTTGGCAAGAGGAAGGGTTGAGATTATTGAAAAAGAAAAAGGTTTCCAGTTGATTATTTCAGAAATTCCTTATCAGGTAGATAAGTCTGTTCTAGTTACTCAATTAGCTAATTTAGTTCAAGCAAAAAAAATTGAAGGTGTTAAAGATATTAGAGATGAGTCTGATAAGGAAGGAATGAGAATAGCTATTGATTTACAAAGAGGAGTGGTACCAAAGAAAATATTAAATGCTTTATATAAGTATACTGACGTTCAAAAAACATATCATTTGAATATGCTTGCTTTGGTTAATGGAATTGAACCAAGAGTTTTAAGCTTAAAAGATGTTTTGGAATTGTATTTAATCCATAAACAGGAAGTCGTTGTTAGAAGAACTAAGTTTGAATTAGAAAAAGCTAAGGAAAGAGCTCATATTTTAGAAGGCATTTCAAAGGCCTTGGACAAGATAGATGCTGTTATTGAAACAATTAGAAAATCAAAAGACAAGGATGAAGCAAAAGAAAATTTAGTTAAAAAATTCAAATTAACCATTATTCAAGCCGAAGCTATTTTGGAAATTAAATTACATCAATTAGCTAAGCTTGAAAAACAGAAGATTGAAGACGAGCTAGCTCAAAAATTAAAAGAAATTAAAGATTTAATGAAGATTATTGAAAGTAAGGCAGAACAAAAGAAAGTAATGAAAGCAGAAATTAATAAAGAAATGGAATTATATGGAGATGAAAGAAAAACAGTTGTCATGGCTCATAGCCCAGAAACTATTTCCGAAGAAGATCTAGTTCCGCTAGAAGATACAATCGTTACTTTGACTGCAGGGGGTTATATTAAAAGAATTAATCCTTCTGAGTATAAGAAACAAAATAGGGGAGGACAAGGAATGGTTGGAATGAAAACAATGGAAGATGATGCGGTTTGTCATTTTTTCTCAGCTCAAACTCATGATTCATTGTTCTTCTTTACTGATTCAGGAAAAGTATTCCAAACAAAAGTATATGAAGTTCCAGAAGGTCAAAGAGCTAATAGGGGCAGAGGTTTAATGAATTTCCTTGAGATTTCATCATCAGATAAAGTTTTGTCAGTTTTGCCTTTAAACAAAGAAGACAAGGAGAATAAGGTAAAGCATTTAGTTATGGTTACAAAAAAAGGAATAATCAAGAAGACTCCTTTGAAAGATTTTGAAAATGTAAGGAGAAATGGTCTTATCGCTATTAAATTAAAACCAGAAGATTCTTTATGCAGTGTTAAAAAGATTGCTGATGGAGATGAAATGATTCTTGCTACAAAAAATGGCCAGTCAATTAGATTTACAGAAAAAGATGTGAGACCAATGGGAAGGCCAGCTGCAGGAATCAGGGGAATTAAACTAAAGAAAGGAGATGAGGTTATTGGAATGGAAATTATCAAGAAAGCTAAAGAAAAAGAATTTATCTTAGTTTTAACTGATAATGGTTTTGGTAAGAGAACTCCTACCTCTGAATATAAGGTTCAGGGAAGGGGAGGTTCTGGTGTGAGAACAGCTCATATCACTACAAAAACAGGACAATTAGCTAAGATAGAAATTATTTTTGATGAGCAAGATTTAATTGTTATTTCTCAAAAAGGACAAGTTATTAGAACTAAAATTTCAAGTATTCCAAAGTTAGGTAGAGATACTCAAGGAGTTAAAATTATGAAAATGAAGCCAGGAGATAAGGTTGCTTCAGGAGCATGCTTGACCGAAAAAGAGGAAGTATTAGAAGCTGAATAATTTACAATTCAGTAAATATTTTGTACAATATTCTTATATGAATCAAGAAGGATTTCTCAATCCTCAACAAATTCTTAGCAACATTCCTTTGAAAGAGGATATGGTTGCTTGTGATTTCGGCTGTGGCTCAGGCGGATGGGTTCTTCCTTTGTCTAAAATTATTAAAACAGGAATGATTCATGCAATAGATGTTCTCGCAGAGGCTATTTCTGTTCTAAACAGCAAGATTTCTTCTTATCAGGCTTTTAATATCAAGCCTATGGTAGGAGATATTGAAAAAGGAGTAAAACTAAAAGACGATTATGCAGATTTAATATTAATGACAAATCTGCTTTTTCAGTTAGATGATAAAAATACAGCAATCAATGAAGCTAAAAGAATATTAAAACAAAATGGGATGGTTTTAGTTGTTGATTGGAATAAAGATGCTGTTATTGGTAACAAAGAAGGAAGAATATCAAAAGGAGAAGCAAAAGAACTATTCGAATCAAAAGGATTTAAAACAGAAAAAGAATTTTCAGCTGGTAGTTTTCATTGGGGATTATTGTTGAAAAAGATATGAAAAAGTTTTTAATAATTTTATTTTCTTTATTTTTATTACCTTTATTTTTTGTTAGCGCATCAGGCTATCTTACTAGTTCTAATATTTATGATAAACAGAGTTGCGAATCTGCTTATGGAATATGGGATGCTAATAAGACTATAAGTTCTGGTGCATGCTCATGTCCTTCAACTAGGGGGCCTTCTGGTGGTATATGTGATTGTGTGTATCCGTATTATAGCGTTAATGGAGCATGTGTAGAAATAAAAGCTGGAGAAATTTATAGCCATGTAACATCAGAGCAAAGTAGAATAGAAAGTATAGAATGTTCAGCTGTAGATAGCTTAAAATGTGATATTAATGGGCAAAATTGTGTGCTCACAGCAAGCGACTATACGGTTGATCCAATAGTGCAAAGTGACGGATCTTTAAAATGTCCAGAAGGATTTAGTAGTCCAGAAGTTGAAGATTATAATGATTCAATAGGGAAGACTTCTTCTAGTTCTAGCAGTTCTTCATCTTCTAGTAACACAGGATCATCTTCAGGATCTTATTCAACAACAACGGGATACACAACTACTCCTGGCAAAACAGTTTCAGGAACAATGCCAAGTATAACAATAACGCCTAAAGAAACTACTTTGCCAATAATTACAGGATCAATGAGTATTTCAAACCCAATAAGTGCTGGAAGCTTTAATGAGTTATTGCAAAGACTTTTAGATTGGATTCTAAATATTGCTTTAGTTGTTGCTCCTTTAGTTATTGTTTACGCAGGATTTTTACATGTAACAGCAATGGGGGATATGGCTAAAATTACAAAAGCAAGAAATATTATATTGTTCGCATCAATTGGTTTTATAGTAGCTTTAATGGCAAAAAGTCTTATCGCCCTTTTTGTTAATTTAATTCCAAAATAACATGAAAAAGTTTTTATTAATTTTATTTTCTTTATTTGTATTTCCATTGATTGCAATGGCTTATGGAGATTATTATTATGACTATAGTTCAAAAAGTTATCAGTGTGTTAGGTCTACAGATCAATTAGAAATAATTGATGGTGTTATTTATTGTGGAGGGGTTCATTTTATATCAGGAGGAGATTATTCTTGTGCTGATCCCAATGCACATCCTAGTGGGGGAAGTTGTTTTTGCAATACAGGATATGATCCTAATCTTAGTACTGGAAAATGTGAAGAAAATCCAAACTGGACATTAAGTGGGGCAACAGAAGCTGCAAACAGACAAAATTATGCAGAGTCAATGTGTGATCAATCAGGAGGGGCCTGGCTTTCGTCAATGACATGCAAGTGTCCAACAGGATGCCATCAGTCAAGTGATGGATGGTGTGTTGCTGACAGCGAAGAAATGCTCGGAGTTTGTATGGGTGATGGTGATGGAACTTTTGATAGTGGATCAGGTGGGTCAGGCTCAACTTCTACGGGAGGGTCTATTTCAACGGGGGGAACAACAGTTTCTGGTGGAGGAACAGTAGAGGGCAATCCAGGGACTAAAATTGTCGTTCCTCCTACTAAGTTTGATTTATCAGCAATAGGGGCTACATCTACTGCGACGAATTTTGCAGATATCTTAGCAAAACTTGCTGATTGGATTTTAAACATTGCCTTGATTATCGCTCCCTTGATTATCATATACGGAGGCTATTTACATGTATCAGCAGTAGGGGAAATGGCTAAGGTTAACAAGGCAAGAAATGTAATATTGTTTGCATCAATCGGATTCATAATAGCTCTTTTAGCCAAGGGGCTAGTTGGCATTTTTGTTGAATTAGTTGTAAAATAATAATAAATTTAATATAATAAGAACATGAATAAAAAAATAGTAGGAATTTTAACTTTAGCAGTATTGGTAGTGCCTATAATTGCTTCAGCCGATGTTGTTACAGAAACTATTAATAATGTTACAGATTTTATTGTTCAGATAACTTTAGGTTTGGCAGTATTAGCATATGTTGGTGCAGGATTACTTCATTTGACAGCTATGGGAGATGCTAGCAAAATAAATGGAGCAAGAAACGTTGTACTTTATACAACGATAGGAGTGGTTATTATTTTAATGGCAAAAGGATTTTTAAGTATCGTAGAAACATTAGTTGTAAAGTAAACTTCTTAAAGGTCGGTAAAGATAAAATAAATTTAAGAACATGAATAAAAAAATATCAAAAATAGTTTTATCAGCAGTACTAGTAGCCTTTATGGGAGTTGGTATTGTTGCAGCAGCTCAATTAGATGGATGTAAGCTTAAAAATACAAGCAGAATGCCAACTGATTTAGTTTGTAATACAACAATACAAACAGTGAACGGACAAACTAGTTATTATTGTCTTTATAACGATGGAGACTGTGGAATGTGTTGTTTGCTAAATGGAGTATATAACATCACTGACTGGGTATTTGTTATATTGATGGCTATATCTTCATTGATGATTATTTGGGGAGCTGTATTATTCACAACATCTGGCGGAGATCCTAACAAGACAGGGTCAGCAAGACAGCTTATCCTTTTTGCCGCAGTTGGTATCGCTGTTGCTTTATTCGCAAGAGCAATTCCTCCAGCAGTGAAGATGATTATCGGCGCTTAATTAAAAAATTTGACACCCGCTTGTTTTTAAGGTACAAAGTGGGTGTTTTATTGCCGAGGTGGCGGAACTGGCAGACGCGTATGCCTTAGGAGCATATGCCCTTGTGGTGTGAGGGTTCGACTCCCTCTCTCGGCACAAAAAAGAATCAAGGGGAATCCTTGGTTTTTTATTTGACACAAGCATAATTTTGTTTTAGTCTTGAATGAGTCAAGCGGTGCTTGGTATAGTTCTTAAGGAGTGAGTAAAAATGGAAAAGATTGAAGAAGAAATTAAGGTTAATGAATATAAAGAAAATTATTTTAATCAAATTTTAAATTGTATTAATGAGTGTGGGTATGTCACATGCGATGACGATTTTAATCCTATAGAGCTAACTTGGATTCAAGAGGAGATTTTTAAAAATGAAAAAGAAGTTTTTATCGTTGACAGTTGTTATTCTGTGAGGATAAAAACAGGAATCATTGAAAGATTTTTTACCCGCGAAGAGGAAAAGATTAAAAAAGTCCAAATTATTATTGGAAGCATTCATAAGAAAGAGGGGGATTGGATTATAAACGTTATCGGCAGAGAGGTTTTGCCGAAAATGAAAGAACTTGCTATTCAACTTTCGAAACAAGTTAAAATACCACCCAAAAGGATTAGCATCAGCCTTATTTCGGAATCAATTCAGATCATATAAAAACCGTCCCATATTAGGACGGCCTTTTTTATTCTTCAACTGATATTTTTTTGCTTTTTACTTTTTCTATTTTTTGCATTCTTATCGTCAATATTCCATCTTTTATTTTTGCTTCAATTTTTGAGGGGTCTATTGTTCTAGGAAGTATTATTTCTTTTGAAAATGATCCCCAATAGCAGTCTTTTGTAAAATATATTTTTTCTTTATCTTCGCTTGGATTTTCTCTTTTTCCTTTTATTATTAAAATGTCTCCTTCTAAAGAAATATCTAATTTTTCTCCATTCATTCCAGCAATAGCTGATTCAACAACCAATTCTTTGTCTGTTTCATAGACGTCAACGACAAGCTCTCCTTCTTTAGGTTCCCATTTTTTAATATTAGGTTTTTCTTCTAGAATAATTTCTTCTTCTACTTTTATTTTTTTTGCCATAAATTAAATTTTGCAAACGCTTTTTAGTTTTTTAATTCTTCTCATCGCGAATGATAATAAAATAAACATTCCGATAAGAATATAAACAGAATACATAACGGGATTGAAATCTTTAGTTCCCATTTCTTTAATTATAGATGATTCCATAAAAAAATCAAAGAATGCGTGAAGAAGAATTGATAGGGAAAAGCCAAAGAAAAGAATAACATGTCTTTGTTTTAAATAGTGGAATGATAAAGCAAGAAAACAGCCAATAATTCCTGAGCATAAAGCATGTAAAAGATTAGCCCCAATGAATCTGCTAAAAGACAACAAAACAGGGTCTTTCATTACTAAGAATGTTTGAGTGCAGAAAACAAGAATATTTTCTGCTGTTGCGAAGCCTAGGGCACCAATAATCATATAAATTGGAAGATCTATGGGTTCATCAATATGAGAAGTTTTAATTATTGAATATCTTACTGCAAGATATTTAACAAGTTCTTCTATTAAACCAATAATAAAGATGTATTTAACTAAATGGAATGATTTTCCTTTTAATCCTATAGCTGTTAATTCATCTAATAATGCTACCTCTAGTCCAGCAGCAACAAAAGAAGCTATCATTCCCAAAGCAAATACTTTTATTATCTGTTTTTTTGGTTCTGGCAAAATGTCTTTTCTTAGAAAGTATAATAGCCATATTAATCCTGGAAGAATGGCAAGTAGTATATAAAAGAAAAAATTGTTATCCATTTATTTTATAATTAGAATTTGCTTTTATTTTTTGCCAAGTAATATTTTTTGCATTTGGAGAGAATAGGGAAGTAAGAGCAATCATAGAAGCATTGTCTCCTGTAAATTTAGTGTTTGGATAAATAAAATTGATTTTATTTATTTTACATTGCTTTTTGAATTCTTTAATTAATTCTTTGTTTGCAGAAACTCCTCCCCCTAAAAGTATTGATTTTGCTTTAGTATTTAAAGCAGCTTTTATTGTTTTATGTATCAAAACTTCGATTATTGCTTTTTCTATCTTAAAACACATTTCTTCAATGTACTCTTTTGATGTTTGTTCTTTTTTTGTTCTTTTTTTAAAATCATACAAAACAGCAGTTTTTAAACCAGAAAAACTAAAATCAAAATTCTTTTCATGAATCATGGGGCGGGGAAGTGATATATTGAATTTGTCATTTTTGTATTTAGAAGCCTCTTTTCTTATAGCTCCACCACCGGGATAGCCCAATCCTAAGATTCTGGCTGTTTTGTCAAAACATTCTCCAGCTGCGTCATCTTTTGTTTCTCCGATTAATTTGTACTTCCCAATTTCTTGCATTTGTATTAATTGGGTGTTTCCTCCTGAAACAACCAGAGCAATTGCAGGAAATTCAACTTTTTCTATAGGGGTGAGCCAAGAAGAAAGAATGTGTCCCTCAAGATGGTTAATTGATACTAAATGAATATCCCAATACATAGAAAGGGCTCTTCCTAGATTGATTCCTGTCCAAAGGCATGGCTCTAGTCCTGGGCCAGTTGTCACAGCAATTTTATTTATATCTGGTCTAGCGTATTTTTCAAATACAAGCTTGATAGATTCAAAAAGTTCAGGATTTTTTTCTAAAAGTTTTTTAACTTTCAATATTTTTTTAATATCAAAACCTTTTTTATTGGGTTTTAATAGTTTAGATTTTTTAAGACAAGAAACGAGTAGGGGAACAAGGTTTTTTTGATGCTCTCTTTTGGCTAAACTAGGAAAAACTCCTCCATATGGAGAATGAAGAGATGCTTGAGAAGAAACAGATTCAGCTAAAATCTCAAAATCATTAAAGTCTATGCTTTTCTTCTTTTTGTTGGATGCTTTTTTGATAATGCTGATTCCAGTATCATCGCAACTTGTTTCAATAGATAATACAATCATATTTAGATTGTAGACGAAAAATATGGTTTCCGCAATCATTGACTAAAACGAGTTTTGAGACTATATTATAACTATACTTTTAATGAATATGACTAATAAAAAAACAGGTTTTTACCTAATTCTAATCATCATCCTAGCTATAGTAGCAGGAATTTTTTGTTATCCAGAACCATATAATAAAATGATTGATAATGTAAATTCCAAATATAATTGGAAGATATGGCATTTCCCAGCAACTAACTTTAAGTTAGGTCTTGATCTTCAAGGAGGGGTTCATTTGGAATATAAGGCTGATTTAAGCCAAACAGGAGACAAAGACAAGGCAGAGGTTATGGAGGGATTAAGAGATATTATTGAAAGAAGAGTTAATATCTTTGGAGTAACTGAGCCAGTAGTTCAAGTATACGGTGAAGACAGGATAGCAGTTGAGCTTCCTGGAGTAGAGAGTATTGAAGATGCGATTAATTGGATTGGAGAAACTCCTTTGCTTGAATTTGGAGAAGAAAAATCTCAGGAAGAAATAGATGCGATAATGAATAAAAGAAAAGAACTTCAAGGCAAAACACTTGAAGAAATTCAAAAAATAGATAATTGGCAATTAGCATTAGATAGTCCTTACAAGGGGACAGAACTAACAGGAAGATATTTAAAATCAGCTAGCCTTAATTTTGATCAGACAACATATGCTCCGATTATTGAATTGCAGTTTGACGATGAAGGAGCAAAGTTATTTGAACAAATAACAGAAAGAAACATCGGAAAAACCTTGGCAATTTATCTTGACGGAAAATCAATTGTTGATACAGATGGCGACGGAAAAATAACAGATGCAGATATATATGCTCCGAGAGTTGATGAAAAGATTCCAGGAGGAAAAGCTATCATCACAGGACAAAAAGACGTTAAAGAAGCTAAGATATTAGTACAAAGATTGAATCAAGGAGCTTTGCCAGTTCCATTAGGAGATCCGATCGCTCAAAAGAAGATTGGTCCAACATTGGGAGCTATTTCTTTAAATAATTCAGTTGTAGCAGGATTGTATGGAATTATTGGTATTATCATTTTCTTGGTGTTATTCTATCGTTTTCCAGGAATTATGGCATCTTTTGCTTTAATTATATATTGTTTGATTGTTTTAGCTATCATCAAGCTTATTCCAGTTACATTAACATTAGCAGGCATTGGAGGATTGATTCTTTCGGTTGGTATGGCAGTTGATGCAAATGTGCTTATTTTCTCAAGAATGAGAGAAGAATTAGCTTTAGGGAAGGATGTTTTAACAAGTATTATTGAAGGATGTAATCGTGCATGGCCATCAATTAGAGATGGAAACTTTACTACTTTAATTGTTGCTTTGATTTTGTACTTCCTTGGAACAAGCTTTATTAAAGCATTTGCTTTTGCTTTGATTTTAGGTATCTTGATAAGTATGTTCTCAGCAATGGTTGTATCAAGAATTTTCTTAGAGTTTTTTGCTAGAAGCAAAGTAGGAAAGATTAAAGGTTTATGGTCATAATTATATGAATTTTTTAAAGTATACAAAAATATATTTCGCAATTGGTATTATTCTTGTTGGTCTTAGTGTTTATGCGATTTCTGCATATGGACTTAAGATGGGAATTGATTTCGAGGGGGGTAGTTTGCTTGAAATAGAATATAAAGATGTTAGGCCAGAAGTTTCAATAATACAAAATTCTTTAAGTCAGATTGAAGAAACAAAAAACGCACAAATTCAACCTGTGGGGGACAAGGGAGTTTCTATTAAGATAAACGAAAAAGATATTTCTGCAGAAACATATAATGAAATTCTTGTTCAAATTAAAACAACAGGTGACTTTGAAGAAAAATCAGCTGGCATAGAAACAATTAGTCCATTAATTGGAAAAGAATTGAAAGATAAGACAATTTTAGTTGTAGCTGTTGCTTTGATTGCAATGCTTGCATATATTGCTCTTGCTTTTAGGAACGTTTCAAGACCAGTTACATCTTTTCAGTATGGAGTGTCTTCTACAATGATGCTTTTCCACGATGTCATCATTCCATTAGGAGTTTTGGCTGTTTTGGGGAAATATTATGGAGCAGAGTTAACTATTCCAGTTGTTACAGCTTTGTTAACAATTGTTGGCTATTGTATTAATAACAATGTAGTTGTTTTTGATAGAATTAGAGAGAATCTTTTGAAAGACAGGAAATCAACATATGAAGAAATAGTTAACAAAAGCTTGAATGAGACATTTGTAAGGTGCGTTAATACTTCTTTAACAGTATTGATTGCTCTTGTTCCTTTGTACTATTTTTTTAACGGTGAAGACAGTTTAAAATACTTTACTTTAATAATGGGAACAGGTGTGTTTATAGGTATATTTTCATCAGTGTTTTTGGCTAGCCCATTATTGGTTGTTTGGAACAATTTTAGGCAAAATAAAAGAGCAAGGTAAATTTATTGACAATAATTGAATTAAATGTTATAAGTTATTATAATATTTAATAAAAATATCATGGAATTCGATTATAAAAAATTAACCCAAGGAATTCTTAAAAATATTCCTGAAAGAACGAGAATAGTCATTTCTCGCAGATTTGCCTTAGGCAAGTCTACAAAGCCTGAAACCTTAGAATCTATTGGCAAAAGCTATAATGTAACTAGAGAAAGAGTAAGACAAATTGAAAGCGATGGAATTAAGAGAGCTAGAAAGGCTGTTGAATCTTCTGAGATAAAAGAAGAATTTAAAAAAGTTAAAGCTTATTTTGAAAAAAAGATTGAAGCTTGTGGAGGGATAAAAAAAGAAGAAAACCTATTAAAAGAATTAGGATCAAATGAGAACAAGAACCATATTCTTTTTCTTCTGAGTTTAAATGAAAAATTGATTAGAGAAAAAGAAGATGATAATTTTTATGCATTTTGGTCTACTGGAAAAGACGAATCTTCTTTGGCAAGAAAAGTTGCTGCAGATTTCGTTAAAAACTTAAAAGAGTCAGGCAAGCCAGAATCTTTAGAAAATTTATTTATTGAATTTAAAAAAACATCTCAAAAGTTAGATGAGAATTCTTTTTCTTGTTATTTAGAGATTTCTAAAAATATATTAAAAACAATCAAGGGAAATAAAATAGGTCTTGCTTCTTGGGCTGAAGTTAATCCAAGGACAGTAAAAGACAAAATTAGATTAATTTTAAAAGAAAACGAAAAACCTTTGCATTTTAAAGATATTGCAGACATGATTTTTTCTTTAAACGAATCATTATCTCAAAGATCTAGCAGAGCAAAGAGATTACATCCTCAAACAGTTCACAATGAATTAATTAGAAACAATGATTTTGTTTTAGTTGGTAGGGGATATTATGCAATGAAAGACTGGGGATATAATCCAGGACAAGTTAAAGATGTAATTTACGAAGTATTAAAGAGTTCAACCCCTCTTTCAAAAGAAGAGGTAGTAGGCAAAGTATTAGGACAAAGAATGGTAAAAGAATCAACTGTTCTTTTGAACCTACAAAATAAAAACCTCTTTATGAGGGACGGAGAAGGTAAATACACTATCCGCGAAGCATAAATTTAAAATTTATAATGCCATCAGAAATAGCATTGCTCACAACTTCGTTTTCCAACTTTTGGAAAGTAATTTTCCCTTATCTTTTATTAATCAAAGCAATTTTCTTGCAATTTTGGATATTTATTATCCCTTTTTATTTAGTTAGGCCATTAAAATTTCTTCTAATTAATTGTGTTTGTTTGGCTTGGGTCATGGAACCATCAAGAAAACCCATTGTTTTAGAAGTTAAGGTTCCTCCAACAGTTGAAAGACCATTGAGAGCAATGGAAAACGTTTTTAATGCTATTTGGGGAACATATGATCCACCTGGCAGTTGGAAAGAGCATTATTATGAAGGAAAATTTTTGCTCGGTTTTACAATGGAAATTATTGGAACAGATGGAATTCCTCACATGTATTTAAGAATGCCTTCTAGCAATAGGAAACTTATTGAATCAGCAATTTATGCTCAATATCCAGACGTAGAATTAATTGAAGTTGAGGATTATGTTAAAGATGTTCCTCAAGATGTACCAAATAAAGAATGGGACTTATGGGGTTTTGATTGTCAATTGTTGAAAGATTGGGTTTATCCTTTGAAAACATATGAGCAATTTTTTGAAGAAAGGCCAGAAATGTCGGAAGAAATAAAAAGAGTTGATCCTTTATCTTCTTTGTTTGAAGAAATTGCCAAAATGCAAAAAGGTGAGAATTTATGGATTCAAATTTTTGCAAAACCAATCGGAACAGATGAAATCGATTATGTTAAAAAAGCTCAAACATTTGTAGATAAATTAGTAAAAAGGCCAGAAAAGGCAGGGATAAGAACATTAATTGAAGATTTTTGGACATTGATTACAACGGGGGAACTTCCTAAGCCAAAAGAAGAAGAAAAAGGATTTCTTCCTCCTGAAATGAAACTAACATCTGGAGAAAGAGAAGTTGTAACAGCGATAGAGAGAAAAGCATCTAAAATATGCTATAATTGTTTTATCAGATTTGTGTATATTGGAGAAAGAAAAGTATGGTTCCAAAGTGCTAAAGGTTTTGGAGTGAGTTTTTTCTCTCAATTTGCAGCCAGAAATTTGAATGGTTTGAAGCCAATGAAAAAAACTATTACAAAAGTTCAAGCTCCAGATATTTTTACAGAAAGGAGGAAGTTTGTGAGAAAAAGAGATTTATTTGATAAGTACAGAAGAAGAGATACTTCTTTTGATCCTTTTCCTTCTCCTGGTTCAACATTTCTTTTAAGCTCAGAAGAACTAGCAACATTATTTCATTTCCCAAGTCAGGAAGTTGCACCTTCTGCTGCACTAAGAAGAGTAGAAATGAAGAAGGGAGCGCCACCTCCTCAATTACCAGTAGAATAACATATGAACAAAGACATTATATTTTTTGGAGAAACTTCTTTTAGGGGAGAGAACAAGAGGTTTGGAATTAGAATAGACGATAGAAGGCGTCATGTTTATGTTGTCGGAAAAACTGGGATGGGGAAAACAGAACTTTTGAAAAATATGGTTATCCAAGATATTCAAAATGGCAATGGAGTTGGTTTTGTTGATCCTCATGGAGAAGCATCAGAAGAATTATTAAAATTTATTCCTGAAGAAAGAATAAAAGACGTTGTTTATTTTAATCCATCTGATATTGAAAATCCAATAGCTTTTAATATTATGGAAGATGTTGATCCAGAGTATAGGCATCTTATCGCTAGCGGTCTTATGGGAGTATTTAAAAAGATTTGGCCTGATGTTTGGTCATCAAGAATGGAATACATTTTGAATAATGCTGTTTTGGCTTTGCTCGAAATACCTGGCTCTACTTTGTTGGGAGTCAACAGGTTGCTTTCTGATGCAGATTGGAGATCAGAAATCATTGAAAAAGTTAAAGATCCTGTTGTTAAGACTTTTTGGGTTAAAGAATTTAGTCGTTATAGTCAGAGATATGAAACCGAAGCAACAGCTGCAATACAGAATAAAATCGGGCAATTTATTTCTAGTCCATTAATCAGAAATATTATTGGACAGCCGAAATCAACGATTGATATGAGAAAAATAATGGACGACAAGAAAATTCTTATTATGAATCTTTCAAAGGGAAGAATAGGTGAAGATTCATCAAGGTTATTAGGAGCTTTGCTTGTTACAAAGCTACAATTAGCAGCAATGTCTAGGGTTGATATTCCAGAAAAAGAAAGAGCAGATTTTATTTTATACATTGATGAGTTCCAGAACTTTTCAACAGATTCTTTTGCTAATATCTTGTCAGAAGCAAGAAAATATAGATTATCTCTTATATTGGCTCATCAATATATTGCTCAAATGGAAGAAAAGGTGAGAGATGCTGTATTCGGAAACGTTGGTACTATGATTACGTTTAGAGTTGGAGCAGAAGATGGAGACTTTTTAGAAAATGAGTTTTCTCCTGAATTTATGACCCATGATTTAGTTAATCTTGGAAAAAAGAATATATATGTAAAATTGATGATTGACGGAATTACTTCAAGGCCGTTTTCAGCCGAAACATTAAAACCAGCAGTTCCGTTAGAAAAGAATTTTGAACCAGAGATTATCGATTATTCAAGAAAAACATACGGAACAATTAAGAAAGAAGTTGAAGAAGCTATTTCTAAGTACACTGGAATGGATGAGTTGCCTAAAATTGAAGTACGCGCAAAGCCTCAATCATCTGTTGAGTTGCACGATGCCCAGTGTCAAGGATGCGGGAAAATAGTCAAAGTTCCTTTTAAGCCAGATCCAAAAAGGCCAGTGTTTTGCAAAGCATGTTTAAAAAAGAAAGAAGAGGGAAGTCAACCAAAAACACCATTTAATTCTTTGCCATACATTAGTTTGAACGAAGCGTCTAAAGATTTTACCCCTGCTAAAAAAGAGAAAAGGCAGGATAAGCAAATAGCAAAAACAGAAGTTGTTGATATTAACAAAACAGTAAGAAAGAAGATAGATTTAGATGGATTAAGGGAGGCGATAAAAGAAGCAAAAGCAACAAAAGAAGAAAAAGTAAGTAATGAAATTAAAGATAAAGGAATTATTAATCCAGGAGAAGTTATTAAGTTTTAAAAGAAGGCTTGTCTTTTTCAATTGTTTTTGGTATAAATAAACCTGTCTTTGGCCCTATCGTCTAACGGTTAGGACACCAGATTTTCAATCTGATAATCAGGGTTCGATTCCCTGTAGGGTCACAAATGGAAGCAGAAAAATACTATTTAAAAATTGGCAGAGCCTCTGATCTTGAAAACAGGAAAGAAAGAAAGTTATACCGTTTCTTTGAGATGTTAACTGGTCTTTTAAGTTTGTTTATTTTATTTTTAGCAGTTTTTTTATCTTTCAAGCTACCTATTTTTGTTGCTTTTTTCATTATAGTCTACGATATTTATTGGTTATTAAGAACAATTTACTTTGCTTTTTATTTGAAGAATGGATATTCACAAATGAAGAACAACGAAAAAGAAGATTGGATTAAGAAAGTAGAAGAAATGGGGAAGCCTAAAAATGGCTTAAACATTGATTCTTGGAAAGATATATATCATTTAGTAATTTTTCCAACATATAAAGAACCTATAGAAGTTGTTGAGCCAGCTTTTAAATATTTGCTCGAAACAGATTACCTAAAAGACAAAATGATGGTTGTTCTGTCTTTTGAAGAAGCAGATAAAGAGAATGGAGAGACTATTTCTCAAAAGATTAAAGAAAAGTATGGAGACAAGTTTTTTAAATTATTAATAACAATGCATCCCAAAGGAATTTCTGGGGAGATGGCAGGGCATGGATCAAATGATGCTTGGGCAGTAAAACAAGCTAAAGAACAATTAATAGACCCAATGAATATTCCATATGAAAACGTAGTTGTTTCTTCTTTTGATATGGATGCTTATGTTTATCCTAAGTATTTTAGTCGTTTAACTTATTTATACTTAACAGTTGAAAATCCTTTAAGAGCAAGTTATCAGCCAGTACCATTATATTTAAATAATGTCTGGCAATCTCCTCCAATATCAAGAATATTTTCATTTTCATCTACTTTTTGGCACACAATGAATCAGGAGAGGCCGGAAAAACTTGTTACATTTTCTTCTCACTCAATGCCTTTTAAAGCATTAAATGATGTTGAGTTTAAACAAGTTAATGTTGTGTCAGATGATTCAAGAATATTTTGGCAATGCTTTTTTTATTACGATGGAGATTATAGAGTAGAACCAATGTACTATCCTGTTTCAATGGATGCAAATTGTGCAGAAACATTTTTGAAAACAATGCAAAATGTTTATAGGCAACAAAAGAGATGGGCTTATGGAGTAGGGGAAGTTCCTTATTTCCTTTTTGCTTGTTTGAAGAATAAGAAAGTTAGTTTTAAGAAAAAACTATCAATGGGTTTTGATTTGATCGAAGGGCATGTTTCTTGGGCAGTTTCTTCAATTATTATTTTTTTGTTAGGTTGGTTGCCAATATACTTAGGAGGAGGAGATTTTGCTCAAACGCTTGTATCATATAATCTTCCAAAAGTAACAAGCATGATTTTAACGATAACAATGAGCAGTTTAATTATTTCTGTTTGGTTGAGTACAATTTTACTTCCACCGAAGCCAGTTAATTATGGAAAGTTTAAATATATTATAATGGCGCTAGAATGGATTTTGATTCCATTCGTAATGATGTTCTTTAGTTCTTTGCCAGCTCTGCATGCTCAGATGCACTGGTTGTTTGGAAAATATATGGGATTTTGGGTAACACCAAAGGTAAGGAAACAATAATATGGAAGAATGTAAATATTGTAAAAAATATACAGGAGGCTTTGAAAGAATTGATGTCCATGAATTTATGGGTAACGGTTCTTACAATGGAGATATTGATTTAAGATGGAAAGCAACGAACGGATTAATGGACGATATTATTAAAAAATACAAAAATCCTAAAATTCTTAATCTCGCAATGGGCAATGGGCACGGATCAATATTTATTTCAAAAATGGGATATAATTTAGTTTCTAATGAGGTAGATGAATATTTTTTATCTACAGCAAGAAAGAATGCAGAAGAAAACAATGTTAAATTAGAAATAAGAGAAGATGATTGGGATAATATATATTTTTCTCATGAGTACAAAGAGAGTGAGTTTGATTTTATTTTTTGCTTAGGCAATTCTTTCCCTACCTATATTTATTCAGAAGAAGAAAGGAGTACTTGCTTAAAAGGTTTTTGGAAAATATTAAAGCCAGGAGGGACTTTATTGTTTGACGCAAGGAATTATGATTATTTTATAAACAATAAAGACTTTATATTAAAAGATCCAGAGAATAATTTTAGGTACGACGGGAAGTGTACTTATTTGAAAAATAACGATCTTAAATTTTTTTATACAAATATAAACGATCAGATAGTTCATGTTTGTGCTAAGTGTTTCTCAACAAAGCAATATACTTGCATGGATTTATATCTTGCAACAGAAGAAAGAGTAAAAAAGATGATAAAAGATGTTTTGGGAGATGTAGATTTGGAGATATTTTATGATTATCAAAAAGAAAAGCCAGAGCATTACGACTTTGTCCAGTATAAATTAACTAAAAAGTAATTATTCTAAGTGAATTTTCTCTTCAAAAGACTCTATTCTTGATTTTAGAATAGGGTATTTTTCTAAACTAGGACTAGATTTTATTATCTCTTCAGCTGATTCTTTGACTTTAGAGATTGCTTTTGCATCTCCCAAAAATGACATAGCGAAATCAGGAAGTCCCCATTGTCTCACCCCAAAGAAATCTCCAGGGCCCCTCAATTTAAGATCAACCTCAGAAAGCTTAAAGCCGCTATCATATTTAATCATGGCTTTTAATCTTTTGTCTGTTTTTTGACTTCTTGAATTAGTTAAAAGGAAGCAATATGATTGATATTCACTTCTGCCAACTCTTCCTCTGAATTGATGGAGTTGAGACAATCCAAATCTGTCAGATCCTTCAATCATCATTACCGTTGCATTGGGAATATCGATTCCAACTTCAACTACAGAAGTAGAAACAAGAATATCAAACTTTTTATTTCTAAAATCTTTCATAATTTTGTCTTTTTCCTTGCTAGTCATTTTTCCATGAAGCATTTCTATTTTTAATTTAGGGAAAACATTTTTAGAAAGTTTTTCGTGTTCTTCTTTTACAGTTTTTAATTCTAGAGAACTATCTTCATCTGTTTCTATTCTAGGACAAATAACGAAAGCTTGTCTTCCTGATTTTATTTCTTTTTCAATAAATTTATATGTTTCCAATCTTTTTTCTTCAGTAATAATTTCAGTGATTATCTTTTTTCTTCCTTTTGGCATTTGTTCAATAATTGAAAGATCTAAGTCTCCCCAGATTGTTAAAGCTAGGGTTCTTGGAATTGGTGTGGCTGTCATTGAAAGAAGGTGAGGGATCTTTTCAGTATTTTTAGGACATAGTGCTGCTCTTTGCTTTACTCCAAATCTGTGTTGTTCATCAACAATAACCAATCCTAGATCTTTGAATTTTATCTTGTCTTCTTTTTTTGTTTTTCGTTTCGCAGAAGGGGAGATTAAAGCATGAGTACCGATGAGAATATCAATTTCTCCTTTTTCAGTTTTTTCCGCTAGTTTTTTTCTTGATATTTCAATAGTATCGGTTTTTAACTTCTTAGAATAGTATTTATCTTCTTTTCCAGTTAATAATCCAATATTAACATTAAAGTCCTTTAAAAGGTTAAAAAAGGTCTTAAAGTGCTGTTTTGTTAATATCTCGGTTGGAGCCATTAAGACAGCCTGTTTTTTGGCTTTAACAGCATTTATAGATGCTAAAGCAGCTACAATGGTCTTGCCAGAACCCACGTCTCCCTGAAGAAGTCTATTCATGGGCATGCCCTTTTCCATGTCTTTTAAAATTTGCCAAGCACATTTCTTTTGATCGTCAGTTAGAGCAAAAGAAAGGGAATTAGTTAATCTCTTAATTATATCTAAATTGATTGGCACGACAGGTGCTTTTTCTTTCTTTATTTCTAGTCTCTTTTTTAAACTGAACAAACAAATAATGAATAATTGCTCAAAAGAAAATCTTTCTTTAGCTTTTTTAGCATTTTCTATTTTGTCAGGAAAATGTATTTGATAGATAGCATCTTTAAGGGGCATCAAATTATGCTTATCGATTATTTCATTAGGAAGAGTTTCTGGAAGCTTGTCTTTGATTGATAAAATAATTGGTTTAATGATATATCTTAACCATCTGGAAGTGACACCTTTTGTTTCAGCATAAATAGGAACAATTCTTCCCAAGTGAGTTGTTTCTTTGATGGATATTTTTTCAAGAGTAGGGGAATTAAGTTGTAATCTCCCATTTCTTATCATTGCTTTTCCAGCAAGAATTACTTCCTCATCTTTTTTTAAATAATTGATTAAGTATGGCTGATTAAACCAAACAACCTCAATAGCAGCAGTATCATCTTGAACAATAGCTTTAGTTATTGAGATTCTTTTTGAGAAAGCTCTGTCTTGTTCGATTCCCAAAATTTTTCCTTGGACGCAGACTTCTTGATTGTTTTTAATTTCTTTTATCTTTTGTATTTTACTGTAGTCTCTGTATTCTTTGGGGAAGTAATACAAAAGATCGCTAAGATTTATTATGCCTAGTTTTTTTAATCTTTTCCTGTGAGCTTCACCAACATGAGGAATAGTTTCAATAGGCGTTTTTAGATTCATGTGCCCTCGAGAGGAGTCGAACCTCTATCGCAAGCTCCGCAAGCTCGTATTCTATCCATTGAACTACAAGGGCATGTTTCTATACTATACAAAAAGGAATATGAAAACAAGGGTGGGGAATAATAGTCTTGACAATGCTAGTGTAGTATAATACACTAAATAGTGTAAGTATTAACACTATAACAAAATTATGATAAATTTCCGTTCAAAAATTACTCAAAAAGTTTTAACTTATTTTTTATTAAATCCTGAGAAAGAATTATATGTTAATGAAATAGCTAATCAATTTTCTGTTGATAGGGGTAATTTGGTTAGAAAGTTAGCAGAATGGGAAAAGGAGGGAATATTAGTTAAAAATGAAATTGGAAACTTAAGTTTATATAAAATTAATAAGAATTACTATTTATTATCAGAAATAACAAAAATAGCTCAAAAAACTTTTGGCATAGAAGATCGTTTAAAAAATGTTCTTGAAAAAGAAAAAGGATTGAAACATGTTTTTATTTTTGGTTCTTATGCAAAAGACAAATTAGAAGCAGAAAGCGATATAGATATTCTTATTGTTGGTTCTCATAAATCATTTGAAATAGAAAAGAAAATAAATGAGATACAGAGTGATTTTGGTAGAGAAATAAATATTATAGATATGACAGAAGATGAATTTAATGAAAAAAAGAAAAATAGCGAATTTATTAAAAACATCTTTAATGATAAATACATTCAAATAATATGATAAAATTTGAAACAGAGTATTTTAAAGAATTAAAATTTAGCAAAAAAGAAATAGATAAATTTATAGAATCAGCGATAAAAGATTTGAATATTGCTAGTGATTCTAATGTTCCAGAAGTTCAATTTCAATTTTCTTATAATTCTCTTGTTAAATTGGGAATTAGTGCAATAGCTTGTTATGATTATAAAGTGAGTAGCAGGTTAGGGCATCATCAAAAAATATTAGAAAAATTATCAGAAATTTTAAAAAATAAAGAGATTTTTCTTTATGGAGACAAGATGAGGAAAATTAGGAACAAAGAAATGTATGACGGAGGAATAATTATTACTTCCAAGCAAGCGAAAGAATATCTTAATTTTGTTCAAGAATCTCATCATTTAGTTAAAGATTTTTTAAAAAATCATTTTAATTCTTTAGTTTAGTATTATTTGCTATCAGTTCCTTTCTTTTATATAATTAAGGAAAAATAATAAACAATATAAATATATGGACAAAAAAGTTTTGAACATTATTATTGTATTAGTTCTTCTCGCTATCGCTATATTTGCATATATACAATGGGGAAATAAAAAAACAATACAAGTTAATAACGAGCAGGGAACGCAAAAATTTAATGGAGTTATTGAGAATCCATTAGAAAACATGCCAGAAACTAATCCATTTGAAACAGAGGTCAATCCAATGGAAGGATATAAGAATCCTTTTGAATAATAAAAAATATGAAAAAAAATATATTTGTTTCAGCAATAATGTTTCTTTGTTTTTTTAGTTTTGTTTTTGCAGTTAACACAGAAAATGTTGGTTATCCAATAGCTGAATTAGGGAATTGTGCTAATAAGGTTGAGTGCGCTACTTTTTGCAACAAAGCAGAAAACATGAACGCTTGCATCGCTTACGGTGAAAAGAATGGAATGATGACTGCTGAAGAAGTTAAGATTTCTAAAGTAGTTGCTAATAAAGTTAAAGAAGGAAAAATGCCTGGAGGATGCACAGACAAGAATTCATGCGAAACATTTTGCCAGACCAATTTAGATAGCTTAAGCGAGTGCTTATCTTTTGCAGATGAAGTAGGAATATCAGGAGCAACCATTGAAGAGGGAAAGAAAGTTGCTAAAGCTTTAAAAGAAGGAGCTAAACTTCCTGGAAACTGTAAGAGTAAAACAGAGTGTGAAACCTTTTGTGCTGATCCTAATAATATTGAAGCATGTTTAGATTTTGGAGAAGCATCAGGAATTATTGATAAACAAGAATTATCTCAGGCTAGAAGTATAATGAAGTTTATCAAATCAGGAGAAACTCCTGGTTCATGTAAAAGAAAATCTGATTGCGATGTATATTGTAAAGATGATTCTCATTGGGATGAATGTTTAGCGTTTGCTGAAAAAGCAGGATTCTTAAGTGGAGAAGAATTGGAAATGGTTAAAAAAACAGGAGGCAAAGGTCCTGGAAACTGTAAGGGAAAAGAAGAGTGTGCTGCTTATTGTGAAAATCCATCTCATTTAGATGAGTGCGTGGAATTTGGTGCTAAAACAGGAATGATTAGTGAAGATGAAGTTGAAAAAATTAAGGGAGGAGTTCAGATGATTAAGGATGGATTAGAACAAATTCCTAGTGAAGCAAGAAGTGAAGCAGAGGCTTGTTTAGAAGAAGCATTTAATGGAAAATTGTCAGAAGTTTTAAGTGGAAACACAATGATTACAAAAGATCAGGGAAATAAAGTCGGTCCATGTATGGAAAAAGCAGTTGAAAATTATATTAAAAGTCAGATGCCTAAAGAAGGACAAATGCCTAGTCAAGGCGGAGCTCCAGAGGGATTCCAAATACCTCAAGGAGGCATGCCCGAAAATATTCCACAAGGAATGCCAGAGAATGTTAAAATTCCAGAAGGAGTTCAGATTCCAAGCGGATTGCAAGGACCACCATGTTCTTCTCCAGAGGAGTGCATGAAGATGTTTGGACCAAAACAATAAAACAAAAAGGGGCCGAAAGGCCTCTTTAAGTTTGAATGAGGAGGGAGAGGGATTCGAACCCTCGGTGAGTTGCCCCACAATAGTTTTCAAGACTATCCCTTTCAACCGCTCAGGCATCCCTCCATTCAATACCGAAATGATATAAAAAAAAGGTATTATTGTCAATTTATTTGTGGAATCCCAAATCAGCGGGATTGCTTCCACCTGAAATATGACTTATCGTTCCTCCTTGTTTTTCAAACTGATATCTTAATCCTTTCACTTCTTTTGCTAGTTCAATTGTTTCTATTGGCATTTCTTTTTTAATGAATCCTTTTGACCAGTAATCGATGATTAATCTGCTATCTCCAAAGATATTTTTTATGTTATCTTTTAGGGCTATTTCTAAGGCATATTTACAAGCCAATAATTCGCCATAATTATTTGTTGATGCTTTAACAATCCAGTGATGTCCCTTGTGATTCAAGTGTTCTTTATCTATCACTCTATCAAGCATTGTTTCTCCTAATTCATTGGTTACATTTATTTCTACTCCATTTCCAGCTCCTGTGCCTGAATCAAAGTATAGTCCTTTTTCTTTAGCAATATGTTTGATGCTGTAATCAGCTCCAGCTTGGAGCCATCTTTCAGCAGCGTCCCTAGTTTCAAATCCTTTATATTTCACATCTTTTTTGCCAGAAACAATTTCTTGACATTCTGGCCAATTATCAGTGATCCCTTGTTTTTCGTTTGTTGAATATGCGTAGTATTTTTTCTTAGTCATGTTTTTTGAATATTTCTATAATAGCGGGAATAAATGAAACAACGATTATCAAGATAATTATTGGAGCAATATATTTGTCAATATTTTTAACAGTTGTTCCTAAATAATATCCTGCAATTATTATACCAAAAGACCATATAAGTCCGCCAATAATATTATACATTAAGAATTTTTTGTATTCCATATTGCCGATTCCAGCAACAATAGGTGCGAAAGTTCTGATTATTGGAATGAATCTAGTAATGATAATTGTTTTGGCACCGTGTTTTTCATAGAAAGATTGAGCCCTTAGAATATTATTTTTGTCAAAGAACAAAGAATTTTCTTTGGTAAATATTTTAGGGCCAACTTTTTTACCAAACATGTAGCCAACCATATTTCCTAAAACAGCAGCAACAAAGATTATAATAATAGAGAGGGGAAGATTAAGTGCTCCTTGCGAAGCTATTAGTCCTGTTGCGAATAAGAGGCTGTCTCCTGGAAAGAAGAAACCAAAGAATAAGCCTGTTTCAGCAAAAACAATTAAAAATAGTCCTAGATAGCTAGCTGTTCTTACTAAGTTAATTAGGTTTTCTCCTGAAAATATTTCAAGCATAATATTATTTATCAAATTTTATAAAGTATTCTTTTGGTTTTAATTCTTGTTCCAAGACTTTGTCCCAATTTTTATTTATTTCAGAAACTTTTTTAATGATTACTTCGCGATAGAAAAGAGGATCGACTACACGTGATTTGCAAAAAACTTTTCCGTCGTAATTATTGGGGTTGTTTTCAAATTTAATTTTGTTATTCATTCTATCAAACAATAAACTTAATTCAGGGTCTGTTTTAATATGCGGTTTTATTTTACCTAAAACTATTTTATCAGTTGTATATAAATCATTTTTTGATATGTAGTTTTTTGAAAGGGAATAGCGAAGAAAATCTCCAGTTGTTTTGAACATTACAGCAGAGGGTAATCCCGCATAATAATAATTATTAAGCTTTAAGAACAATTGAGCAAATTTCTCTGCACTAGGAAAATTATTGAAAACCCATTTATTATTTTTTATTGAAAGATTATTAATAAAATATTCTATGTTTTCTATTTCTTTAAAAACAACAGCAGTCCTTAGAGAATAATCAATTCTATCTGCACATAATTCTGGTATGGTTGTTTCTTTAAGGGGGAAGTTATTATCATCAAGTATATAATTTAAATCTAAATTATATTTTTTAAGTATTTGAGGAATTTCAGTTTTTTTAACAAATTCATTAAAAATATCATCTTGATAACTATGTTTTTTTTCAGATCCATTGTCCAAGACATAGTCTATGCAGTGAGAAAATGCTGAATGAGAAACATCGTGAATAAGTCCAGAAATTTGTTCTTCAATTGAGGCATTGTACATTTTCAAGAGAATATAAACACCTATTGAGTGTTCGAATCTTGTATAAGCTGTTCCTGGATAAAATGGCTCAAAGTATCCCGCCTGATCTATTTCTTTTAGTCTTTGCAGGGTAAGACAATTAATCAAATCTAAAATTACTGGTTCGGTAATTTCTATTTTTCCATATATTCTATCTTCGTAGATCATGTTTTAGTAACGTATTTGGGTTAAGCATTAATTATTTAAAGGTGTTCGTGGTAAATCAACGTTTTTTAATCAGAGGGGTATGGGGCTGCATTATTAGATAAATACAGCTCAGAGGTATTTTTCTTTGCATCTTTTAGGGCACGAATAATGTGTCTATTAAAATAAAGTCTGTGTGCCCCATAGTAAAATGCGATATCATCATCATAGTCTGATTTTGCTTTAATTTCATCGCCAATAGATATGGCGCTACACTTTCCAATGATCATATTGAATACAAATTTTATCTGCGTTTTTTTATCGAGTAAATTTTCATAAGAATCTAAATGACAAATTGCATTTCTGACTTTGCTTATCAAATCAGTAATGTCTCCTTCAGGGATTTCATCTTTAAAGTTAACGCGCTTACCAAGATTGTTTAATTTTTGTAGAAGATCATGGAGTTTAAGTATTATTGAAACAAAAACAGGTTCTTGAAAGTTGCGTAATATGGACGCGTTAAAAACACCTGTATTGATTAACATAGCCACATCATTAAGATTCATTTCTATTTGTGATTTTATTAAAAAATCATCTTTATTCATGCGGGTCTATTCGATGTTTAGTTTCTTGGCGGAGAGGGAGGGATTCGAACCCTCGAACCGTTTTCACAGTTAACACCTTAGCAGGGTGCCCCATTCGACCACTCTGGCACCTCTCCAACGATGAAGTCATTCTATAAAAAATAAGCACTTTGGTCAACCTCTGGCAACAACTAATCCAATTACTTTTTTGGCTCCTTTTTCTTTTAATAATTTAGCATACTTATTTATTTCTCCTTCATTTGTATATAGGAGGTCTATTAAAAGAATATTTTTGTCTTTAACATTTGATTCATTTGAAATTTTTAATGAGCAAGCTTTCGAGATTATTTTAGTTATTTCTTCTGATTCGCTGAACCCTTTTCGTTTTTTTTCTTTGACGCCTATCGGAACAGACATTACTAAATAATCTTTATGTATTTTCTTACCAATTATTTGTAGATGAGTTAATATCAATAAAGAGAGGGGAAAGCAAAGATCAATCAAATATTTTTCTTTAATGCTTTTTGTTATTTTTTTAAAGATAAAATTATTCGCATCACAGGCAGAATAAATTTCATCTAAAGACGTGTCAGGACAGTAAGAACATTTAGGAATGATTATTTTTTGAGGTGTTTCACAAAAACAGAATTGGAAAGGATTTATTTCAATCAAAGAAAGGCAATCGTCACATAAAAAAGAGCCACGCCTTCCGCAGTTTATGCATTTTTTAGGGAAAAGGAGATCTAAAACCGAATTGAGATATTTCATTTATTAAACATTGTGTTATAATCTAAGTATAACATTTGTAATTGTTTTTCTTAAGTGTTATAATTTTACTAATAAATCATGTTTAAATTCAGTGATAAAAAAGATGGTACTAGCTTGGGAGTAGATGTTGGCACCAAGGTGATAAGAATTGTTGAACTCTCTCGCAAAAAAGGAAAAATATCTTTAGAAAACTACGGAGAAGTTAATTTAGATGTTGCGTCAAAAGAGTTTTTTAGATCTTTTGATAAAAAAACTTTAAATCCTGCTGTTGAAAATATTTCTACTGCTATTAAAGCAATAATTGAGGAATCAGGAATTAAGCCTAATAAGGTAGTTTTTTCTTTACCAGATTTTGCAACATTTTTTACTACCTTTGAATTGCCTCCGATGTCTAAAAAAGAAATCGCCAATGCCGTTGGATTTGAATCAAGAAAATATATTCCATTGCCTTTGTCGGAATTAGTTCTTGATTGGCAGGTCATGAGCGAAAATTCAGAAAAAGAAAATAACAAAATACTTGTTATGGCTGTTCAAAATAGTATTGTTGAGCAGTATAAAGGAATTGCAGATGGTGCAGGATTAACATTAACAGCTCTTGAGGCAGAAACAATGGCCCTTAAAAGAGCAGTATATAAAAAAGGAGACCCAGCGACTTGTTTGCTAGAAATAGGATTTCAGAGTACTAATGTGAGTATTGCTGATCAAGATTTTTTAAAAACAAGTTTTAGTTTTGATTTGGCTGGAAAAGATTTGACTTTTGCATTGTCAGAAACATTAGGCATTACGATTAAGCAAGCAGAAGCGCTAAAAAAGAAAGAAGGGTTAAATGGAAGAATTTCTCACATTTTAACACCTCTTCTTTCAATTATTTCTGAAAAAGTAAAAAAAGTTATTCGTGAATTTGAAACAAAAGAAGGGAAAAAAGTAGAAAGAGTTATTGTTGCGGGAGGAACATCGTTATTGCCAGGCATAATAGATTATTTTAAAAAAAGTTTAGCCCAAGAAGAATCACAAATCATTGATGTTGTTTTAGCAAATTCATTAAAAGATATTTCTTATCCTCCAGTTTTAGAAAAGAAAATAGAAGAAATCAACACGACATATGCTATTGCCCTAGGAGAAGCTTTACGAAAGTTTGAATAAAAAAAAGAAGTAAAGTATAATAATTATATAATATGGCAATTGAGATAAAACAAGAAAAAAAGAATGATTCTTTAGTGCAAGATATTTTTCTTGTTGTTTCTCTTGTTTGTGTAATAATTTCTTTCAGTGTGTATATTTATTATGCGAATATAGTTGTTCCCAAGAAAGAGGCACAATTGAGAGAATTAAATACAGCTTTCGGGTCTTTAACAGAACAGGATTTAAAGCAAAAAGAAGAGAGTCTTCTTAATGCTCAAAAAATTATAGGAGATTTTAAAATTCTTTATGAAAATAATCCAAAAGTATCTAGGTTTTTTGATGCTTTCCCGACATGGACTCATCCCAAAATATCTTATTCTGGGTTTAATTTAAATGTTCAAGAAAAAACAGTGTTTATGTCTGGGGCGACTTCTGGTTTTAGAAGTGTAATGGAACAGATTGCTATTTTAGAGATGGAACAGGGAAAAACAATTTCTAGTTTTGATATAAGCAATATTAATTTATCAGAAACAGGAGCGGTTACTTTTGATTTGAATGTTAGTTTAAGTCCTGATTTATTTAAATAAACATGGAAAAAAACAATAACAATATTATAAAAGTTATTATAGCCATAGTAATGATTGGAGCTTCTGTTGGAGTTTATTTCTTTTTTGATGTTCCCAAGATGAACGAGGCTAAAAGTAAAGATGTTCAAATAGATCAAATGGGAGTTAATATTACATCAAGACAGCAATATTACGAAGAAGTTAATAATCAAGCAAAGGCCCTAGAAGAAGCAGGATGGACAGAAAAAAGAAAAGGCATAGAGGTTAATTTTATGTCAGGACCTTTTTATATTTCAAAAATGAAATATTTTATGAGTAGTTTGGCTAAAGAAGGGGAAGTGACATTAAATAGCGTTTCTTACGGAACCCCGACAACGATAAAAACTCAAGTTCAATCTAAAACAACAGAAGATCCCAATATAAAATCAACCAAGCCAAGCACCACAGAAGTTGTTCAAACTGAAACAGTAGCATCTTCTTATTATGATCAGATAAAAGGAGCGGTTAACAAAACAACATTTAATGTTTCTATAAATGGAACATACGCAAGTATTAATAATTTCTTGAAAGTTTTAGAAGGGCAGACAAGAATAGGAACAGTTGAAAGTATTAAGATATCTAATGCTTCGTCAACAGGAGGAACAACCGCAAAGGGCAAGACATCAACTTCAAGTCTTTTGACAGCAGAAATGGCAATTAACTTTTATTCATATTAAAAACATGGAAGAATCACAAGAATTAAAACCAAAAAGCTTTTTAGAAAAATTGGCACCAGCTGTTTTAGTCGGAGTTCTTTTGTTCGGTTTATATTTTGGATATACAAAACTTGCCCCTAATTTTAATCTTGGCAAAGCTTTAAATATTGAAAAAACAGCACCCGTTAACCAGGTAGCAACTAAGGTTGATATAGAATTTTTGAATTCTCAGGAATTTATCAACTTGAAATATATTGCCGATCCAGTTGTTTTTAATAAAGTTCAAGCGGGCGAAACAATATTAAAAGGTAAAACAGATCCATTTGCACCAGCTTATTAAAAAAATAAATGATAATCTTACAAAAATTATTAGAAAAAAAAGTAATCACTCAAGAGCAGGCAGAAGCATTTAAGAACGAATTCAAGAATTTTAAAGGAACAGAAGAAGACTTCATTCTTCAAAAGAAAATATTGAAAGAAGGACAATTGAATGCTCTCAAGACGGAAATATATAATGTTCCTTTTTTTGACAACGTCGAAGTCTTAGAAGTTCCTAATAATGTTTTGACTTTAATTCCTGAAGAATCTGCTAGATTTTATAAAACTATACCACTAGGATTAAAAGACGGTGTTTTGGAGGTTGGAATGGTTGATCCTGACAATATTAAAGCCAAAGAAGCTCTAGACTTTATCACCAGAAGAAATAAGATTGCTCACAAGATTTATTTAATAAGTTCTGGATCATTTGAAGAATTTTTAAAGCAATACAGAAATATTAGAGAAGAAGTAGGGCAAGCCCTAACAGCCCTTGAAACAGAATTGGGTGGAGAAGAAAACGTAGAGCTTTTTTCTGCTGATCAGAGACCAAAAGCAGAAAGAATGTCTGAGGAAGCACCTATTATTAAAATGGTAGCTGTTATTTTAAGACACGCTGTTGATGGTAATGCATCTGATATTCATATTGAACCAGAAGAAAATCAATTAAGAATTCGTTTTAGAATGGATGGAGTTTTGTATTCTTCATTGTTTTTGCCTATTCACACTCATCCATCAATTGTTGCTAGAATAAAAATAGTTTCTAATTTAAGAATTGACGAAACCAGAGTTCCTCAAGACGGAAGATTTTCAGCCAAGATTGACAGTAAAGATGTTGATTTCAGAGTTTCAACATTTCCGACCAAATTAGGAGAAAAAGTTGTAATCAGAGTTTTGGACCCTCACGAGGGACTAAAGAGTTATGAAGAAGTAGGACTTATTGGATACAATTTAGAAGTATTAAAGGAAGCTGTTAAAAAACCTTTTGGATTGATTCTTGCTACTGGTCCTACTGGATCTGGTAAAACAACTACTTTGTATTCTATTCTTAAAGAATTAAATACTCCAGATGCCAATGTAGTTACCTTGGAAGACCCGATTGAATATTTCATGAAAGGAGTTAATCAGTCTCAAATTAGACCTGAGATTGGATATGATTTTAGTAATGGTTTAAGATCGGTTGTTAGGCAAGACCCAGATGTTATCATGGTTGGTGAAATTAGAGATGAAGATTCGGCTTCTCTTGTAACTCATGCCGCTTTGACTGGCCATGTTGTATTGTCAACTCTTCATACAAATAATGCTATTGGTGTGATACCTAGATTAATTGATATGAAGATTAAGTCATTTTTATTGCCAGCGACACTAAATATTGCTATTGCTCAAAGGTTAGCACATCGTTTATGTCCTTATTGTAAAGAAAAAATAAAACCAAACAAAGAAACAGAAAAAGCAATACTAAAAGAACTTGCAGGACTACCTGCTACATCCAAGAAGTTCTTTGCTCCTCCATCAGAAATATTTATTTACAGGCCGAAAGGATGTCCGAAATGTAATATGAAGGGAGAAAAGGGTAGGGTTGGTGTTTTTGAAATACTAAAAATGACTTCAGAATTAGAGAAAATTATTGTAGCTGATCCAACTGAAGCTAATATTTCCTTAGAAGTAAAAAGACAAGGAATGATTACAATGAGGCAAGATGCTATTATTAAGTCTTTATTAGGAATTATATCTTTTGAGGAAGTGTTTAGAATAACAGAATAATAATATGGACTATAAAAGTTATTTAAAACAGCTTCTCGAGGCAACGGTTAAGAATGATGCTTCAGACCTCCATATTGCTGAAGGGCATCCTCCAGTAATGAGAATTAGCAGAAAGCTCACTTTTTTCTCCAAAGAAAATAAATTTACAGCAGAAGATGCCAAGGGCATTGCTTTTGCATTAATGAGCGAAGAGCAGCAAGAAAGATTCGTTAGAGAAAAAGAAATTGATTTTTCATATAGCTTTGAAGGCAAAGCCAGATTTAGAGTTAATATTTTCTATCAAATGGGAACAGTTAGTGTTGCAATGAGATTGGTTTTAGACAGAATTAGAACAATGGAAGAATTAAAGCTTCCGACAAGAATCTATCAATTTTGTGAATATTCGCAAGGCTTTGTTTTAGTGGTAGGGCCATCAAGTCATGGTAAAAGTACTACTCTTGCTGCAATGATAGATCATATTAACAGGAATAAAAATTATCATATCATTACTATTGAAGATCCTATTGAGTATATTTTCAAAGAAGATAAGTCAATGATTAATCAAAGAGAACTTAACTTGGATACATTGTCTTTTGCTAAAGCATTGAAATCAACTTTCCGTGAAGATCCAGATGTTATCATGGTTGGAGAAATGAGAGATCCTGAAACTACTGAAACAGCAATCACAGCAGCTGAAACAGGTCATTTAGTTTTTGCAACTTTACACACCAATTCAGCAGCTCAAACCATTAACAGAATTGTAGATAATTTTAGTGGAGGAGAGCAACAGCAAATAAGAGCCCAACTTGCAAGTTCTTTGGTAGGGATTATTTCTCAAAGGCTTATCCCAGCTATCGGAGGAGGAGTTATTCCGGCTTGTGAAATAATGTTTAATACACCAGCTATTTCTAATTTAATTAGGGATAATAAGATATATGAAATACCACTTGTCATTGAAACATCTTCTGAGGCTGGCATGATATCTTTAAACAGGTCTCTTGCGGAGTTGGTGAGGAAGGGATCAATAACCATTGAAAATGCAATTAAATATTCAAACAATCCAAGAGAATTAAGGAAATTAATTTAATGAAATATAATTATACAGCTAAAGATATTAAAGGAGTTGCTCATGCAGGATCAATCGAAGCGCCTAATAAGGATGCCGCTATTGAGATTATCAGCAGAAATAATCTTTTTCCAATAGAGGTCAAAGAGATTGGAGGAGAAGCAGGTTCTAAAAAAGATATCATGAATATGAAAATAGTCATTTCAAGAGGAGTATCCTTAAAAGAAGTGGCAATGTTTTCAAGGCAATTATCCATCATGATAGATTCTAATGTTCCTCCCGCTGAAGCTATTGAAGCTTTGGGAGACCAAACAAAAAATCATTCTTTTAAAGAAAAAATTTATGCTGTTTCAAAAGATGTAAGAGAGGGAACATTGATGTCAAAAGCGTTAGGGAAATATCCTAATATTTTTTCTGTTTTTTATATCAATATGGTTAAGTCAGGAGAAGCTTCTGGAAGTTTGCCAAATATTTTGACTAAGATAGCAGATCATTTAGAGAGCGAATACGAAATAAGACAGAAGACAATCGGAGCAATGATATATCCAGCTGTTATTTTGGTAATATTTGTTTTAATTTTTGTGGTAATTATGGTTTTTGTTATTCCTGGGTTGGTTGAGGTGTTGAGGGGGACAGGACAAGAATTGCCTATTGCTACGCAAATAATTATCAACATTTCTGATTTCTTTGTTAAGTTTTGGTATATTGTTTTGGCTATTGCAGCAGCTTTTATTTTTGGAATATCATATTTTGTTAAAACTCCTCAGGGGAAAGACTTGGTAGATAGACTCACACTGAAAGCCCCTGTTTTTAGTGGATTTTTTAAAAATTTGTATATGGCTCGTTTTGCGGAAAACTTTTCTACATTGATTTCTGCTGGGGTGCCGATTAATGAGGCCTTAGAAATAGTTTCTACCTTGATTGGAAATAATGTTTATAGAGATTTGATAATGGATACAAAAAGCAAGGTTGTAAGGGGGGAGACAGTGAGCAATAGTTTGGCAAAATATCCCGAAGCAATATCTCCTTTGTTCGTACAAATGGTTTCTGTGGGAGAGCAGACAGGAAGACTGGATTCTTCTTTAACAAATATTGTGAGGTTTTATAAAAGAGAGGCAGAGGTATTTATCAATTCCTTATCAAGTATTATTGAGCCAATTATGATTATTGGATTAGCTGTGATGGTAGGATTTTTAGTTGCTGCCGTTATTTTGCCGATATATAAGATTAGTACAACTATCCAGCAATAGTTTGTTGACAATCGTCGGATTATTTTGGTATCATTTATATAGCGAATTAAACTTAACTAAAAAGGTCGTCTCGCTAAGATAAAAGATTAATTTAGCTAGTTAAAAAAATGCAAACAAATAATAAAGGTTTTACATTGATTGAGCTATTAGTCGTAATCGCCATTATCGGTATTTTATCAGGATTGATAGTTGTATCAATGAATGGAGCTACTCTTGCTGCAAAAGATGCTAGAGCAAAAGCTACTATGGATCAATTGAGAGCAACAGCCGAAATTTATAAATTGAATAACGCAACTTACGGCACATATGCTGGAATTACAACATGTAATGATGCAGCAGGATTTATAGTTGCAGGTTCAGATGGAGAAAAACTATGTGATGATATTCTTGCTCAAACTCCAGCAAGCGGTTTATTAATTCATTCATCAGCAACAGGATATTGCGTATCAAAAACATTGAACACAGGATCTTGGTGTATTGATTATAAAGGAAACTCAGGCTCTACAAATATTAGTTGTGATGGCACAGCTTACGATTGTTTATAAGTTTAACTCATAGCGAGACAGACTTAATACGGATTTTTAAAGGCCCCCTTAAGGGGTTTTTAATTTATTTAAATATGATAAAATATATTTATGATAGAATATTTAATAATAGTTTTTATTTTTGGATTGATTTTTGGTAGTTTTTTAAATTGTATTGTTTGTAGACTTTCTAAAAATGAAGGCTTTTTGTATGGAAGTTCGTATTGTCCTAATTGCAAGCATAGTCTTAGTTTTTTTGATTTAATACCTTTGTTGAGTTATTTATTCCTAAAAGGGAAGTGCAGGTATTGCGGCAAAAAGATATCGTGGCAATATCCATTGGTAGAGCTAATGACAGGGGGGTTGTTTTTGCTAGCTTATAGTAAGTTTGGAACAATGACTAGCTTATTAACTTTTGATACATTACAATTTTTATTTTATCTCGTGATTATTTGTTTCTTTATCATTATCTTTTTGTTTGATTTAAGACATTATATTATTCCTGACGAAGTAATTTATCCAGCCATTTTTATTTCTTTCGCGTGGATTATGTATTCTTTTTGTCTTGGATTAATCAATAATACAGAAACTCTTTATTATATTTTTTCAGCCTTGGGAGCTTCAGCATTTTTCTTTTTAATCTGGTTATTTTCAAAAGGGCAGGCAATGGGGTTTGGAGATGTTAAGTTAGCGATATTTTTAGGTTTGATTCTTGGCTGGCCCAATGTCATTACAGGAATATTTCTTGGTTTCTTTTTTGGTGCTATAATAGGATTAATACTGATATCAATGAAAAAGAAAGGATTCAAATCAGAAGTTCCTTTCGGTCCGTTTCTTGTCACAGGCACGATAATAGCAATGTTCTGGGGAGACAAAATATTGAATTGGTATCTTTCTTTAAGAATATGAAGAACAAAGGATTTACAATAATAGAGCTCTTGGTTATGGTCGGTGTTTTGGCTGTTATGAGCTCGATTCTTTTTATTGATTTTGGAAAAGACAACAAAAAGTTTGCTTTAGAGAGGTCAACTCAAAAGCTAGCGCAAGATATTAGAAGATCTCAACAAATGGCCAAAAGTGCTCTTTCTGGAACAGTAAATACTACAGGGTACGGGGTTTATTTAAGTAAGGCTGGTGGGAGCAATACGCAGTATATAGTTTATAGAAATGAAAATGTTAATCCTTATTATGAAGCAGGAACAGATATTATTGTTGAAACAACATCACTAGAAGCAGGAATATCTATTTGTGATATTAAAGATAATAATGTCTCTGAATCAGACAATACAATGAGTATTTCTTTTGAACCGCCAGATCCGATAAGTTATATTGAGGGCAATTATTTTGGACACGAGGCGGAAATAACAGTTTGTGTAGCGTCTGATGCTTCTCAACTTAAGAAAATACTTATTAATAATTCAGGAAGAATAGAAATTTCTAATTAATTATGACTTCAAATAAAGGATTTACTTTAATAGAAATGATTGTCTCGGTTTTTATAATAACCGTAGGTTTGGTCGGAGTTTTTTCTTCTATTACTAAATATAGTCAGATGACTCAAGAGGAAAAAGAAAACTTCCAAGCTTATTACATAGCTCAAGAAGGAATAGAAATTGTTAAAAACATGAGAGATAGCAATTGGGTTGATATAGAATTAAATGGAACAGAAGGTGCTACATGGAAAGACAATCTAACAAGTTGTGCCAGTGGTTGCGAAGCTGATTATGATGACACAGCTTTAACAGCGTGGTCTTCTCCAGGAAGATTTTTATATATTGATGGAGGAACTGGCGGGAATGAAATGTATAAATATATTGAAACTCCAGGAACAGGAGACGTGAAAACTCTTTACAAGAGAAAGATTACAATTTCTGAAGTTGATACATATGAGTTAGACATAATAGTTGATATTTATTGGGCAGATAAATCAATTCAACTAAAAGAGAATATCTATAATTGGAAATAATAATGATTAACAAAGATAGAAAAAAAGAAAATGGATATACAATGGTTGAGACGCTGGTTTCAATAGCAATATTCAGCTTGCTTTCTGTTGGAATAGTTAATACTTTTGTTTCTGCAGTTAAAACTCAATCCCGCATCTTACAGAATCAAACATTAATGGAACAAGCAAATTATACTCTAGATTATATGAGTAAAGCCTTAAGAATGGCAATAACTGATGAAACAGGAGCATGCACTGGAAATATTGGATATAATTATGGCGTTGAAGCTAATCAAATTACATTTTTGTCATATGATAAAAAAGCAGAAGAATACAGGTGTAGAAGATTTTCTTTTGCAAATGATGCAATAAATGAAAGCAAATCAACAAATACTACATTCAATGGTTTGCAAACAGCGGTACCTGTAACGTCTTCTAAAGTTAAGGTGAGTAATTTATCAATAGTTGTGACAGGAGATTATATTGATGGAGAAGGAGTTCAAGACAATAAACAGCCGAAAGTTGTAATCATGATAAAGATGGGACCAGCTTATCAGACCATGGCTGCTGATCTTGAAATAACTGTCCAGACAAGCATTTCTCAAAGACAGTTAGATGTAATAGTTGTGGAAGATGCCGGAGAGCCAGGAGGAGGAGTTTGTTCTATTCCTGCTTGTGCTAGTGGGGGAGGAGTGACTTGTACAGTTATTGTTGATGGAGGAAGTCTTGTAAATAAGTTTACTGGCGCAGGAACAACAACATGGACAGTTCCCACAGGAGTATCTTCAGTTGAATATTTAGTTGTTGGAGGGGGTGGAGGAGGTACTGGTGGGGCTGGCGGTGGAGGAGGAGGCGCAGGAGGTCTACTTGAAGGAACTACATCTATTGGATCAGCAATCTCTGTCGGAATAACTGTTGGTGTTGGAGGTACTGGTGGAGGACTTACTCCTTCTCCGCTTTCAACATCTGGAGGAAATTCTATTCTTGTAGTTGATAGTACAACAATAACTGCTACGGGTGGAGGATATGGAGCATATTATTATATGGGTGGTGGTTATGCAGCTGCTTCTGGAGGTTCTGGGGGAGGAAGTTCTCAAGGAGAACCCAATGGATCAGGAATTTCTGGACAAGGATATGCTGGAGGAAACGGAAACTTTTCTTATTCTGGATCGGGTGGTGGTGGTGCTGGCGGTGTTGGTGGAGATGCTTCTTCTGTTGGTGGTGGTGCTGGCGGTGTTGGTCACGCTTCTTTAATTACTGGATCATCAATTTATTATGCGGGTGGTGGAGGTGGAGGTGGCCATATGATTGGAATGACTGGTGGTGAGGGAGGCGCAGGTGGTGGAGGATCAGGATCACAATATACAGGAAACCCTGGAACGCCGGGATTAGATGGATTAGGAGGCGGTGGTGGAGGTGGAGGCGGTCAAAATACTATCGTTAATGCTGCTGGTGGAAACGGAGGTTCAGGAGTTGTAATTATTAAATATAGTATTTCAGGGTGTACAAGCTTTGAATAAAAAATATGAACAGAAATAATCAAAAAGGTATTTCAATATTTTTAGTAGTGATAATGATGTCAGTATTTTTGGCAATAGTTTTAGGATTGACAAGTATAATTATTGGAGGGTCTAAGATGTCAGAATCTTTTGGTGATTCTGTGAGAGCTTTTCATGCAGCTGATACAGGAATAGAAAGAGCTTTGTATAGAATCAGGCAAGAAGATATTTGCGATAATTTTACAGGTACAATTGGAACAGATTATAATTATTCTGTAACGATAACGCATGAGGGGGGAGGGACATGTGCATCATCAGGAACAACTATTAGTTCAGTTGGGATATATAATAATACAAAAAGAGAATTAGAGGCTTCATTTTAAAATGAACAAGCAAGAGGCAAAAAAAAGAATAGAAAAGCTTAGAGAGTTAATAAATTATCACAGATATCTTTATCATGTTTTAGATAAGCAAGAAATCTCAGAGCAAGCTCTTGATTCCTTGAAAAAGGAACTTTTTGATTTGGAGCAAGAATATCCTGATTTAATAACTTCTAATTCTCCAACTCAAAGAATTGGGGGAAAGCCCTTAGATGTTTTTCAGAAAACAGAACATAAACAAATGATGTATTCTTTAACAGATGCATTCTCCAGAGAAGATATGGAAAATTGGGAAACAAGAAATAATAAATTATTAACAGAAGAAGAAAAAAATAACATTGAATATTATTGCGAGCCGAAACTAGATGGTTTAGCAATAGAATTAACCTACATTAATGGAATTTTAGAAATCGGATCAACTAGGGGAGATGGGAAGATAGGAGAAAATGTAACTCAAAACATTAAAACAATAGAATCAATTCCATTAAATATTAAAACAAATATTAAAGAAATAATAGTGAGGGGGGAGGCAGTGATAAAAAAGAATGATTTTATCAAAATCAACAAGCAAAGAGAAAAAGACGGGCTTCCTGTTTATGCCAATCCAAGAAACTTGGCAGCAGGATCAATAAGGCAATTAGATTCCAGCATTACTGCAGAAAGAAAATTAACAGCTGATGTCTATAGTTTAATTTCTGACTTGGGACAAAAAACTCATAGCGAAGAGCATAAGATATTAGAAAATTTAGGATTCAAGACAAACAATAAATATAATAAACTTTGTAAGAATTTAGATGAAGTATTCTCTTTTTATGAATACTGGGGAAAGCATAGGGAAAAACTTCCTTTTGAAATAGACGGATTAGTTATTTCAATTAATGACAATAGGATATTTAAAAAACTGGGCGTTGTTGGCAAAACTCCAAGAGCATCAATTGCTTTGAAATTTCCCTTAAAACAAACTACAACTATTGTTGAAGATATTAAGGTTCAAGTTGGTAGAACTGGAGCGATGACCCCTGTTGCAATATTAAAACCAGTTGATATTAATGGGGTTACTGTAACCAGAGCAACTCTTCATAACGAAAAAGAAATAGAAAGATTGGGATTGAAAATTGGAGACACTGTTGTTGTTGGCAGGGCAGGAGATGTGATACCGGAAGTGTCTAAAGTTTTTCCCGAGTTAAGAACAGGCAAAGAAAAGAACTTTAAAATGCCTGAAAAATGTCCGTCTTGCGAAACTAGATTAATCAAGCCAGGCAACGAAGTTGTTTGGAGATGTCCTAATTCAAAATGTTTTAGTAGAAAATTAAGACAATTCCAATATTTTGTTTCAAGGGGAGCGTTTAATATTGATGGCTTGGGACCTAAAATTGTTGAAAGATTTATAGAAGAAGGACTAGTTTCTGATCCATCAGATTTATTTAATTTAAAAGAAGGAGATATTCTTCCTCTAGAAAGGTTTGCTGATAAGTCTGCTCAAAAAATTGTTGCAAGCATTCAATCAAAAAAACAAATTCCTTTTTATAAATATATATATGCTTTGGGTATAAGAAATGTAGGACAAAAGACTTCTCGTGATTTAACAAATATTTTTAAGAAAACAGAAGATTTTAAGAAAGCTAAGTTTGAAGATTTCGAAAAAATAGAAGGCATTGGGCCGAAAGTAGCTGAGTCTATTGTTGAGTGGTTTAGTGATAAAGAAAATTTAGTTTTTTTAAATAAATTAGAAAAAGCAGGAGTAGAATATTTTTCAGAAAAAAAGACGAGCAATAGATTAAAAGGAAAATCTTTTGTGATCACTGGAACTATGGAGAAGATGAGTAGGGAAGAAGCAAAAGAAAAAATAGTTTCTTTAGGTGGAGAAGTTTCTAGTGCAGTATCAAGTAATACAGACTATCTTGTTTTGGGAGAAAATCCTGGATCAAAATTTGATAAGGCGCAAAAGTTGGGGGTAAAGATATTAAATGAAAAAGAATTCTTAAAGATAATACAATAATGTCTTTTCAAGAACATATTAGAAGAATGGATTGGGTTTTGATGGGAGCAAGCGTGCTTTTAGTTGTGTTTGGATTAATAGCAATATATAGTTCGTCAATAAGGGGCGATGATTTCTCTAATTTTTGGAAGCAAATAGGATTTTTTGGATTTAGTTTTCTTTTAATGATTGGGGTTAGTTTCGTTGACACAAGAACTATAAGGGAAAACTCAGTCATGCTTCTTTCGCTATATTTTGTATGTGTGATGCTCTTGATAGGGTTGTTCTTTTTTGCTCCAGAAATAAGAGGTATTAAATCTTGGTATAAAATAGGAGCATTTTCTTTTGATCCTATTGAACCAATGAAAATAGTTTTGATTTTAATGCTTGCTAAGTATTTTTCAAAAAGGCATGTTGAATTGTATAGAATAAGACATATCGTTCTTTCTGGAATATATGTTTTAATTCCAACAGTTTTAATCTTCCTTCAGCCAGAATTTGGATCAGTTATAATTATAGGAACAATATGGATATCAATGCTTTTAGTTTCCGGAATTAAGATTAGGCACTTTCTTGGTCTTTGTTTAATATTTGGTTTAATCTTTTTATCATCTTGGTCTTTTATCTTAAAAGATTATCAAAAAAATAGAATCATGAATTTTATTGCTCCACAAGCAGATCCTTTGGGAGAAGGATGGAGTCAGAATCAAGCGAGAATAAGTATTGGTTCAGGAGGATTATTTGGAAAAGGAATTACTAATGGTTCTCAAACTCAATACGGATTTCTTCCAGAACCTCAAACAGATTTTATCTTTTCAGTGATAGGAGAAGAAATGGGACTAGTTGGCACGACAGCGGTTTTAGGATTATTTAGTATTTTATTATGGAGAATTCTTCAAATTGCTTTTAATGCCCAGTCTAATTTTCCAAGATTATTTGCCGCAGGATTAGCAGTTTCCATATTTATTCAAATGCTTATTAATATAGGAATGAATTTAGGGGTTTTGCCTGTTATTGGAATTCCTTTGCCTCTGGTTAGTTATGGGGGAAGCAATTTACTATTCCTTTTTATCGCTTTGGGGATTATTCAAAATATGAAAATACAAGAGTTTTAGAAATAGCCCTTGACAACATTTGAAATTATTGATAAGGTAGTCGTAATCGAAATTATATATAATTTATCTGGTATTTTGATCCTAACTTATAAAATCCGTTATTAATCGTTTTTTTGTTGCCCTATAAATTTGAAATTGGGTATTTTTTTGTTTAAATATCGAAATTTTTAGTCTTCATAAATAAATAACTAATATGAAAGTCAAAACCAAAGATTTTTCAAAAAGCAAAATCTCTTATGACTTGCCAAGTCTAATCTTCATGCAACAGGAGAGTGGAAGGCAGTTTTGGGAAGAAGAGTTAAAAGATTTATTTGCTGAAGTGTCTCCAATTAGGGACTATACAGGCAAAGAATTTGAATTACACTTTTTAGACTACAAACTTGGTAATCCTAATTATCCATCTGGATTTGATGCAAGAGAAAACAATGATTCTTTTGTTGCACCATTAAGAGTTACTGTTAAGTTAACCAATTTAAAGACTAAAAGAGAACAAGAACAAGAAATATTCTTTGGTAATTTTCCTTTATTAACAGATAGAGGAACTTTCATATTAAACGGAGTAGAGAGAGTAGTGATTTCTCAATTGATTCGTTCTCCTGGAGTATTTTTTCCATTAAGCATTAATAAAGGAAAGAGATGCTTTGGAGCTAAAATTATTCCCAACAGAGGATCATGGCTTGAATTTGAAACAGAAAGTTCAGGCGTTTTGTCAGTTAAGATTGATAGAAAGAGAAAGGTTCCAGCAACAACAATACTTAAGGCTTTGGGAGGATATAATGACAATGATATCAAAGAAATGTTCACTGGTATTGCTGGTCCAGAAATAGATTATATTGATGAAACTTTAAAGAAAGATCAGGCTCACAATCAAGAAGAGGCATTACTAGAAATTTATCAAAGATTAAGATCAGGCGAAATGGTTAATCCTGATGCAGCAAGAGAATTAATTTTTAACATGTTCTTTAATTTTGACAGGTATGACTTATCTAAAGTCGGTAGATGGAAGATGTGGTCAAGGTTGCCAGAATTAAAGCCAAAAAAAGAAAAAGAAATAGAAAAAACAGATAGAGTTTTGTCTGTTAACGATTTGGTTGCTGTAATGAAAGAAATTATTAGATTGAATAGCGATCCAACTGCTCAGCCAGATATGATTGATCACTTGGGGAATAGAAGAGTGAGGACAATTTCAGAATTATTATCTAACAAATTAAGAGTGGGTATTGCTAGAATGTCTAGAATTATTAAAGACAGAATGTCTACTATGGATTTTGAGAATTTAGCTCCAGTCCAATTGATTAATCCAAGACCATTTACAGCTCAGGTTACTCAATTTTTTACAGCTTCTCAGTTCTCACAATTCATGGATAACACTAATCCATTGTCTGAGCTTGAACACAAGAGAAGATTAACAGCAACAGGCCCTGGCGGTTTAACTAGAGAAAGAGCAGGATTTGATGTTAGAGACGTACAGCCATCACACTATGGTAGAATTTGTCCTATTCAAACACCTGAAGGTCCGAATGTAGGTTTGGTAACTCACTTATCTTTATATGCCAGATTGAATCCATACGGATTCTTGCAAACTCCATATTTTAAGGTTGTTAATGGAAAAGTTACTAAAGATGCTTATTATATGGATGCTACTGAAGAAGAAAGATATAATATTGCTCCAGCAAGTATTTTGACTGATGAAACAGGAAAGATATTAGATGATAGGGTAGAAGCTAGAATTAAAGGAGAACCAGGAGAAATTGAAAAAGAAAAGATTGATTATGTTGATGTGTCTCCACAGCAGTTTATTTCTTGTGCAACAGGATTAATTCCATTTCTACAGAATGATGATGCTAATAGAGCCCAGATGGGATCAAACATGCAAAGACAAGCAGTGCCTTTGGTAAATCCAGAAGCGCCATTGGTTGGAACAGGTTTAGAAGAATTTGTTGCTAGAGATTCAGGACAATTAATTGTTGCTGAAGAAACAGGAAAAGTTACTAAAGTTGATGCAAAAGAAGTTCAAGTAAAAGGAAATTCAGGAAAAACATATACATATCCTGTAAGGTCATTTGATAGAACTAACCAATATTCATGTTTCCATCAAATTGCTGTTGCAAACAAAGGAGAAGCAGTTAAGAAAGGAGACATATTGATTGAAGGAGGTTCTATTTCTCAAGGAAGACTTGCCCTTGGCAGAAACCTATTGGTAGCATTTATTTCTTGGAGAGGTAATACTTTTGAAGATGCTATCGTTCTATCAGAAAAACTAGTTAAAGAAGATGTTTTCACATCTGTTCATATTGAAGACTTTTTCTGCGATGTCAGAGAAACAAAACTTGGACCAGAATTAACCACATCTGACATTCCTAATGTTGGAGAAGATAAATTGAAAGATTTGGATGAAGACGGAATAGTTAGAATTGGTGCTGAGGTTGGCCCTAATGATATTTTAGTTGGCAAGATTTCGCCTAAAGGAGAGGCTGATCTTTCTGCTGAAGAAAGATTGTTAAGAGCCATTTTCGGAGAAAAAGCCAAAGAAGTTAAAGATACATCATTAAGACTAGAGCATGGAAAGAGAGGAAGAGTAACTGATGTTAAGGTATTTGCTAGAAGCGAAGGATATGCACTAGAACCAGGTGTTATTAAAAGAATTAGAGTTAGAATATCTGAGGTAAGAAAGATTCAAGTAGGAGATAAGCTTGCTGGAAGACATGGTAATAAAGGTATTATTGCCAAGATTCTTCCTGCAGAAGAAATGCCGTTCTTGGAAGATGGAACACCAGTTGATATTGTTTTGAATCCTTTGTCAGTTGCGTCTAGAATGAACCTAGGGCAAATCCTAGAAACTCATTTTGGTTTAGCTGTTAAGAAATTAGATTATTTAGCTGCTACGCCATCGCTTGCTGGTGCTACTGAAAAAGATATTAAGGACGAATTAGAAAAGGCAGGCTATCCAAGAGATGGAAAATTAAAATTAGTTGATCCAGAAACAGGAGAATTCTTCCCAGAAAAGATTACTGTAGGTTATATTTACATGATTAAACTTGCCCACATGGTCGAGGACAAGATTCACATGCGTTCAATTGGACCATACTCATTAATCACTCAACAGCCCTTAGGAGGTAAAGCTCAGTTTGGAGGGCAAAGGTTTGGTGAGATGGAGGTATGGGCGCTAGAAGGATATGGAGCAGCTCATACATTGCAAGAAATGTTAACCATCAAGTCTGATGACGTTGCTGGTCGTGCTGCAACATATGAGTCAATCTTAAAAGGAGAAAAAATTAAGAGTCCGAATATTCCAGCATCATTCAATCTTTTGCTCGCAGAATTAAAAGCTCTTTCTTTGAACGTTATTATCAAGGGTAAGACTGAAGAAGAAGACTAAATAATACAAAAATATGTTTGTATCAAACCTAGAGTCAATCAAAATAAAGTTAGCCTCTCCACAAGAAGTTTTGGATTGGTCACATGGAGAAATCACAAAGCCTGAGACAATCAATTACAGAACTCAGAGGCCAGAGAAAGACGGATTATTCTGTGAGAAGATTTTCGGTCCAACAAAGGACTACGAATGTTATTGTGGAAAGTACAAGAGAATCAGATATAAAGGAATTATTTGTGACAGATGTGGAGTAGAAGTTACTAAAGCATCTGTGAGAAGAGAGAGAATGGGTCATATTAAGCTTGCGACTCCAGTTTCTCATATCTGGTTTTTGAAAGGAGTCCCTTCAAGGATTGGACTAGTTTTAGGTTTGTCTTTAGGTAAGGTAGAAGAGGTTGTTTACTTTGTTTCATATGTTGTTACAAAGACGGACGAAGATCAAAAAGCTAGAGTATTGGAAGAAATTGAAGAAGAATTTAAGAACAAAACAAAGGAAATCAAAAAGAGCGAGAAAACAGAAAAACAAATGGCTGATGCGCTGGATGATTTGAAAAAAGCCAGAGATAAAGCTAAGCAAGAAGTTTCTTCAATTAAGCCTCTTCAGATTTTAACAGAGCTTGATTATCACAGATTAGCTTTGAAATATGGTGAAATTTTTGAAGCTGGCACAGGCGCAGAAACATTAAAGGATTTAATGTCAAAAGTTGATCTTTCAAAAGAAATTGGAAAGATTAGGGTTGAGCTAGAAGAAAAGAAATCAACAGAAGAAAAGAAAGGAACCTTGAGAAGGTTAAAATTATTCCAAGAAATGAAGCATGCAGGGGTAAGACCTGAATGGATGTTTATCGACGTTCTTCCTGTTTTACCACCAGACTTAAGACCAATGGTGCAACTAGATGGAGGAAGATATGCTTCTTCTGATTTGAACGATTTGTATAGAAGAGTAATTAATAGAAACAATAGATTGAAATATTTGTTAGAAATTAATGCTCCAGACGTTATCGTTAGGAACGAAAAAAGAATGTTGCAAGAAGCAGTTGATGCTTTGATTGATAATAAGATGAGGAAGAGTACAACTACTCAAGCTTCAACAGGAGGCAGAAGATTGTTAAAATCTTTGGCTGATATGTTGCAAGGAAAGCAAGGAAGGTTCAGACAAAACTTATTAGGAAAAAGAGTTGATTATTCAGGTAGAAGTGTTATCGTTGTTGGTCCTAACTTAAAACTTAATGAGTGCGGTGTTCCTAAAAAGATGGCATTAGAATTGTTCAAGCCTTTTGTTATTAAAAAATTGCTTGAAAAAGAATTAGCATTCAATGTCAGAGGAGCTTCAAGATTGATTGAAGAAGAAACAGATGATATTTGGGCAGCTTTGGAAGAAGTTGTAAAGAATAAGCTTGTTCTTTTGAACAGAGCTCCAACTTTACACAGATTAGGAGTCCAAGCATTTTATCCTATTTTAATTGAAGGAGAAGCTATTAGATTGCACCCATTAGTATGTACAGCTTTTAATGCTGACTTTGATGGAGACCAAATGGCTATTCACTTGCCTTTATCAGATGAAGCCCAAGAAGAAGCTAGAGATAGAATGCTTTCAAGCGTTAACTTATTGAAGCCTGCAACTGGAGATCCAATTATGATTCCTACTAAAGATATTGTACTTGGTTGTTATTACTTAACAAAGATTGTTTCAGGATTAGAAGGAGAGGGTAAAGTATTTAGCTCTGAAGATGAAGTTTTGATTGCATACAATCTAAAAAAGATTAACTTGAGAGCAAATATCAAGGTAATGATGAATGACAAATTTGTTGAAACATCTGCTGGCAGAATTATTTTTAATAATGTTCTTCCAGAAGACTTTGAATACCAGAACGATACAATGGATTCAAAGACAATCAAAAAAATGATCAACAAAATAATTGATATCTATGGCAATAATGCAGTTGAAACTTTAGACAAAATTAAAGAGCTTGGTTTCATGTTTGCAACAAGATCAGGTATCACTTGGGGAATGGATGACTTGACTGTTCCTGAAGAAAAGCCAGCCTTGATTCAAGGAGCTGAAAATAAAATTCAAGAAGTTGAAAAGTATTATGAAAAAGGTTTGCTATCTAGAGAAGAAAAATCAAATCAAGTAATTGAAATATGGAAAAAGGTTAAAGGTGAAATAGAGAAACTAGTTCCAAAAGCTATTTCAAGCGAAAGTCCAGTATTTTCAATCGTTGATTCAGGTTCTAGAGGTTCTTGGTCTCAACCAGTGCAAATGGCTGGTATGAAAGGATTAGTTGCTAATCCATCTGGTAAGATTATTGAGCTAGCTATTAAGAATTCATTTAAGGAAGGTTTTGATGTGCTAGAATACTTTAGTTCTACTCATGGTGCTAGAAAAGGTACTGCTGATACAGCTTTGAGAACTTCAACATCAGGATATTTAACAAGAAGATTAGTTGATGTTGCTCACGATGTTATTGTTAACGAAGAAGATTGTGGAGATAAAGAAGGCTTGTATGTTGCAAAGGTTGATGCTGATGAAATCAATCAAGACTTTATTCACAAAATTTTCGGTAGAACATCTTTGGAAAAGATTGAAGACCCAGAAACAGGGGAGGTTATTATTAAATCTGGACAAATGATTGATCTTAAGATTGCACACAAAATTAAGGACATGAAGAATGTTTTGGGCATTAAAGTAAGGTCTCCTTTGACATGTAAATGTACTAGGGGAATTTGTCAAAAATGTTATGGTTATGATCTTGGTTGGAAGGGAATGATTAAAATTGGTGAAGCAGTTGGAGTTATTGCTGCTCAAGCAATCGGTGAACCTGGTACTCAATTAACCATGAGAACTTTCCATACTGGAGGTGTTGCTGGTGAAGCTGATATTACAAGAGGTCTTCCTAGAATTGAAGAGGTCTTTGAAAGAAGAGCCCCTAAAGGAGAAGCTGAAATGTGTTTGAAAGACGGAAAAATTATTGAAATTGATGATAAGAAGGGATTGATTAGGGTTCAAAACATTAAAGAAAATGGAAAGACAAAAGAAGATGATGTATCAGAATACAAAGTTTCTCCTAATATTGAAATCCTTGTTAAGGAAGGAGACACGGTTAAAAGAGGAGATGCATTATGTGCTGGATCGCTTGACCTTAAGAAGTTATTTAAATTATTAGGGAAAAAAGCTGTTCAAGACTACATCATTAAAGAAATTCAGAAAGTATATGTTTCTCAAGGTGTATCAATTCATGACAAACACGTTGAGGTTATTGTAAGACAAATGTTCTCAAGAGTGAGAGTTAGAGATGGGGGAGACAGTCGTTATAGTCAAGACGAAGTTATTTCAAGAGCAAAATACTTGGAGGAAAACGAAGAGCTTCAAAAAGCAGGAAAGAATGTTATTAAAGCAGATGATTTATTGTTAGGAGTTTCAAAGGTTGCTTTGAACACTGACAGTTTCTTATCAGCAGCATCTTTCCAAGAAACATCAAGAGTATTGATTGAATCTTCTCTAAGAGGACAAGAGGATTGTTTAAAGGGACTTAAAGAAAATGTCATTATCGGTAAGCTAGTTCCAATTGGAACAGGTTTGAGGTATAATAAAGGGGATAAATAATTTAACCTCTTTATAAGCCATGAAAAAGAAGAAAGCAAAAGCAGTTAAGAAGAATAATAAAACAACTAAGAAAATCAGTGAAGCGGACAGAGGGTTCGGCACTGGTTTTTCTTTTATTAGCATACCAGATAAAGTCAAAAGATATTTATATGTTTCTTTGTTTTTCTTATTAGCAGTTGTTTTTGTGTTTTCTTTTTCTGGCAAAGCAGGAGTTATCGGGGAATATCTTAAAATGATTTCTTATTTCTTAATCGGTAATGTTATTTATATTATTCCTGTTTTGTGTCTTGTTTTTGGAGCAGTATTTTTAAAAGACGATGAGGCATTTAAAGATGCAAAGAATTCTTTAATTATTTCAACAATTATTTTGATATTAGGAATTGCAGGATTTTTTGCTTTGTCAGAAATTAATTACGAAAAAGTATTGGCAGCTGAATTTAATTGGTCCTATGCTGGAGCAGGTGGATGGCTTGGTTATGCAATCGCTTGGCCACTATTGAAAGGATTTGATTTTTGGGTAACTTTTTTCCTTTTTGTAATAGCTAATTCAATCGCATTTCTAATTCTTGCTGAACCATTTAGAAAAGTGATTACAGAAGAATTGGATGATGAAGATGAGGAAGAGGTTAAGGTTGAGGTTAAGAAAAAAGAAGAAAAGAAATTGCCCAAGATTACTTTGCCAAGCATTCTTCCTAAGCCAACTCCGAAAGAAGAAGTTAAAGAAGAAAAGAAATTGGATGGAAAAACATTTGAGCAAAAGAAAAGCGAGAATAAAGAATATAAATATCCTCCACTTGATTTGTTATCAAAAAAATCAGGCAACCCAGAAGGAGGAGACATTACATATAATTCGTCTGTCATTAAAAGAACATTGCAGACTTTTGGTATTCCAGTTGAAATGTCTGAAATTAATATCGGGCCAACAGTTACTCAATATACTTTAAAACCAGCTGAAGGAATTAAGCTTTCTAAAATCACAACCCTTCAGAATGATTTAGCCTTAGCTTTAGCTAGTCCAACTATCAGAATTGAAGCTCCTATTCCAGGAAGGTCTTTGGTTGGAATTGAGATAGGGAACAAGAAAAGGGCTGTTGTGGGCTTAAGAGAGGTATTAGACACAGATGAGTTTAAAAGCTCTTCTGCGCCCCTTTTAATGGCTTTGGGAAAGGATGTAAAGGGCGAGCCATCGTTTGCTGACTTGGCTGAAATGCCCCATTTACTAGTTGGTGGTACAACTGGTTCTGGAAAAACTATTTGTTTGAATACTATTATTTTAAGTTTATTGTATAGAAATAGTCCCAATGAAATGAAATTGATTTTAGTTGATCCAAAGAGAGTAGAGTTCCCAGTTTATGCCACTCTTGAGCATTTGTTATGTCCTGTTATTTATGATGCTAATCAAACTTTAGTTGCTTTAAAATGGCTAGTTGGTGAAATGGAAAGAAGATTTACAGTTTTAGCTCAAGGACACAGCAGAGATATTGGATCATATAATGAGAAGATGGAAAAGAAGGGAGAAGAAAAACTTCCATATATTGTTTTGATTATTGATGAGTTAGCTGATTTGATGAGTGTTAGAGGAAAAGAAATTGAATCATATGTTGTTAGATTAGCTCAAATGTCTAGAGCAACTGGAATTCATTTAATCTTAGCCACTCAAAGACCATCTGTTGAAGTTATCACTGGTTTGATTAAAGCAAACATCACTTCAAGAATTGCTTTGAAAGTAGGATCATTGATTGATTCTAGGACAATTCTTGATTCATCTGGTGCCGAGAAACTATTAGGAAGAGGAGATATGCTTTTATTATCTAAAGAGGTTTCTAAACCAAGAAGAGTCCAAAGTCCATATATTTCTGAGCAAGAAATTAAGAAAGTAGTTAGCTTTATCACTGAGTCTGCTGTTGAAATCAAAGAAACAAAAACAGAGGAAGGAACAGAGGGTGGGTTAATAGAAACAGAGAATGAAAAAGAAGAAAGCTCTTTGGCTGGTGAATTAACCAAAGCAATGGAAACACCTGAAGTACAAATGGATAATTTCTTTTCAAAAGAAGATCCAATGTATGAAGAAGCTAAAAGAACCGTTATTCAGTCTAGAAAAGCATCAACTTCATTACTACAAAGAAGATTAGGAATTGGTTATGCGAGAGCAGCTAGACTAATGGATATTCTTGAAGAAAGAGGAGTAGTTGGCCCTCAAGATGGGGCCAAGCCAAGAGAGATATTGGTGTCAGATGAAAATCCAATTAATTCAATTGATGAAGAGCAAGGACTTTAATCCTTGTTCTTTTTTTAGTATAATCTATCTATGAATAAATTATTAATCAGAGCTTTTACTTTGATTGAATTATTAGTAGTCATTGCAGTGATTGGAATTTTATCTGGTTTAATTGTCGTTTCTATGAGTGGGGTAACGAATAAGGCTACGATAGCCAAAGCTCAAATATTTTCTAATTCACTTAAAAATTCATTAATGACCAACTTAGTTTCTGAATGGAAATTAGATGGCAACGCTAATGATTCTTGGAATGGCGGCAACGTAGGAACTCTTAAAGAACATGGATATGCTGGTGTTTGTGATTCTACTCATTGTCCCTTAGTTAAATCTAGCGAAGAATGTATTTATGAAACGTGTTTTTATTTTGATGGAGCTAATGATTATATTGAATTTTCTGATATAGTTGCTTTTGAAAATATTGATAAAATAACTATTTCTGCTTGGGTTTTTTCTGACCCAAGCTCTAATTATAGAACAGTAATAAGTAAGGGATATTCTACTAATGGATCATGGGAACTTAGAATGGGAAGAGATAGCGAGGGGCCTAATTTAACCTTTGGTGTTGTTACTAATCTTGGAAGAGTTGCATCAACAATTTCTGGATTTAAAAATTCTATTTGGCATTACGTAGTTGGTTCATACGATGGAGCAAAGACATATATTTATTATGATGGTGTTTTGGTTGATAGTGATAACGAGACAGGAAATATAGTTAATACATTAGATACTGTTAAGATAGGACAAAGCGGAATTAATTCAGAGTTTTGGAACGGAAAAATAGATGATGTCCGCATGTATGATGCAGCAATTTCATTTTCTCAAATTAAAGAACAATATTATTCAGGTTTAAATAGTTTGTTATCTAGCAATCAGTTATCTTTTAAAGAATATCAAGAAAGAATTTCAAGATTAACGACGTATAGCGCTTCTAATTAGTTTTTGGTATAATATATTTATATGGCAAAGAAAAAAATAGAAGAAAAAGAGAAAATAAATTTAGCCGAAGCTATTTCTGAAATAAAGGAAAAGTTTGGAGAGGGAGCGATAATGAAACTTAAAGATGCTCAAAAAGCCAATGTAGATGTTATTCCTACAGGTTCTTTTACCATAGACTTAGCATTAGGAGTTATGGGAATTCCTAGGGGCAGAATTACTGAAATATATGGAGGAGAAAGCACAGGTAAAACAACATTGTCTTTAAGTATTTTGGCTGAAGCTCAAAAACAAGGAGGTGTAGCAGCTTTCATTGATGCTGAACATGCTCTTGATCCAGATTATGCTAAAAAGATTGGAGTTAATACTGATGATCTTTTAATTTCTCAACCTGATTCTGCTGAACAAGGATTGCAGATTGTAGAGAGCTTGGTTAGGTCAGGAGAAGTTGATGTTATCGTTGTTGATTCAGTAGCAGCTTTAGTTCCAAAAGCAGAAGTAGCTGGAGAAATGGGAGAATTGCAAATTGGTCTTCAAGCAAGATTAATGTCTCAGGCCTTAAGAAAACTTTCTGGAATTGTTTCAAAAACAAAAACAATTATTATTTTCTTGAATCAAACAAGAATGAAGATTGGTATTATGTTTGGAAATCCAGAAACTACTCCTGGTGGTCTTGCTCTTAAATTCTATAGCTCAGTGAGGATTGAACTAAGGAGAATTGCGCAGATTAAAGCAGGGGAGAATATAATTGGAAATAGAATTAAAGCAAAAGTAGTTAAGAATAAGGTGGCAGCTCCATTCAAAACAGCTGAATTTGATATTTATTATAATGAAGGAATATCTAAGGCAGCAGAAATTCTTAATTTGGGAACCAAAGAAGGGGTAGTTAAAAAAACAGGATCTACCTTGCAATATGGAGAAACTAAGCTAGGTGTTGGTGTAGAAAAAGCTAAAGAATTTTTGAAAGCAAATCCAAAGATAGTAAAAGAAATAAGAGAAGAGATATTAAAAAAACAACAATAAAAAAACAGCCCCTTTCGGGGTTGTTTTCTTATCTTGCTACGAATGGCAATAAGGCCATTATTCTTGCTCTCTTGATCGCGTTGCTCACTTCTCTTTGGTGTCCTGCGCAGAGGCCAGTTTTTTCTCTAGCTTTGATTTTTCCTGATTTGGAAATATATTTAGATAGGATTTCAGTATTTTTGAAATCAACTTCTCTAATGTTCTTTTTACAGAAATAACAGTACATAATTTTGTTTATTAAAAAGGTATATCTTTAACATCAATCTCTTCGCCATCTTCAATAATTGGAATATCATCTTCGTCAATATCTTCTGGCTCTTTTTTAGGCTTAGAATTATTTGACGGAGTGAATGGTTTTGCGTCACTAGTTCCTCTTGGTCCCATTTGCATTGCTTCAGCAATGATTTCAGTGGTGTATCTTTTAACTCCTGTCTTATCATCCCAAGATCTGTTTTGGATTCTTCCTTCAATTAAGACTAAAGAACCTTTGTTTAGAAATTGTGATGCTATTTCAGCAAGCTTTTGCCATAGGACAATGCGATGGAATTGTGATTCTTCCTGTTTTTGTCCATCTTTACCTTTCCATGTTCTATTAGTGGCTAAGGAAAAAGTACAAACGCTTTGGCCAGAAGTAGTTGTTTTCATTTCTGGCTGGGTAGCGACTCTGCCAATTAAGAAGACTTTGTTTAGATTCATATTTTTGCTAATTATATTTATTAGCTAATTATAATTATTCTCCAAGCATTTTGTCTAATTGTTCATCTATTTCTTCAAGTTGGGCTTTGTGCTTCTTTGGCTTTTCTTCAACTACTGTTTCAGTAACAGACTTTTCTTCTTCTATTGTAGCTGGTTTTAGATGTGCTCTTCTTGGCTTAATTTCAGCTTTTTTTGAGTCTTTTTTGATGATTATGAAACGAAGAACATCTTTATCCTCTTTAAGCATTTTTTCTATTGAATCAAGAGCTTGTTTTTTGTCATTTGATTCAATATTTAATTCAGAAGAATATAGCCATGCTTCTATTTGATTTTCTAGAGGATAGGCAAGCCTTCTTCTGTCAGCTTTTTTGTTGCTCACCACTTTTCCTAATTTCTGTAATTCTGCTTCTAATTTTTCAATATATGAAGCGATATCAGCATCAGAAAGGTTTGGTGATACTAGAATATTTAATTCGTGAAATATCATATTATTAATAATTAATCCCTAATCTTCTGCGAAGGCAATTAAGGTATGCATACTATATCAATTTTTAATGCTTTGGTCAAGTTGTTTACGATTAAGATTTATTTTGATAAAATATGATTATGATGACAAAAGAAAAAGGTTTTACCCTAATAGAATTATTAGTCGTTATTGCTGTTATTGGAATTTTATCAGGTTTAGTCATGGTTTCTATGAATGACGCTAAAGATGCTGGATATGATGCCAAAAGAAAAGCTCATATGAGTACACTTAGAAAAGCAATAATAATGTACAATGTTGATCATGGAGGAGTTTATCCTATTGAATCAACAGAATGTAATATTGGAAACAATTGTGCAACACTTGCTGCCGCTTTAGTTCCAGCCTATCTTAATAGTTTACCAACGGACCCCATATCAGGCTATTATAAATATCAAACACCTGCTAATGGTTCTGATTTTACAATAACTATAACTTTAGCTAATTCAACAACTTATTCTTATACCTATTCTACTGGGTATAGTAGCGGAAGTGGGTCCTCTTATGTGAGTACTTGCACTAATAGCGCAACTTTGACTTGTACAGAAATACCAATTGGAACAACAGAGGTTGCTTATAAATATACTCTTTCTGGTTCAACAACAGGAACAACAACCTTAACTTTACCGACAGGAATATCTTTAGTCGAATATTTAGTTGTTGGAGGAGGAGGTGCTGGTGGTAGTTCTTGGGGTGGAGGAGGAGGTGCTGGTGGTTATTTAACTAATTTTGGAGGAACAAAAATATCTCCAACAGGAAACATTTCTATAACTGTTGGTGCTGGAGGAACAGTTGGAACTTATAGAAGTAATGCAGGAGCAAATTCTGTTATTTCTGGATCAGGGTTCACAACAGTAACTGCATCAGGTGGTGGTGGAGGAGGTTCAGCGACAGGAGGCGAATCAGTTGCTACAGGTGGAGGTTCTGGTGGTGGTAGTTATGGTGATGGAGTTTCTGGAGGAGTTGCTAATGGGACACCATCATCTCAAGGCAATGCTGGCGGAGGAGGTGCTAATGCTAATCCTGGTGGCGGAGGAGGTGCTAATGCAGTTGGCACTATTGGAAATTCGTCAAGTTCTGGAAATGGAGGAAATGGAATTTCTAATAGCATAACTGGTGTTGCAACAGCTTATGCTGGCGGTGGTAGTGGAGGAACATATAATACAACAGTTGGTACAGGCGGTACAGGCGGTGGTGGCACAGGAGGAAGAGCTTCTCCAATTGCAGCTTGTACTTCAGGGACTAATGATCTTGGTGGCGGTGGAGGAGGAGGATTATATAATGTTGCTTCAAATGGTTGTGTTGGTGGTTCGGGAGTTGTGATTATTAGATTTACTAAACCTTAAAATGGACCCAAAAATATTTAAAGCATATGATATCAGGGGAATATATCCTGATCAATTAAAAGAAGAAGATGCATATAACATTGGAGCTTCTTTTGCTGTGTTTATCAAAAAAATATCAAATAAAGACAATCCTAAAATTATTGTTGGGAGAGATAACAGAGCTTCTTCAGAGGGAATATACAAAGAATTAGTTAGGGGAATAAATGACATGGGTGTTGATGTAGTTAATACTCGATTATCAACAACACCACTTATGTATTTTTCTGTTTATTATTACGGTTTGGATGGAGGAATAATTATCACAGCTAGTCACAATCCTTCACAATACAATGGATTTAAATTTGTTAGAGAAAAAGCTGTTGCCATAAGCGAAGATACAGGATTGAGGGAAATAAGAGACACAGCTCTAGCTAATAATTTTGTTGTTTCTCAAAAAAGAGGAAGTATTGAAGAAAGAGATCCAAAAATAGCATATGTTTCATTGTATAAGAATAGAGATGATTTAAAAGACATAAAGATTGTTGTTGATACTGCTAATAGCGTATCTGGCGTAATTGCTTCTCAGATGTTTGAAGGATTTAATATTAATCATATTTTTAAAGAATTAAATAGTAGTTTTCCTAATCATGAACCAGATCCTCTTAAAAAAGAAAATATTAAATTCTTGCAAGAAGAAGTAATTAAAAATAATGCACAAATGGGAATTTCTTTTGATGGAGATGGAGATAGGGTTGCTTTTGTTGATGAAAAGGGGGAAGTAGTGACGTCAGATATTATTTCAGCTTTGATTTCTTCAATTATTTTAAAAGACAATGAAGGTGCTAAAATATTTTATGATGTTCGTTCTAGTAATATTACAAGAGAAACGATAGAAAAAATGGGAGGAATGGCTATGCCAGTTAGAATAGGACATTCATTCATAAAACAAAGAATGATAGAAGAGGACGCTATTTTTGCAGCTGAATACTCTGGACATTATTTTAAGAAGCAAGAAGATACATATTTTGAAGATCCATTTTTTGTTGTTTTTAAGATAATGGAAGAAATGAAGATTTCAGGCTTGTCTTTGTCTCAATTAGTTGAGCAGTTTAAAATATATTTTCATTCAGGAGAAATTAACTTTGAAGTTAAGGACAAAGAAATGATACTAGAGGCTATTAAGAACAAGTATTCTGAAGGCCAAATTTCCCTTATAGACGGGGTTAGAATAGATTTTGATGACTATTGGCTTCTTGTGAGGGCATCAAATACAGAGCCATTATTAAGGCTTGTGGTTGAAGCTAAAACAAAGGAATTAATGGAAGAGAAGATAAGGGAAATTCAAGAGATTATAAAATAAAAAAAAGAGACGTTGTTCAGTTTTTTTCTGAATGTTGTCTCATTATATTTCCGATTTCTTTCCGAATAGAGCTCTCTTCGGGCGTGCAATGGCACGTTCTTTTCTTTTCAATCATTCCCTTAGCAGTTTCTGCCATTTTTATTAGGGCAAATTTTTTCATTTCGTCATCGTTTATTAGGTGATATACTTTTCTCCATTCATCAAACGTTTCGGCCATGGTAAATAATTTTCTTGCTAAAACTCTTAATAAGAATTCATCATTATGTGCAAGGTCAATTAGCATTATCATGTCCCAAAACGTAGGAGGAAAAGTTTCTCTGCGATAATTTTGGGAAAAGTTTTTATAATTTTCATCAAACTGTTCAACGGCAAATCGTCTAAGTTCAATATTTTTTGCATAACAGCACATTTTGAAGCTTTTCCATAGGGGATAGAAACAATATTCATTTTTACTATTGAAAATGTCCCATCCAATAAATCCATCACAGATTTTTTCGATATTTTGAATCGCAATATTTTCTAGCTGTCCTCCTGGCGTGGATTTATTATAAAGTTCTATCCATCCAGAAAGTGTTCTTGAAAGATCATTAAGATTTCTTTCGGCTAGAGAATTTATTTTTTTATTATTCTTAGAATAAAAGTAAACGGAATCCCATTCTTCTGGTTTTTGTGCCGATTCGGACATTTTCAAAAGGCACTCTTCTTTATCTATTTCTCTTATGGCTTTATTGTAAGTTGTCTTCCACTGAGAAAAAGTTAGAGCCTTATTTTTCATAAGCTTGAACGCTCGTTTTTTTATTTCTTTAGTGGATTTATCGTGATTAATAACATGAAGACATTCATCAAAATTTGCTGTGCCATTTTTTATATTTTCAACAAGTTCTTTTAAGAAAATCGAAATTTTGTTTTTATCTTTTTGGTTGTCAATTAACATAAAACCACCTCGCGGTGGTCTTATATTATAATAATTATTAGATTTGTCAATTAGTTTAATTCTTTCTTGATTTTAACCAACTTCAATTATTACTGGCAATACCATTGGTCTTCTTTTCGTTTTCTCAAACAAGAAGTCTCCCAAGGTGTTTCTAACGCTGTCCTTAATATATGTCCAATTAACAACTTGTCCAGAAGCAGTTGCTTTTTCAATAGTTTGAATTACTCTTTTTCTTGTTTGATACAAAAGATCTTTAGATTCTCTTAAGTAGACAAAACCCCTTGAAATAATATCAGGTGAGTCTTGGACTTTTCCTGTTTTTCTATTAACTACAGCTATGATAACAAAGATTCCATCTTCTGCTAGCATTTGCCTGTCTCTTAATACTATTTCTCCGACATCTCCGATTCCTAGTCCATCGACCATGATGTATTCAGACGGGACCTCTTTCTTTTCAATAATAGCTTTTTCAGGAGTGATATCAATAATTTTTCCATTGTCAGCCAGAATGACGTTTTCTTCTTTAAATCCGCATTCTTCTTGAGCCATTTGTGCGTTAGCATAAAGCATTGAGAATTGTCCATGAACAGGCATGAAGTATTTAGGCTTCATTAGATTAATCATTTCTTTTAATTCTTCTCTTTGTGCGTGTCCTCCAGCATGAATATCCATCATTTTATAATGGAATACTTTTGCTTTTTGTCTCAATAGGTCGTCTTTTAGCATTTGCACAGATCTTTCGTTGCCAGGAATGACAGAAGATGAAAACACAATAGTATCTCCTGGCTTAATAGAGATTGATTGGTGTTCTCCGCTCACAATTCTCATTAGTCCTGCATTTTCTTCTCCTTGAGCACCTGTGCAAAGAATTGTTACATTCTTGTCAGGGAATTTATTGGCATCAGCAACTTTTTTTAACAAGGTTCCTTTCTGAGATTTTAAATATCCTAATTTTTTAGTAATCTCAACATTGCTTTTCATACCGTGTCCGATAAAGCCAACTTTTCTGTTATATTTTTCAGACAAAGTTATTGCTTGCTGAACTCTATTAACTAGAGAAGAGAAGGTAGCAATAATAATTCTTCCCTTAGCAGCTTCAAAAATCTTTTCCATGTTTTCAAAAATCTGTTTTTCAGAAAGAGAATGTCCTTCTTCTTCAGCACCAGTTGAGTCTGATAATAAAAGTGTAATGTTTCTTTTTCCTATTTCCTTTAATTTTTCAAAGTTTGTTGGTTCTTCATTAACAGGGAAGTCATCAAACTTAAAATCAGATGTATGAACTACATTTCCAACCGGAGTTTTGATGAATAATCCCATATTGTCAGGGATGTTGTGATTTTGCCTGAAGAATTCTACTTCAAAGGCTCCAAGTTTAACAATAGAGCCGTCTTTAATTTCATTAATATCTAATTTTGGTAAATCAGGGAATTCTTCTTGTCTTTTTATTATAATTCCTCTGGCAAGTGGTGCGGCATAGATTGGAGGGTTGCCGATTCTGTGCATTATGTATGGCACTGCTCCAATGTGGTCATAATGTCCGTGAGTGATTACAACGCCTTCTACATTTTTATATTTATTATCTTTTAAAAGATATGAGATGTCTGGGATAATGTAATCAATTCCAGGCATATTTTCTTCTGGCATTCTAAAGCCAGCGTCAATAATTAATATTGAATTTTTGTATTCAAGAAGCATCATGTTCCTGCCAACTTCTCCTAATCCTGACAAAGGAATGACTTTTAACATGTCAGAACCTTCTATTTCTGTTTTAGGTTGATGTGGGAAACGCTGTCTTCTTTGATGATATTGTTTTCCTTGATGAGGCCTGTTTTGATGAGGCTTCTTTTCAGGAAGATTATTTAATTTTATTTCTTTTTTTTCCATATTATTTTTTTGGATATTTATCAGTAAAGACGCCAGCTCTCTTTACAGCAGCTTTATTTTTCAATATCCATGAATAAAGCTTTTCAACTCCTTCTTTGGGAGAAATGCTAGGGGACCAGTTAAAGTCTTTTTGAGCTTTTGATATATCAGAGATATATGCTTTCTGATCTCCTGGTCTCCAATCGCCGAAAGAGTATTTAAATTTCTTATTTGCTAATTTTTCTAGGATTTCGAACAGTTCCCAGATTGATAAAGAAAAGCTTGCTCCACCAATGTTGTAAGCTTTTCCTTTTGTTTTTTGTATATTTGTTAAGGCTAAATCGTATGCTTTAAGCAAGTCATCAATGTATAAAATATCTCTCACTTGTTTTCCATCTCCGTATAGGGTAACTGGTTTGTCGAATAATATTGCATTTACAAACCAGGCTAGCCATCCTTGTTCTTCGATTCCGAATTGGTGTGGTCCATATATTCCTGACTGTCTGAAGACAACGGTTTTTAAATTATATATTCTTGACCAATCTATTGTGTATTGATCTCCTGTTCCTTTTGAGCATCCATAGGGGCCATGGAAATCTAATCCTCTTGTTTCTGATATTCCTTTAATATTTTTGTATTCGTATCTTGTTTCTTTTTCTACTACTTCCAAATCCGTCATTTCCCCATATACCTTATTAGTGCTTGTGTAGAGTAGGGCAGCTTCAGGGGCTTCTTTTCTTAAAGCTTCTAAAACATTGAATGTTCCTAAAGCATTTATTTCAAAATCTTGTCTTGGATTTTTGACTGACGTTACCATTGTTACTTGTGCTGCTAAATGAAGTATAAGTTCAGGTTTGTATTTTTTAAAAGCTGTTTCTATTTCTTTTGGAATCCTTATATCTCCCTTAACGAAAACAAGATTTTTTTGAGTTTTAAGCCATTTCAGGTTTTCTTTTGCTCCAATTCTTGATAGATTATCAAAAACAACAACTTTGTAGCCTTTTTTAAGCCAATAGTCAGCAGCATTGGTTCCAATGAATCCGCAACCGCCAGTAATGAGAATAGTTTTCTTATTCATATTATTTTAAGAAATCAAGATTTTCGGGAGCTTGTTTTAATGGTTCTTCAAATCTTATCTCAGGAACATCTTTGTAGTTATTGTTTTTAATCCAGCCGCTTGTTGTATAGAAATAAGCAGCACCATGATTTTCATCGATCTTTTTATAATCAGAAACGCAATCATTTGAAACCCAGTTAGCCATTTTTAAGGTTTCAGTTTCTGATGGGTTGATTGTTATATGTGAATAATCTTTAGGAATAATTATATAATCTCCTTTTTCTCCTTTAACAGCGTAGACATCATTTTCTTTTTGCATTAAAAAGATTCCTTGCCCCTCAAGAACAACATATAATTCTTTGTGGCCTGAACAATGTTCATGGCCTTTTGTTTTGACAAATTCATTTCCCATGAGTAGGGCAGGGATTACTGTGATGTCATATCTCAATCCATTTTCCTGTTTTAAATTCCTATACATATAGTATAGTTCTTTTTCAGCATTATTCTTTACCCAATCTTTATCTATAATCACGCTTTCCATCTGGTGAGCGTATCTAATGTCAGGATTTTTTAATTCTACTTCCATATTCTTTTTTCTTTGATATACCAATTTTCAACAGTAACGAATCTTTTTGATGGTTCAACTATTTTATTAGTATCAAATCCTTTTATATTTTTATTTAATAAGTATAAGTAGTCTGTTGTGTATAGAAAAACACTTGGCGCGTCAGCAATCATTATTTCTTGCAAATCTTCTAAAGCTTTGATTCTTTTTTCATCGTTGTAATTGGGATATTTCCTGGCTTTTTCCATTAATTCATCTGCTTTTTTGCTGTCATATAATGAAATATTTAAACCAGGATCTACTTTTTGTGAAGAATACCATAAAGGAATTAAGTCTGGTATTCCACCCAATCTCTCACCATAAAGCAATAATTCAAAATTTCTTTCTCTGATGACTTTCTTCATTTCATTATCATCAATCTTTTCAATGTTTATTTTGATTCCTTGCTTTTCCCATTGTTCCTTGATTATTTCAGCAGTTTTAATCAAGTTTTGATTATTAATTGTTTTGATCGTGAAAGAAAGAGGTATTTCTTCGCTTGGAGTTGCAAAACATACTTCATTAAGTTTCTTGATTGTTGCTCCAGCTACTTTTCCTGTTCCTGCTGTTAGTCCATTTGGAGTTAAAATATCATCTTTATATTTTTCTTGGAATTTAATCACAGCTGCTTTGGTTTCATTGCCAAAGTTTCCATTAATGCTTCCATTATAAATCTCTGAATCTTGGGCTAAACATTCTTGAAGTTTTTTAACATCAGCATTATTATTTCCATATTGCAAAGTGCTTTTGAATTGGAATCCGCTTGATTTCTCAATTATTTTTACCCTGCTCTCGTCTTTTAATTTATAGCCCGCACTATCAAGAGCTTGTTTTCCTTTTTCTTCGTTAAAGTCTAAGCTTGTTTGAGGCTGATTGAAGTTATAAAAACCAGGAAGAATAGGGGATTCCATTATTTCTCCTTTACCATTTAATATCTTATCCACTAATTCTTGTTTATTGGTTAAAAGAGTGAGTCCTTGTCTTACATCTTTATTGCTTAAGGCTTTATTTTGATTATTAAAGAACAAGGCAAAGTATTTGGGAGTATCAATTGATTCTAAATTATATTTTTTAAATCTTTTTTCTTCGTAATCAAGAGCACTGTCAATATTCCCAGAATCAAGATTGCCTTTTTTGAGATTATTCAATAATTCTTCTTTGTTGTTAAAGAAATAGAAATCAATTCTTTGAATGTGAGCCTTGCTCCCGTAATAATTCTTATTAACAGAAAGTATCATTGACTTTATAGTCTTGTCGCTTTTTTCAATTGTTTTTTTAACCATATATGGCCCGCTTCCAACAGGAGACATTACATTCAATAATCTGTTTGATGTCATGGCTTGGACAGAATAATCTTTCCAAATGTGCTTTGGCAATATCTTTAGATTAGCTAAAACTTCTTCAAATCCGCTGTATGATTGTTTTAGTTTGAAAAGTGCTTTGTAGTCAGATAATTTCTCAACTTCTATTCCTTGCCAATTTGTTCTTAAAGGACTTAAGAATTCTGGATCTTGGACAAGGTCAATGGTAAAGATTACATCATCAATAGTTAATGGCTTGTTGTCGTGCCATTTAGCATTTTCTTTAATAGCTATTTCAACAGATCTACCATTTTCTTCCATTCTATAATCAGCGATAAGATCAGGAACAATTTTCCCATTATCATCGTAAGTCATTAGGGAAGAGAAGACTAACTCTGTTAAATCTCTATCAATATCTGACAATGATGCGTAAAGTGGATTAATGAATTGCGGTTGTCCTAATACCCCCTCTTTTATCCTTCCGTAGTCGCTTGGCACAACTTCTGTGTGTGAAACATAGAATGAGCGAGTAAGAAAGATGAAAGAAAAGGCAAAAATAACGAAAAGTACGGAAAATAATATTTTTTCTTTTTTCCCCAATACCTTAAAAAAATGCAACCATTGCTTTTTAGAGGGCCACTTTTTAGGGCTCTCAAAAGATTTGTTATTTGGTTTTTTCATTAGAAATTAGTATGCTAAATTGAGCACAGCCAAAACGATGAAAGCAATTGTAAATACGATAGTTAGCCATAATAGGTGTTTCTGGATACCCCTTCTTGTGCTGTATACTTCTCCGCCTCCTCCAAATGCAGAACCTAAAGCAGTTCCTCTTTGTTGAAGCAAGATTAAAATTACTATTAAAATAGAAACTATTGATTGTGCAATAATAATTATATTGTTCATTTTATTGTTTGAATATCATTGATAAGATTTTTTCTGATCCCCAGACCAATAATGTTGAGTAAAAGTAGTTTTGAATACCGAATACTTCAAACATATCAGCAGGGAAGATGCAATCGACAAGGAAGATAAGGAACATCATTATTACAATAGCGAACAAATTTAATGTAATAATCCTTAAAGGAAAAGTAATTAGAGATAATAATGGTCTAATGAAGAATATCAATAAACCAACAGTTATTCCTACTAAGAGTATTGTCTTGAAGCTTCCATCATAGGTTATGCCACCACTTAAAAGATAAATGGAAGCAGTCATTCCAATTATTCCTGCCAAGAGCTTTTCTATGAGGCTATTCATATATTAGTATGATACTTTAAAAGAGGTTTTTAGTCAATAAGTAGATTTTTTATTATTGTGTGGTAAAATGTAATAAATAATAAAAATATATTTATGAACAAATCAAAAATATTTATCTTGCTTTCTGTTTTAGCTTCTTTTGCTCTTGGTTTTTATTTTTATCCTTTTATGCCAGATCAAATGGCATCTCATTGGAATATAAATGGGGAAGTTGATGGATATATGTCTAAGACCATGGGCCTTTTCTTTATGCCGATATTGTTAGTAATAATCAATTTGTTGTTTTTCTTTATTCCTAAAATTGATCCAGAGAAAAAGAAAATTGAGGAATTTAAAAAGCATTTTGATGATTTTATCATTGTTTTTAATTTTTTCATGCTATATGTCTATGCTTTAACTATTGCATGGAACACAGGAAAAAGTTTTGGCATGACTCAAGCAATAATGCCAGCCTTTGCTTTTCTTTTCTATTTTGTAGGGGTTTTGGTAGGAAAAACTAAAAGAAACTATACGATAGGGATAAGAATGCCTTGGACTCTAGCCAGTGACGATATTTGGGAAAAAACAAGCAAAAAAGGAGAATGTGCATTTAAAGTAGTAGCAATCTTTGCTTTGCTAGGAGCAATTTTCCCAAATTATGCATGGGCATTATTATTCTTTCCTTTGATTGCAACAGTTTTATATCTTTGTATCTATTCATACATAGAATACAAGAAAATAAAATAAATGAAAAAAGGTTAGCTTTTACCTTAATAGAGCTGCTTGTTGTCATAGCTGTGATAGGAATTTTATCTGGCCTTATCGTTATCTCAATGAGCGGAGTGACAAATAAGGCTACAATAGCTAAATCTCAAGTATTTTCTAATTCTCTTAGAAGCGCATTAATGCTTAATCTTGTTTCTGAATGGGGCCTTGATGGTAATGCAAGTGATTCTTGGGGGAACAAAAACGGAACATTAAGCGGGACAACAACACCTTTTTCTGATTGTATTCATAATTCTTGTTTATCTTTTAATGGTTCTACTTATATTTATATTCCTGATGATAATATTTTTGATTTTGGTTCAAGTATGACAGCAATGATATGGATAAAGGGACAATCTTCGGGCGCACAAAGAGCATTTTTTGGTCAATATGATATGAGCCTTAATAAAAGATCATGGATGATGAGAAGTAATTCAAATAAGTTGGAAGTTTATTTATCTGACGATGGAGGAGTTTTATTGAGTCATATTAAAAATTATTACACCTCTTCAATTGTTTTAGATGGATTATGGCACTATATTGGATTAACTTGGAGTTCTGGAGATTTAAAATTATATATAGACGGGAAAGATTCTGCTGTAACAAAATCAGTAGACTCAAGCATAACTTCTCTTTATAATAGTGACGTTAACCTAACTATCGGATCAATTCTTGATAATTCTTTACCTGTCCAATATTTTATAGGATTGGTTGATGAGGCAAGACTATATGATGTAGCTATTCCATCTTCTCAAATTAAAGAACAATACTATTTAGGATTGAATAATTTATTGATTAATGGCAGTATGTCTAAAAAAGAATATAATGAGAAAATAAAAGAAATAGCATATGAATAAAATAAAACCATTATCAAATAATATAATTATTGAATTAATAGAAGAGGAAAAAGGCAATCATCCTTTTCAAATGAATGAAAAAGATGGTCCAAGACAGGGGAAAGTTGTTTTTGTTGGCTCAGGGAAGATAAATTCTCAAGGCAAGCATGTTCCTATGCAGGTCAAAAAGGGAGACATTGTTTTGTTTAATAAATACAGATCTCACGAGATTAAAATAAAAGACAAGGATTATTTAGTTGTTGTTGAGGATGATGTTATAGCTATTATTGAGTAATTTGTCTTGTTTTTTTGTCTATTTCTGGTATAATTTTAAAACAATATGGAAACAATATATATTCTAAGCGTAATAGTTTTTTTGATTGTTTTATTTCTGTTTGGTAACATTTTGGTTGTTTTAAGGATTAGACAACAGACCAAAGATGCTTTTAGAGAGTTTGAAAATCAGATATTAAATAAAATAAAGATTGCAGTAGAGATTGTAAAAGAAGCAGGCAGATATGTTTCATGCGAAAGGGATTTGATAAGCGAAGTATTAAAAGCTAAGAAAAAGGCTGATGAAGCTAAGACATTTGAAGAAAAAAAAGAAGCAGGTAGCATTGTTTCAATTATTTTAGATTCAGTATTCAAAGTTTCAGAAAAGTATCCAGAACTAAAGACATCTAAGAAATTTACAGATTTAAAAAATGAATTAAAAGATATCGAAGAAGGGGTAGAATCAGCTAGAAAGTTGTATCAAGAAAGCTTAGAAGTATTAAAGAAATTAATTGAATCTAAACCATTCAGCATGATAATAGGATTTTTTAATAAGAAAAAAGAAGTCGAAGAAGTGAAAGTTAAAAAAACAAATAATAAAAAGAAAAAAATATGATAACAGAAATTATTTTAGCGTTAGTTGTTGTAACTGCATTGTATCTAGTCGTTACATATAACAGCTTGGTTCTTTTAAGGAATAGAGTTAGGGAAGCATGGTCAGATATTGACGTTCAATTAAAAAGGAGATACGATTTGATTCCTAATTTGGTTGAAACAGTAAAAGGGTATGCTGCTCATGAGCAAGGAACATTTGAAAAAGTAATCCAAGCTAGAAATGCAGCAATGTCTGCCAAGGGAATAAAGGAAAAAGGAGAAGCAGAAAATGCATTGTCTCAGACATTGAAATCAATCTTTGCTTTATCAGAGAATTATCCAGACTTGAAAGCAGCCACTAATTTTCTTGAATTACAAAGAGAGCTAACTGACACAGAAGACAAGGTTCAGGCCTCAAGAAGGTTCTATAATGGCAATGTATTGGATTTAAATACAAGATTAGAAACATTTCCAACAAATATGATTGCAGGAATATTAGGATTTAAGGCTTCAGAATTTTTTGAAGCAAATGACGGAGAAAGACAAGCTCCAAAAGTGAGTTTTTAATTAGATAAAGAAATAAAAAATGAAAAATTTAAACAAGTGCATTAAATTGCACAAGAAAAAACTTAATAAAAAGTTTAATAAATTAAACGAAAGGGACAAAAGAAGAAAAGGCCTTTCTAAATAATTTATATGGCTACTCTTTACAACATAGCAGATTCTAATACAAGGAAAACATGGTTTCTCATGTTTTTGTTTTTAGTTTTTATTATTCTTTTAGGATGGTTATTCAGTTATGTTTTAGATTCTCAAGCAATATTATATATTGCTGTTATTTTTAGTGTGGCAACCAGTATTTCTTCTTATTGGTATTCTGATAAGATTGTTCTAGCTGCTACTAATGCCAAGCCAATTGAAAAGAGTGATAATCCAGAACTGTATAGAATAGTTGAGAATCTTTCAATCACAGCTGGTATCACAATGCCTAAAGTTTTTGTCTTAAACGAGGCTCAACCTAATGCGTTTGCTACAGGAAGAGATGAGAAGCATGCGGTTGTTGCTGTTACTAAAGGATTATTAGGAAAATTAGAGAAAAGGGAATTAGAGGGAGTTATTGCTCACGAAATGGCTCATATTAAAAATAAAGATATTCTTTTGCAAACAGTAGTTGTTGTTTTGGTAGGAATTATCTCAATTGTTACAGATATGTTTTTAAGAGCAAGTCTTTGGAATAACAGGAGTGATAACAACAACAATACTAATACATTTTTTGTAATTGCTGCGGTTGCTGCTGCTGTGCTTGCTCCTATTGCTGCGACATTGTTGCAATTATCTATTTCAAGGAAAAGAGAGTTCTTGGCTGATGCATCTGGCGCATTATTGACTAGATATCCTGAAGGTTTAGCCATGGCTTTAGAAAAGATATCAGCTGATGGATCTCAATTAAGAAAAGCTAACAGTGCCAATGCTCATTTATTTATTGCATCCCCCTTTAGAGGAAAAGAAAGTAATAGTTGGTTTATAAAGTTATTCATGACGCATCCTCCTGTTGAAGAAAGAGTTGCTGCTTTGAGAGGAATGAATATCTAAGGAGAGGTGCTCCGAATGGTAAGGAACACGCTTGGAAAGCGTGCGCTCGCAAGGGCTTGCAGGTTCGAGTCCTGTCCTCTCCTCACGTAATTTAATTAATAATTAATTAAATACAAAAACATGAAAACAATTAAATGGTTTTCTAGAATAATTGCGCTATGTATCTTGATTTTTTCTCTGCCTTTTTATTTTGGATATGGCAATCCATTGCCATTTGCTAATCCAGACTATTCTTTGTGGGAAAATGTCGCTCTGTTTGCGATGCCAATAGTCTTTATAGGTTTAATATTGGGATGGAGATATCCCAAAATAGGAGGATTTGTAGTAGTTATTCCTATTGCAATAGGGCTTATTGTCGGAATTCTTACAGAAGCAAATTTGAGCATTAATCTTTTTGTGCCTCTTATCCCTGGAATTTTATATTTAATAGATGGATACAAAAAACAAAAATAAACTAGGATCATTATTTGTTCTCATTATTTTGATGGGAGGGTTTTTTATTTATTCTCCAGTTATTTTTCAAGAGGGAAATCCTTGCCCACAAATAAGGGGAATGGTTGAGCTTGGTATTGGTCATAAAGATATAGTTGAAATATCTGTTAATAAATACATGACAAGAAGTGCAAACGGTTCAGAAGAGATCAAAATATTTATGAAGGAAAAAGGATATGACTTTAAAGAACAGATGGGATCGGGCTATGTTTTTGAATCCTTAGAAGGAAGAAGTGCTGTGGTTGTTCATAAGTATTACAGTAGGTTTTATTCTATTTGGAGCATATCTGTTAATAGATAATGTAAAGGATACTTGACAAAATGTAAGGCTTACCTTACAATTAAGACACAATAATTAATAAATATAATATATATGTCATTAAAAGCGTTTAAGATTGTAAGAATATTAATAGCAATGTTTATTGGTGTCATTGTTTCTGTTTCTGTTACAACAGCAAATATGTATTTAGCTCTTTCGGCAATTATAATAGGAATCATCATAATGATATTAGCGAAAAGAAGAGTTAAAGATGTTATGGTAGATGAAATGATGAAGACTATTGCATATAAAGCTGCTTCTATTGCGTATAGTACTTCTGTCGTTGTTTTAGCTTTACTTTCTTTGATTCTTGTTTTTACTAACCTAGACGATCAGAATACATTTAATTATCGATTGGGGATAGTATTCAGTTATATTGTTTTGTTTAGTATGGCAGTATATTCTTTCGCACATTATTTTTATAGAAAAAAATATGGCACAGATGAAGAATAAAATAAAAGTTCTTCGTGCCGAGAAGAACATGACCCAAGAAGACCTTGCTAAAGAAGTTGGGGTTACTCGTCAAACAATTATTGCAATTGAAAAGAATAAATACATTCCTTCTCTTGAATTAGCTTTTAAGCTTTCTGGGTTTTTTGGCAAGAAGATTGAAGAGATTTTTATTTTGAATTAGTTTTTGATTGTGATATAATTTCATTAATGAAAAAATTAGATAAAAAAGTAGAAGAAGGAATTCTTGTTATCACGGCTATGTTTGTTCTAGGATCTTCAATGTTTGACCCAATGATTTCTTCTATTATTGCTATTTGTAGTTTAGTTGTTTTCTTTGGCTATAATTTCCTTACCAAGGGTGTATGATTTTTGTTACAGGGAATAAGAATAAATTGAAAGAATTTGAAAGTATTTTGGGAGTCAAGCTAGAGAATTCAGAAATAGACTTAGACGAAATACAATCAATAAAAGTTGAAGAAGTTGCAAAACACAAGGCAAAACAAGCTTTTCAAATATTAAAACAGCCAGTAATCGTTGAAGATACTGGTCTTTATTTTGAAGAATTTAATGGTTTCCCAGGAGCTTTAATTAAGTTTTTAATAAAAAACATTCCTTTAGAGAAAATATGCTCTTTTTTAAAAGAAAATAGAAAAGCTAGAGCAGTTACCTGTATTGGCTATTGTGATGACAATGGGGTTAAATTATTTATTGGAGAGATAAAAGGAATAATCGCTGATTTTCCGAGGGGCAATAGTGATTTTGGTTGGGATCCTATTTTCATCCCAGAGGGAAACGATAAGACATTTGCTGAAATGGGAGAAGAAGAAAAAAACAAGGTTTCTATGCGCAAGCAAGCGTTAGATAAATTGAAGCTTTTCTTGCTTGACAAAAAGTAATAAAGAGAGGATAAAGCAGCCAGGAGGTTCTTATGACAGCAGGGAAGTTCTTTATAAAATTCATATATTTCCTTCAAAACGCTAAGGGAGAGGATATTTAATGACAGAGTCTACTAGTTTTATTCTATTTTTAATAGCAATTGCTCTTTTAATTATGTTAACTTATTCTTTTCAGTTAGCGTCCAGCCTTTTTTAAGGCTATTTTTATTGACATAATTTTTAAATAGGAATATGATTTTTAAAATGTTCTTTTAAAATTATTATATGGCAGCTTGTTTTAAGAAGATGCAGTCTTTTTTAAACAGGCTGTCATTTAGCAGTCTTGTGGTGATTAAAACGAATGAAGAAGAAATTAAACATGAAAAATCTTTGAATGAAAAAATTTTAGAATTGGAAATGTTGCTTGAAGAAAAAAACAGACGACAAGTATATGCAAATTTGTTGTGTGGAACCACTCGTCATGATCTTAATAATAATGTTTTAATATTAGATTACTGTTTAAATATTCTTTTAAGAAGTAAAAACCTAGATGATCATGATCGTGAATTTGCAGAAAAAGGAGTGATAAGCGCAGAAAAGATAAAAGAATGTCTCAATATTTGGAAAGAATATAGCGAAGAAGGGAAGAGTTGGTATGATGTAAGAGATATTTTTAATTTCATAGTAGGTTACTCTTCTGAAGGTATTAAGATTAAAGGAGAAACTCAATTGGAAGGGATAAAAGTTTATTCAAGCTCTTTAGCCTCAAGAATGTTCTATAATCTTGTTGACAATACTAAGCGTCATGGCGTAAAAGCAACAACAATTTTTATAAGTTGTTATTTTGAAGGAGAAAATCTGATTTTCATGTATAGAGATGATGGAATCGGTATCCCTTCAGAAGACAAAGAAAGAATATTCAAAAAAGGATTTGGCAAGAATACTGGTTTAGGCCTGTTCTTTGCTCGAGAAATTCTTGCAATCACGGGCATAACTATTTCTGAAATAGGAGAATATGGAAAAGGTGTTTGTTTCAAGATAGTTGTTCCCAAGACTGCTTGCAAAAAAGCATAACTATTTTTTAATAGTTTTCTTTTTTTATACATTGATTTTTAATGATTTTTGATATAGAATAACTTTAGAATAATCTATATTTTATATACGCTTATGGACGGCATAAACTTTACAAACAAAGCTCAGAAAACATTAATGCAAGCCCAAAACATGGCAAGAGACATGGGGCAGCAGCATATTGACGCTCTACATCTTTTGTATGCCATGTTAACAGGAGATGAGAATATTGTATTAAGCCTTTTAGTCAAGGCTAATCTTGATATAGAAGATTTGTTAAAAAAGATAAGGAATGGATTAGGGCAAATACCTGTTTCTAATCAAAATGAATATGTTGGACAATTCTTTTTAACTCAAGACATGGTTAGAGTGATGGATAAAGCCAAGCAAGAAGCAATGATAATGGGAGATGAGTTTGTTTCTTTAGAACACTTATTTTTGGCTTTGCTTAGCGTGAGGACAATGGCAGGGGACTTGCTTGAAAAAGCTAATTATCTTAAATCAATTAATGGAGAGCAAAAAGAAAGGATTGATTATCAAATGGCATTAAAGAATTTCAATCAAATGAGAGGAGGAGAAAGAATAACAAGTCCGAATCCAGAATCAAAATACAAAATCTTGGAAAATTATACTAGAAATTTAACTAATTTAGCTAAAAAAGGAAAATTAGATCCAGTAGTTGGTAGAGAAGATGAAATCAGAAGATTGATGCAGATTTTGTCTAGAAGAACGAAAAATAATCCAGTTTTAATTGGAGAACCAGGAGTTGGTAAAACAGCTATTGTTGAAGGTTTGGCTCAAAGAATAGTTAAAGGAGATGTTCCAGAAAGTTTGAAAGACAAGGAAGTTATTAGTCTTGATTTGGGAGCAATGGTCGCTGGCACAAGATACAGAGGTGAATTTGAAGAAAGAATAAAAATGCTTTTAAAAGAAGTGAGAAAAGCAGAGGGAAGATATTTAATGTTTATTGACGAACTTCACACATTGATTGGAGCTGGTTCTGCTGAAGGAGCAGTTGATGCTTCTAATTTATTAAAACCAGCTTTAGCTAGAGGTGAATTAAGAGCAATTGGAGCAACAACATTAAAAGAGTATCAAAAATATATTGAAGCTGATGCTGCTTTGGAAAGAAGATTCCAGCCAATTTATGTTGTTGAGCCCACAATTGAAGATACTGTTTCTATTTTAAGAGGAATAAAAGAAAAATATGAATTGCATCATGGATTGAAAATTAAGGATTCGGCCTTAATTGCAGCAGCAGAGCTTTCCGCTAGATATATTAATGATAGGTTTTTACCTGATAAGGCAGTTGATTTGATGGACGAAGCTTCTTCTGCATTAAGGCTTGAGATAGAATCAAATCCAGCCGAATTAGAAGATTTGAATAAAGAAATACAGAAATTAGAAATTGAAAGGGAAGCTCTTAAAAAAGAAATATTAGCCTCAACTCCTAAAGAAAAAGAAGTAATAGATAAAAGAAATAGGGTGATCGCAAGGGAATTAGCAGAGCTTAATGAAAAAGCTAGTGCTTTTGCTATGAGATGGAAAACAGAAAAAGAAACTATTCATAGCCTTAAAGAATTGAAAGAGAGAATTGAAAAAGAAAAATATCAATTAGAAAAATTATTGAAAGATGGTGATTTGCAAAAAGCAGCAGAAATCAAATATGGAACGTTGCCCGATTTATTTGCCAAGCTTAAAAAACAAGAAGATAAATTGGAAAGACTCCAAAAGAAAAATAGAATATTAAAGCAGGAAATCGGACCAGAAGAAATTGCTAGGGTTGTTTCAAGATGGACAGGTATTCCTGTTACTAGATTGATAGAATCTGAATCATCTAAGCTTGAAACAATGGAAAAAGTTTTGTCAAAAAGAGTTATTTCCCAAGAAGAAGCAATTAAAGCAGTATCAAATGCTATTAGGCGTTCTAGGGCAGGCATATCAGAAGAATCAAGGCCTTTGGGTTCATTCTTGTTTTTGGGGCCAACAGGAGTTGGTAAAACAGAAACAGCTAAAGCTTTAGCAGGATTTTTGTTCAATGACGAAAACGCAATGATCAGAGTTGATATGTCTGAATACATGGAGAAATTCGATGTCTCTAAGATGGTGGGAAGCCCTCCTGGATACGTTGGCTATGAAGAAGGAGGTCAATTAACAGAAAAGGTAAGAAGAAGACCTTACTCAGTTATTCTTTTAGATGAGATTGAGAAAGCACATCCAGAGGTTTTTAATATTCTTCTCCAAGTTTTAGAAGATGGAAGATTGACTGATTCTAAAGGAAGAGTTGTTTCATTTAAAAATACAATCTTAATCATGACTTCTAATGTTGGTTCAGATATTATTGCTAAGGAAGCTCCTTTGGGATTTGTTGATGATAATAAGATAAGCCAGAAAGAAGGACTAAAAGATAAGGTACAGGGAGCTCTAAGAGAAAAGTTTAAGCCAGAGTTTTTGAATAGAATCGACGAGATTATCATTTTTGATTATTTGGGAGCAGAAGAAATTAAGCAGATTGTTGATCTTGAATTAAATAAAGTACAGAAAAGATTAAAAGAAAAAGATATTAAGATTAATGTTTCAGAAAAAGCAAAGCAATCTCTTGCTAAACAAGGATTTGATCCTAACTTAGGGGCAAGACCTTTGAAGAGAATAATTCAGAAATTAATATTGAATCCTATGGCTCTAAAGATTGTTACAGGAGAGATTAAAGATGGTGATGTTATTTCTGTTGATGCAGAAAAAGATCATATTATTCTAAAGACAATTTCTACTAAAAAGGTAAAAGTAGGATCAACGAAGAAATGAAAGAAAAGATAATAAAATATACGATACTTCTTTTGGTTGGTATCTTAGGAGGTCTTATCTCTGGCTGGGTTGTGTTTAAAGATCCCAGTTTTTCCGCGATACAGGTTATTAATAAACAAGATAAGATATATATAGAAGAGAACAAGGCCTTAGTTGATAAAATAAAAGGGGTCAAGGATTCTGTTGTTGGAATACATAGTTATTATTTAGATGGTAGCGTTAATGGTTCTGGCTTTGTTTTGACTAATGACGGTTTAGTAATAACCCTTGCCGAAAATATTCCAGGAGGTAGTAAATCTAATATTTCTGTTAAAGGAGAGGACAATCTTTCGTATCAAGTTATTAAAAGAGATTTAACAACTAATCTAGCTTTAATTAAACTAGACAAGAATAATCTTTCAACTAGGGGATTTCTAGATTCAGTTATTCTTGAAGGCGAAAGAATTTTTATCGTTTCAGAATCTTTTAATTATTCTACTGCTAAGTTCTTTTATTCTGTTAACGAAGGAATTGTTAAGAGTGTGAGCGAAGAAAAAATAAGAACAAATATATTAGAAACAGGCAGAGTAGAGGGAAGTCCAGTGTTTGATATTCAAGGAAGATTGGTTGGAATTGCATACAAGAATGAAAATAATCTTGTTGATGTAATTCCAATTTCAAAAGTTAAAGAATTTTCTGGAATTTAATTTTGTATTTTCTAAATTAGTGCTATAATAAAATTAATCTCATATTAATTTTTTATTTCATGGAAATTACTGTAAGAAATCTTCTAGCATCTCTTTTTATTATTTCAGGAATCTTGATAGTGTTTTTTGATCTTCTTAATTCATATTATTATTTTACAGCCCAGAAAGAATTTCCTCAGGTTTTTGTAGCACCTAAAGGAACAGTTTCTAGTTTAGAAGAAGCGCCAATCACTTCAACTTCAATGGAAAATCAGATTGGTAATTTGATAAAAGAACAGGTTAGACAATTTCTTCCAGAGAATAGCGTTTCTCAAGCATTGAATATGTCGTCATGGATAATATTTGCTTCATTCCTGTTGTGGGCTGGAGGAAAGCTTATAGGGCTTGGCAATGATTTTTTAAAAGGAGGGCAAAAGTAGCCTTCTTTTTTTTGACAAATTTTATTTTTTCTATATACTTTCAATTGGCAAATTTTATTCATCTTTTTCAGGAGAAGTTATCATGCAGGTTGAAATTGAGACAGAGAATTCAAGGTACAGCTTTTTGTTTTTTGTTGAGAAAAATAATAGCAGGGAATTTCTCAAAGCTAAAGGAAAGCGAATCGGAACAAATAAGACGCATATAAAGGTTTTTCCTTTAGCAGAAGTAACTTATGCTGGGGAAGTAGTCCAGTGCAAAAAAGGTGAAAGCCTTATTATCAAAGGTGAGGCAGGGATAAAAACATCAAAAATTATAAGTATTCATATTGTAGGCAAATTAGTGCCTTTAAATGAAATCCGTAATTTTATGGATGTATTATAAAGATGGCAATAGCCAGTCTTTTTTTATAGCAATCGCTTGACATTTTTAGATATTATTGTATTATTATAATAACTTCAAAGGAGGAGCTTGTATGGAACAGGTCGTTAAAAAAGAGCCTCCTTTTAAAAGGAGGGAAGAAAAAATAGAGAGCATAGTTGAAACAAGAGAAGGTTTCCTAATTGGAATCTTTGAGAATTCAACTAATGCCGAGATATTGGGTTTTGTTAATCCCAGTGCTCTGCAAGATGTGTTTAAGAGAACACACCTTGGAAGAGTATTAAAATACGATAGTGTTTTTCGGAGAGATCAGGAAATTTCAAGGCACAGAGCAAATAACAAAACCTTTGTAATTATTGGTTCTGAAGAACCAAAAAAACTTAAGAATGGCAAAGAAGGACCAGACTTTGGGATGTTATTTGCTGCTGGGTACAATAATTTTCATGATAAGTCTTTTTTAAGAATTGTTGGCTTCTACGAGCCAGCATATGTGAAGGCTTTTTATGAAAAATTCAGGGAGTTTTCTTTAAATAAAGAAGAAGAAGAAGAAGAGAGAGAAACTTTTTGGCCAGAGCCAAGACATTATTTTAAAAAATTTGGACTTGGAAGGGAATGGGTAGGAACAACTATTACCAAGGATCAGACAAGCATAAAGATTCTTGATAAGGTGAATCTTGTTAAAGAAGTATTACTTTCAAAAGTCTTAACTTATTAGGGAGCGAATTCCACAATTCCTCCTCTTTTTTATTTACGTTGACTTTTATATTTATTTGCCATATAATGGGGCTCATATGATGGAAGAGGGAATTATAAAGCTGACAAACGCCTTGTACAAGGTGACCAGTCTCTTTCCTAAAGAGGAGCCTCTTAAGTTTGCGATAAGAAAAGAAGGACTAGATATTTTATTTTACTCCCTTTTGTTAAAAGGCAGGTCTTTTTCTGTTTCCCAAAAAGAAAGAGAATCTTTTTTTGAAAAAGCCTCAGGAAAGATGGACCTTCTTAAAACGTATTTTGGGATTGCTAGGGAACAAGAATGGATTAATGAAAGGAACTTTGATATTTTGGAAAATGAGTATAGCGAACTAAGGAAATCTTTTGAAATCATGAAACCCAAAGAAATTGTTGTCAAAAAGCAGATTGTCGCTGAAAAACCAGTTGAAATAAAAAAAGAGGAGCCAATGGTAGTAAAAGAAGAGGTTCGCCAAGAAAAAACAGAAGCAAAGGAAATTAAGCATCTTAATTATGAAGACTTAACGAGTATTCAATTAAGAATGTTAGAAATTTTACAGAACAAGGGAGTGTTAAAATCAAATCAAATAAGTGAGCATTTTCCAGAAACCAATCCAAGAACCATTAGAAGAGAGCTAAAAGGATTAAAAGAAATGAAAATTATTAATTCTATGGGTGGTGGCAAAACTACTGTTTATAGAATCAATGAAATGTATTAGAAATTTATTCTGGACAATTCTGGACAATTCTGGACACGGTTCTGGACATTCTGGACACGGTTCTGGACAATGTGGACAACTTATGGACAATACTGGATAAATGTGGACAAAGTGTTTAGGCGTTCTGGACAGCATTCTGGACAAAGTGAGTTTAATTTATATTAATGCAATCACACGAATTTAAAGAACAATTCTTTTCTCAGTTATACGATGAATACATAGACAGGGTCTATCGTTTTGTTTTATTTAAAGTTAGTAATGAATCTATGGCTCAAGATATTACTTCAGAAACTTTTACCAGGTTATGGAAAGAGATATCTCTTGATAGAGAAGTTAAGAACCCATCAGGCTTTTTATTCACAATTGCTAGGAACCTAGTAATTGATCATTATAGGGGTAAAGACCAGAATCCAGTCATTCTGGACAATCTGGACATTATTCAGGACACGAATCAGGACATTGCTAAAATGGCTGTCCAGAATGATGATATGAGAATAATTGTTAAAGCTTTGGAACAATTAAAAGACGAATACAGGATAGCAGTTTCTTTGTACTATATTGAGCAAGAACCAATCAGTGATGTGGCTAAAGCTTTGGGTAAATCTCAATCCACTGCCAGAGTTATTATTCATAGAGGGATGAAGCAATTAAAAGAAATACTAGGAAAGTAATAAAAGTAATTAAAAAACGTCTTAATTGATAGGGATTGATTGTTTTAATGCTTTTAATGTATAATAAAGATATAGAATTATGAAATATAAAAATACTTTAAACAAAGGAGCGGTAAGATACATTATCTTTAAAGATGAAGGTGTTTGGTATGGTGTGGCTCTTGAGTTTAATATAGTTGAAGAAGGTGATAATCCAGTAGAAGTAATGGCATCTTTATTTCAAGCCATTGAGGGTTATGTAGAAACAGCTAAAAAGCTCAAAATACACCCTGCACCACTTAATCAGAAGCCAGAAGCAGAATATGAAGAAATGTGGAAAAAGCTTCAGGAAAACAAGCAAACAAAGGCTTTAAAGCTAGATCAAATTTATAGTTATGGGTTTAATTCTTTAGCATTTGCTTAATCAATATGGTTAAAAGCATATTTAATTGGACATTTTCTGAAGTTACTAAATTTTTAAAAGCAAAAGGCTTTACACATTCTCATGTGAAAGGCAGTCACTATTTTTATAACGGTAGAATCAATCATATAGCTAGAATAGTCCAAGTTCCATTCCATGGTTCAAAAGTTTTGAAATCTAGGACATTTAAGGCAATAGTTGTTCAGTCGGGTATATCTCTAAAGGATTGGTTAGAGCAGGGTTAAACTCTGTTTTTTTAATAGGTGTAATAAAATTAGGGTTTTTGCGTCTATATAGTTAGAAGCATATGGACGAACTAAAACTAATAAAACAACTTGAATCATTGAAAGGAATTAAACCCAACCAAAATTGGGTTGCTTTTTCTAAAGGAACAATCCTTTCAAAAGAGTTTGAAAAGCAAACTACATTTGAGTCTTTATTTGAAGGAATTGGGCACGCTTTTGCAACTCCAAGATATGTTGCTCCTGTTTTAGCTAGTTTAATCACATTGATTTTTGGAACAGCTTTGATAACAGCTCAGGCTGGCAACGCAGTTCCAGGGGAAAGCTTATACAGTTTAAAACAAGTTGTTGAAAATGCACAAATGGCTATCCTTTCTCCAGAAGATCAATCAATAGCTAGAGTGAGTCAATTAGACAAGAGATTGTCTGAACTTGACAGAATAACCAAAGAAAGCGAAAATCAAGGAAAGAAATTAGTAGCTGGGATAGCTGAAGCTCAGAAAGCTTTAGTTGTTGCCTCAAAAGAATTAGCAAAATTACCAGCATCAGAAGAAAAAGTACAATTAGTTGGAAGTATTGTTTCAAAGATAGAAAAGATAGAGAAAACAACTAATGCTGCAATCATGCAAAACAGCAGCGAAGATTATCAAGCATTTTATAAATTCTTAGCCTTAAGCGAAATTGAAGAACTTGAAGCCAATGAAAAAAATCTAACCAAAGAACAATTAGCCCTATTGATTGAAGCAAGGGAAGCTTTTGATTTAGGAAATTACATTGAAGCAGTAGAAACGATTTACAAGATCCAGCCAAAGACAGAAGAGTAACATTTATGGCATTTATTCCGTCTTCATTAGTGTGGGGACTGAATAGATGCGATAGAGGGGAATTAATTAGCAATCTTTTGCTATTCTTATTCCTTTAATAGGAGGTTCATCTTCAGGGCAATTGCCTTGAGGATGAATCTTCCGAGAAAAGGGAAGAGGATTGCGAAGAAACGTTATTCAGCCATAAGCTGGTCGATGGATAACGAATTATTAAGAACAATAACGATAGTCTTTCTTTGAAAGAAGGAAGACAATCAAGCAATTTAAATACAAAAAATGAGTACAAAAAAAATTGGTATAGTTGCTGGTATCGTTTTTGCTTTATCAGTAGTAGTAAGCCCAGCAATGGCTGCTTGCAGTCTATCTGACTTAGCAAGTTGTGACAACAACGGCCTAATGGCTCTAGTTTTACAACTATTAGCTGGTCAACAGACTCAGACAACTACAACAACTGGTGCATCTTATGCTGGTATTCCAGCTGGATTCCAGTTTACTGCAAACCTAAAGCAAGGACAGACAAGCAATGACGTTAAATATTTACAAATCCTATTGAATGCAGATTCTGCAACTTCAATCGGTAACGCAGGCAAAGAGACAACATACTTTGGTTCAATGACTAAAGCAGCTGTTGTCAAATTCCAAAACAAATATGCTTCTGAAGTTTTGACTCCATACGGTCTAACAACAGGAACAGGTTTCTTTGGAACTTCAACAAGAGCAAAAGCAAATGCTCTATTACAAGCTGGTACAACAACTGGCACAACTGGAACAACTGGCACAACTACAACAACTCCAACTACAACTGGATTTACTGTAAGTTTAGCTGCTGACACTCCAGCTGCTGGAACATTGATCACTGGCGCAGCTATTGCTGACATCGCTCACTTTACATTCAGCAATGGAACATCATCTCCAGTTACAATTACTAACTTGAAGATGAACAGATTGGGAGTTAGTGCTGACGCAACTCTTGCTAAACTTTACCTATACGACGGTAACACAAGATTGTCAGACGAAGCTACAGCTTCAACAGGAGTTTTCTCATGGAACAACTCTACTGGAGTTATAGTAATCCCAGCTAACACAGTAAAAACAATCGCTGTAAAAGCTAACATCGCTACTGGCACAAGTGGCCAGACAGTAGGAGTTGGTATCGTTGCAGCTGACAGCATCACAGGTGCTACAGCAACTGGAACATTCCCAGTAAATGCAAACATCCACACTATTGCTCAAGCAATATTAGCAGGTGTAAGTTTCTCATCAACAGTAACACCAGCTTTAAACAACAGCCTAACACCACAGAACAACTTCATAATGTTTGAAGACACTGTTACTATTGGAACAAGAGCTGTTTACTTGAAATCTATCACATTTAGAAACATTGGTTCTGTTGCTCAATCAGATCTACAGAATTTCAAACTATTGATCGATGGAACTCAGGTAGGTTCAACTGTTGTATCACAAGGAACTGACGGATACTTCACTTTCGACATGTCATCTGCTCCAATCAAATTGGAAACAGGTAGCAGGATTTTCAAAGTTGTTGGTGATGTAATCGGAGGATCAACAAGAACATTCAAGGTTTCTTTATACAAGGCATCTGATGTTCAGGTTACTGACAGTGAATACAATGGAAACATCTTAGTACAAAGAGACAGTGGAACATTTTCTCCAGTTGAAGCTGGACAACAGACAGTTGCTACTGGTGATTTGACAATTACAAAGAGAACAGATTCAACATCTGGCAACATCGCAAAAGGTGCTTCTCAATTGACTTTGGCTAAATATGACCTAAAGGCAACTGGTGAAGCTATTAAGATTGAAAACTTAAGAGTAAATATTGATTCTTCTGACAACAATGTTGGAGAATTAAGAAATGGTGCTCTATTTGTTGATGGTGTACAGGTTGGTTCAACAGCTTCATTAGAAGAAGTTGACGGAGTTGGTAACGACACAGACGCACTAACTTATACAGAATATTCTCTAGGTTCAGCATTGGTTGTAACTCCTGGAACTACAAAAGTTCTAGAAGTAAGAGCTGACATTTATGATGCTGATGGAACAGACAGCACATCTGCTGGCGACACAATCAAAGTTAATCTAGTAGTTGGTTCTACAAACGCACAGAGAATGACATCTGGCGGATACTTTAACACACCAGCTAACACTGATGCTAACACATTACAGATTGCTTCAGGAACATTATCATCTACAGTTGACCAATCATATGGTTCATCTTCAGTAGTAGTTCCTCAAACAAACTTCTTGTTAGGTAAATTCAGTGTAACAGCTGGAAGCACAGAGAACATCAACCTAAACACAGTTAAGGTATTGTTCAAATTTAGTGCTAGCGATTTTGCTTCTGCAGACCTAACTAACGTTTACGTTAAGTATGGAGCAGAACAAACAACAGCTTTGTCAGCAATTGCAACAGCTGCTGCTGGCGCTGATTCATTGAACACATTCTCTATTAGCAAGACAATCAACAAGACACAAAGCATTACTTTCGAAGTATATGGAGACATTGCTTCATCAGCTTATTCTGATGCTACTGCTGACACTGTACAGACATACTTACAAGTATCTGGTACAACAGCTCAATCAGGAACAACTGTATACAGTAGAGGTGCTGCTGGTATGACTGCTGATGACGAAGATACAACTGGTTCAGCTGGACAAACAATTACAGCTGCAGGCAGTGGTAACTTAACAGTTTCTCTAGACAATTCAACTCCTCTAGCAGCTCAAGTAGTTGCTGGTGCAACACCAGACGCTGGATCATTAAAGATCAAGATGACTGCTGCTAACGGAGATTTATATGTAAAGAGAGTAGATTTAAGAATTGATACAGTTGCTGATACAGAAGCTATCTCTTCAGTAGATCTATATGCAGCTCAAGGAAGTGGTACATACACTAAGGTTGGTGAAACTCAAGTTGTAAACTATGACGGAACTAACCCAGGATACGTACAATGGATTCTTGGCGGTGACGCTAGAGTTCAAGTTCTAAAGAGCGGTACAACTTACTTATTGGCTAAGCCAACATATGTAAGCAGTGGACAAACAGATATAAGTGGAGATACACCACAGTTAGTATTAGTAGATTTAGAAGCTGATGGTGCTAATGGTACAACTATTGTTCCAGGCTTCACAACAGCTACAAACAACAGTGGTATTATCATCCTATCAAACGGTTCAGGACTTTATGCAGACTCTTCAGCAACTACTACAGCTGCTAACACAACATCTACAGCAACAACAATCGTTACAAACAATGGTGCAAACTTTACACCTGGTGATGTAATCTTTATTGATGAAGATGGTGGAAATGACTACGATGCTGCAACTGAAGAATTGATGGTAGTATTAGTAGATGGTGGTGCAAACCTAACAGTACAAAGAGGTGCATTTGGTACAACAGCATATGCTTACGCTGAAGACTCTGTAAAGATCTTTAGATTGAACACTTCAGGAACTGTAAGAGGTATTATCGGAAATGCTCAAACAGTTTTGAACACAAAGGTAACACTATCTCTAGGATCTGATTCACCTTCAGGCGCAACAACAGGTGCTACAGGTAAGGTTGTATTCACATTCAACGCTGCTGCAGAAAACAATGCAACAGATCCAGCTGAAAACAAAGCTGTTCTAACAAGAATTGATATTACAACAAGTAAATCAGCTGCTACAGTAAACGGCTTGACATTATACCCATCTGAGTTTGACAACAACTCAACTTACGCAACAGCATGTAGTGGTTTATCTGCTACAAAGTGGAGATGTGTTATGAACACAACAGGTGGTTCAAATGAAGTAATTGAAAACACTTCAAGAAAGTATATTGCAAGAGCTGATGTTGGATACTCTAACGCAGGAAACCTTGCAGTTTCAATTAACAATCTTGGAACAGTAGACACAGCCCTAAACACAAACGATGTTCTATGGACTGATGGTACTACAGCACAAGACTGGGTTAACCAAGCTACAACTTCTGTACAAGGAGGATCACAGACAACAACTGCTGCTTCTGGAACAGCCGACACAACAGCTCCAACAATTTCATCAATCGTTGTAGCTAATAAGTCAGCTGGTGTAGCAGATACAATAGAAAATGGCGATATTATCACAGTAACATTTAGTGAAATTATCGATCCAACAACTATTAATGCTACTTTAGTACCAGGAGGAGACGCAGTAACAGGTGTTGCTGCAGCTTCTACTGGTGGAGTAACAGGTGTTCAAGCTGATGGTATAATTACTATTACCAATATCACAACATTTGATTCTGGTGCAAGTTTAGCTGGTGCTGTTTCTCACACAACAAACTTAGCATTAGATTCTACTGGTAAAATATTGACAATTACACTAAATACAGGAACTTCAAGAGCTATTACAACACCAGCTTTAGGTGCAGGCACAACAGCTACAACAGTTAAAGATATTAACGCTGTAGCAATGGCCGCCGTAGCTAGCCCAGTTCCAACAGGTGCATTCTAGTCAATCGCATGAGAGGTGAGTCCTCTAATAACATTCTTGTGGATTGTTATTCAAAAGCCCCCGAAAGGGGGTTTTTGCTTTCTTGAAATATATATTCTTTATGCTAGTATTAGGTTATATAATTTGATTAAATAAAGACATGATTTCAAAGAAAAACATTATCATTATTTCTATTTGTATTGTTCTTGCTGTTTTGGTTGCTGGTTATTATTTTATATTTAATAAAAAGACTGTAGAGCAAGAAGGTTCTCAGCAACAAAATCAAGAAGAACAAAAAGATCCTCAACAAGAAGAAGAACAAACAGAAACTCCTATCATTGATACAACAACTAAAGAAGGATTGTTGTCAGCTTTAGATAAATACGGGAAAGCAGAGGATTTTGAAAACTTTGCTAAATACTTGAAAATTGTATATCAGAACCAATGGGATAACGATGAATCTTTGGGAAAGAAGGAAAGTGAAATATATATGGCTGTAACAACAAAGTATTTTGATACTGGCAATATTGATGAAGCATTAAGAATCTCAAGCATTGTTTTTAAAGAAGTTCCTCAAGGATGGAGATTCAGATATTTGAAGATAAGATGTTTAGAGAAGATGGGAAGAGATGCATATAATGCAAATGATTTAGTCAATGCAGAGAAGTATGCGATGGACATCTTGCAAATGATGTACAGACCAGAAGGAGCTAATTTATTAGCAGATGTGTATATTAAAAAGATTGAAGACAATCTATTAAAAGGAGATAAGGCTTCAGCAGAATACAATATTTGGTATGTTTGGGATTATGAAGTGGATCAAGATAGAAGAGATAAGCTGACTGAGCTCAAACAAACAATTGGCATTGATTAGATGTAAAGGCCTTCCTTTAGCAGGAAGGTTTTTAATTAACAAAATAAACGGAAACTTTACTTCTAATTTTATTAGACTAAAATAGAAGATATAAGTATTTAGAAAATAATAAATATGAAAAATAAATTATTAATAACAATTCTCTTGATTGTCGTGGCAGTTGTTTGCGTTTTTTACTATTTTAAGCAAAATAATAAGTTGCCAGAAGAGGGAGTTATTCAGCAAAATCAAGAAAATATCAGTCAAAATAAAGGAAAAATGGTAACAGATGATTTTCAGATTGATATTCCTGAGGGATGGAAGAATGTGCCAGAGCCATCTATGGGTGTCTCAGCTATGGCTGTAAACAGTTCTGAGGGAACTGATGATCCAGCTATTGAATTGATTAATTTTAAAAGTTATGTAGCTGTTAGTTATGATACTCTTAATGGCAGGAACCTTGCTGGATATATGCAGGATGTTAAAAATGGATTAACACAGCTTGTGCCTGAAAAAGTATTTTTTGGAGATGAAAATGATACGGTTATAAATGGCATGAATGCCAGAAAATTGGAATTGGAAATGATTCAGCAGGGAGCTGACTTCAAAGTTTTAATCGTAGCAGTTGAAGGAAATAATGGTGATGTTTGGACTATATCATTTAATACAGCCAAATCTAATTGGGATTCATATAAAGAAGAGTTCTTAAGTGTTGTTGATAGCTTTACTTTAAAATAAAAGATCTTTTTTTAGGCTATGTCTTTAAGTTGTATTAATCGTATCAATATGATACGATTAAACCGTATAAATGATACGAATATGATCAAATTAACTCCAAGAGAACAAAAAATAATAGCTATTCTTCTTGAGAAAGGAAGCATGCAATCATCATCTATTTTTGAAGAATTGATTAAAGTGGGTGAGGAAGTGGCTTTTGTTACAGTGAAAAGAGAACTTTCTAAAATGGTTAAACAAAAAGCTTTAATTGTCAGTGGGTCTGGAAGATCTGTGAATTATGAAGTTAGCGTGATTGGCAGGATGTTTTTTGATGTAGACACTCAAGCATATTGTTCTATTGATCCAGATAAAAGATATGGGTTAAAGCAATATAATTTTGATTTATTTGCTTCTATTCCTGTAGATATTTTTACAGAAACTGAAATAAAAAGGCTTAATTTGTCTACAGAAAAGTATAAATTAAGAGCTAATAATTTGTCAGCCACGATACAAAAAAAAGAATTGGAAAGGTTTGTGATAGAACTATCTTGGAAATCTTCGAAAATAGAGGGTAATACATACACACTTCTTGATACGGAAAAATTAATTCTTGAAAACAAAAAAGCAGAAGGGAAAACGAACGAAGAAGCTCAAATGATTTTGAATCATAAAGATGCTTTTGAGTTTATTTATAAAAATTCAGAACATTTTAAATTAATTACAAAAAATAACTTAGAAGAGTTGCATACAATTTTAATTAAAGAATTGGGAATAGGTGGAGGGCTAAGAAAAAACATGGTTGGTATCACTGGATCAATATACAAGCCTCTTGATAACGCTTATCAAATTAATGATGCTCTAGACTCTCTTGTTTCTGCAATATCTAGAGCAGAATCTCCTTATGTTAAAGCATTAATAGCTTTGATAGGAATAAGCTATATTCAGCCATTTCAAGATGGTAACAAAAGAACAGGCAGGCTTATGGCCAATGCTATTTTATTAGCATACGGGCTTCCTCCTCTTTCGTATCGTAGTGTTGAAGAAGAAGAATATAGAAAAGCGATATTGTCTTTTTATGAATTGAATACAATAGTGCCGATTAAAAAGATATTTATCGATCAGTATGATTTTACAGCACAAAACTATACAATAGTATAAATTGTTTTTTATAGTAATTCAAAGGCGATAAAACTTTTTAATTTTTAAAACTTGTGTTAGAATGATTTTACAGAAATGATTAAAGAATTTAAAAAAATTGTATGTTTCGGTGTTTTGGTGTTATTCTTTGCACCTATTTTTGCTAATGCTGAAGAGATAGTTCCCGAAAAGTTTAATATTGATCCAACGTATAATCAAAATGGTAATCAGCAATATCAAACTTCAGCATTATTGAGAAACAGCTTTAACCGTCTTGATTTTTATATTGAAGAGTCTTTTTTGAATGGAAAATCATGGACAGAGAAAAATGAAATAAATAATATATTCTTTAATTTGAATGCAGAGTTTGAAGGCAAGATTTATCCTCAATTGACTTCTATTTTTGGAAAAGAAAAGAACACAACAGGAAAAGAAATACAAAGAATTACAATTTTATTCTATCCAATGAAAGAAGATGTGAGGGGGTATATTAGAAATATTGATGCATATGACAAAGGAATCAATTCTTCTTCGAACCAAAGAAGAATAATTTATTTGAATTCAAGCTATATTAATAATCCTATTTTAACAGAAATACTTGCTCATGAATTCACTCATTTAATTGAATTGAATCAAAAAGAAATACAAAAAGGAATTCCTGAAGATGTGTGGCTTAATGAAGCTAGGGCAGAATATGCTGTTACTTTATTAGGATACAACAACAAGGATGATAGTTATTTAGATAAAAGGGTAAAAGATTTCTTGAATAAGCCAACAGATCCATTAATTGAATGGAGTGGCACTAATTACGATTATGGGGTGGTGAGCATGTTTGTCCACTATATGGTTGAACAGTATGGAATAGACATCTTAAAAGACACTTTAGCGTCTTCAAAGATAGGAATTGAGAGTATAGATGAATTTTTGAAGAATAAAGGACATAAAGAAACATTTGCTGATATATATACAAACTGGTCTATTGCTACTTATTTGAATGATTGTTCTGTTGATGGGAAATATTGTTATTCTAATCAAAAATTGAAAGATGTTAAGGTTTTGCCTTTAAGTACATTTATGCCTTTTCAAAAAGACAGCACTGTTTCCATGAATCAGCTTATCAGGGATTGGTCATCTAATTGGCAGAAGTTCGTTGGAGGCAATGGAAACCTTAAATTACAGATAAAATCTCCAGAAGATTGTGTTTTTAAAGTTTCATATATTGTTAAAGGAGAATCAGAAAAAAGCGTTGTTAAAAAATTAGATTTTAAAGAAGCAGAAACAAAAGAGGTTGTTGTTTCAAATCTAAACAATTCTTCTCAAATAGTTTTTATCTTTTCAATTACAGGAACATCTCTTCAATCAGCTAATCCTTTCTTTGTTTATAATACAATAGCTTCATCAACAGGGGATAATCCTACTGAGTCAGAAATTAATCTTCCTTTCGCGATAGAAAAGCCATTAAATCAAATGAGCAGAGAAGAGCTTTTAATAGTTTTATTGAAAGTCATTGTCTATCTGATAAGTCAGGGGAGATTTAATGTATAGTTTTTAAAATACTAAAAAAGTAGTGATCAGTTATCTTGACAAGGGAATATTATTGTAATACAATTGTATTATACAATAAAGATTAAGAATATGCGCAAAGTATTAAGTATTTCCATTACGGACACTTTAGAAAAAGAAATAAAAGAAAAAACAAAGAGAAAAGGATTCTCTTCTGTTAGCGATTATATCAAAAGTCTTTTAATCATGGATGAAGATTTAATATCAGAAGAAGAGATATTAGAAATGGCTGAAAGAGCCAAAAAAGATTACAAAAATGATAATTTGGTTAAAGTAAAATCTTTAGCTGATTTATGATAATTTATTATTCTAGAGATTTTAAAAAACAATGGAGAAGTTTATCTGAAGAAATTAGAGATATTGCCATTGAAAAAGAAAAAATATTTAAAGAAAATTCAATGCATCCGTCGTTAAGGTTGCACCCATTAAAAGGAAAATTAAAGGGTATGTGGTCTATAAGCATTAATATGCAATATCGTATTATTTTTCAATTAGAAGGAGAAAACGTAGTATTTGTTTCTATAGGCAAGCACGATATTTATAGAAATCTTTAATATAAAAAATATGGATATAACTATTCAAATTATTATTGCAGGTTTTGGAGGGGGATTTGTTCGTGGTCTTATAGGTTTTCTTAAACATCAATACGATTACAAAAATGTGGGATTTAATCTTCCTTACTTTTTTATAATGATGTTTTTGTCTGGGATTGTAGGGCTTCTTGTTGCAAAAGGAGTAGATGGATCATTTTTAACTATAGAGGGGGTAAAGTACTTTTCTCCATCTCTAGCCTTTATCGTTGGTTATGCAGGAGGAGATTTCTTGGAAGGAGTGTATAAGATATTGTTGAAAAAGATTAAATAAAAAAATAGTTCTTTTTGAAGCTCTTTGTTTAAAATAAATAGTTCTTTGTGATTATTAGTTAAAATTTTAAAAAAATGAATAATAAATGCAAAGTAATGCTAATAGGGGTAGCTGTTTTGGCTGTTGTAGCCATAGGTTATCTTTTCTATATTAAATATCAAGAGTCTAAGTTGGGAGATATTTCTTTTGACAATATTGAAACAGTACAAGAAGATGGAAAAATTTATTTGAAAAATAAAGCGGCTGATTTTTCTGTAATAGTTTCTGATTCTTGGATAATTGAAAACAATAAAGAGGCTATATCTTTTGCTAGTTCTGATTACGAGCCCAGTGAAGGTTCTGACTTGGCAATTCCTAAAAATGGTTGCTGGATAGGATCAGCAGTAAGAATTTTAGATCCAAAAAATGATATTGAATATCAAAATGTATCTTCTTTATTAAAAGATAATAATTTGCAAGAAATAAATACAGAAAGAACTCAATATAAAATTATTTCTATAAATGGAAAAAATAGTTTAAGCGAATCTTTAATTGTAAATATAAAAGACGAGCAAGGGATTTTTCAAACTGTTAAGCTATTACACAATAACAAACTTTATTATTTTGAAACTCATCTTTTTGGTCAACAAAAAGATAAATGCCAAGAAGAATTTTATAATTTTCTTCAAACAGTTTCTATTAAAAAATGAACTTCAAAAATTTATTCTATAAGTTGTTGCTAACGATACTGTTAGCAGTGTTTTTTACTACACCATTAAATGTTTTTGCCGCAATCGAATTTAATTTTTTAAATTTTGATGAAACAGATGATTATCAAACATTGTCTGAGCTAGAATCAAAAAGAATTCTTGAAAAATTTCCGCAAAAAATATTTAAAGATTGGACATCTCTAAAAGTTTCCGAAAATTATAATACAATGGAAACAACAACGTTGTCTCTTTTGAAAGAAATAATCCGTTGCGATTTATTTAATTATATATTCAGTGATTTACCAGTAGATATTTCTGTGAATATAGCTAGGCACACCATAGAGCTTGCTAAATTGATAGGGACTGAAGATACAGGAGGATTGATTGGTAAGTTTGAAAAAGAAACAGTAAATCTAGCTGTTAAGTATGCCAAGGAATATTTGTTTGCAAATCAGCTCAAGGTTTCTTTTGGGTCAATGAAAGTTGAATATGGAAAGGGGGAAAACAAAACAGATACGCAATTTCAGTATATTATGATATACAAACCGATTAATGATAAGCAGGGAAGAGTTGTCGCAAGAATATATTCTCCAGAAGAAATAACTCCTCCAGAAAGCCGAGGATCAATCGGAATGGCAAAAGGATTTTTAAATGATTTGCCAGAAGGAAAGAATATTTCCCCCTTTATCGTTGAAATTTCTGGGATTATTGAAAAAACAGATTTAAGAGATTATATATGGACAGAGAATCCGTTAATCACAGTTAATTTTCCAGAAAATGTTCCTGATTTTGGTTTAAGACCGAAAACATGGCAAGAAAAGTATATTTTGAATCCAATCAAAAAAGTAGTAGAAGATGTTTCTGGTTTCTTGAGTTTTCTTTTTCCTCAAGGAGAAATAACAGAATATGTTTTAAAAGCAGATGAAGAAAAAGAAGAAGCAATCAAAGAAGAGGTGAAAGAAATGGAGCAAGGGAAAACAGTGGAAGAAAAGGTAAAACAAGAACAGCAAGTCAAGCAAGAAGAGAAAGAAGAAGAAATTAAACCAGAAATAGTAGTTGAAGAAGAAAAAGTAAAAGAAGAAGAAAAAGTAAAAGAAGAAAAGTTAGAGCAGATTTTAGAATGTTCTAAAAGTTCTCAATTGTCTTCTTTCAAATCAATAATAATTAATGAAATAGCTTGGATGGGGACAAGTACTAGTTCAAACGATGAATGGATAGAATTGAAGAATGTATCAAATGAAAATATTGATTTAAAGGATTTTAGATTGACAGACAAGGGTGATCAGATAAACATTGTTTTTGAGAGCTTAATTGTGCCTAAGGGAGGTTTTGTTCTTTTAGAGAGGACAGATGATAGTACTATTCCTTTTCTTTCAGCAGATGTTATTTATTCAGGTTCTCTTTCTAATAACAATGAAGATTTATATCTTTTTGATTCAAAATGTAATTTATTGGATGCAGCTTCAGCTAGTCCTGACTGGGGAGGAGGAGACAATGCAGAGAAAAGAACAATGGAAAGGATGAGTGATTATTCTTGGGGCACGTATTCTTTAAGTGGCAATCAGGGAATATTTGGAACTCCGAAACAAGAAAATAGTGATGGTAAAAAAGCAGATAGTAATCAAATGCAATTTGCCAGTGTTTCAAGTGTTGATTCTGTTGCGGGGCCAATTGAACAAATTTCTTATTGTTCGCAAACAAATTTAGGCGTTCCAGCACATTCTCCAATCATAATTAATGAAATAGCCTGGATGGGAACAGATGCTAGCTCAAGCGATGAGTGGATTGAACTAAGGAATTTAACAGCAGAGCCGATTAATCTTAATAATTGGCAATTGCTCGACAAAGAGAATCAGATCAAAATCATTTTTAATTCAGAAGATATTGTTCCAGCTAATGGTTATTATCTTTTAGAAAGGACAGATGACACTACTGTTCTCAATATAGCGGGAGATAATATTTACACGGGAGCCTTATCAGATACGAATGAATCTTTAAGATTGTTTAATCAATCTTGTTTTTTTATTGATGAGGCCATGGCTAATCCTGACTGGGAAAAAGGAGACAAGACAAATAAAAAAACAATGGAAAGAACCAATTCATTGTCTTGGCAAACATATCGTTTAAATTTTGCAGATGAGACTAACGGATTATATGGAACTCCGAAAAAAGATAATAGCTTTATCGAAAATGAAGAACAAGAAGAAAATCAAGAAGAACAAGAAGAAGATTTAAGATATGGAGATATTTTAATAACAGAAGTTCAAATCAATGCGCTTGATGGCGATGAGTATGTTGAGATATACAATAAAGGAGAAGATGAAATTAGTCTTTGCTCTGACCCAGACAATGATTGTTATCATTTAGCATATTATTCTTCTAACAATAATTGGGATAATCCTAATCATTTATGGGAACTTGAAGAAGGAGAAATCATTGGGGCTAACGAATATTATTTAATTGATATATATCGCAATAATGGAGGAGATTTAAAAGTTGCTGAGTATGAAGCACCACAGATTTCTAATTTTTCTGGTTCAATAGTTTTATTTTCCAATAATCCTGTCTATTCTGGAGAAGAAGAAAAAACAGAAGATGAATTAATATTGCATGCTAATGACCTAAAGGTTGATGCTATTGGCTGGAAGAGACAAGAAAGCGATGAAGGCCCTTTGGTTAAAGAGGGTGAAGCTTTCATCGTAGGAGATATTTTAAATAACGAGGTGTTGGGAAGAAAATGGTATTCAACTTATGCTGACACCAATAATAATTTGTCAGATTTTAGATTGGAAAATTCTAGTATTCGAAACCATGTTTTGCAACCACCCGATGCAATAAGTACCTTGGCAATACAACAAGATGAAACTCAGATTAATTCTTTTCTTTTAACGTGGGATATTCCAAATGATCCTGATTCGGAGAAGGAATCTTTGACGTATGATATATATTATTCAAAAGGAAATGAAATTGATGAAGATGATTTAGTTGATATTGAAACATATGTTAATCCTATTGAAGAAGCTATTGAAGGAGATTCAAAGAAGTTTATTATTCCAGATCTTTATTTTGGATCAACTTATTATTTTATGGTAAAGGCATCTGATAATGATGGAAACCATTCTTTTTCTAATAAAGTTGTTCTTGCTACTGATGAAGTTGTTCATCAAAAGCAAGCTCCTTATATTGATTTTGCCAGAAGTAATCGTACAACTTTAGCTGGAATAACAACAGCAACAGCAGGAGAATCCTTAATCTTTGTAGAGTCTGGAGATGGTAATAATGAGAATGATTCTTTGTATACAACGCATGTTATTGATGTTAATGGGACAGTTTATTTTATGGGCCGTATTGATAATGAATACGGAGCTTTTGCTTATAATAAAAATGGAACAAGAAAATGGAGATATGCTTGCGATGCTCAGTGTGATGGATTTGGAACATTGGGCAATGACGGAACATTTTATTATGAGAGGGAAAATACTTTATATGCTATAACTCCATCTGGAAAATTAAAATGGTCTCAAGAGTTTGCTTATTTGTATTCAAGAACACTTGTTATGGATGTTTCTGGATTATTATACATTATTGCTTCAACAGAGGCAGGTAGTCCCAAGCTTTTTGTAATTGATGATAGTGGAAATATTTATAATAGAAACGTACTTTTTGATATTAAAGCTTATCTTGATATTAATCCTGTGGGATTCTTTTCAGAAATAGCAATTGATTCATCTGGTTATCTTTACTTCGCTCACGATAGGACAATTTTAAAATGTAAGTTAGGCGAAGGATTAATTGCGGAGAGAACGATAGACTATAAAGAGAATGAAAATTATAATGGAAGGGAAATGTCAGGAAGAATTGAAGAAATTTATATTTCTTCCAACGGAGAAAATATTTTCTTTAGTTTTTATCAAGGAGGCTGTTGCACGAATAATGTTATATTTAATATTATTTATTCAATGACTAGCGACTTGAATACAATAAATTGGGAAAAAGACGTTTTGTATAGAGATCCAATCGGGATAAACAAAGATGAAATTTATTTTTCTTTTTCATAACAAAATTAATTTTAACAATCATTAAATCATCGACATATTTTT
>Ga0074195_1000260_pt1 | contig 118804 bp, 87 predicted proteins | sample EPASupsiteHSE623_FD_64525 | JGI IMG/M metagenome (GOLD analysis project Ga0074195, IMG submission 64525) | Bioremediated contaminated groundwater from EPA Superfund site, New Mexico - Sample HSE6-23 | ecosystem: Environmental > Aquatic > Deep subsurface > Groundwater > Contaminated ... | reverse complement strand
CTGCTGCGCACGATCGGCATAGCCCGAGCCCGAGCAAAGATCGGTTTGCGCAACCTGGTGTACAACATTGACCGGATGGGGATGCTTCTGGCAATGAGCAGGTGAAGTGCGCCCAAGAAGCGGCAAGATGGCAAAAGAACGCCATCGAGCGCATAGCGAGGCGGTGCCAGGGTGCAAAACCGATCGGATTATAAGCCAGAAGAGCATGGTCTCTATGAAAAAAATTGCCGGCGACTGCTACCGGGGTTTACTGAACTAAATTTCAAGATTCCCTTAAGTTTGCGGGTTGTAGGCACATTTTAGTGCAGTGCTGAAAATTTTATCACGTAATTTCATGCTGATAGCTATTCGAGCGCGGTGAGAATTTTCAAAACCTGTGGGCACACGCGAAGCGATTTTTTCCTTGAAATACAAGTCTTAACACGCTAGCGTGGTGGGCAGCCATGTATCTGCGAACCACGAAAAGAAAGAACAAGAACGGCACGGTCACCGAGTATCTCCAGCTCGCCCACAACGCGCGAGATCCGGAGACCAACTCCACCGTTGCCCGCATCATCCACAGTTTCGGCCGGGCCGATCAGCTCGACCGCGATGCCCTCGTCCGGCTAGCCCGCTCCATCGCCAGGGTCTGCGGAATCACTTTCCTTGACACCGCCGATGGCACTCAGGAGTGTGGTGGCGGGCTCCCCGATGATCTCGAGATCCTGCGCACGGTGGAACTCGGCACCGTGCTGGTCATCGAAACCCTGTGGGAGCGGCTGGGCATCGGCAAGACGCTCCGGGCTCTGCTGGGCAAGGGCAAGTATGCTGTTGCCTATGATCAGGCCTTGCTGGCCATGACCGCCAACCGCCTCTGCGAACCGGAGTCCAAGCTCGGGGTTTGGGACCGGTGGCTGGAGCGGGTCCATCTCCCCAAGTGCCATGGCCTGAAACTGCGGCAGATGTACGAGGCCATGGATTTCCTTCACAAGCATATCGATGCGGTCGAGGAGGCGGTCTTTTTCCAGACCGCTGGTCTGTTCAACCTCTCGGTCGACCTGATTTTCTACGATACCACCACCGCATCGTTTGCCATTGACTACGAAGACGACTTCGAGGAATTCGGTCTTCGCCAGTACGGCCATTCCAAGGAGGGCACCTGGACCCCGCAGATCGTGGTCGCCCTGGCGGTCACCCGGGAAGGGCTGCCGGTGAAAAGCTGGGTTTTCCCCGGCAACACGGCGGATGTCTCCACGGTCGAGCGCATCAAACGGGACCTCCGGGGCTGGAAGCTCGGCCGCGCCCTGTTTGTCGCCGACTCGGGCATGAACTCCGCCGCCAACCGGGAAGAGCTTGCCCGAGCCTGCGGCAAGTATCTGCTGGCCACCCGGATGGCGACCGTTGCCGAGATAAAAACCGAGGTGCTCTCCCAGCCCGGTCGCTACACCGCAATTACCGACAATCTGCACGCCAAGGAGGTCATCATCGGCGATGGCGAGCGACGCCGACGGTATATCCTCTGCTTTAACCCGAAGGAAGCCGAGCGACAGCGCGCGCACCGGGAGGAGATCGTCCGCCTGCTCGAAGAAGAACTTGCCAGCCGTCGCGACCGTGATGTTTCCGCCCAATGGGCCGTTGAACTGCTGGCCTCCAAACGCTACAAGCGGTATCTGACCACCACCGAGGCCGGCAAACTCCGCTTGGATCGCGCCGCCATCACCGAGGCCAAGCGGTACGACGGCAAATGGGTGCTTGAAACCAATGACGACACCATTAGCCTGGAAGACGCCGCCCTCGGCTACAAAGGGCTTTTGGTCATCGAGCGGTGCTTCCGCTCACTCAAGCGCACCCAGATCCAGATGATGCCGATGTATCATTGGGCCGGCCGCCGTATCGAGACCCATGTGAAAATCTGCGTTCTGGCCTTGCTGCTCGAACGCGTGGCAGAGCTTGAGTGCGGTCAGCCCTGGGCCCATATCCGGGCCAGCCTTGCCAAGCTTCAGGCCACTCAATTCAAAAGCAGCCAACACAGTTTTTATCAGATTAATTCGCCCCCGGAAGAGTGCCGCGAACTGATGAAAAAACTCGCAACCCCGCTTCCTGCAAAGGTTTTTGGCATTGAGCCCCTAGGAAAACAGGTGTAATCCTGTAGGCACACGCCAAAAATGACCCCGCCCGCCAACGCCCACCAGGCAAGGCTTCGCGGCTAGGCGTGTTCCACAACCCGTAAACCCAGGATGGATAAAGAAACGTGGAATGAACTCGTCGAGCGGTTGAAAACCAACACCATTGCTATTGAGGAAGGTCCTGTTCCCCGTTGGGGTGCGCATGGCACCGGCATATCGATCTATTTTCGTGACCCTGAAGGAAACCTGATCGAAACCCGATATTATGACCAATTCAATGGAGCAGAAAAGTGTCTGCTTGGATCGTAACTCAGGATTTTCTCCATTAATGCTATGAAAAGAGTAGATTATCGAAACCAAGCACTCAAAATACTTCCATGGGTTTGTGGAAAATGTGGCCGTGATTTCTCTGGAAAAAACCTGCGTGAACTAACGGTTCACCACAAAGATCACAATTACAAAAACAACCCGCCCGATGGCAGCAATTGGGAATTGTTATGCATCTACTGCCACGACAACGAACATTCCCGCTCTCTTGACGCTGAATGGCTTCCTACCGAAAATTCAGACGGGAAAACAGGCCCAACGACTACCCATACCCCTTTTGCCAAACTCTACAATTTGCTGAAAACAGAACGACAAAAGATAGATGATGGTGAGCTGGAATGACCGGACTATTTCCGCAATCAGAGTCAAGGCATCTCCTGTCCATGTTGATTGGAAATATGGTGACAAACTTGCGAAATCGTGCCATTGCGTCGGTTAATCCCTGTCTGGATGATCGGCAGCCATCGGCCAGCCCCCCTAACCACGCGAAGCAGGCTGACTTTCGGCCATAGATTGCAGATTTTGAGCCCGTATTATTCCGAGGCAGAGGTGTTGTCGTTCAGACCGCTTCCCCGAAAAAAATCTGGATTTCTCACCTCCTGTCTTTGAACGCCCAATCGGAGCCAGGGAGCCACAGATTCGTCTTCTGCAGCGGGGTCAGCCATATTTTTTGTTGCCAAGTACAATGACCATCTCCCTTAAAACGGAATGTAACCGTGCAAAATTCCACTTCATCCAGGCGAAAGAAACTTGGTTTCCGTTTATTGGGGAGCGTATTGCTTATCCTGCTCCTGCTGACGGTTGCGCTACTGGCAGCAGACCGCCTTCTTTCTTCTCCACAAGTAAAAGAAAAAATACATCAAACACTCGTTGCCCACACTGGCCTCCAAATCGGATATGAAAAGATTGGGATCGAGTATTTCCCTTCCTTCAACCTGGAATTACATCAGCTAACATTTGCCACCCCGGATACGATCAAAGGCAAGGCTGACATCCTCCGGCTTACGCCATCATTTGTTGATCTACTGTTGGGAAAACCGGGCTTGGGCAAGGTTGAGCTGGTTCGACCGGATATTGAACTTGCGTTTCCGCAGCCACATCCTGATGAAAAAAGGGCGGATGCCGAAGCTCAGCAAGGATTTACGGAGGGTAGGGATGTTTCTTTTGTTTCACTCTTCTCTTTTTTACCGAAACTCCATGTGAAAATTACCGATGGCCGCTTTTCGGTTGCCTTTGATTCCCAAAGCTTCACCGGGGAACACCTGACGCTCTCACTGGACGGCGCGATTGATAACCCACGCTCGGGCACAGTCCTTCTGAACATGGAACTTGCCGAACTTGCCGCACGTTCGGGTGAGCGCCGGGAAACCATCAAGGGGGTCAAGCTGCGAGGAAATATCCGCGCGGATGACAGCAACGTCATCTGTCAACTTAATCAACTGTTTGTGGCCAACCCGGCTCTCACGCTCTCTGGAAACCTGACAACGGCCCAGGACGGGGAAAAAATCGCTCTCAGCCTTTCCGGGACCAATATCCATGTCGATTCAACCCGTAAAACAGCCCTTGCATTGGCTGGAGATATCTCGCCCGTCACTGAGATTTTCACCTATCTGGCCGGTGGAACGGTTCCTCAGATCACATTTACTTCCCAGGGAAAAAACGCATCAGAACTCGGTGAACTCGAGAATATGCGCATCGAAGGACATCTGCAGGATGGGACGGTCAGGATTCCCGAGATCGACATGACTCTCACCGAGGTCAACGGCGACGTGGTGATTGCGGATGGGGTATTGACGGGTACAGGCCTGTTGGCCAGACTGGCTGAGTCTGCAGGGCATTCCGGCATGCTCAAGCTGGGACTGGCCGAAGGGAACGATCTGTTCCGGTTGGAGCTGATGTTGAATGCCGACATGGGGCAAACGCAGCGCATTGTAAAACATATCACGGAAAAATCGAAATTTTCCCAGGAGCTCGATCACATCACCAACTTGAAGGGAAATGGTACCGGAAAGCTTATCCTCGGTGACAGTCTGGTTGACATGAATGCCAGGATTGAGAATGCTGATATCAATCTCTCCTTCAACTACCCCAAGGTCCCTTATCCGATCAGTATCAGCAAGGGTCGTGTCAACCTGACGAACAATCAGGTTGTCGTACAGGGGGTAAGTGCAACTGTTGGCAAATCAGAGATCTCAGGGCTCGGTGGGACCGTTCAGTGGGGGAAAGATATCCACCTCGATATCAGCGCAGAACGCGCCGGGGTGTCGCTGGACGAACTCTATCTTTACCTGGACTCAATAAAGGAAACCAAAACATTGCTCAATGATGTCAAAGACATATCCGGAAGAATGGATGTATCTTCTGCATCATTTTCCGGGAACTTGGGCACACCGAAGCAGTGGAACTTTACATCTGCGGGCTCGGTGAGAGGCTTAAATCTGAAGGCTAATGGTTTTCCTGGTTCAATAAAACTGACCAAGGGCAACTTTACATTCGACCCTACGCAATTGAACCTGCAAGACGTTGTAACTGAAGCTCTCGACGCGAACCTTACCCTGAATGGAATGATCGGCGGCTTATTCTCTCAATCAGGACAAATGGTAAAAATGAGCGTTAATGGCACAATGGGCAGGGAATCGGTCGGGTTGCTGCAGGATACGTTTAAAGTGCCGAAAGCGTACTCGATCCGAACGCCTGTGACACTTAAAGATGTCAGGATTTCAGGACAACCCATACAGGATGTGATTATTTCCGGCGGCCTTGCCGTCAAGGATGGACCACAAATAACCCTGGAAATGCAGAATCATCCGGAAGAGCTGAAGGTAGAAAAACTGACCGTCAATGACCAGTACTCAGAGGCTGGTATGACCTTTGTCTCCAGGAATGATGGTTTGAGAGCGAGTTTTACCGGTCGCCTGAGGTCCGAAACCCTGGAAGGGCTTTTTGTGGATCCGAAGTGGGGTAAGGGTCACCTTGAGGGCGATTTTTCTGTGAATCTGCCCAAGAAATCGAAAACAGCGGCGACGGCACAGGGACACCTGAAAGGAACCAACGTCGTCATTCCTTTAGGATCAGGCGACGAGGTGTCGATTGAGCAAGTTTTGCTGGAAGCAGATGGTTCCATCGTACAAGCAAACGCTTCAACTCTCACCTGGCGAGACTTTACCTGGAACCCGCTCACGGCCGTGATCAATTTTGAACATGATACATTGAGGATCAAGGTCAATCAGGCTGCATTGTGTGGTATCCATTCGTCGGGGGTTGTGGATATTATTGGCAAGGAATTTGACCTCGACGTCACCATGCAGGGAACAAATCTCGATATCGGCACCAGCTACTCCTGCCTCACCCAGGGAAGAGTCAAAATGACCGGCAACATGGAATTCTCCAGTCACATTAAAGCCAAAGGGGAGAGGGGGGAACTCATCGGTAAACTGGAAGGGCCGCTGAAGATGACCTTCAGGCAAGGGGTGGTCGAGCAAAACAGGATTCTGTCCATCTTGCTGGAAGTTTTGAATGTCACCGAGATCGTCAAAGGCCGACTCCCCAACATGGCCACGACCGGCTTCAAGTACACGGTCATAACTGTAGAGGGACAGTTTAAAAATGGAAAACTGGTGGTGGACAAACTTTTCGTGGATGGAGAAACACTCGATATCCTTGGCTTTGGTGAACTTGACCTTGAAAAGGAAACCGTCAGTCTTGAACTGCTGGCGGCACCATTCAAGACAGTGGACTCGGTCATTAAATATATACCAGGGGTCAATTACCTGATGGGTAACAGCCTTGTGGTTATTCCGGTCAGTGTCAACGGCACATTGGCTAACCCGAAGGTTGATATCAGGTCGCCTTCATCAGTGAGCAAAGGCTTATTGAACCTCGGGGCACGAGCCCTTAAACTCCCCTACAAACTGATGGAGTCGATTATTAGTGGGGGACAATAAGCTGCTCAATCGGTCTTTTGAGGCTGAATCCCCTGAATTCGTCTTGTCTCCATGGATAATGATTAGGCCAATTGCATGGTCGTTTAATCGATTGAGGAAGAGTGAAAAATTTATCCTGTTAATGTTGACTGGCAAATTTTTCCAACTTGCAGTAAACCTCTTGTAAAATGATTTTACTACCGAGATTTTTTTATTTTTAATAATTAATTTTAAAGTATTTTTTTAACAATAAAGATCACAACAATAATGCAAAGACTAATAATGCAAAGACCATTACTCATTATCGTAATCTTGGTGTCCATCCTGGCATATCAAACTGATTATTGCCACCCACAAGTAACAACTTACTCCAAATCCTGGAGCAGCTCCGTGACAACGATGAAATCTTCGACATCGCCGAGTCGAAGTACCACATACTCGCATACCCCAGTAAATAGATCATCACGCTCTCCTAGCTGTCCGTTAAGGCCTTCCGAGGATGATTCGGTAATAAGAAAAGTTGGCAACGGAACTAACGACAATAATTGCGTGTTATTTTTAAGGCAGCAGCGTGGAATTAACCTGCCAACTAAAAATCTCACAACTTATGCTTCAAAACTATCTATAATTAATTCACATTTTCCTCGTGAAAATAGTGTCGCAATCATTAAGACACCAGGAAGATACGCTGGAATTGGACACCTCGCTGAGGTAACTGCTCTGGAGCAAAAAGATGGCAAGGTAACAATGCGATTGTCAGAAGCTAATAATCCTAGAAAGGGATATTTCGAACGCACGATAACAGGGGAAAATCTAGAGGAAATTCAAAAGAAAGCAAATATAGTTGGATATTATGTTGAAGCCAATGATGCCACACAAGCTCAATCCGCGTTGGATTCACGTTCTTTTTAGCTATGTTCAAATCGTCACCGTCCATCTTGATTGAAATTCGATCTCAATACTAAAAAAATGAAAGAAGTTTTTTTCGAGGACTTAAAGCCAGGGCAGATTTTTTCCTCCGGAACAATCCGAGTAGATGCAGAAGAAATAAAAGCATTTGCCGCTCAATATGATCCACAGCCATTCCACCTAGATGAAACGACTGCGCAACATACTTTTTTCAGAGGACTTGCAGCTAGTGGTTGGCACACTGCTGCATTGACAATGAGGCTTCTGGTTGGAAGCGATTTTAAGCCAGCAGGTGGGCTTATAGGTGCAGGCCTGGAAGAGCTTAGCTGGCCGAGGCCGGTTCGTCCTGGGGATGAGCTTAAAGTTGACGTTGAAATCCTGGAAGTTAGATCATCACGATCAAGACCTCACCAAGGAATAGCCAAGATAAAAACGACCACACTGAATCAACACGGTAAAGCCGTTCAAGTATATGTAGCCAATATTGTTGTTTTAGGACGGAAAAAAGATCTGCAACTATAATCAGGCCCCCTTAACCACATTGCGGCCGGGGTTGCCTCCATTTTGGTGTGGACAACTACCGGGTTAACAAAAAAACCGGCGATGCTTGCTGAGTACAGCGTAACGTACAAATTTTATTGGTCGTGATGGAGGTCTGGGCAGAGGCGGAAACATGGCATTACCAATGGACAAAGCGATGGCGCCAGAAAACAGGATGGTGAAACCAGGGACCGGGAATACCCTTATCGGTGAAAACGGCGAGAAACTGGTGCCGCCGACGGGATGGGAATTTCTCCCTGCCGGCGATGCCGGGCTCACCCGCAAGGTCACCGCCGCAGGTACGTTCTGGCGGGTACAGGCGCAGATGGGGCGACGGATCATTTCCAAGGGGATTTGGGCGCCGGGTACGACAATTGCCGAGGCCCGACAGGAGCTCGAGGCCTTGCGCACCACCGATGCCTACAAAAAAAGACTGGCCGGTGCCCGTCGACGTCGTGACGATAAGCAGACCGAATACGAACAGGAATTTTGCCGGGCGGTTCGCGCCTTTCTTGCCTTTGCTCCGCGATATGAAGGCATGGAGAAAGTGATGGCCGAGGTGGTCACTGTCCATGCCATCCCGATTGGCAGCGGTACCGTGGCTCGAACCACTACGATCCCCATAGAGGAGCGGGCCGCCAAAGCCGTGATCGCCTGGATGAGGCATCAGACCACGGTTTACGATTCGATGCGGATTGCCCGGATTAAAGGGGAACGACGGGAAGTGCGGCGGATGCTGGCGCAGCGGTCGGTGCAACTGTTGCAGACTTACCGGCAGGGGCGAGAGCATGCACTCGATTGCCCGTTACTGCAAGCCTTGGCACAATTCCGACAGACGGAAGAGTAGTTCTTGCCACCATACCAGTTGTCGTGGCCCGTCAGCTTATGCAATCAGACGATGAGCAAAGTGTTGGGTAGCGGATTGGCGTACAAGTCCCGAGGATCAGGGGGCCATTTGTGCCGTGGCCGGCGAGGATGAGCCCCATATCTACATCCTTCATGTCTCACCCAGAAGCGCCGCCGGGGTTATCTGTTCCAGATAATAATCGTAGTTGCCCTCGAAGACGCGCATCTGGCCGTGATCGATTTCAAAAACCCGGTTCACCAGGGAACGGAGGAAATAGCGGTCGTGGCTGACCATGATCAGGGTGCCGGTGAACTGCTGCAGGGCCTCGAGCAGCACTTCGCGCGACTGGATGTCGAGGTGATTGGTTGGTTCGTCGAGGATGAGGAAATTCAGTGGCCGTGCCAGCAGCATGGCCAGCACCACTCGGCTTTTTTCGCCGCCGGAGAGGATTTTGATCTTTTTATCGACATCGTCGCCATGGAAAAGGAAGGCGGCACAGAGGTTGCGGACCACGCCGATATTGACCTGGGGCATTGCCGCCTGCACGGTTTCGGAAACCGTCATCTCGCCGTTGAGCAGATCCATGGAGTGCTGGCTGAAATAGCCGACCTGGACGTTGGCCCCGATGGTCACCGTGCCGGTGGTTGGCTCGGTCTGACCGGCCAGCACCTTGAGCAGGGTTGATTTTCCGGCCCCGTTGCGTCCGGTCAGCGCGATTTTTTCCTGCCGCCGGATCATGCCCGCCAGACCGCTGAACACCTGGCGGGTAATGCCGTCGGGTTGTAACCAGACCTTGCCAAGATTGTCCAGGCGGGCCACGTCGTCGCCGCTGCGGGGCGGTTCGGCAAACTCGAACTTGATAATCCGCTGTTCGGGCAGCAGTTCGATCCGTTCGATCTTCTCCAGCTTCTTGATCCGGGACTGCACCTGGGCAGCATGGCTAACCCGAGCCCCGAAACGGGCAATGAAGTCCTCCTCCTTGGCCAGCATCTCCTGCTGACGCCGGTAACTGGCCAACAACTGTTCACGCCGGATTTCCCGCTCGCGCAGGTAAAAATCATAGTTGCCGCTGTAGGTGGTCACGCTCTGATTGGCCACCTCCACAATCCGGCCGACCACCCGGTTCATGAACTCGCGGTCATGGCAGGTCATCAGCAGCGCGCCCTTGAATTCGTCCACCAGCCATCCTTCCAGCCAGACAATCGATTCGACGTCGAGATGGTTGGTCGGTTCATCGAGAAGGAGCACATCCGGGTTGACGGTGAGGATGCTGGCCAGGGCAATGCGCATCTTCCAGCCGCCGCTGAAGGACTCGACCGGAAAATTCCATCGATCGCTGCCGATGCCCAGCCCGGTCAACACCGCTTGAGCCCGGTTCTCCAGGTCGTAGCCGCCGCGGTGCTCGAATTCCTCGGTGGCGTTGCCGTAGCGTTCAAGCAAGTCCGCCAGTTCGTCTCCTTCCATCGGGGTGGACATGGCGGCTTCCATTTCCCGAATCTGCTCGCCCAGGGCGGTGACCTCCCCGGCTGCGGCCATGACCTCGGCCAGGGCCGAACGGCCGGACATTTCGCCCACCTCCTGGGAAAAATAGCCGATCACCGTCCGTTTGGAACAGCAGATCTCGCCTTTGTCCGTTTCCTCTTGACCGGTGATCAAACGAAAAATCGTCGTCTTGCCAGCTCCGTTGGGACCAACCAGGCCGGTGCGGGTGACGGGGAGAATCTGCATCGAGGCGTTACGGAATAACACCCGGGAGCCGTGTTGCTTGGTGATATTGGTCAGATGGATCACGGAAACTCACAAAAAAGAGACGAATGGAACAGAGGTCCGACATGGGGTCCTGCAAAAAAAGGTCGCAACATAGCCAGAAAAGATCATGTGCGCAAGAGGTCAGCGGCTCTGGTTGCGTCTGGGAAAGAGTGGCGACAGGCTAAGAAAATAAGTATCATAGTGAACGCACAACGTATTTCTCTACTGAGTCAAACTATCTCCTGTTACGGCACGGTTCGCAGTCCTTCCCTCTTTCCTGCTGATTCGATCCCTTTCGGCGAGTTCGGATTCACAGGGAGCAGCAACATCGCATCGAGTCGCTCAAGTATGGTTCCCTTTGACAGGGGTAATTCCATGCCTGCCTCCAAGGAACTCAATATTGTTCGCCCAATGATGATTTTTTGTTCAGGGCAGCTCTCGGGCTTGTAGCGGAGCCCCCAGGCCGTGTGCAGGATGATGGGTTTGTTCTCATAAAGACCAATATAGAGCATGATATGGCCCTTTTGATGCAGAAGGGTGCGGAAAGGTATGCCCTGCTCACGGATACGTGTTGCTTTGTCGGCATTGGATAAGTTTGCCAAGGACACCAAGGGACCGGAGGTAATCTGTTTTTTGGAATTCCGCGGCAACCAGATGCCAAATGCATGAAAAAAGTCTCGGGTGGTGGCCGAACAGTCGCGGTTTCGATACAGCTCCCCCCAACCATACGGTGTTTTGAGGAGTTCGTTACCGATGAGGGTCACGGTTTCCGGAGTAAAGGGCAAAGGGTGGCGACGGGCATCGCTCTTGGCAATGCGGGCCAGAGCAAGGGCAGCGTGCTGATTATCGCCGGCAACCGCCACCTCGACCAACCAGTGGTCAGCCTCTTCTTGCACCAGCGAATAAAGGGTGCCGATCTTCGGTTGCGGCAATGCCCCGTCTTCGGTTTGAACTTCTGCGAAATCCTTGACCACAACGATATGTGCCGCATTGACCAGCCGGCTTTGCACGGACGCATCGGCCAGCCTGACGGCATCGGGTTCCACCCAACCATTGGCATAGGACGTTTCGATGTACAGCCATGCCCCATCCTTGCTGGCGTGCAGGATGCGTATCGGTTCGTTGGGCTTTATTTCCGAAAACTGGAGATGGTCAAAGGGAAAATCTTCAGGAGTCTCGTACAACGGACGAATGGTGGGAAGGACGCGGATATAATGAGGCTTGATCACGACCCCGGATTTATTCATGGAAGGAAGGTGTGCCAAATCGGCAAGGGTCAAAAGGTGCTGGAGACGGTCCGATTCAACTCGCTGCCGGTTCTCCCCATACCAGGTCTTGGTCGCGAGCAGTTGTAGCCCTTCGGTCATCGTGTTGACATCAAAAAGCGGTGCGCTCGCCTTCCATGGGGCAAAGTATTGCTGGTGAAACTGTTGCCCGGCCTGATTCTGCTCCTCGGGGCTCATCGCCTGGTTGAACGCAGCGGCGAAGGGACCGAGGTCTTGGGGGATGATGCCGATATCTTTGATTGTTGTCGCCGCAAGCGATGGCGAGCATGCCGTTTCACCGGGAGGGGGCTGTTGCCGGGCCTCGCGCAGCCTGTTCCAATCGAAGAGCGTGACGCCCCAGGCGACGATTATCAGGACGATAACGACAACCAAGCGGTTGCTTTGCACGCGGCTCATGTTAGTATCGTTTGCAGAATACCTGTGTTGATCATCCGATGCCTGACGAGCAGGAAACCGTCTCCATGAGGCCCATAATCATTCGTCAAAAGCCAGATGGCCTGTTACGATGCACGATCGGGTGTCAAGGTGTCGTTCTTTGTTTTTTTCCATTGATGGGGTGCAAAAAAAGTAACCATTTTTGAGGAGATTGCGTTGTGAAAAAGTCCATCTGCCTCGCGATGATTGTCCTGGGCGGCATGCTCAATCAAGCCGGTTTTGCCGCCGACTCGAGCTGTATACAGGGGGATGCAACCCATATTTGGGTTGCACCACAGGTGGTTACGGCCGGCATGCCTCTCAAGATCATGGCGGTGTCCACCACTGAACCCGTAACCGATGTGCTTTTGATCGATCCGAAAGGCGACACCCGGGTATTGGCATCAACGATGAGCACGGGTGGCATCCCGTGGCAGACAACGGCCCAAATCGACCCCTTGGGCAGCGGCCGTTACCAGATTGAGGTCCGGGCAAACGGCAAGCCAATGGCCTGCCTGGACATTGCGAATGGGACCAACACGCGGGAAAAACCGGTCTGGAGCGAGACGCATGAAGCCTTCTATGCAGCCTGGATTGAACAGTTGTTTGACGGCCCGGTTGATGCAGACGTCAGTTTTCCCTCCTTGGAACCGGTGCTGCGTGATCCTGAACGCAATTTCCTGCACAATTCGTTGGGATTGCGGGAGGATAACAATCTGCCCGCCACTCCGGATTGCGCTGATTTTCCCTATTTTCTCCGCAGCTATTTTGCCTGGAAGAACGGCCTGCCGTTTAGCTATCGCTTTTGCAACCGCGGCTCCGCCACCAAGCCGCCTTCCTGCGACACCGCCATCATCAAAACCGATTTTGTCCAACGGCCAGCACCCTTGGCCACATTTCGAACGGCAACCCGCGGCTTGATGGACGCGGTGCAATCGGGGAATGGCCGCACGGCTCTTGCCAGCCAGGAAACCGATTTTTACCCGTTGCCCTTGCAGCGCACGGCGTTATGGCCGGGAACGATTTATGCCGATCCCTACGGCCATGTGCTTGTCCTCACCAAATGGGTAGACCAGACCGCAAGCAGCCCGGGAATTTTATTTGCGGTTGATGCCCAACCGGACAATTCCATTGCCAGAAAAAGATTCTGGGAAGGCACCTTTTTGTTCACCAACATCGCCAGCGCCGGACCCGGTTTCAAAGCGTTCCGCCCTCTTGTCAACAACCGCCTGCTCAAGAATGAGGAGCTGTCGAACTTCTCCCTTGAGCAAACGGAGCTGACACCTGACGAATTTTACGCCCAACTCTATTACCTCATGAATCCCGAAGGGTTGGATGCGAGACAGGCGTATGAGGCGACCTTGACTGCTCTGGTGGAACAGTTGCAAACGCGCGTCAAGTCGGTTGAAAACGGCGAAGCGTATTTTCGCAAAGGCGGCACCACCATTGCGATGCCGCAGGGCGCAGCCATATTCGAGACCGTCGGTCCCTGGGAAGATTTTTCCACTCCGTCGCGGGACATGCGTTTGATTATCGCCATGAACGTGCTGCTGCAATTTCCCGAAAAAGTGCACGGTTTTCCCGAGTTGTTCAATTTGACCGCCAAATCCGCCCCGCAGGTCAGGGGCGAGATCGAACAACTCCACGATGAACTGATTACGAAAACGACCATTCAGTACCTCCGCAGCAATGGTGAGCCGTGGAACCTCTCCATTGCAGAGGTGTTGGCACGGAAGTCAGCCTTTGAGATGGGGTACAATCCCAACGATTGCGTTGAAACCCGATGGGGAGCCGAGCCGGGGACCGAGGAGTATGCCAGTTGTCGACGACATGCCCCGGTGGCGCAGATCAAACAGATGACGGCTGTCCGCGAATGGTTTCGAGAAGCAAAACGACCGCCGCGTTGAGCCAACCCTTCAACATCACGAAAGAGCCGCTCGGACAAGCTGGCGGCTCTTCATCGAGCAGACCGTCATGCATTCCCCTATTTCGTGATGCATTCGCGATGTGGTCTATAATCAGCGTCAAGGGCATCCGATATTGAGTGGAAATTGGCAGTACAGGTAGGGCAAGTAAAGTTTTTACAGGCGGAGCTGTGAAAGATGCGGCTTTTTGTGTCTCCATGATATGCCGCTGGTCCAGCAGGAGCGATTTTGCCACTGGGGGACGGCAGAACCGCCGATTCAAGGCTGTTGCTTATACTGGCACTCCGTTGCTTTTGGCGATAGTCCCATGGTGGGGTTGGATTCTCATCTGCCCACAACCCTTTATGCGAAGCTTTTGCCTTCGATTCCAGTTGCAACCAGTCGGCACAGACACTCTCTTTGCAGTATTGACGGTAAACCCAGCCAAAGCCCTGGCTGACTATTTGCTCGTTCAGGTTGACTCCATTGACAAAAACCATGGCCACCATTCTGCCCTCATGGTCTTTGGTGACCGGTTCCACACGAAGCTCTTTTCCTGACGCCATCGCACCGGTAAAATTCCTGGCATTTTGGCCAAATGCTTGAGTTTTTTCCGGGGTATCGATACCGAACAGGCGAACTTCAAGTTCTTTTCCCTTGCTTAGAATTGTGATTGAATCACCATCTATCACCGAATCGATAGTTCCTTTGATCGATTCTGCATTGGCAGCATTATTGGTAACACAAAAAAATGACAATGCAATTAATAATAAAATATCTTGAATTGGTTTCATTTCATCTTCCCATTGCATTTTTCATTAAAAAAAATCCTGATACCCCTGCGGTCGATCAACGCCGAATCGGTGAGGAATTTCCCGCAACCGATTGATCGGCATAGTCCGTGTTGTGTTTTGCCTTCACCGGATTTTTCCGGAGGCGCTGCTGGGGGCGCCGTCGATATACACGTTTTCCAGATAGGCGAGCTTTCTCGGCAATTGTTGCGGCGTGCCCCTGGTGACCAGGAAGGTTGCCCGTTGTCCGACTGTCAGCGCCCCCAGGTTGGCCATGCCGAAAAATCCGGCGCCTTGCACCGAGGCGCTCCGGATGGATTCCTCCAGGGAATACCCGGCCTTGATGAAGAGTTTCATCTCCTCGACCACGGATTCGCCATGGAGGATGCCCGGGTTGCCGGCCCCCGTGCCGACCGCTGTCGGCACGCCCAGGGCGCGGGCCTGCCGCAGTTGGGCGAGCTGGTCGGCGAGCGTCTGTTTCCAGAAGACTTCCGCCCCGGGAATCGGCTTCCCCGGTGCGACATAACGCTGGGAGAAGCGGCAGCACACCTCACCGCCGGAGGCCGCACCGTCCAAACCGTTCTTGGCCCGCACGAGGCTGGGAATCCACAGCACCTGTCTTGCCGCCATTGTCCTGAGATTGTCCTCACCCATGCGATATCCCTGCTCGATGGCATCGCACCCGGCGGCCAGCGCCTCGGCCACCGCCTGCCGACCGTTGGCCACCACCACGACCTTGTTTCCGCCCTTGTGGTGCAGCAGGATGTAACGGAGGTCTTCCTGGCGCAACCGGGGCATTGGCCCCTCTTCCGCGTCGATATCGGCGGAATAGCCGATCTTGAAGAAATCGCGGCCCGAGGAGCCACTCCCGACACCATCGTCCCGGCTTTGGCACAGGCGTCCGGAGGTGCGCAGGGCAACGATGCCCCCCTCTGTTGTCTCGGCAACAGACCGCCCGACCAGGCCGGATGGATCATCGCTGACCGCCACGCCCAGCACCCCATGGGCATGACAGTAGCGGAGGTGGCGGCCAATCAGGGCGACCTGTTGCGCATTCTCCGCCTCTTCCCGGGAGGTCCGCATCCGCGGATCCATGGCGGGCGAGCGGGTCAACACGACGCTGCCATCGACCAGGGCCGGCACCAGGGTGCCGTGCGACAGGTCGTCGACGGCCGCGCCCGCATGCACAGGCAGGTCGGTCGCGGCCCCAATGGCGGCAATACGGCCGTCGGTGACCGCCAGGAAGACCTGTTTCCGCGCGCCGGCGCCGCTGCCGTCGATCAAATATCCTGCCAGGATAAAACGTGTTGCGCCCATGGATTGTGTTTTCTTCTCGTCAGGGTCGTGCTACTTATGCGATCAATCAGGGAACCCTCCCTTGCTCTTTGGTGATGTGGTACCATACCGAATCTTTCGCGGGCATGGCCCGCTCCTACACCTCTTGGGTTGTGCATGCGGGGTAGGAGCGGGCCGTGCCCGCGATATAGATCTCGAATTGTCGCATCCGCTCTTTGTCGTTTCAACGAAAATATGCCCAAACGGAGAACGCCATGATCACGGTACTTGTTCGATTCAAACTCCCGCAACCGATTTCCATTGATCAAGCCAAGGAAATTTTTCTGGGCACGGCCCCCAAATACCAGGGCATGCCTGGCTTGATCAGAAAATATTATTTTGTCACCCCGGACGGCAGCGAAGCCGGCGGTATCTACCTGTGGCAGTCGCGGGAAGCGGCGGATCGCCTGTATACCGACGAATGGAAGGCCTTTGTCCGTGGCAAGTATGGTTCGGACCCCACCCTGACCTTCCTTGAAACCCCGGTTGTCGTCGATAACGTGCTGCATGAAATCATGGCGCCATGATGTCGATGTACTGTCCATTTCATGGCTCGATCATTCCAACGCTCCCGTGTCCGTAGGAGCGCCTCTTGACCGGTTCCCACGCTGGAGCGGGGGAACCATCGCAAAGGAGATTTTGCCATGGCCGCCCCCTCAACCGACCCGGCTGCAGTGAAAAGCATCCTGGTCATCTACCATTCCCAGGGCGGGACCATGGAAGGGTTGGCGCACCGTTTCGCCCTGGGCGCCGCCCAGGAAGACAACATTGCCGTGATCCTCAAAAAAGCCGCCGATGCCTCCCTTGAAGACTTGTTGCGCTGCAAGGCCATCGCCATCGGTTCTCCCGAATATTTCGGGACCATGGCCGGCATGATCAAGGATTTCTTCGATCGCACTTTCGCCGCTGCCCAGGAAAAGACCATCGGCTTGCCCTTTGTGCTGTTTGTCTGCGCCGGCAACGATGGCCGGGGCGCCCTGACCCAGATCGAGCGTATCGCGGCCGGCTACAAATGGCGAAAGGTTCTGGAGCACATCAGGGTGGTCGGGGTTCCCACGGAACAAGATCTCATGGCGATTGAAGAGCTGGGCCATACCTTGGCCGCCGGGCTGGACTTCGGGATTTTCTGAGCAATGGCGCCACAAACCGACCGGATGCAATGACTCTTTTTTCCTTTAATCGCCGAAGGGCAACACGATTGATCCAGGGGCAATTGCTCGGTCTCGTTCTGCTTTTTGCCTGCAACCAGCCCGCATTGGCGGAGATTGTCACCAGGTTGCCAGGCGATGAACCGGTCGTTGCCTTGACGTTCGATGCCTGCGAAACGAGAACGCCTTCCTCCTTCGACCAAAAAATAGTTGCGTATCTGATCAAGGAAGAGATTCCGGCCACCATTTTCGTCAATGGCAAGTTCGCCAGGAGAAACATGGAAGCGTTGCGCTCCATTGCCGGGGAGCCATTCCTTGAAATCGAGAACCATTCCCTGAATCATCCGCAACACATGGAAAACCTGAACGAGCAGGAGATAACCAAGGAAGTGCTCGGCGGCGAGGAGCTCATTGTGCAGGCGACCGGAAAAAAACCTCTGTTCTTTCGTTTCCCCGCCGGCAATCATGACCAGCGATCCGTCAAGGTGGTCGAAAATCTTGGGTATCGGGTGGTGCACTGGACCTTTGCCAGCGGCGATCCATCGAAGGGGACCACGCCGGCAAGGCTGGTCGACTGGGTGCTCGAAAAGACAAGGAAAGGGGCCATCCTCATCTTCCACATCAACGGTCGGGGGTACGGTACCGGCGAGGCCCTTCCCCAGATCGTGCAGCAATTGCGGCAGAAAGGTTATCGCTTCGTCTTACTGAAGGATAGCCTGGCCTTGCCCGCCAGCGATTGATGGTTCCGTAACAAGCAGGAGAACTTTGTTTTGATATTTCGAACGCAGTGAGAACTCTCTGAAACAATTGAGAGATTTCTCGTCGTTTCACTCCGCGAAATGACAGAAATCAGCTTTTTCCGAGACCATCACCGCTTAAAGCCGCACCGTTTTTCGGAGCAGGATTTCATTGTACCCGTGGGCAACCAGGTCGGGAATCGTTGCTATTTCCAGAAAGCCCGCTTTGTTATAAAAGCTCCGGGCCCGATGGTTGAATTCCGAGGTCACGGCCCAAAGATTCTTTGCGGTGCGCCGGCTTTCAACTTCCAGCCACCGGATTATGGCCTGCCCTACCCCGCGCCCTTGCGCCGGGGGAAAGACCACGAGCAGTTCGAGGTACGGCCCCCGCAACCAGGGATGCCGCACGCAAACCACCCCGACGATTTCTTTTTGTGATTTCACCGCATACCGGTTGAGCGCAGGATCAACGCCGCCCAGATAGCCCTGCAGATGGCTGGCCGCACAACCCAGGGTTTGCCACGGCTCCATCGAGGCTACGGTTGTGCCGATGAACGCACTGTCGGCAGGTTGCAGAATTTGAAGGTTGGCAGGGCCAAGCGAATAATTCTCTTGGGAAAAGAGCCGCGTCTCGAAACTCATTGCCGGCTCATGTCCCAAACGAGATAACAGGCGTAAAGCACCGGCGGGATCATCATGATCAGGCGCATCACCCACGGCTTGATCTGCCGGTCCTGCTCAGCCGCCGGTGGTTGGGTTGACAACTTCTCTTCCTTTTTTCTTTCCCTTCTCGCTTTCGACTTGTTCACCCCCATAGGTTCCTCCTCCCGGTTTTATTTCCCGATGTGCCACGGACCAAAATCGGTGTGTTGCCACCGTCCGGTTCCTTCCTCAACGATGCGCCTTCGTTGCGCACTCTACCTGCCGGATGCGGCCGGCGCCAGACAATTGGGGCCGCGACCAGTGGTTTCGGCGGATCCCCCGCCCGGTGGCGTCCAGGCAGGCCAGCGTCAAGCCGGTCGCCCCTTGCCCCCGTTGTCTTCAGCCGGGCAGCGCAACTCGACCAGGGGCAGATCCCACCATTCCCCGTGGCAGCGGCCTTGAAAGGGGTTGCCATCAAGATCGGATCGATACCGCCGGACCATGGCCACCACCCGGGCCTCGGCGATCCGGTGGAGTCGATGCCGCCAGCGGGCCGCCGCTGTCTTGGCCAACCGCCCCACCCGGTTTCCATCCCGGACAAGGAACACCTGCTCGCCATCGGGATGCAGATCGAGTTGGTCGCCGGCCTGGAGTTGTTCGAGGGCCTGGCGCCAGGGGTGGTTTATCGGCAAGGTGCCGCCGTAGTCGAGGTACAGATCGCTCAACCCCAGCAGGGTCGAGGACCAGGACGGCGGGAGATCACCGGCGCACGGGACAAGGGTGCGGGGGCAGACGAACGCACCGGCCAGGGTGGCCGCATGGGGATGAACGACCCCGCTGCGGCTGAACAGGTGCAGGGTCTCCCTGGCCCGCGACATGGCCACGTAGAAGAGCCGCCGCTCCTCCTCGGCCTCTGCCCCGTGGGTTTGCGGCCAGGCGGCCAGCACGAAGACGTGGTCGAACTCCAAACCCTTGGCCCCATGGACCGTGGTCAGCAGCAGGCCGTTGCCCAGGCTCCGCGCCCGTTTCTGCTCGATCAGCGATTCGTAGAGATACTCCTCGATCTGCCGTACCGGCTGCGGCAGGCCGGCGGTCTCCTCGATCCAGCCCATGAGCAGGCGGCGCAGGTTGGCCAGCCACGGGTTGTCGCCGGCAGAATCTGCGGGCAACAGGGCCAGCAGGGTCGGGCCGGCCAACAACCCGTCCCGCTGCTGGCGGAGCGCCTCCAATAAAACACTGTTTTCCCGGATGCGGTGGAGGCTGGGAAAATCTTCCTGCCGCCAATGGAGGCACACCGGCAGGCCGGCGGCAGCGCAGGCCGAACGGACCCCGTCCAGTTCCCGCCAGTGGCGGGCGAGCACGGTGCAGCGGGGTAGGTCCCAGTGGTCGGCCAACCGTTGCAGCCGCAGCAGTTCCGCCACCAGTGCCGATCCCTGCTGCCGCTCGCCGGCCACGCTCAGCACCTGCACCCGGCCCTGGGCCAGGGGATCGAGGCTCTGCCAGTTGCCGCCGGCGGCCAGCCCCTGCCGGGCGCTGTTGACCCGGATCGGGTGGCCGGTCTTCATCCGGTCGCGATTCTGCCCGATCAGGTGGTTGGCGGCGGCAACGATGTGGCCCGAGGAGCGGTAGTTGTCCACCAGATAGTGGATCTCGGCCTCGTAGTCGTGCTGAAAACGGCGGATGAAATCCACGTTGGCCCCGCGAAAACGGTAGATGTTCTGATCGTCGTCGCCCACGGCCAGGATGGCGAGTCGGGTCTCCCGGTCGGCGAGGGTACGTCCGGCCAGCAGCGAGATCAGTTCGTACTGGTCGGCGTCGATATCCTGGTACTCGTCCACCAGGATATGGCTGTAGCGGGCCAGGAGGATCTCGCGCGCCTCCTCGGAGGCAAAACCGGCCACCTCGCGCTCGCCCTTGAGCAGGGCCACGGCCTCGCGGATGATGGCGCCGAAATCGATCTGTTCCTCCACCTTGGCACCATGGACCACCGACCGGCCGGTCAGGCGCAGGGCCAGACCGTGAAAGGTGAGCGTGGTCACCCCGGCCATGTCGCTGCCCACCAGGTCGCGCACCCGTTGCCGCAGGTCGAGCGCGGCGCTGCGGTTGAAACAAAGGGCCAGCACCGCCTCGGGCCGCACCCGCTGCACCCGCAGCAGCCAGGCGATCCGGTGGGCCACCACCCGGGTCTTGCCCGAGCCGGGACCGGCGAGCACCAGCAGGTTGGCCTCCGGCGGCGCGGTGACGATCCGTTCCTGCTCCCGGTTGTGCAAGGCCTCGACGATGCGCTGGTACGACTGCTCGCTGGTCGCCCGCTCCAGCATCTTCTCCCGGCCGGGAAAGAACCGGCGGATGAAGGCCTCTTTTTCGTCGTTGAAATAGGAAGCGACCAGGTGCATGGCCAGGGTGATCTTCTCCAGGGCGCAACGGGCATACTCGTTCATCACGTGGATCTGGAAGGTGCGCTCGCCATAGTGGGTGGCCAGGGGGGAAAAATCGGCGCGGGTGTACTTCCGGCCCTGGCTGGCCGGTTGCAGGCGCAGGTGCATGGCCTGGCTGAACACCGCCAGCCCCTGTTGCAGCTCGACGATCCCCTGTTCGTGGAGAAAGGTCAGGGCCCGGTCAGCGGCGGCGAGCGGGTCCTTGAGGTTGGGCAGAAGGAGCAGATCGCCCTTGAGCGCCGCGACCAGTTGTTCCAGGGTGAAGGCGGCCAGGACGGCGTTGCCGGCCGGTGCCGTGGGATCGATGGCGGCCAGGATGGCCCGGAGGACGACCTGGGCCGCCTGCTGCCGGATGGCCACGGTTTTCCCGATGGATGGCCAGTCCCGGTGCAGCACCAGGGTGAAGCGGTTGCCGCCCTGGGGGCCGAGCGACAGGCTGCCCTTCTGGCCGGCCAGCCCCTTGCCGTCGCGGCTGAGGCCGTAGAGAATCTTACGCAACCCCTCGGGAGTGCTGTAGTCGTGGCCCTGGTCGACCAGTTGCTGATTGACCAGGCGCAGGTCCAGGTGCAAGGCAGCCTCGGTGGCGGCATCCGGCTCGCTCCGGTAAAGCAGAGCGAGGAAATCGGTCTCCAGGGCGCAGATGCGCTGCAACCGCTTGGCAGAGGAGTCGCTCACCTTGTGGCGGACAAAGGCCGACAGGGTGGTCTCCTTGGTCAACAGCCCCTGCTCGGCCATGTCGTGCAGGGTGCGGATCACCCGCCGGGTCTCGGTCTCCCGGGGCGGATCGGCGGCGGTAGGGGCAAAGGAGTGGTGGGTGGCCAGTTCGTCGGCGCTGAATCCCCGGTTGGGCGGGGTGTTGATCAGGGTGGCGAGGATATCGAGCCAGCGCTGCCGTTGCCGTTCGCTGAGATTGAGCGCTTGCATCCGCTCGGCCGCCTCGGCCAGGCTGGCCACCAGCACCCGGCCCTGAAAGATGCGGGTGTTGTTCTCGTTGCGGGTGAGAAAGCCGGCGCGCTCCAGCCAGGCCACCGCGGTTTTCACCCGGGTCGGGTAATCGGCAAACTCCGCCGGGTCGATATCCACCGCCTCGGAATGCACCAGCTCGCCGGGGGTGAGCACCACCTCGTCGCCCTTGCGCGCCCTGGTCGCCTTCCTGATGCCGCCCAGCAGTTGGGCGATGTCGCGCCGGCTGAGGCGGGAGCTGCTGCTCAGCCGGAACTGCCCCTCGACATCCTCCTCGGTGAAGATGAGAATGCACTCCGCCTCCTGGCGGTCGCGGCCCGCCCGGCCCGCCTCCTGCAAATAGCTCTCCAGCGAGCCGGGGATGTCGGCATGGATCACCAGCCGCACATCCTCCTTGTCGATGCCCATGCCAAAGGCATTGGTGGCACAGATGATCGGGATGGCCCCCGCGATGAACCCGTCCTGGATGCGTTTTTTCAGCGCCGGTTCCAGCCCGGCGTGAAAGGCTTCGGCGTTCAGTCCCTCGGTTTGAAGAAATTCGGCCAGCCGTTCGGTGCGTTTGCGGGTGGCGCAGTAGATGACCACGGAGCCGTTGCCGTCGAACCGCTCGCGCAACAGCCCGAGGATGGCCTGTTGTTTCTCGCGTGGCGCCACCGGCCAGACCTCGTAGCGGAGGTTGGTCCGCTCGTGGCCGCCGGCGAACAACTCCACCCGCAGCCCGAGTTCGCTCTGGATCAGGTCGACGATCTCGCGTCGGACATCGCGCTTGGCCGTGGCGGTAAAACATTGCACCGGCGGGATCCGGGCCTGTTCCTTAGCGGCGAACTCGCGGATGAAGCGGATGGCGTAGAGGTAGTCGGGACGGAAATCGTGGCCCCATTTGGACAGGCAGTGGGCCTCGTCGAAGACCCAGGCCCCGATTTCGCGCTGGCCGAGAAGGTGGACAAAGGAGGTGTTGCGCAGTTGTTCCGGCGAGACGTAGAGGATGCCGATATCGCCCAGACGAACGCGCTCCTGGACCTCGCCCCGTTCCGGCGGGGTGAGCAGGCCGGAGAGGGCGGCGGCGATGTTGGTGCCGGTTATCCGGTTGCAGTTGTCGACCTGATCCTTCATCAGGGCCTGGAGGGGCGAGATGACGAGGGTCAGGACGCCGCGCCGCTGGTAGCGCATCAGGGCGGGCAACTGGTAGCAGAGCGATTTGCCGCCGCCGGTGGGCAGGGTGGCGAACAGGGACCGGTTTTGGGCCGTGGCCCGGACAATGGCCGCTTGCAGGCTCGTGCCCTCGGCCGTGGCCGGCTGGGGTCGGAAATCGTCGAAGCCGAAGAATTGGCGGAGAAACCGGCGGGGCTGGTGGTGCGCGGTGCAGTAGCGGCAGGCGGCATCAATGCAGGGCTGCTCGCGCAACTGGTGCAGGATGGGCGCCACCTCGGGAAAACGATGCCGCACCCAGGGCGGCAGCACCGAATTGCCGCCGGCCACGGTGAGCCAGGCCATTGCATAGGCCAAGGCCACCGGATTTGTCTGGCCGTCGCTCACCTGATCGCCCAACCGTTGCAGGGCCTGGCCACAGACCTTGTCCTGCACCAGCCAGGCAAGGACCTCGACCAGGTCATCGCCAGTCAACAGGGGAACCCCCATGGCGCCGAGGGCAGCGGCGAGACCGGCGGTGTCGGGATCGCGGTCGAACAACCCCCGGTAGACCAGGGGCGCGTCGGAGCCGGCTGCCAGTTGGCCGGCCAGGGCCTGCCACTGTTCGCCGAACACCTTGCCGGCCAACAGGGCGTCGGCCACCGGGTCGCTGCGGCTGTCGCGGACAATCCGGTAATTTTTGATCAGCCGGTGATAGGGGTTTTCCGGAAAGGCCAGGGGCGAGAGAAAGAGGGTGTCGACCGCCGGCTTGGCCAACAACGGCAGATTCGGGGCCTGACGCCGGAGCTGGGGCAGGTCGTGGCCGAGGATATTGTGGCCGAGGAGAAACTCGGCTTCGCGGGCCAGTCCATCGAGTTCGGCCAACTCTCCGGGGCCGATCCGCTGCCCTGGTCGTAGGTGAAATACCTTGTCCCGCCAGACCGCCCCCAGGGCATGGATCGTGCCCTGTTCATTGGTTTCGATGTCCAAGAGGCAGCAACGGTCGAGAAAGGCACGGGCCGGCGGGTGGATGGTTTCCAGCAGGGCAAGCGCTTCCATGTTCATTTCTTTGTAACTATTCAGGTGGATAGCCTATAGGTGTTTAATCTGTTAGCGCTCCACCACCCTTCGACCAGTAGGGGCACGGCGCGCCGTGCCCCCTTTTGACCGCGCCAAGCATGATGCCCGGAAAAAGCAACATGTTGAGTGCAACCGCGAATTATCTACAGCCTAACAGGCTACAGTCTGATCAACCTGAACAGTCACGTTCTGATCTCTTTTCGCCCAGAGGGCTGGGCTCCTTTTGCCTTGCCCCTCGGACCGTGGAGCCCGACCATATCCGGGTGCAAACGGCGAGAGGTCGTTGTTGCCGATACTTAGTGGCCGCCGGCCGGCCCATTATCGTGCAACCCTGCCCTTGTTATGCTATAGAATATGGGCCATGACAATGATTTTTCATCTGTTTTTTGTGGCACCGCCTTGGGGCGGCGCTATCGAGGCCCGAGCATGCACATAGAACCCATACTCGCCGACGACCTGTCGGCCCTGGCCCGAGCTCTCGGGGCCACAGCCACGGCCATCATTCCGGCCGCGTCCCTGGTGGTGGCGGACCGGTTCGCCGCCCTGTGCGCCGCCCCCCACCGCTGCCCCAGCTACGGCCTGGCACCGAGCTGCCCGCCCCATGCCCAGCCGCCCACGGTCTTCCGGGAACATCTCAGTCAATACCGCCACATCCTGGTGTTCAAAATCGACGCGCCCGCAGCCGACCTGATGGGAGAAGAACGTCTGCCCATTGCGCGAGCCATCCACCGGATCGCCGCCACCCTGGAACGGACGACCCGCGACCGGGGGCTTGCGCAGGCCCGAGGCCTGGCCGCCGGGTCCTGCAAGGAGCTGTTCTGTGCGGAGGCAGCGGCGTGCGCGGTGCTGCACCATCAACGGCCCTGCCCCCATGCCGATCTGGCCCGGCCGTCGCTCTCCGCCGTGGGGGTGGATTTCGCCGCCCTGGCGCACACGGTGGGCTGGGAGTTCGGCAAGATCGATCCGAACAAGGCGACAGGCGACAAACCGGCCACGGGCCTGATGGCCGGGCTGGTGCTGCTGGACTGACCAGCATGGCTGGACCAAATTTAATCGTTCCCACGCTCCATCGTGGAACGCAAACCTGGACGCTTCCGCGGCCGTGAGGTGAGACGCCGGAGCGTCTCTTGATCGGTTCCCACGCTGGAGCGTGGGAACCATCGTGATTTCAAGACAGATACAGGAAAAACGATGCACACCGACGAATATGAAATTTCCATCAATCGCGAACTGAACCATCACCAGCAGGTGGTGAAAAAAATCCGGGCCAGCCTGGAGAAACGGCACCAACGATTCGGTATGGACTATGCGGCGGTGGCCAAGGCTGCGGCCGAGGGGAGGTTGACCATCACGGCCAAGGAACTGGCCCAGTGGCAAGAGGACGTCGAGGCGCTGCCCCAATGGGAGCAGCGCCTCGAAGAATACCGGCAGGCCTTGTCCATGATGCGGATCTCGGCCTCCCGTTAAGGTTTACATGAACGATATTGGTTCCGATGGCGGTGCCATGCCGGAGTAGGGCCACGGCGCGCCGTGCCCCTACCGCTTTGTTCAATGGCCGCCCGGAAACAGCCATTGGCTGAGCCAATACAAAATGAACAGCGAACCGACGCCAATACCGATGGACCAGCGAATCAGGGTCAACTCGGCCGGCAGCAGGGGTTCATATTCCATCTTCTTGATTTCGTCAGCCACGACGGGTTGTTGACGTTCCATATTATTTCCTCCGTATTATTTTAGATCTGTGGGACAGAATTCATTCTGTCCCCAGCTAACTATGCGTCTGTGGGACAGAATTCATTCTGTCCCCAGCTAATTATGCGCCTGTGGGACAGGATTCATTCTGTCCTCAGCTAACTATTTAGTCGGCCATGCCGGCTAAATGGTTGGCGGTTTGACGCCATGGAAAAAGAGCCATGAGATAAAGAGCCCGACCCAGATGATGAAGCCGAACAGGCTGATGCAATAAACCGCGGCCAGCTTGCCCAGCCCCTCCTGCATCAGTTTCTTGAAATTGGACACCAGGCCGATGGTGAAGAAACAGAGGAGGAAGAACAAGCCTCGGAATACATCCCCTTGGCTGCTGGCCGATTTGGCCATGCTCAGGAAACTCTTGGGCTCCTTGATCTTTTCGTTGACCTCTTTCTGCTTGGCCTTGACGCCATCCAAATCCTTTTTCAGACCGGCCAGGGCCGTAGTATCGGTGGTCGCCTTCATCTTGGTTTCGATGGAGGTGACCGAGGCCTTCAACTCGGCCAGTTCCTTGTCCGCCGGGCCCAGCACCTTGGCCGACGGCCAGCACATGACCACCAGGATGACGAAGGTGAGCACGTAGCCGATGACGAATTTGGGGAACCGGTGCCAGATCTCCATGGCGTCGACCTTCTGTCCCGGTTTGACATCGATCTTGGCCACCCAGATGTAGGCCAGCAAAAAGGCCCAGACCCCGATGAAGATATCGATGAACATCTTGACCGTGGTGGCGGTCATGGTGATCCAGCCCTCGGCATAGTTGATCCCCGCCATATCCAGGGCCTGGGCCCGGATGAGGGCGTCGGTGATGGCGCCCGAGGCAATGGCGCCGCCGTCCGACTTCACCGCCAGCCCCATCCAGGCGCCGGCGACCAAGGGTTCGGTCCAGAGGAAGAACTTGGCCAAAAAAGGCAGGATGACCATCTCGATGGCCACGAAAATAACGACCAGCGAGGAGACCATGATCGGCACGATGGGCCGGGCACGAATGGCGCCGCCGGTGGCGATGGCAGCGGACACGCCGCAGATCGAGATACCCGAGGCCAGCGGTGCCGACCATTCCCGGCTGAATTTAAAGTATTTTCGCGAGATGTAATAGACCACGGCCCAGTAGATGAGATAGGCCTCGACAATGGCGCAGAAGCCCCGGAACATGATGTTCGAGGCCAGGCCGAAACTTTCGGCGGCCTTGATGCCCAGGCCGGCGCCCATGATGACGATACCGGTCTTGATGTACAGCTCCGGCCGGGCCGCCTCTTTCATCATATTGGCCAGTCCGGGGAAGAAGTTGCCGATGATCAGGCCGAGGATCAGGGCGAGAATGAAGCCGAACTCGCCGCTCATGCTCAAGGCCCAGGGGATGCCGAACTTGGCGGCCTGCTGCTTGGTGGCGGCGATATAGGCCCAGTGCCCCATCAGCCAGCAGAGGTAGCTGAGCCAGAAGGCCAGGGTGAAGCCGACCATGAACTTCGGCACATTGGCCCCCAGGGCGATGGCGCCCAGGGTCATGATCGCCAGGGCAAAGAGATAGGTCAGGGTGACGGACATCAGGGGCGACATGCCCGCTTTCTTATACTGTTGCCCGACTTGCAGTTTGGAGACATCGTCGTCGGCGGTGACGGTCGACTCCTTGCCATCCTTTGCCTTCAAGGTCAGTTTCTGGCCGTCGATCTTGGTGATTTCGCCTTCAACCCCCTTGTACTTGGCGGAAACGGTGCTGATCGCCTTGCCCGGATCGGTCCAGACTCCTGTTTTTGCGCCCCAGCCGAGGATATCCGTTCCCTTGAACGATCCCAGGCTGAGCCCGAAAATGACGAGACCTAGAATCAACGCCAGCCAATCCTCGCTGATCCAGCCTCCTCCCTCTCCCGTTTTGTTGTGCGTGCTTTCTTGCGACATACAACCTCCTTTTTTTGTCAATGACAGTATCGTGAAATCGGCTGTGATTTCACGGGTTCACCTCACTTCCTCACCGCTCGCCCCGCAATCGTCGGTCCGGCGCTGGAGATGTCATCCATGCCCCTGGGCGCGAAAGGTGGCGGCATGCTCACCCATCCGCGCCAGAATCTTCTGCAGCGCCACCCGGGACAGGCCGGATATCCGGGCCGCCTCGGAGACATTGCCTCGGGTCAGGGTCAGCAGCTCCCTGACATACTCCAGGGTAAAGGCGTTGACCACGCCGGCCTTGGCCTCCTTGTAGGCGGCCGGGGGCGCCTTCGACCCGATGTTGCCTTGACGTTGTTCCGGCGGAGGCCGCCCGCTGCCGTCCAGCACCGCCCGGACCAGCCCCATGTCCATCCGTTCGCCGGTGCAGAACACGGTCATCCGGCGAACGACATTCTGCAATTCGCGCACATTGCCCGGCCAGGGGCAGGATGCCAGCCATTGCAGCACCTCGATCTCCATTTCCTTCTCCGCCAGGCCCATCTCGATGCAGGCGGTGCGCAGAAAATAGCGGGCCAGCAGGGGGATATCCTCGGGCCGCTCGCGCAGGGGCGGCAGGGTCAGGGTGAGGACATTGAGCCGATAGTAGAGGTCTTCGCGGAAGGTCTTGGCGTGCAGGCAGGCCTCCAGGTCCTGATTGGTGGAGGCGATGACCCGCACGTCCACGTTGCGGGTGAAGCTGGCGCCCACCGGCCGGATCTCGCCGTTTTGCAGGCAGCGCAGCAACTTGGTTTGAATGGCGGGGCTGATGTCGCCGATCTCGTCCAGGTGCAGGGTGCCGGTATCGGCCGCCGCGAATAGCCCGTGATGGTCCTTGTCCGCGCCGGTGAAGGCGCCCTTGACATAGCCGAACAGTTCGCTCTCCAGCAGGTTCTCCGGGATGGAGGGACAATTGACCGCCAGGAACGGGCGGGCGGCCCTGGGCCCGATCCGGTGGATCAGTCGGGCGACCAGTTCCTTGCCGGTCCCGGATTCCCCTCGGATGAGCACCGTGTAATCGGACTGGGCCACCGCGGCGATGGCCTGGCGCAACTTGTGCATCGCCGGCCCCTCGCCCACCAGCTCCCCTTGGACATCCTGGCGGGTGACCAATTGCCGCAATCGGTTGTTCTCCTCCAGGAGCCGGCTCCGTTCCAGCCCCTTGGCCACCACCCGGAACAACTGTTCCGGCTCGATGGGCTTGGTGAGAAAATCGTAGGCTCCGATGCGCAGGGCCTCGACCGCGGTTTCGATGGTGCCGTAGGCGCTGAGCACCACCATGCTCAGATCAGGCTGGAGCTTGAGGGCTTCGGCCAGGAGCTGCATGCCGCTCATCTCCGGCATGCGCAGGTCGGTGATCATCAACTGCACCTTGCCCTCGGCAAGCAGCCGCAGGGCCTCCTTGCCGCTCAGGGCGGCCTCCACCCGTACCCCGGCGAAATGGCTGGCCACCAGCCGGACCAGGCCGCGGGCAAAATCCTGTTCGTCGTCGACGATGACGATCCTGGTCTCCGGGTCTCGGCCCGCGATGGCCGGTGCGGTCAAAACGCTCATGCCTTCTCCTCCGGAGCGGTGGCGGCGGATGGCGCCGCGTCCAGGGCGCGCGGCAGGGAAACCACGAACCTGGCCCCGCCCAATTCGGCCGAGCGCTCGACCTCGATCGTGCCGCCGACGTCGATCACCATGCCGTAGACCACGGTCAGCCCCAGGCCGGTGCCGGCTCCGATCTCCTTGGTGGAGAAAAAGGGATCGAAGATATGCGGCGCATCCTCGGGGGCCACGCCAGGGCCGTTGTCCTCGACCTCGATGGTCACGTTGTCGGCCGCGTCGGCCACCCGCACCCGGAGGGCGCCGCTCTGCGCCGTCACCGCATCGAGCCCGTTGAGCACCAGGTTGCTGAGCACCTGTTCCAGCTCGCCGACCCCCATGCGCACCGGCAGCGGCGTTGCCGGGCAATCCAGGTTCATGCGCACGCCCTTTTTCACCGCCTGCACCGAAAAAACCTCGGTCACCGTGGCCGCCACCGCGCAGGCATCGGCAATCCCCGATCCCGCCGCCTTGGGACGGGCGAAATTGAGCAGATCCTGCAATACCCGCTGGGCCTGGCGGGTATGGCGCTCGATGATCGCAAGATCGGTGATCTGCTGCGGGTTGGTGATCGCTTGCCGCAACAGGCCGGCATAACAGAGAATCACCCCCAGGGGGTTGTTGATTTCATGGGCCAGGCCGGCGGTCAGCTTGCCCACGGTGGCCAGCCGCTCCGACTGCAACACCTGCAGGCGCATCCGTTTTTCCAACGTCGTTTCCCGCAGGTAGACCACCACCTGATCGGTGCTGCCGTCGCGGCCGCCCACCGGATACAGGGAAAGGGCAAAGGTCCGGCCACCGGCCAGGCTGACCTCGCGCAGATCGGGCACGCCACGGCTGATGGTCTCCCGCATGGGACAGTGCTCGGAGGCGAGATCGACGAACAGGGACAGGATATTGCCGTCGGTCCGCTCGCCCTGGGTCAGCTCCGCGGCGAGCCGCCGGGCGGCCTGATTGGCGGTCAACACGGCACAGGAGCCGTCCATGAGCACCAGCGGATCGGAAATGCCCTCGACAATGGTTTCCAGGATATTCATCTGCCGGAACAGGCTGTCGATGGCGGTCAGGTTCTCGGCCGCGATCCCGAGCTGGCGGCCCAGGGCCAGGAGGACGTCGCGGTCGTGGCGGGCCGCCTCGATCCCGGTCGACCACTGGAGGGTGAGCAACCCTTCGGCGTTGCCGGTACTCGACTCCACGGGCACGAAGATGCGATTATCCTCGGCAACGCAGGCACTACCGGTCAGCACCTCGACAAAATTCTCGGGCAGATCGGGCAGGGGCGCGGTTTCCGGCCAGACAAACGAGCTCTGCGAACCCATGGTGCAGACATAGGCGATCCGCTCGGCCGCAAACCGCTGACAGATCCGGGGCAGGGACAGCCGCCACAGTTCGGCCCGGGACCGGCTCCGGTACATGTCCTCCAACAGACGGACAAACAACCGCACATCGGCCCGCCGTGCCTCGACCTCGGAACTCAGGGCATCGGTGCGCTCGTCGACCATGAGGCGCAGATTCTCGGCATAGTTCTGCAATTGCCCCCTGGCCTCGAACAGGTATTCACCCATCTGCTCCATGCCGTCCACCAGCTCCTCGATCTCGTCGCCCTGTTCAAGCTTGCGCAACAGGGCCGAACCCTCGGCATCGGTGACATTGCGACGGAAAACCGTGTTGAGCCGCTTGAGGTTGTTGACCACCAGCACCTTGAACAAAAGATTGGCGCTGAAGAACACCAGCAGCACCGCCAGGGCGAAAAAGGCGAAGTAGTTGAGCATGGTCTGCTCCACCCGGCCGACACTGCCGTGCACCGAAATGCCGACGAAATCGACCCCGGCCACATCGCCGGGGTGCTTACCGAACCCGCGTTCGCCATAGAGGTGCAGCAGTTCGGCGGGGGCATCCTGGGCACGACCGTGGCAATACATGCAGTTCTCGTCGAAACGGACCGGACGGACCATGAGGTAGTACTTCTCGTTGTTGATGACCTTGTACCCCTGCCACAGGGCCTGCTTACTGTTGGCGCGGAAATACTGAATCAGTTCGCGTTCATAGCCATTGGCTTCATAATCGGGATTGCGGGCATCGATGGCGACCCGGCGAAAGATGGTGCCGTCGTGAGGGGCGTTGACCGAGGCCATGATCTGGCGGGAGATGTAGGACGACGACATGGCCTGAATGACGAAGGCGGCGGGCAGCCGTTCGTACATGGTCGGCCGGAGCACGTCGCGCACATAATGCTGCACGGCATCGACATGGGTGAGGATGAGCCTGGCCTTGTCTCGCACCTCTTCTTCCAGGACGTCGCGCATGTGCACATAGAAGCCGAGGGTAAAGGCGATCCCCAGGAACATGGAGGCCAGCATCAGTCCGGAGATGAACTTGGTCTGGATTTTTTGTGGTTTGGGAAAATGCATGCGACTCCCGGGGTGTGACGCGTTGGGGCCGGCACACCGATACCTGCCCGATGCACTCTCTTTGCCCACAAGGTCTCAATCAAAAGATGTGCCACCAGCCGTGAAATAAAAAATCTTTTTATCTCTGCTGGTTAGAGAAATAGTGATAACACGAATAGCTTTGTGCGGTTGTCATACGATAACACAAGTTTTCATCAATTGAAAACTTGTGTTATCACTATGGCACGGGGGTGAGCAAAACAGGGGGAAGGGGCAAACGGGATGGGATGTTTACCGGGGCAGCAACTGCCGGAGGTAGGCCAGCCAGGCGTCGAAGCCGTCGCCAGTGGTGGCGGAGAGCGCCAGGATTGCCTGATCGGGCTTGAGCAACCGCGTCTCGCGGGTGGCCTCGTCGACCGAGAAGTCGAAATAGGGCAGCAGGTCGGTCTTGGTGATCAACACCAGGTCGGCGCCCCTGAAGGTGGCTGGGTACTTGGCCGGTTTGTCCGAGCCCTCGGGTGTCGACAGCAGTACCACCCGCCTATGCTCGCCGAGGTCGAAGGTGGCCGGGCAGACCAAGTTGCCGACGTTTTCGATGAAAATCAAATCCAGGCCGTCCTTGGCAAAATGCTCCAGCACATGGAGACCGCTATGGACCATGGGCGCGTCGAGGTGGCAGGCCCCGCCGGTGGTCAGTTGCACCGCCGGCACCCCCTTGGCGCGGATGCGGTCGGCATCGCGCTCGGTCTCGATGTCGCCCTCGATCACCCCGATCCGGACCGTCTCCTTGAGGGCCTCGATGGTCCGCTCCAACAGCGTGGTCTTGCCCGAACCGGGGCTGGAGATCAGGTTGATGGCCACGGCGCCCATGTGTTCGATATGATGGCGGTTCGAATCCGCCTGTTTCCGGTTGGCCTCCAGCAGGCTCCGGTTGACCTCCACCACCTTGGCATCGTGATGATGGTGCTCGTGCAATTGACAGCCGCAGGTATCACACATGGGATCACTCCATTTCGACTTGGTTCAGGGTGAGTTCGGTGCCGCCCTTCGGGGAGAGCCGGGTGAGGCAGCACCAGGGACATTTCTTGGGATAAAAGCCGCCGGCCAGCGGATCAGGCGACCATTCGGACGCGGCAAAGGGGATGACCGAGACCCGGTTGCAGTCCAGGCAGAGATAGAGGGGATCGGGCGTCTCCAAATCGAGGACAGCGTCCCGAGTCACCTCCAGGGCGCCCTTGAGGGTGTCGAAGCCAAAGGCAAAGGAATCGCGGACCACCCCGGAAAAGGGTCCGATGGTGACCGCTACCCTGGTGATCCGGCTGGCGCCATGTTCCCTGGCCAGATCGAGCAACTGGTCGAGCAGGCTTTGGGCCAACGAAAGTTCATGCATCGGGGTTCATGCTCCTTGCCAACGGCAACAGGTGGTCAACAGATCCTCGGCAGGGGCTGGCCGGTGAGCGGTTCGAGCAGGCGGGAGCCGCCGATGCGGGTGGTGAGACTGACCCGGCCGCCGGCCCGGCCTTCGCCCACCCAGCCGATCAGGGCGGCATCGGCCCCCTCGGGCATCCGCTGGATCGTTTGCAGGATTTCCTCGGCGCCGTCCCGGTCGCAGATCACGATGCACTTGCCCTCGTTGGCAAGGTAAAGCGGGTCGAGCCCGATCAGCTCGCAGGCCACGCCCACCGAGGGCCGAATCGGCAGCCGGTCTTCCTCGATGACGATCTCGACCTGCGAGGCCTTGGCGATCTCGCACAACGTGGTGGCCAGGCCGCCCCGGGTGGGGTCGCGCAGGACATGGACCGCGCTGCCATCGCCTTCGAGCAGGGCGCCTACCAACCGGTGCAGGGGTTGGGTATCGCTTTCGATGTCCGAACCGATGTCGATCCCGGCCTGGCGGCTCATGATGGTGATGCCGTGATCGGCCAGGGTGCCGGAGAGGATGACCGCGTCCCCCGGTTGGGCCTTCTTGCCAGAAATGTCATGACGATGCGAGGCCAGGCCGATGCCGGTGGTGTTGACGAACAGCCCGTCCGCCTTGCCCTTGGGCACCACCTTGGTGTCGCCGGTGACAATGGCCACCCCGGCCGCTTCGGAGGCACGGGCCACCGAGGCGATGATCCGCTCCAGCTTGGCCAGGGAAAAGCCCTCCTCGATGATCAGGGCCAGGCTGAGCGCCAGAGGCCGGGCACCCCGCATGGCCAGGTCGTTGATGGTACCGTGCACTGCCAGGGCACCGATGTCGCCACCGGGAAAAAAGAGCGGGTCCACCACGTAGCTGTCGGTGGAAAAGGCGATGCGGCCGGCATATTCGCCCAGCACAGCGCAGTCCTCCAGGTCCCGCAACTGGGGGCAGGTCAGATATTTGAGGAAAAGGTTGCTGATCAGGTTCTGACTGGCCAGGCCGCCGCTGCCGTGATCAAGACTGATAAGGGTATCCATGCGGGTGTTAGACTGTTAGGGGTTGAGTCTTTTCGGTTGTTAGGGCTCGCAGGGGGAGGTGATTCCCTGCTCTACGTTTCTTTGTGTCATTTCGACTGGAAGAAGAAATCTCCTGTCGGTAAACGACCGGGATCTCTCCCTCAGGTCGAGATGACAGCCCGAAGTTCGATTCGATGGTGGGTGATTCGCTCGTTAGGGCTCTGCCACAAATTTCTTTATCTGAAGGTCTTTCATCACCCGGTACTGCTGGTCGTTTCCCGTGAGCAGGGGCAGCCCGTGCGTGATTGCCGTGGCTCCTACCAGCGCATCGGCAATGTGCATGGAATGGCTGAGAAAATATTGTTCCACCAAAAATATGGCTTTAGCAGATATTTCCTCGGAGATATACAAAATCCGAGCTTGCCAGTCATGGAGCGCCTTGCGGAGCGCGTGGAGTTCCTTCTTGTTTCTCAAACCTTGGACGAGCTCCATGTACGTAACCACGGAAACATAAAAATTACTCGAGTTTTCAATCAGCTGATAGGCTTGCTCGTTCCCGCGCATGTACCAGATGAGTACATCGGTATCGATGACCATCAGAACCGTCCCTTTCTCAAGCTTCGTACGTACTCGTCCACATCCCGGCTCGGGTCGTGGTCTTGCCAGATGCCGAACAGTTTGTTTTTTTCGACCTGCCTGGTTGTCTCCTGGTAGGGAACGAGTCTGGCGCACGGTTTGCCGCGAAAGGTAATGACGACTTCCTCGCCCCGATTCACGGTATCCAGCAATTCTTTCGATTTGAATCTCAGGTCTTTAGCGGTCGCTTTCATGGTTGCCCCACGTATAATTTATACTTCGGAGTCCGTAGGTTGGGCTGACGCAGGAAGCCCAACGCCTCCCTGTTGGGCTGCGCTGTGCTTAGTCCAACCTTGCTTAACCCCTACAGCCTAATCAACCTATCCCCCCGCCATAGCGGTAGTATGCCGCGCAGGTCCCCTCGTTGGAAACCATGCACGGACCCACCGGCTGCAAGGGGGTGCAGGCCGTGCCGTAGAGCGGGCAATCCGGCGGCAGCAACCGGCCTTTGAGAATCGCGCCGCAGCGGCAGCCCTTGGGCTCCTGCGCCGGCTGCACGGCGATCCCCAGTTGCTCCATGCCGTCGAAGCGGCGATATTGCTCCCGCAACGCCAGGCCGCTGCCGGGGATGACGCCTAAGCCCCGCCACTCGCTGTCCACCGGTTCAAAGACCTGGTCGATCAGGTGCTGCGCCCGACCGTTGCCTTCGGCGGTCACTGCCCTGGTGTAACAGTTGTCCACACCGGGACGCCCGGTATTGATTCGTCGCACCAGGCTGAGCAGCCCGGCCAGGATGTCGGCCGGCTCGAAGCCGGCCACGGCGCAGGCCAGGCGATATTGGTCCGCCAGGGGCCGGTAGGCCCCGGCTCCGATGATGGCGCTGACATGACCGGGGCAGAGCAGGCCGTCGACCTGCAACTCGGGATCGCTCATCAACCCCTCCAGGGCCTGGGGCATGGTCTTGTTGGCGCCGATGATCACAAAATTGACGATCCCCAGCCGCTCGGCCGCCAGGATGGTGGCGGCGATGGCCGGGGCCGTGGTCTCGAAGCCGATGGCCGGGAAGACCACGGTCCGCTCCGAATGCCGTTGCGCCAGGGCCAGGCCATCCATGGGCGAGTAGACCACCTCCACCCTGGCGCCCCGGGCCCGTGCCCCGGCCAGCGAACGGCCGGTTCCGGGCACCCGGATCAGGTCGCCGAAGGTGGCGATGGTCACCTGGTCCAGATCGGCGGCGGCGAGAAAGGCATCGATGTGGCTTGCCGGGGTGACGCAGACCGGGCAACCGGGTCCGGACAGCAGCGTGATTCCCTCGGGCAGCAGCGAGCGGATGCCGTGGCGGAAGATGGCCATGGTGTGGGTGCCACAGACCTCCATGATCCGCACCGGCCGGGTCACACTGCGGGCCAGCTCCTGCACCAGGGGCGCGGTGACCTCCCGGCTGCGGAATCCGTCAACGCATTTCACGGCTCCATCCCTCGGGGCAGGCGACCCTGACTCTCCAGCACCTCGGCCATCTGGCGCATCAGGTCGAGGTTGTATTCGGCCTCTTCCTCGGTCAGGGTGCGGATGGCGAATCCGGCATGGATGATCACATATTCGCCCGGCACCGGGATGCGATCCGCCATCTCCAGACGGATCTCCTTGCGCACCCCGTCGCTTTCGACCAGGGCCAGCGGTGGGTCGAGCAGGGCATCGCTGCCGCCCTTGAGCGCGACCACCTGCATGGGAACAGCTAAACACATGGAAGACCTCCGATAAAGGCCTGGCCCAGGGCGATGCCGCCGTCGTTCATCGGCACCAGCGCCCCGGCGTGCACCGAAAAACCGGCGGCGCGCAATCGGCTGGCCAGGGTTTCAAACAAGAGTTTATTCTGCATGCAACCGCCGGCGAGGACCACCTCGGTCAACCCGGTCCGTTGCCGGATGATGGCAAGCGCCTCACCCAGGGAGGCGGCCAGCCAGAGGTGAAAGCGCCGGGCGATGACCGGAATCCCCACCCCTGCCGCCAGGTCGAGGTCAAGCAGGTCGGCGAGCGGCGCGCTGTCGATGACCTGTACCCCCTCTGCCTCGCGCAGGACGACCGGATATCCCGGGGCCGCTTCCCGGTCCGTGGCCAGACCGGCCTGATGTTCGAGCAGCATGGCGGCCTGCCCCTCGTAATCACTGGTCAGGCACAGCCCCAGCAGGGCCGAAACCGCGTCGAACAGGCGGCCGCAGCTCGAGGTGGGAGGGCAGTTGACCCCCTTGATCAGCATCTGGCCCACCACTCGTTTCCGTTCCGGGTCGATGGCCCGCAAGGCCGTTGGCTGCGCCGTCTCGACCAGCCCTGCCCTGCCCTTGCCCCGGTACCACAGGACCAGCCCCATGCGCCAGGGCTGTTCCGCGGCCCGGTCGCCCCCGGGCAGGGGCAGGTGGGCCAGCCGGGCCAGGCGGACGAACCCGCTGCGGTCGGCCCGATAGATCTCGCCGCCAAAGACCGTGCCATCGCCGCCATAACCGGCGCCGTCGAGGACGATCCCCAGCACCGGCCCGTCCAGCCCGGCCTCGGCCATCACCGCCCCAATATGGGCGTGATGGTGCTGGACCTCGCGGCAGGCCGTGGTCAGGCCGTGGCCGTACCGGGAACTGGGGTAGTCGGGATGACGGTCGCAGGCGACCCGCTCCGGCGCCACTTCGAGCACGGCCTGGAGATGGTCGATGCTCTCCCGGTAAAAATCGAACTGCTCGGTCCCGGTCAATTCGCCGATGTGCTGACTGAGATAGGCCTCGTTGCCCCGGACGATGCAGAAGGAGTTTTTCATTGAAGCGCCGCAGGCCAGGATGTCCGTGGTTGGCGAATGCAGCGGGATGGGAAGCGGCGAGTAGCCGCGCCCCCGGCGCAGCAGCCGGACCCGGCCGTCCATGATCCGGGCCACCGAATCGTCCACCCGGGTGACGATCTCCCGGTTGTGGAGGAGGAAAAAATCGGCCAGACCAAAGAGCCGGCGGAGGGCCTCGTCGTTGCCGATGCAGATCGGCTCGTCGCTGCGGTTGCCGCTGGTCATCACCAGGGCCGCGGGCGTTGCCGGTTCGGCGAACAGCAGTTGATGGAGCGGCGTGTAGGCCAGCATCACCCCGATGTGGCCCAGGCCGGGCGCGATTGCCGGGGCCAGCCCGGTGCCTTTCTTCCGTTCCACGAGGACGATGGGATGTTCGGGCGCGGCGAGCAGCGCGGCTTCGTCGTCGCTTGGTCGACAAAACCTGGTCGCGGCGGCCAGATCCCGGACCATGATCGCCAGGGGCTTGGCCGGCCGGTTCTTGCGCTGCCGCAAGGTGGCCACCGCTGCCGGCAAGCAGCCGTCCACGGCCAGGTGAAAGCCGCCCAGTCCCTTGATCGCCACCACCCGCCCCTCGGCCAGGGCCCGGGCCGCCAGCGCCAGGCCGTCACCCGCCAGCAGTTGCCCGGCAGCGTCGTGCCAGCTCAACTTCGGGCCGCAGACCGGGCAGGCGTTGGGCTGGGCGTGGAAGCGGCGGTCGAGGGGATCGTGGTATTCGCGGTTGCAGGCCTCGCACAGGGGAAAGACGCGCATCGAGGTGTGGGGCCGATCGTAGGGGATGCGTTCGACAATGGAAAAGCGAGGGCCGCAGTTGGTGCAGTTGGTGAAGGGGTAGCGGTATCGCCGGTTGGCCGGGTCCTGGATCTCGCGCCGGCAGTCGGCGCAGAGGGCGATATCCGGGGCGATCTGGGTGGACGGCCGCCCGCCTTGCTGGCTGGGCAGGATGCGGAAGGCAGTCTCCCCGGAGAGGGTTGCGGCCGGCTGCACCTCGATGCGGCCGATGCGGGCCATGGGCGGCGCCTCGGTGCGCAGGGCCGCGACGAATCCGTCGAGTGCCGGCTTCGGACCGTCGACCCGGATGACCACGCCGTCGCCGTTGTTGGCCACGGTGCCGGTCAGGCCGTAACGATGGGCGAGCCGGTAGACGAACGGCCGGAACCCGACCCCCTGCACCATCCCGTGGATGGACAGGTGCAGCCCGGCGAGCGGGATGGATGCTGGATGGGGGGCCGATATCATGAGATCCTGTGCGAGATCGAAAAAACCGTTTTTTGCGTATTGCCCTCAGAGCCACGCACGTCGGTCACTCTAGCAGGGAACAGTGCTTTGCACCATCTTTTTTTAAGCCGATGAACATCCTGCCCAATTGGCACAACCTGGGCGTCGCGACCCAGCCCGGACAACAAAAACAGCGGGCCGCGCACCCGCCTCAGGCCTCGGCTTCGGCCTGGCGCTGGATCTCCCGGTACCGTTTCGAGTAGACCACCTTCTGCTTTTCCAGGTCCTCGATCTCCTCGCGGCTCAGATGGATCAGGCCGCAGACCGGGCAACTGAGATCCATGTCGTCGTGGGCGGCCCGCTGCTTGAGTTCGTCGGCGGTCATGTGGCCGACAAAGCCGCAGGCGCAGTTGGGCGTTTCGACCCGGACGATTTTCCGGCTAGCGGGTTCGTGTTCGTTCATGGGCAACCTCTCGAAAAAAGGGGTGCGGATCGATCCGGCTTCAGCGGCGCAAGGTGCGCAGCACTTTGCCTTGATGATCGATCAGGGTCACGGTCAGGGGGAGCCCGCCATCCAGGCGGTGCGTGGCACAGCTAATTCAGGGGTCGTAGGCGCGCACCGCCATCTCGATCCGGTTGAGAATGGTCGCGTCAACCTCGCCTTCGGCGATGAGGCTGGCCGCGGCCCGGCGCACGCTCAGGTTCATCGGCGCAATATTGTGGGTAGTGCCGACGATCAGGTTGGCGCGGGTGATGCAACCGTTGTCGTCGGTGGTGTAATCGTGGATCAGGGTGCCGCGCGGGGCCTCGACATGGCCGATGCCGCGCCCGGCCCGGGGCGTGGCCGGGGTGCGCACCGTGGGATCGACAATGCGGTCGTCCGCCAGCAACTCCAGGGTGCGCTCGCAGGCATAGACCAGTTCGATCAACCGGGCCCAGTGGTAGAGCAAGGTCCCCTGGGCCGGACGGCCGAACTGGGCCCGGAATGCCTCCAGCTCGGCCTGGGCCCTGGGCGTGGCGATCCGGTCGCAGACGTTGATCCGGGCCAAGGTGTTGACCCGGTACACGCCCTTGGGATCGTCGGGGTCCAGGGAAAAGCCTTCGTTCCAGGCTCGGGCATAGACCATCTTGGCGGTGGACCAGGGCTCGACCCGTTCTGCCAGGTGTTGCTCATAGTCCTCGGCCGCGAATTCGGCCGTGGTGCCGTCGGGCCGCATCAGCCGCAGCCGGCCGTCGTAGAGCCGCAGCGCCCCTTGCTCGTCCACCGTGCCGAGAAAACCGGTGGTGATCGTGCCCAGAGACTGCATCTCCTCCCGGAACCGGGGCCAGACCTTGTCCTTGGCATAGTCCAGGGCAAAGGAGGCGAAGTCGAGCAGCTCCCGGCCGTCGGCCAGCAGCTCCCGCCGTTCCGCCTCCACCATCGGCTTGGCGAAGCCGCCCGTCACCCCGGCCACCGGGTGGATGGCCTTGCCGGCAAAGCGCTCCAGCATCGCCTGGCCCAACTGGCGCATCCGCACCACCCGGGCGGCCAGCTCCGGCTCCTGCTTCACCAGGCCCATGATGTTGCGGACTGAATAATCGCTGTCCGGCCCGAGGACGAAATCCGGGGCGGCCAGGAAGAAAAAATGGAGAATTTTGTCGTGGATATGGGCCAGTACCTGACAGAGTTCACGCAACAGGTGACCGGCGGGCGGCGGGGTGACGCCGAAGCAGCGGTCGACCGCCTTGCTTGCGGCCAGATGGTGCATCCAGGGGCAGATGCCGCAGATCCGGTTGACGATCCGGGGGATTTCCTCGGCGGGCCGGCCGACGACGAACTGCTCGAAACCGCGCAGGGCGGCGATGGCCAGGCGGGCATCGCGCACCCGGCCGGATTCGTCCAGATGGATGTCGATGCGGGCATGGCCCTCGATCCGGGTCACGGGGTGGATGGTAATCACTTGGGTCATTGGTGGTTCTTCTGGCGGTTATTGCTCATTCGGTTCTTCATGTATGCAAGCACCGTCGCGCGCACGACGTCACCCCGGCACAGGCCGGGGTCCAGGATCTTGCCTGACCCAGAACCCCTTGCCGGATTGCGATGGTTCCCACGCTCCAGCGTGGGAACCAATCACCGATGCTCCAGCGTTTCGCAATGCGGACGCGGGAGCGTCCAAAGCTGCGTGCCGACGCTGGAGCGTCGGCACGATCAATCGCCCGGAGGGCCGGGCTCCTACAGTCCCAAGGGCAAGGCAAGAGGGTACAAGGAGCCCACCCTGTGGGCGAAAAGAGGACAAGCACGGTCGTCTCCCTGCGGGAGAAAGGTGAACATCGGGATATCTCCTGCCCGGCTGCTGCATCCCTCATCCCCTTTTTTTGAGCGGCTTGAGCAGGCCGTGGGCGCCGCAGAAGCGGAGCAGGGATTTCCGGTCGACAATGGTACGGTGGTCGGTGCCATTGCTGGCCAGGGCATTGAGCATGTCGAGCAAGGGGTTGCCGTTCTCCCGTACCGGCCCGTAGCAGCCCCGGCAGGGAACCCGGGCCCGGATGCACAAGGGCGCCTCGGCACCGCCGCAGCCGCCCGCGGTCACCGGCCCCATGCACAGCAGCCCCTGTTCCAGCAGGCAGCGCATCGCTTCGACGGGTTTTTTCGGATCAAAGTCGGCATTGGCGAGAAACCGGCGCACCGTCCGCTGACCCTTGCCGGTGCGCACCGTGGGGCAGGTATCGCAGACACTCTTGGCGGCCAGGCCCGGCGCCTCGCCCGCCATCAGGGCCTCGATCACCGCGACGATCGTTTCCGGTCGGGGCGGGCAGCCGGGCACCAAAACGTCGACCTCCACCTGCTCGTCGACGCTGGAGACCCGGTCCAGCGTCCCCTCCATTGCCGCCGGCACCGCCCCCCGACCGTCGTCGCCGGCAAAGACCGTGCCCAGGGTTTCGGCCACCAGCCACTGATTGCGCAGGGCCGGGATGCCGCCGTGGGTGGCGCAGGTGCCCAGACTGATCAACACCCGGCACCGCCGCCGCATGGCCCGCAGCACTGCCAACTGCTCTTCGCTGGCCACCCCGCCCGACACCAGGCCGATGTCGGCCTCGGGCAGGTCGAGCTCCCCGTTGTCCTGACTGGTGTATTTATGATCCATGAGCAGGGGAAAATGGACGATCTCCACCCGCTCCAGCAGGTCCAGCAACCGCTCGCCGCTGTTCAGCAGACTGATCTCGCAGCCGGAACAGGCGTGCAGCCATTCGAAAGCGAGCCGGGGCCGCATCGAGCCGTTCACTCCCCGCCGCCGCTCTCGCTCCGGTCTTCTCCCCGCAGCGCGGCCAGGCGGGTGCTCATGGTCCGGAAGGCCTCGGCCAGCAGCTCCGGTTCCGACGACGACACCCAGGTGATCCGAAACCGCTCGGACTCGAATCCAAAATCCTCCAGGGTATCGGTCAGGACCTCGGCCCGGGCCAGGGCCAATTCGTTGCCCTTGATATAGTGGCACTCGCCAAGGTGGCAGCCGACGATCATCACCCCGTCCGCGCCCTTGTTGAGGGCATGGAGGACCATCTCCGGATGGACCATGCCCGAACACATCACCCGGATGATCCGGATCGATCCGGGGTACTGGAGGCGGGAAATCCCAGCCAGGTCGGCGGCGCCATAGGAGCACCAGTTGCAGCAGAAAGCGATGATCTTGCCGTCGCGGTTCATGCGTTCTCCTCCGCCGGTGCGGAGTCCTCCAGGGCAGCGTCGATCTGGGCCTCGATCTGGGCCGAGGTGAACCCGGCCACATCGATCCCCCGTTTCGGGCAGGTCCCCTGGCAGATGCCGCACCCCTTGCACAGCACCCGGTCCACGGTCACGGTCTTGCGCACCACGCCCTCCGAGTCCTTGTATTCCGCCTGCTTGATCGCCTGGAAGGGGCAGACCTCGATGCACAGGCCGCAGTCGTCACACTGCGCGGGATCGATCAGGGCGGTGTTGGGCTCCAGGGCAATCTCCTTGCGGGCCAGGAGGCGGCCGGCCTTGGCGGCGGCGGCCAGGGCCTGGGAGATCGATTCCTCCAGCGGCTTGGGATAGTGGGCCAGGCCGGCGACGAACACGCCGTCGACATGAAACTCCACCGGCCGCAGCTTGGCGTGGGCCTCCTGGAAAAAGCCGTCCCGACTGAGCGGCAGCTTGAACAGGTTGGCCAGACCGCCCGCATCCGGGCTGGCCAGGGTGGCGGAGGCGAGAATGACCATGTCCGCCAGGATTTCCAGAGGGCGGTGGAGGACATGATCCCAGACCTCCACCAGCACGCCGCCCTCCGCCTTCCTGATCCGGGGCGGGCCGTGGAGTTCATAGTTGATGAACACGATGCCCAACTCCCGCGCCTGGTTGTAGATCCGCTCGCGCTGGCCGTAGGTGCGGATCTCCCGGTAGAGGATGTAGATCTGGCGCGACGGCGCCTCCTTCTTCAGCTTGATGGCGCTCTGGATCGAATGGGTGCAGCAGGATTTCGAGCAGTAGGGCCGCTCATGGTTGCGTGAGCCGACGCACTGGATGAACACGAACGACTTGCCGCCCGCCACCCTGGTTTCGTTGTGCATGTGCAGTTTGTCGAACTCGATGGAGGCCACCACCTTGGGAATCTTGCCGTATTCGAACTCCTCGGGGATATACCGCTTGGCCCCGGTGGTGATGATCACCGCGCCGTGCTCGATGGTCCGCCTGCGGCTCGACCCGATGCGCAGGGTGGTGGTGAAGTCGCCGACATGGCCGCTGACCGCGGTCACCGTGCTGGTGTAGGTCACCTCGATCAGGGGATGCTGCTGCACCGCCTCCTTGAGTCCCTTGAGATACCGGGGCACATGCTCGCCGCTCCAGGTCTGGAAGAGATGGAGGGCATTGCCCCCCAACTGGGTCGTTTTCTCGACCAGATGCACCTGGAACCCCTGCTCGGCCAGGTTGAGCGCCGCCACCATGCCGGCCACGCCGCCGCCGATGATCAGCACCGAGGGGGCGATGGGGAGACGCAGCGGTTTGCGGGCGGTTTGGCTGGTCACCTTGGCCACCGCCATCCGGATCAGGTCCTTGGCTTTGGCCGTGGCCGTTTCCGGCTCCTGGCTGTGGACCCAGGCGTTCTGATTGCGGATGTTGGCCATCTCGATCAGGTATTCGTTGATCCCCGCCGATTTGAGGGTCTTGCGGAAGAGCATCTCATGGGTGCGCGGGGTGCAGGCGGCGACCACGATCCGGTTCAGCCCCTTTTCCCGGATCTGCTGCCCCATCAGGTCCTGGGTGTCCTGGGCGCAGGTGAAGAGGTTGCGGGTCACATGCACCACCTGGGGCAGGGTGGCGGCGTAGGCGGCCACCTCCTCGACATCCACCACCCCGGCGATATTGGTGCCGCAATGGCAGACAAAGACGCCGATGCGGGGTTCCTGCCGGCTGACGTCCTGCTCCGCCGGGGGCGGCAGGCTTCGGGTCAGGGTGTGCCGGGCCGAGGTCAGCAGCGCCGAGACGCTGGCCGCCGCCGCCGAACCGCCGATCACCGCCTGGGGGATGTCGCGGGGCCCGTTGAAGGCGCCGCAGGTGAAGATGCCTTGGCGGGAGGTGTGCACCGGCATGAAGGCCGAGATCGAGGCGAACCGGTCCGGGGTCATGTGAATGCCGATCCGTTCGGCCAGCCGGACCATGGAATCCGGGGTTTCCAGCCCCACCGACAGGACCACCAGATCGACGACCTCCTCCACCTGCTTGCCCTGGACATTGATGTAGTGCAGACGCAGATCGCCCTTGTGGCCGTGGGGCTCCACCCCGTGGATGCGGGAGCGGACGAACCGGACCCCGCATTCGCTCCGGGCCCGCTCGAAGTAGCGCTCGAATTCCTTGCCCGGGGTGCGCATGTCCATGTAGAAGATGGTCACCTCCAGCTCGGGATTGGCCTCCTTGACCGTCATCGCCTCCTTGATCGCGTACATGCAGCAGACCGCCGAGCAGTACTCGTTGTTGCAGCGGTTCTTGTCGCGGCTGCCGATACACTGGAGAAAGGCGATCCGCTTGACCGGCTTGTGGTCCGAGGGGCGGGTGAGGACGCCGCCGGTGGGGCCGCCCGGCGACAGATAGCGCTCGAACTGGAGCGAGGTGATGACATTGGGGTAAAGGCCGTAGCCCCAGATCTTGGCCTTGGCGGGATCGAAGGGCTGGAAACCGAGCGCCATCACCACCGCGCCCACCTTCAGCTCGTGCTCTTGGGCGCGGTCGTCGAAGTTGATGGCGCCGGGCGGGCAGATCTCGGCGCAGATGCCGCATTTTCCGGGTTGATTAAGGCGGAGGCAGGCCTGGGGATCGATCTGGTACTTGAGGGGCACCGCCTGCGGGTATTTAATATAGATGGCCTTGCGCTTGGCCAGGAAGGAGTTGAAGGAATCGTCAACGCTCTTGGGGCAGCGGCCGCTGCACTGGCCGCAGGCAATGCACTTGGCCGGATCGACGTAGCGGGGCTGCTCCAGCACCCGCACGGTGAAGTCGCCCGCCTTGCCCGCGATGTCGAGCACCGTCGACAGGGTCATGATGCGGATGTTGGGGTGGCGGCCGCATTCGACCAGCTTGGGGGCGATGATGCACATGGCGCAGTCGTTGGTGGGAAAGACCTTGTTGTACTGGGGCATGGCGCCGCCGATGGCCCCGCTCTTCTCCACCAGGTAGACGAAATAGCCGGAGTCGGCGAGATCGAGCGCCGCCTGCATCCCGGAGATGCCGCCGCCCACCACCAGGGCCGCCCCGATCATGATCTGTTCAGACATGGCGCACCTCTCCGGCGCTCGCCGGCGCCATGATCAGGGAACTGGCCACCAGTTCCCAGAGGAATCGGACCTCGACATTGAGATTGAATTCGCGGTTGAGCGAGGTTTGGATCTGGTCGCGGCAGTTCTGGCAGGAGACCACCACCAGCTTGGCCCCGGATTCGCTGATCTGCCGGGCCTTGATCCGACCGTGAAAGACCCGTTCGGCCACGAAGGGGCTGGCCCAGGCCCCGCCGCCGGCGCCGCAGCAATAATTTTCCTCCCGGTCCGGGATCAAGTCGACATAGCGCTTGCAACAGGCGCGGGTCAGGGTCCGGGCCTCGTCGAAATAGCCCTGGCCGAAGGTTTTGAGCGAATTGCGGCCGTAGTTGCAGGAATCGTGGAAGGTGGCCAGCTTGGTGTGGACGGCGGGATCGAGCCGGATCCGGTTTTCGCCCAGGTATTCGAGCAGCAGGTCGAACACGGTGTAGATCTTGAATTGCTGGAGGGATTCGGGAAACCACCGTTCCAGGGCATAGCGGGTGGCATAGTAGGCGTGGCCGCACTCGGGCAGGAGCAAGGCGGTGCAGTTGAGCCGCTCGATGTTGTCGATGAGCCGCTTGACAATGGTGCGCATGGCGCTGTAATCGCCGGCATGCAACCCCCAGTTGATCCCTTCCCAATACTCGGAGGGGATGGTCCAGGACTCGCCGGCGGCGTAAAAGATCTTCCACCACCAGAGCAGGCTGTCGGGCTCGGCAAAGGGCTGCTTCGAATTGACGGTCACCAGCAGCCGGGCGCCCCGGACATCGACCGGGGTGACGAAACCGGGGCAGGAGCTCAGGGCCAGCTCCTCGCCCAACCCCTTGAGCAGTCCCAGAAAATCGTCCTTGGGAATGCCGAGGTTGTTGCCTTTTTCCAGACAGGTGACCACGCCCTTCCGGATCGCGGCCGGTACCTTGTCGCGATCGCAGCGGACCCGGATGCGCCGCAGCAACTGCACGATCTCGACGTTCATCGGGCAGACCACCTCGCACTTGCCGCACATGGTGCACTTCCACGGCCAGTCGCTCTCCACCAGCTCCTCCTCCAGGCCGAGGAAGGCCATGCGCACGATCTTGCGCGGATCGAGGTCGTCGACCCCGGAGATCGGGCAGGCCCCGGCGCAGGAACCGCAGGTGAGGCAGACGTCGGCCAGGGCCGGCGAGGTGTAGAGCGGGTTGGCCTTGGCCTCCAGGCGAACCGGGAGCGGCGCGGTGCCGTTGGTTCGCGGCGCGGCCATTGCCACGTCGGCGAACGCCGGATCGGGCGCGATGCGCGGCTCCCGGCCGAACTTGTCGCACAGCCGCTTGTAATCCTCCCACTGGATCAGGTAACGGCGGCCCGGTCCCTCCTGGGCCGGCAGCACCCCGGAGTTGATCCAGTTGCGGATGGTGTTGCGATGCACCCCGAACTCCAGAGCCAAATCGTTGACCTTGGTTTCATAGATCATGGCGCGGCGGTCTCCAAGGGGGAAAAGGGGGCGACGAGATCGCGAATCCGGGCGCAGGCCGCATCGACGGCGGCCCGCACGGGCGGCGACAATCCCGGGGCGCAGACCGCGGCCGGGGCGACGATCCGGGCCAGGAGGAGCACGACCTCGATGCCGGTTTCCTCGTGCAGCTCCCGCAGCAGGTTGACCGTGGGAAACTGGTGGAGGGAAAAATCGTGGATCTTGCGCGCCGGCAGGGCCGCCGGCTCGCAAACCCGCACCTGACCGGGCGGGCCGTCTTCCTCGGGGTCGGCGTCGACCACCACGAGTAGGGCGGGCCGCAGGACAGGCAGCAGCAGATAATCGAGCAGATACTCGCGAATGGCGGTACCGGCGTCGATGGCTTGGACCGTCGCCGCCAGCCCGGTCCGGTGCAACTGCTCGATCACCGCCGGGCCGAAGCCGTCATCGCCGAGCAGGACATTGCCGCAGCCGAAAACAACCGCCAGCGGCGGCTCCGGCCGGGATTGCGCATTGTGCGAGATGTGCATAATGTGGCCACTATGCCATCATTTCCGCGGGTTATGCAAGGGCAAAATGCACCGGCGCCCCCTCTGCGGACATTTCCCTGCCCCGGCCGGCAGCCGAATCGACAACCGGTTCCAGGGGCGGCGAAAAGTGGGACGGGGCGCCCTCGGCAGGGTCGGCGGCAACATTGCCGCTCCCCTCTTCCCGGTTGCCAGATGCCCCCTTTGTGGTTATTAGTTAGGAATTCGTCTCAACTCCGATGGTCCCGCAAAAAGGTGGTTGCTGTCATTGCAAGGAGCAAAGCGACAAGCAATCTCTCAATTATTTTTCCGAGATTTCTCGCTGCGCTCGAAATGACACCCCAAGGGTTTCCTCTTTTTTGCGAGACTGTCAACTCTACCGCCGTGCAATCGTCATGAACATCAGAGAACAACTGGCCATCCCCCGACAACAGCCGCGCGAACTCAATCCCGAGGAGCGGCTCGATAATTTCGACGAAGTCTCCAAGGGCTTTGACGAGGCGACCGCCCTGATCGAGGCTGAGCGCTGCCTCCAGTGCCGCAAGCCGCTGTGTGTCATGGGTTGCCCCATCGGCAACGATATCCCCCGGTTCATCGACCTGCTCCGCCAGCGCAAATTCGAGCAGGCCTACTGGACCATCCGCGAGACCAGCTCCATGCCCTCGATCTGCGGCCGGGTCTGCCCCCACGAGTTCCAGTGCGAGGGGGCCTGCATCCGGTCCAAGAAGGATGCGCCGGTGGCCATCGGCCTGCTGGAGCGGTTCCTCGCCGACTGGATGATCATCAACGGCAAGAACCTCTCGCCCCGCTGCGCCCCGAAAAACGGGATCAAGGTGGCGGTGATCGGCTCGGGACCGGCCGGGATCACCGTGGCCCACTCGCTCTCGCATAAGGGCTACAGTTGCACCATCTTCGAATCGCTGCCGGTGTTCGGCGGCATGCTCAGCGTCGGCATCCCCAACTACCGGCTGCCGCGCAACATCATCGGCGCCGAGCTCTATGCCCTGCAACAGTGCGGGGTCAACGTCAAGACCGGGATCACCGTGGGCCGCGACCTGACCTTGTCGGAACTGCGCGACCAGGGCTACGCCTCGGTCTTCCTCGGGATCGGCGCCTACGAGAGCCGTCGGCTGGGGCTGGCGGGGGAACTGGAGACCAAGGGGGTGATGTCCGGCATCGATTACCTAGGCCAGGTGTTGACCGGCCGGGAGATCGCCCTGGGCGACCGGGTGGTGGTGGTCGGCGGCGGCAACGTGGCCATCGATGTGGCGCGGGTGGCGCTACGCTCCGGCTGGAAGGAGGTCACCATCCTCTACCGCCGTACCCGCGAGGAGATGCCGGCCTCGGTGGTGGAGATCAACCATGTCGAGGAGGAGGGGGTCGATCTGACCTTCCTGGCCGCGCCCATACGGATCGTGAGCGAAGACGGCCGATTGACCGGGGTGGAGTGCGTGCGGATGCGGCCCGGCGAGCCGGACCGGTCCGGCCGCCGCAGTCCGGTACCCATCGAGGGCTCGGAATTCCTGCTGGCGGCCGACGCCCTGATCGCGGCGGTCGGGCAGACGGTCATCCCGGTGCACGACGACACCGTGCCGGTGGCGATCACCCCGCGGGGGACCTACGTGGTCGATCCGGTCACCCTCCAGACCAGCGTGGAGTGGATCTTTGCCGGCGGCGACACCGTGCTCGGCCCACAGACCGTGGCCAAGGCGGTCTGCCAAGGACTGGACGCGGCCGAGTCGATGCACCGCTACATGCAGGGGTTGATCTGAGGCCCGTTGCTGCCGGCGTCCTCGAACCTCATCCGAAGGCCTCGCTGTAGACGCGGGCCTCCGGGCAGAGTTCGTCGAGGAGCAGGGTCATGTCGGTGATCATGGCCCTTGCGCCGCAGAGATAGAAGTCATAAAGGCCGGGCCGAAAAGTCCGGTCGACATAATCGGTGACCCGCCCCCGATGCAGGGCCGGGAGGGCGATTCCAGGCTCCGCCTTCCCGGAAAGGCAGGGGATGTAGCGGTGGGCGGCAACGCTGAGCTCTTGCCGGAAAAAAAGGGCGGACACGGTTCGCACCCCGTGGAGCAGGGTGAAGCCGGTGACGCCGGCCGCGACCATGGCCACGAACGGGGCGACGCCCACCCCGGTGGCCACGAACACCACCGGTCGGTCCGTGGGCCGGTAGGTCAGATAGCCCATGGCCCGGCCCATGCCGAGGGGGGTGCCCGGTGCCAGTTCGGCCAACGCCCCGCTCACCCGCCCCCCTTTGAGCCGCTTGACGAGAAAACGCAACTCCGGCGCTGTCGGCGGCGAGAGCAGGGTGTATTCCCGCTCCCCTTCCGCCAGGGAAAGGGTCACATACTGCCCGGCCAGGAACGAAAATCCGGCGGGCCGGCTGCAGATGAGGACAAAGACATCCTCGTTCAACCATTGCCGGCCGACAACGACAACCGAATAGGTCGGCGGAACCGTGCCAATCATTTTTTCCAGGTCTTGTCGGCGGTTCCCAGGACGTGATTGAGATAACGGGCGAGCACGAAGAGATAGTCGGACAACCGGTTGAGATAGACCTGGATCGCCGCCAATTCCGCATTGCCGCCGCTGGCGGCCTCGATCAATCCGGTCAGCCGCCGTTCGCAACGCCGGCACACGGTTCTGGCCACATGCGACCAGGCGGCCACCGGTTGCCCGCCGGGGAGGATGAATTCCTTCAACTCGGGCAGCACGTCGGAAAGGGCGTCGATGCGTTTTTCCAGATCCTTGGCGACGGTTGCCGGCAAGGCGGTGAGATAGGCGGTGGCGGAGGAATCGGGGGTGGTGGCCAGCCAGGCACCGGCGAGAAAGAGGTTGGACTGCATTGTTTCCAGGTCCTCCCGGACGGCCTGTTCACCCTCCGGGAGCAGCGAAGCGACCACGCCCAGGATCGAGTTGAGTTCGTCAAGATCGCCGTAGGCCTCGATACGGACATGATGCTTGGGTACGCGCTCCCCTGAAAAAAGACTGGTTTTGCCCTTGTCGCCGCCGCCAGTGTACACTTTCATCCGACCACTCCTCTGCTTGTATTTTGTCAGACTCCTGGCCCTTCTTGCCTGCCAGGAAGAAAACAGCCCACCGGAAAAATCGTGTCGCCGCCGTGAGGGCGCGTTCCCTCGGGACAGCACGGGAGGCTGTCCGCCCTTGCACGGGGCAGGTCAAGTTGTACTCGAAAACAGACCCCGTCACAAGGCCGTTCCTCGTCCCGGCGTCATGCATCGACAAGGGAGGCGTGAGCGCAAATCGCCTCGTGCGGCCGCCCCTTCGCCCCTTACCGCCGACAAGGAAAAAGCGTGTCTGTTAACTGGCTATTCTAACGTGCTCTCCACCACCACTCCTCGGCGCCGCCTGCTGGGGTGGTATTTTTTGCTGTTGACAAAAAGTCCATTCTCAAATAGTAGAAGCTAGCTTTAAGTTAATAAGTTCTAGTCTGTTATTCATTTTTTTCCGTCTGAATCCGCGATGCGGCTTCGCCGGAAATGTTTTTTTATAGTCGAGCCTTGTCGCCATGCACCTTGGAACAGAGCGGAAAAATAAGAGGTTACACCAGAGAACAAAAAGAGAAAGTTGAATTTTTTTCCGGAAAAACAGCAAACCATTTGTTTTTCCCTTGCAGCGAAAATCCGGTCCCCTGGCCTAGGGGATCTGAGCAGGAACCATGTGAGGAAAATTGGCTCAACGTATGACAGGACGATCATTCAAAGCGGCGGCAGTACATCGTAACCGAGCGAGTCAGAAAGAAGGCCGGCAAAAGAACAGCTATTGATACTGTTCTTTTCCGGTCTTTTTTTTGTATAGGGGGATCCGGAAGCCACACCTGGTGGCAATCGGGCAACACAAACGCTTACAGACAGGAAGAGGTACACATTGGAAACTAACGCAAAAATGTTCTGGACAGGTTTATCACCCGATGAGGCAAGGGATGCGCTTGTCAACAAAGACAAGTCGAAGAAAGACAAACGGATGACCCTGAAGGAAGCGGTCTCTCGGTTTGTGAAACCTGGCGATAATGTTGGTATCGGCGGCTTCGTCAATATCCGTCAGCCGATCGCTATTTGTCACGAAATGATCCGTCAAGGATTCAAGGATTTGACCCTCTCCTTTCAATCCGCCGCCATGGCCCCGGAGCTTCTTGCCGGCGCAATGCTGGTCCGGCCCGACCATTGCTCGATCAAACGCATCGAACTGGCCTACTGGGGCCACGAAGCCTTCGGTCTGTCCCCGGCATGGCGCTATCTCGCCGAGCGCAGCATGATCGAGTTCGAGGACTGGAGCAACTATAATATGTCCGCCCGCTTCAAGGCCGGCGCCATGGGTCTGCCCTTCATCCCCACCCGTGGTCCGCTGGGCGGCGACATCAAGAACACCAGCCGCACCAAGATCATCGACTGTCCCTTCACCGGACGGCCCATCGGACTCCTGCCGGCCAGCCATCCCAATGTGGCCCTGATCCATGTCCAGGCCGCCGACATGTACGGCAACTGCATCATCCGCGGCACCGACGCCACCTGTGCGGAAATCGCCATGGCCTCCGCCCATACCATCGTGACCTGCGAGCAACTCGTCTCCCACGAACTGCTCGTCAGCAATCCGAAGGACATCATGATCCCCTTCGCCGCCGTCGACGCGGTCATCAAGGTACCGTTCGGCGCCTATCCGGGCGCCTGCCGTCGGCACTACTACTTCAATGGCGATCACATCCGCGAGTTCCTCGCCTGCATCGCTCCGATGGTCAAGGGCGGCACCAACGATGCATTGAAGGCCTGGTATGACAAGCACATCTTCGGTGTCGAGAGCTTCGAGGATTACATCGAGCAGTTCCCGACCAAGAAGCTGATTGCGGATCAGGCAGCAGAGAATTACAACTGCGAACGCTTGGCCTGATCGCCCAACACGTTATCACGATTGCATCGGAACCTATAGATAAGGAGTCATCATGACCGTTTCAACAGATTACACCGCCCAAGAGATTATCGTTGTGGCAGGTGCTAAAGTTCTCGAAGACAATAAAATCGTCTTTGTCGGGACTGGCCTCCCCATGGTTGCCTCGCTCCTGGCCATTCTGACCCACGCCCCCGGACTGATCCCGGTCTTCGAGGCCGGCGCTGTCGGTCCGCCCCTGCAACACGGTCTGCCCATCTCGGTCGGCGATTCGAAGACCTTCACCGGCGCTTCCTATGTCAAGGGCCTCAACGGCGCCTTTGAGCTGACCCAGCGCGGTTTTGCCGATTTCGGTTTCATCGGCGGCGCCGAGGTGGACATGTACGGCAACCTCAACTCCACCATGATGGGTGATTTCCCGGAAGGCTACAGCAAGCCCAAAGTCCGCCTGCCGGGTTCGGGCGGCGCCAGCGACATGGCTGCTTCCTGCGAACGAACCATTCTGATCGTCCCCCACGACAAGAAGAAGTTCAACGAGAAGCTGTCCTACGTCACCAGCCCCGGCCATCTCGACGGCACCCCCGGTGCCCGCCAGAAGGCCGGTATGCAGGGCAAGGGCCCGCACCGGCTGATCACCACCAAGGGTATCTTCGATTTCGAGGAGAAGACCAAGAGAATGCGCATTCTCCACACCTTCCCCGGCGAAACCGTGGAATCGATCCAGGCGGCAACCGGCTTTGAGCTGCTGGTCGCCCCCGATGTCACCCAGTTCCCGGCTCCGACCAAGGAAGAAGTCCGTCTGATCCGCGAAGTCGTCGATCCGGGCGGAGTATTTGTCAAACGCGTTGCCAAATAAGCAGCAATAATCCGGCAGTGCCGTCCACCCGGCGGCACTGCCCCCTTTTGTCATTTTTTTTGCGTACCGATACTGTTTTTCGAAAACATTTTATGCAGCATGCCGCGTCATTGAAGCAAAACCTTATGGCGGCTTCATGGGCAGTCCACACATAGGAAACAAATTGACGGCTGCCGGTTCGCAACCGGCTGTCGTATGACACGTTGAGCACGCCCCGCTTCATCCGGTTCTCCGTGCGCAACACAACCCCGTATCTCTCATCAATTTTCCGACCGAACATTGAACCAAAGGAGCTGACAGCATGAAAATTCTCAAAATCGACCACCTTGGCATCGCAGTCCCCAACTTGGATGAAGGAAAAAAATTCTGGTCCGACGTCCTCGGCCTGAAACTCGAAGGCTCCGAGACCGTTGCCGAGCAAAAGGTCACCACCGCCTTCCTGCCGGTAGGCGACAGTGAAGTCGAGTTGCTGGTCTCCACCTCCCCCGACGGACCGATCGCCAAGTTCATCGAGAAGAATGGCGGCAAGGGCGGTTTCCAGCATGTCGCCTTCCGGGTAGAAAACATCGAAGCGGCCCTGGCCGAATTGAAGGAAAAGGGCGTGGCCCTGATCGATCAGACCCCCCGTATCGGGGCCGGCGGCGCCAAAATCGCCTTCCTCCATCCCAAGGCCACCGGCGGGGTCCTGGTTGAGATTTCGGAGCGCAGTTAAGTTACCAAATTAGCCTTCCGGGTCTCGCGGCAACGAACACCGGAAGAGTTCGCCGATTCTGGTCGCGGCAACATGCGTTTCTTTCGAGACCGCATGTTGCCGTGCCAGTTTCTTTTATTTTTCTCTTGGGAATAATCCCGCAAAGATAAGACAAGGAGTAAGTGACATGGCAACTGGATATGAGCAATGGCTAGAAATGGCGACCAAGCAGATGAAGGGGAAATCCCCGGACACGCTGAATTGGAAGTCCCCTGAAGGTATCACCGTCAAACCGATGTACTGCGAGGACGATATCAAGAGCCTGCCCACCGTGGGCAGCTTCCCCGGCATGGCGCCCTACACCCGTGGACCGATGGCCACCATGTATGCCGGCCGTCCCTGGACCATTCGTCAGTATGCCGGCTTCTCCACCGCCAAGGCGTCCAACGAATTCTACCGCAAGAACCTGGCTGCCGGTCAGAAGGGTCTTTCGGTTGCCTTCAGCCTCTCCACCCATCGCGGTTACGACTCCGACAATCCCCGCGTTGCCGGTGATATCGGCAAGGCCGGCGTCGCCATCGACTCCATCGAGGATATGAAGATCCTCTTCGACGGCATCCCGCTGGACAAGATGTCCGTATCCATGACCATGAACGGCGCGGTTATCCCGATTCTGGCCATGTGGATCGCCACCGCCGAGGAGCAAGGCGTCAAGCAGGAGCAACTTGAGGGCACCATCCAGAACGACATCCTCAAAGAGTACCTGACCCGGAACACCTACATCTATCCGCCGGAGCCCTCCATGCGGATCGTGTCCGACATCATGGCATACGCTTCCAAGAATATGCCGAAGTACAACACCATCTCCATCAGCGGCTACCACATCATGGAAGCCGGTGCCGATTCCGTCCTCCAGTGCGCCTTTACCCTGGCCGACGGCGTCGAGTACGTCCGCGCCGCCATCAAGTCGGGCATGGACATCGATACCTTTGCCCCGCGTCTGTCCTTCTTCTTCGGCGTGGGCATGAATTTCTTCATGGAAATCGCCATGCTGCGCGCTGCCCGCTTCCTGTGGCACCGGTTGATGCAGCAGTTCAACCCGAAGAAAGCTCAATCCTCCATGCTGCGGACCCATTGCCAGACCTCCGGCTGGTCGCTCACCGAGCAGGATCCGTACAACAACGTCATCCGCACCACCCTCGAGGCCATGTCCGCGGTTCTGGGCGGCACCCAGTCCCTGCACACCAACTCCTTCGACGAGGCTGTCTGTCTGCCGACCGAGCTCTCCGCCCGGATCGCCCGCAACACCCAGATCATCATCCAGGAAGAGTCCCAGGTCTGCAAGGTCGCCGATCCGTTGGGTGGCTCCTACTATGTCGAATGGCTGACCAGCCAGATCGTTGAGCAAGCCCAGAAAATCATCGACGAGATCGAAGAGATCGGCGGCATGGCCAAGGCCATCGAGTCTGGCATGCCGAAAATGCGCATCGAAGAGTCTGCCGCCCGTCGTCAGGCCCGTATCGATCAGGGCAAGGACGTCATCGTCGGTGTCAACAAGTATCGGCTCAAAGACGAAAAAATGGACTTCGACATTCTTGAGGTTCCGGATTCCGTCCGCCTTGAGCAGATCGACCGTATCAACGAGACCAAGAAAAAACGCGACAATGCCAAGTGTCAGGCTTGTCTCGAAGCCATTACCAAGGCTGCCGCCAGCAATGGAAACCTCCTTGAAGTTGCCATTGCTGCCGCCAAGGCCAGAGCAACCGTAGGAGAAATTTCTGACGCCATGGAAAAAGTGTTCGGCCGTTTTGTCGCCACCACCCAGTGTGTATCCGGGGCCTACTCCTCGGAGTACAGCGAAGCCAGCAGCGACAGCGCCCAGGTTATCGAAGGGTTGCGCAAGCGGACCGCTGATTTCCTGGCCAAGACCGGCCGCCGGCCGCGTATCCTGGTCACCAAGATGGGACAGGATGGTCATGACCGCGGCATCAAGGTCGTCGCCTCCTCTTACGCCGACCTCGGCTTTGACGTCGACATCAGCCCGATGTTCCAGACCCCGGAAGAGGCCGCCAAAATGGCCATCGAGAACGACGTCCATATCGTCGGCGCTTCCAGCCTGGCCGCCGGTCACAAAACCCTGGTTCCCGAACTCATCGGTAAGCTGAAAGAGAAGGGCGCCGGCGAAATCATGGTGGTTGCCGGTGGCGTTATTCCGCCCAACGACTATCAGTTCCTCTATGACGCCGGCTGCAAGGGCATCTACGGTCCGGGTACCCCGATCACCGAGTCGGCCAGCAAGGTCATGGACATGCTCGAGGCCCAGTATTGTAAGTAAGACCTGACTGTTCGGCATATTGGCAAGACTGCAAACGGACGGGCGAAAATCCGTCCGTTTGCATGTTCTCCTGACGAAACCTCAACCAAAGGCCAAATATGTTCAAGGATCCCAGTTACTATATTCAGGGTGTATTGGATAATAACCGCCTGATGCTTGCCCGGACCATCACCTTGGTCGAAAGCATGCTTTCCACCCATCAGGAGATCGCCAAACACGTGATCAATGAGCTGCTGCCCTACACGGGCAGGGCGGTGCGCCTGGGTATTACCGGCGTGCCGGGTGCCGGCAAGAGCACCTTTATTGAGAGTTTTGGCACCATGCTGACCACACTGGGACATCGTGTCGCTGTTCTGGCCATTGATCCGAGCTCTACCCGCAGCGGCGGTTCCATCCTCGGCGACAAGACCCGGATGGAGAAGCTGGCGGTCAACGAAATGGCCTTCATCCGTCCTTCGCCTTCCGGCGGCAGCCTGGGCGGAGTGGCCCGGAAAACCCGCGAAACCATGTTGGTTTGCGAGGCGGCCGGCTTTGACGTCATCATCGTCGAGACCGTCGGTGTCGGCCAGTCGGAGACCACCGTGGCCTCGATGGTCGATTTTTTTCTCGTGCTGCAGATTTCCGGTGCCGGTGACGAACTCCAGGGCATCAAGAAGGGCGTGCTGGAGGTAGCCGACGCCATCGTGGTCAACAAGGCCGACGGCGACAATGTCACCCGGGCCAAACTGGCCAAAAGACAATACGAAACGGCACTCCATCTGGTCACGCCATCCTCGCCCAACTGGACGACGCCGGTCATGACCTGCAGCGCGTTGGAGGAAATCGGCCTGATGGAGGTCTGGGACACCATCAAGAATCACAAGCGGATCATGACCACCACCGGCGAGTTGGATAAGAAACGCCAGGATCAGGCCATGTCCTGGATGTGGTTCTTGGTCAACGAAGGACTGGAGCGGTGGTTTTACCAGCATCCGGAGATCCAGAAGCTGCTGCCCGGCATCAAACAGAGCGTCGAGGACGGCAAGATGGCCCCCACCCGTGCCGCCGACGACCTGGTGGCGATCCTGGGCAAGGACCTCTTGCTGTAGCGCCATCGGCCCCTCTTCTTTCGAGCACCTTCCGCACCGATTCCGGCGCGGAAGGTTTTTTTGTTCTTCGATGATCCCGGCCGCATCGACAGCGGCGGACGCCCCGCGGACCGGATGAATTTGCTTGACGCTCGTGGCGTTCACGGGTATATACGGCAGACCGAAGAAAAGGGTGCCGCCGGCGACCTCGCTCACGGCGTGGGACGAACCCACCTGCCGGCCTCCGCTTCTTCGCCCATCCGCATGATCATCAGTGTGATAGCCGGGTCCTGTGCAATAAAGAATCACTAACCCCGTCAGGTCCGGAAGGAAGCAGCGGTCGTGACCCTCTTTATGTGCCCGGGGGTGCCCGGCTATCCTTTTTTCAGAAGATGGGCCCGCAGGCGCGGCCGCCTCTCGGCTGCCCCATCTCTGTGACCCTGATCGTTGACCGCCGGTATCCGTCTTGTCCTACCTCGTTCTCGCCAGAAAATCCCGTCCCCAGACCTTTGCCGAAGTCGTCGGCCAGAAGCCGGTTGTCCGTACCCTGCAAAACGCCCTTTCCCAGAACCGCGTCCCCCATGCCCTGATTTTCAGCGGCGTCCGCGGCACCGGCAAAACCACCCTGGCCCGGATCATGGCCAAGGCCCTGAACTGCGAGCAAGGCCCGGCAGCCGAACCCTGCAATGCCTGCCGCTCCTGCCGGGAGATCACCGACGGCATCAGCATCGATCTCCAGGAAGTGGACGGCGCCTCCAACCGCGGCATCCAGGAAATCCGCGAGCTGAAGGAAAAGATCCGCTTCATGCCCACCAGCTCGCGCTTCAAGATCATCATCATCGACGAAGTCCACATGCTCACCACCGAGGCCTTCAACGCCCTGTTGAAGACCCTGGAGGAACCGCCCGCCCACGTCTATTTCATGTTCGCCACCACCGAACTGCACAAGGTGCCGGTGACCATTCTCTCCCGTTGCCAGCGCTACGAGCTCAAACGGCTCGGCCACCGGGAGTTGGCCGCGCATTTCAGCCGCCTGGCAGAGTTGGAGGGGGTGCGCATTGAACCGGAGGCAGTGGAGATGATCGTGCGGGAGGCCGGCGGCAGCGTCCGGGACGGCCTCAGCCTCCTGGATCAGGTTTTCTCCTACTGCGGCCGGGAGGTGCGGACCGCGGAGGTGGTCGAAGTGCTCGGGCTGGTCAGCCATCGGGTGGTGGGAGACCTGGGAGTCGCCTTGTTGCGCGGCGATCTGGAGGCGATCTACACCCTGCTCGACGAGATTTACCGGCACGGGTTTGACGGCAGACGGCTCAGTAACGATCTGCTGGCCTGGTTCCGGGCTCTGGTGGTCTGCAAGGTCAGCAAAAATCCCGGCCAGGTGCTCGAGGCGACCGAGGACGAGTTGGCGCTGCTGATGCAGACCGCGGACGCCCATTCCCTGGAAACCTTGACGGCGATGTTCCAGCTGCTCCTCGATGGCCTGGAAAAGGCCGCCTTTTCCCAGCAGCCGCGCCTGGCCCTGGAACTGGCCTTCATCCGCGCCGTCCAGTTCCGGGACGTGACCCCGGTTGCCGACCTGATCGCCCGCTTTGACCGGATGCTGGCCGACACGCCCCTCGATACCCTGCCGGCCGCTGTCCCCGCTTCTCCCCCTCTCCGGCCGCAGCCCGCTGCCACCGACCCCCCGGTCCGGCCCGCGTCGCCCGCTACCTCCCGAACCGTGCCCGAGCCGCCCTCCCCGCCGCTTGCTCGGCCGGAGTCGGCCTTGACATCGGCACCGGAGCCGAAGAAGGACCCGACCGGAGCCGGCACTGTTCGGCCGGTTATCCCCGATCCGAAGCCGGCCATGGCAGCGGCAACGCCGGGAGCGCCGCCATCGGAGCCCGAGGCCGCCCCGCCGCCGCCAGCGGCGGAACCACCGGCACCAGCCGCGCCGACAGTCGCGCCGACAGCCGCCCCTGCCGAAGTGCCCAAGAAACGGATCCGCCAGCATTGGGACGCCTTTGTCAAATACGTCCGGGAACGGCAACCTTGGGTGGCGGCTTCCCTGCAGATGGCCGATTCGGTGGATCGCAAGGGCGAGGAGCTGGTCATCCGTTTTGCCGACAGTGCCGACTGCTCCCTGCTGAAACAGCGCAACAATATCGACGCCCTCACCGAATTTGTCCTCGATTTTTTCCAGGAAAATCTGCGCATCCGCTTCGAGGTCCCCGGTTCCAACGCCTGCGCCCTCGATCCGGGCAACGGCCTGGCACCGCTCCAGGAGCGGCGGGCCCTGGCCAACGATCCCCTGGTGCTGACCGCGCTCGATGTCTTCACCGGCCAGGTCGGCGAGATCCGCGTCGGCCCCCGCTACCGCACCAGCACCCCGGCGCCGATCCGACCATCCGGTGACGACGAACAGGGTGTTGCCGAGGAATAACGCCCCCCTATCCCGTTCCGTTGCCGGCCGAACGCAGGCACCAACCTTTTTTTGAGGCATCTTGCCATGAACATGAGCGATTTGATGAAGCAGGCCCAGCAGTTCCAGGAAAAACTGGCTGCGGTGCAAAACGATCTCGGCAACCAGAAGGTCACCGGTTCGGCCGGGGCCGGCATGGTCATGGCCACGGTCAACGGCCGGGGCGAACTGCTCGATCTCACCATCGAGCAGGCGTTGGTCCAGCCGGAAAACACCGGCATGCTCCAGGACCTGGTGGTCGCGGCCGTCAACGACGGCCTCAACAAGGCCAGGGAACTGGGCAAATCCGAAATGGCCCGCCTGACCGGCGGCCTCAACATCCCCGGTCTTCTGTAAATGCAGGTCATTCCCCCGGCCCTGGAGCGGTTGATCGCCGATTTAACCCGCCTGCCCGGCATCGGCCGCAAATCCGCCACCCGGCTGGCCCTCTACATCCTCCGTCGACCCGTGGCCGAAGCCCGCAATCTGGCCACCGACCTGATGACCCTGCACGAGACCATCCATCTCTGCCAGCAGTGTTTCACCTTTTCCGAAACCGATCCCTGCGCCATCTGCGGCAATCCCGGTCGCGACTCCAGGCTGGTCTGCGTGGTCGAGGAGCCGGGCGACCAGATCGCCATCGAAAAAACCGGCGCCTTTCGCGGCACCTACCATATCCTCCACGGGGTGATCGCGCCCATGGACGGCATCGGTCCCGCGGAGTTGAAGATGCGCGAGTTGTGGCAGCGGGTTGCCGACGGCCTGGTCGACGAAGTCTTGATCGCCACCAGCTCCACCGTGCCGGGCGAGGCCACCGCCTCCTACCTCGCCGAGATGCTGCAAGCAACCGGCGTCCGTCTCAGCCGGCTGGCCTGCGGCATTCCCATGGGCATGGACATCAAGTATGCCGACGAACACACCTTGGCCAGGGCCATCGAATCCCGCCAGGCGCTGAAGGATAGACTCTGAACCACCCTCCTCCCCTTCTTTCCTTGCCACTGCGGTTTTCAAGTCACCAGCAGGCAGTCGTCAGAATGATGGTGGAGGGCGATATTCGATCGAACCTTGCCAGGCGAAAGCGAAACTGCGACGGGGTTGACAAAGGGGCCGTGAAAAAGGCGGCATTCGTGGCAACCGCGAGAGAACTCTATTTTTAATCTTCCAAATAGAAAAATGATTACCATCAATCTTCAGCCAGAGACCCGTTTGCTGGCACGAGATCTCTCTCGTTCGAGATGACATCCGATGGTGTCATTCCGACGAGCACAGCGAGGAGAAATCTCGGAGAGATCTCGTTCCAGGAGTCGACCTCCGCCGCATGAGGAACAATGTCGATTGGTTGAAAGCGTGAGGCCGGCTGAAGATCAGCGGTAGTCAAATTTTTTAATCAGAACACAAAGCAGGTGTCCCTTCGGCGCGGCCTGCCCCGACCGGACCCATTATCGGCCGACGGGCCGTCCGGGGGGCGCGCTTTTTGGTTCACATCCGCAGGAAACGTATGCTGGTCAGCATCAAGAATCCAAGACTTGATACCTTTGCGATCGTTTTCGCGGCCGGTATCTTTGTCGCCCTGGTCATCAACGGCGCGATCCTGCTGCACGTTCACCGGCTCCACTTGCAGACGCTGGCTGCCCAGGAAAACCGGCAGCACGCCCTGACCATCAGCCGGAACATCCAGGAGGAAACCGCTGCCCTCTCCCGCATGGTGCGCGCCTACACGACCTCGGCCGATACCCGCTACCTGACCTACTATTACGATATCATTGCCGTCCGCCAGGGGCAAAAAGCCGCGCCGGAAGAGTACAGCCCCACTTACTGGGCCGAGGTCACAGCCGGCAGACGCGCCCACGCCCTGCCCGAGGACAAGCCCGGCCTCTCCCTCCAGGAGCGGATGAAAACCCAGGGGTTCAGTGCGGAGGAATTCGCCGCCGTGGACAGAATCCTGGCCAGTTCAAACACCCTGTTCGAGCAGGATCAGATTGCCTTCGCCGCCACCCAGGGGCTCTACGACCCTGTCCGCAGGACCTTCACCGACGAGGGTAAACCGCAGCTCCAGTTCGCCAATCAATTTGTCTACAGCGACCATTACCTCGGCCTGGAATACACCCTTTTCCGGGAAGTCGAGACCTTCTCCCGCCTGACCGACAGCCGGACCCGGGCGGCGGTGCACCTGGTTTCATCGCAACTGAACCGAAGCATCTCTACCGCGATCATCATCCTTGCCCTGACCGTGCTCCTGGTCCTGACCGCCATGATCGTCATCCGCAAGAAGGTCCTGGCCCCGATGAAAGACCTGACCGAGACCGCCCTGGGGTTCGGGACGGGCGACTACTTCCTCCGGGCCGATACCGGCTATGGCGTGCGCGAACTCCAGGCCCTGGGACAGACCTTCAATGCCATGGCCGAGAATATCCAGGGAGATATCTTTCAGCGGGAACAGATCCGGCAGGAACTGGAAGTCGCCACCCTCAAGGCTGAGGATTCCGCCCGGGCCAAATCGCTGTTTCTGGCCAACATGAGCCATGAGATCAGAACCCCCATGAATGCCATCATCGGCATGACCCATCTGGCCCTTCGGACCGATCTCAACCCGCAGCAGCAGGACTATCTCGACAAAATCAAGCAGGCCGCCCAGTCCCTGCTGCGCATTGTCAACGACATCCTCGATTTCTCCAAGATCGAGGCGGGCAAGCTGGAACTGGAGGTCGTCGCTTTCCGGCTGGAGGACACGGTGAGCAACGTCCTGGCGCTGCTGCGGCAGCGTGCACTCGAAAAGGGCCTGGAGCTGTTGCTGGATGTGCGCCATGCCGGGTTGATCGGGGACGCCGGCACCTTCCGGGGCGATCCGTTGCGTCTTGAGCAGGTGCTCACCAACCTGATCGCCAATGCGATCAAATTCACCGACCAGGGGTATGTCAAACTCACCCTCAGCGAACGGAACCGGCGCACCGATGCCTGTGCGCTGGAATTCCTGGTCGAAGACACCGGCATCGGCATGACCCCGGCACAGATCGGGCGCCTTTTTCAGGAATTCACCCAGGCCGACAGCTCGACTACCCGCCGCCATGGCGGCACGGGCCTGGGACTCAGCATCACCAACAGGCTTGTCGAGCTGATGGGGGGACGGATTGCGGTGACGAGTGAACCGGGCAAGGGAACCTGCTTCACCGTCACCCTCACGCTTCCCCGGCAGGAGGGTATGGAGGAGGGGGAGCAGCTCAGGGGCGAAGGCGGCCGAAGCTACCGGGCCCTGATTGTCGACGATCACCAACCCGCCCGCGAGACCCTGCACACCCTGCTCGGTCATTTCGGCATGGAAGGTGTCATGGCCGGCTCGACCGAGGCGGCCGTGCAACGGCTCGCGGAGGCCCCCTTTGACCTCGTTTTCCTCGACCGGGACATGCCCGGCGGGGGAGAAGAACAACTGATCGACGCCATCGACTCCTTGTCCGCCCCTGTTCCGCCGGTGCTTGCGGTGGTCTCGGCCAGCGACCCGGAACAACTCCGGATGGCCCGCAACCAGGAAAGAAGCCGCCATTTCCTGCCCAGACCGGTGTTGCCAAACGACCTGCGGCGGCTGTTGCACCACACCCGTCGGCAGCACACCGCCAAGGCGGCCACGGTGTCCGGCGCCGATGTCGCCCGACTTGCGGGCATGCGGGTCCTCCTGGTCGAGGACAACGCCTTCAACCAGCAGATCGCCTCGGAAATGCTCACCTATCAAGGCGCCCGGGTCGATATTGCCGGCAACGGCCAAGAAGCCCTTGACTTGATTCATGCCGAGGCGGACAATCAATACCATGCCGTGTTGATGGATATCCAGATGCCGATCATGGATGGCTATGAGGCAACCCGCCGGCTCCGCGCGCATCCCCGTCACGCCGCCCTGCCGATCATCGCCATGACCGCCCATGCCATGGTTGCGGAAAAGGAACGCTGTCTGGCGGCGGGCATGAATGCGCACATGGCCAAGCCGTTCGTGCCGGAGGACCTCTTCCGGAACCTTGCCGCCTATTGCCCCGGCATGAGCGGACTGGCCGCAGCATCGCCGTCCGCGAAAACCGGCAGCGGCGTCTTCCCGAACGGCGCTCTGCTGCCGGCGGCCGTTCCCGGGGTCGACCTGGACCAGGGGCTGCTGTTCTGCGCCGGCAGGACAGCGTTGTATCGCCGGGTGCTGGCAGGATATGCCCGGAATTACCAGAACCTGGCGGAGACCCTCAGGGGACTGGGCCGCCAGGGACGATGGGACGAAATTTCCTCCCTGGCGCACTCCTTCAAGGGGTTGTCCGGAACGATCGGTGCCAGTGAGTTGCAGCATCTGGGCGCGGCCATCGATCAAGGCGCCACCGCCCGTTCCCCCGAGGTGGCGTTGTTGATCGAGAAGCTCGATGCCAGCCTCCAGCCGGTGCTGGCAACGCTGTCCGCCTTCTTCGCCGCCCAGGGACTGCCAGCCCCGGCCTCCGGCCTGCCTGGCGTCGACCAGGGCGGGACGCTGATGCCCGGGTTGCGCCTCCGGTTCAGCGAGGCGGACAGCGCATCCGCCGGCTCTGGAACGACCGCCCGTGAACACGCTCACCCCTAACCCCATCCCACGCCCGCACCCCACCGAGAACCGTCGATGAAAAACCTCCCCTGGCCCTCCCTCCTCCTGCTGTCCTGCATGGCGTGCCTCCCCGGCGTCGATGCCCGTGCGGCCGAATTCTCGGCCTCCGCCTTCGGCACCCTCGGCGGCGCCATATCTGACCGCGGCCCTTCCTATCAGCGCTCCATCGACGACCACGGCACCCTGATGCGCGACTCCCTGCTCGGCGCCCAGATCGATGCCAAGTTCAACGACCGCTGGGCCGCAACCGCCCAGATGGTGCTGGCTCCGGCCACGGACGAGGACGACGTGCTCGAACCCCGGCCCAAATGGACCCTGCTTTCCTACCGTCCCACCAACGACTGGCTGATCCGGGCGGGCAGACTGAGCCTGGGCGGGCTGCTCAATCAGCAGAACATGGATGTGGGGGTTTCCTACGACATGGCCCGGTTGCCCAACGAGGTCTACCTCCTCTCCTCGGCCTACGATTTCGACGGTCTGAGCATCGCCAAGACCTGGAACACCGCTGCCCATGAAATCACCCTGGACGCGTCGTTCGGGGCGCAGCACCGGGATTACCGGGGATACTTGAACGCCAGCGGCCGACCCGATTACTTTGGGGCCGACCTCACCGGCTGTGGCCTGGTGCTCACGGTGACCGATTATGCCCAGGCCATGTACCGGGCCGGATGGAACCTCAACGAGATCGATCCCCATGCCGCGCGAGGCATCCCCGAGACCTATGCCTTCATCCCCCTGGGCGGCGGCCTCTACACCCTGGGGCAGCCGGAATACCGGGCCACGATCACGATCAATTCCCTGTTCCTCGGCGCCCGGATCCCCTGGAGCGAATTCCTGATTTCCTGCGAGGCGACCGCTTTGCTCATCGATGACATCGACCCGGCTCCGACCACTGTCGGTGCCTATATCAACATCGCGCGCAAACTGGGCAACTGGACCCCCTATCTCACCCATGCCCGCATATGGACGAACGGCATGGAGACCTGGCGCCGGGTCAAGGGCGCCACCCCGGTCCCCGGTCTCGTCACCCAGACCTCTATCGACGATCTCGCCAGCTCCCTCGCCGTGTATGACCAGAACTCCTGGATGCTCGGCACCGCCTACGCCTTCACCCCCAAGCAGAAGATCAAGGCCGAGGCGATGCTGACCCATGTGGGCGAACGGTCCGCCATGGTCGACGGCGATCTCGCCCATGAGAACGTGACGGTCTTTTCCTTGTCCTACAATTTCGCCTTTTAGGGCGCAACGGTCTGATGAGAAGCCCCTTGGCAGCCATGACGACGGCAGGACGGTCCCGAAAGAGGTCGTTCTTCCCTCTCGTGCTCCTCCTGGTGGCCACCCTGTTCTTCATGGGCGACTCCTCCTGCAGCCATGCCGGCGTGGCGGTGATCGGCCATGCAGGGCTCGGTCCGCTGGATACGACCGTGACCGCCCGTATCTTCACCGGGAGAACGGTCCAGGTGGCGGGAACGGCAGTGCAACCGGTCAACCTCAAGGCCGGCAACGCCACCCGGGTTGCTTTCCTGCGCGCTGTCCTGCAGCAGAGCGATGAGGACTACATCGCCTACTGGATTGTGCGCCGCGCCATCGGCAAGGGGGCTCCGCCCCCGGAAGTGGAAAACATCCGGGACATGATCGGCTTCGTCCGGGCAACCCCCGGGGCCATCGGCTACGTCGACGACCGTGCGATCACACCGGGCATGAACGTCCTGCTCACCCTGCCGTAGCCGTCTTTCGCTGGGGCGGGGAGGCGTGTGGGCGTGCATTTTTTTTGCCACCGCTCCGCCGATCATGTGCTACAATACCGCAAACAGCGGCTGCGCCCCGCGGCCCATCGGCATCCGTGCTGGCCAACATCCGCCGGCGCTGGTGCCAGAACCCAGCAGAGACAAGGAGATCGCCATGATCCATCTGGTCGAAACCGATATCACCACCCTGAAAGTCGACGCCATTGTCAATGCCGCCAACGAAACCCTGCTGGGCGGCGGTGGGGTCGACGGTGCCATCCACCGGGCCGCCGGGCCGGAGCTGCTGGAAGAATGCCGTGCCATCGGCGGCTGCAAGACCGGCCAGGCCGTGCTCACCAAGGGCTACAATCTGCCGGCCAAGTTCGTCATCCACACCGTCGGCCCCATCTGGCGGGGCGGCAACCAGAACGAGCCGGCCCTCCTGGCCAGTTGCTACCGCAGGTGCCTGGAACTGGCGGTGCAGCACAACATCGAGTCCATCGCCTTTCCGGCGATCAGTTGCGGCGCCTACGGCTTTCCCCTCGACGAGGCGGCGGATGTCGCCGTCGACACCATCCAGTCTTTCTTGAACCGCAACGGCAAACCCAAGGACGTGTACATCGTCTGCTTCCAGCCGCAGGCCAAATTCGCCTTTGCCCAGGCCATTCGCGGCCTGGAGGAATGAGGGGCCGTGACGCTGGCCGGTGACCGCCACCCCGCGCCCCCACCGTTCTCGCCGCACCGGGACCTGTTCACCTACGGTTCGCTGATGTGCGCGGAGATCATGGCCGAGGTGGTGGGCGCACGGCTGCGCTCGACCCCGGCCGTGCTGGCGGGATATCGCCGTTTTCTCGTCCAAGACGAACACTATCCGGGCGTGGTGGCCGCTCCGGCCGGGACGGTGGCCGGGCTGGTCTATCACGGGATCACCGGGGAAGGCTGGGCCCGGCTCGACCGCTTCGAGGGCGCGATGTACGACCGCAGGCCGGTGACCGTGCGCCTGGAGAGCGGGGTCGAGGCCCTGGTCGACTGCTACCTGTTCCGGCCCGAGTTCGCCCACCGGCTGACCACGACCGAGTGGGATTACGCCGCCTTTCTCCGGGAGGGCAAGACGTTGTTTCAACAGCAGTATTGCGGTTTCAAGGCGATCGACTGACCAGCAGGGCTGGACCGGATTGGCCGGCCACAAGGAACGATGAAAGGTCTGCGCGCAGGCCCGCACCGCCACCGGAACCGCCATCGGGGGTCACCCCCCCCCGGCCAACGGCAATCCATCCCCACCGGATCGCCCTTTCCCTTCTCCAGGCAAGGAGTTGCCATGCGCATAGGAATCGATATCGGCGGCACCCATACCGACGGCGTGCTCATCGACGGCAGCCGGCTGGTTGCCGCGGCCAAGACCCCCACCAACCACGACCATCTGCTCGAATCGATCAGCCGGGTGCTCCATGCGGTGCTGGCCGGCCAGGACCCGGTCCGGGTCCGGACCCTCAACCTCAGCACCACCCTGACCACCAACGCCATCGTCACCGGCCGGATCGATCCGGTGGGGATGCTGGTGGCGGGCGGGCCGGGCATCGCCCCCAGCAACTACCGGATCGGCGACCACTACCACCTCATCTACGGCAGTCTCGATCATCTCGGCACCGAAACCTCGGCCCTGGACGAACAGGACCTGGAGGAGGCCATCGCCGCCTGTCAGGAAAAAGGCGTGAAGTGCTTCGGCGTGGCCTCCAAGTTCTCGCCGCGCAACCCGGCCCACGAAAACCGGATGGTGGAGGCCCTGGAGGGCAAGGCCGATTTCGTCTCCTGCGGCCACCTGATCTCCGGCCAACTCAACTTCGGCCGCCGCATCCACACCATCTACTACAATTCCGCGGTCTGGCGGACCTTCCGCGCCTTTGCCGGGGCGCTCACCGCCAGCCTCAAGGGATCAGGTCTCCAGGCCGAGGTCAACATCCTCAAGGCCGACGGCGGCACCATGCCGCTGGCCCGCGCCCTGGACGCGCCGGTGCAGTCGATCTTCTCCGGTCCAGCCGCCTCGGTAATGGGCATCCTCGCCACCAGCCCGGCGGACGAGGATGTGCTCATGCTCGATATCGGCGGCACCACCTCGGACATTGCCCTCTTTGCCGGCGGCGAGCCGTTGCTGGAACGGGAAGGTATCGCCATCGAGGGAAACCCCACCCTGGTGCGGGCCATCCATGTCGAATCGATCGGTATCGGCGGCGATTCCCTGATCCGGGTCGAGACAGGCCGGGTGACCACCGGGCCGCAGCGGCTCGGCCCCTGCATGGCCGCCGGCGGCCCGGCGCCGAGCCTGATGGATGCCTTGAACGTCCTCGGCCTGGCTGCTTTCGGCCAAACGGATCGTTCCCGCGAGGGCTTGGCTGCGCTCGCCGCCGAGCACCGTTTTGCCCCCGAAGACCTGGCCCAGGCAGCGGTGGCCGCCGCCCTCGACACCCTGGCCGTGAAGATCGAAGCCCTGGTCCGGATGGTCAATACCAAGCCGGTCTACACCATCCACGAGATCCTGGAAGATCGCCCGATCAAACCGGCCAAACTGATCGTCATCGGAGGACCGGCGGCGGTGTTCCAGGAGTTGCTCGCCGACCGTCTGGGGATCACGGTGATCGTGCCGCCCCTGCACGGCGTGGCCAACGCCATCGGCGCGGCCCTGACCCGAACCACCAGTCACCTCACCCTGACCGCCGATACCGCCCGTGGCCGGCTGTCGGTCCCGATGCTCGGCATCTTCAAACCGATTGCCAGGGGATTCAGCCTCCAGGACGCCACCGACGAGGCGCGAAAACTGCTCGCCGCCGACCTGGCCCAGGCCGGGGCGAGCATTGACGCCGACGAGATCCAGATCACCCAGGCCGACGCCTTCAACATGGTGGACGGCGGCTACACCAGCGGCAAGAACATCCGGGTGGTGGCCCAGGTACGGCCGGCGGTGGTCGCCCGGCTGGACAGCGACCCCGTGGCCATCCGAACGGTCGGTTCGCCGTGAAGGGCGCAACCCTTTTTCTCTCAACCAGCATGCATGGCTCCGCCACAACGAACCATGAAAATCGGGAGCATGGTATCGCCCGGAGGCCGGGCTCCTACGGTCCGAGAGGCAAGGCCAAGGGTTTAGGAGCCCTCCCCTGTGGGCGAAAAAGGATCAGGCCAACCATTCCGGACCCCGGCCTGCGCCGGGACAACCAAGAACAAACGACGATTTTCCATACCAACCATCCTTCAGCCCCCCAGGTCACCCCATGCTGAAAGCCCCCTCTTCCCTCGGCGTCATCTTCTTCCCGGCCTTTGACTGGGCTATTTCCCCCACCCATCCCGAACGGGAGGAACGGCTCCTCTACACCCAGGACCAGTTCCGCGAGGAGGGCTTGTTCGACATCGAGGGCATCAGCGAACACCGGCCCCTGTTCGCCACCGACCAGGACATCATGCGGGCCCATTTCTGTTTTCCCTCGGTGGACGCCATCTGCACCGAGTCGCACCGCATCTCGGCCGGCGGCGCCATGCAGGCGGCCCGGCTGGTGCTGGAAGGGGAAACCCGGCGGGCCTTCGCCCTGGTCCGGCCGCCCGGTCATCACGCCATGAAGGTGGTCCACGGCAACCGCGGTTTCTGCAACATCAACATCGAGGCGGTGATGGTGGAATGGATCCGCACCCACTACGGCCGCAAACGGATCGCCATCGTCGACACCGACTGCCACCACGGCGACGGCACCCAGGACATCTACTGGCACGACCCGGACGTGCTCTTCATCTCCATCCACCAGGACGGCCGCACCCTCTACCCCGGCTCGGGTTTCCCGCACGAGAATGGCGGCCCCCGCGCCCTGGGCAAGACCATCAACATCCCCCTGCCGCCGCGCACCTCCGACGAAGGCTACCTCTATGCCCTGGAGCACGTGGTTCTGCCGATCCTGGCCGACTTCAAGCCCGACCTGGTGATCAACTCCGCCGGCCAGGACAACCACTACTCCGACCCCATCACCAACATGCAGTTCTCGGCCCAAGGCTACGCCCGGCTCAACGAGCTGCTCCAGCCCGACATCGCCGTGCTCGAAGGCGGTTATTCGATCAAGGGTGCCCTGCCCTACGTCAACCTCGGCATCTGCCTGGCCATGGCCGGCTGCGACTACTCGGCGGTGCGCGAGCCGGATTACAACGGGGCCGCCCTGCGCGAGGATCCTGCGACCATGGAGACCATCAAGCAATTGAGCGGCCAGTTGCTCGACGGCTACTTCCATCCGGCCAGGGGCGATTTCGAGAAACAGGGCGACTACTTCATCCGGGAGCGCAAGATCTACTACGACACCGACGGCATCCTGGAAAAGCAGCGGGAGGAGTTGAAGGATTGCGACCAATGCCGGGGCCTGCGGCTGATCAAGACCAGCTCCAGCCAGATCCTGCCCTGCCTGGGGGTCGAGCTGCCCCTCGACTGCTGTCCGGCCTGCGAGCGCGAAGGGTACGAGGCCTTTGATCGCAACAACGGCGAATTCCTGGTGACCCAGTTGCTCGACCAGAAGAACAGGCAGTTTCGCTACCGGCCCAGGGGGTGACCGGAGCGGTTGTCAAATTTATTGGAATGGCGCTTGTCTTTCACTTGCAACCTGATACAATTGCCCCATCTTGATTCGTCAACCCATAGAATCCGCTCATGTCGAAACCCCAGGACGCTACCCTCAGCACCATTCTCACCTCGGCCCAATTACCGATCCTGCCGGTGGCGGCCGTCCGGTTGCTGGAACTGACCGCCCGGGAAGACTCCGCCTTCGTCGACATCGTCAACCTCATCGCCCAGGACATGGCCCTTTCGGCCAAGATCCTCAAGGTCGCCAATTCCTCTTTTTACAGCTTTCAACAACAAATCACCTCGATCAACCAGGCGGTCTCGCTGCTCGGGATCAACGCGGTACGGAGCCTGGTCTTGAGCTTCACCTTCCTGGCCATGGGGGAGCGGCGCGACCACAGCCTGTTCAATTTCGATCTCTTCTGGGAACGTTCCCTGGTCGGCGCCACAACGGCCAAATTGATCGCCGGACTCGTGCCCCAGATCGATGCCGACGAGATTTTCACCATCAGCCTCCTGCAGAATATCGGACAGTTGATCTTCGCCCTGACCGTGCCTTCGCGCTATGACCATGTCCTCGAACGGCTGGCGGTCGGCGGCAGGGAGGTCGGCGAAGTGGCGCTGGAAGAAGAATATCTCGCCCTGGCGCACACCACCTCGGGTTACGAGGTCGCCCGGGTATGGGGCCTGCCGTCGGCCATCCAGGCCGCCATCCGGTACCACCACGACCCCGCCGGCTACACCGGCGACAATCCCCAGGAGCTACTGATTGTCAAGATCGTCTACCTGGCCGACCTGGTGACCAAAATCTTCTACTCCTGCGTGCCGGAGCGCCACTACCGGCAGTTGCACGTCGAGGCCCACCAATTGCTCGGTCTCGACGGTTTGGCGCTCAAAAATTTCCTTCCCACCATCCACCGCGAGATCGATCAGGCGGCCCAACACTTCGATATCCGGATCAATCCGATGCGGTCGGTGACCGAGATCATCCAGGAGGCCAATATCCGGCTGAGCCTCTTGCATCTCAGCTACGAGGAGATGCATCAGGAGCTGACCCAGGCCCAGAAGGCGCTGGAAACGCTGCGACAGCAACTGGCCGAGCGGAACCAGCTCCTGGAGCGGCTGGCCAACATCGACGGCCTCACCGAGATCCACAACCATCGTTTTTTCCAGAACTTCCTCCATTCCGAGATCAACCGGGCCAGCAAAAACAACGGTGCCCTCTCCCTGCTCCTGGCCGATATCGATCACTTCAAGCAGTTCAACGACACCTACGGCCACCAGACCGGCGACTTCATCCTCAAGGAACTGTGTTTGGTCGCCAAGGGTGTGATCCGGGAATACGACCTGATGGCGCGCTACGGTGGCGAGGAATTTACTTTTGTCCTGCCGGAGACCGAGGCCGAGGCCGCCCTGACCGTGGCCAACCGGTTGTGCCGGACCATTGCCGACCACGACTTCTTCGACGGACGCCAGCACTACCGGGTGAGCATCAGCATCGGCGGGGTCAGTGCCCTGCCCGGCGTCACCGGCTTCAGACCCAACGATTTCATCGGCCAAGCCGACCAGGCCCTCTACGAGGCGAAAAACCGGGGAAGAAACCAGGTCGTGCTGCGCACCCCCCAGCAGAACCATCCTGATTCGCCGCCCGGCAAGGCCATCCACCATGCCGCAAGCCCGAACAACGTAGTGACCGCAACGACGTGATTGGCGGTCCGGTGTCGAGAGGGGCTACAGGACGGGTTGCACCGCAACCACCATCATGTAATTCGATTTGTCTTCATGGTGTTCTTTTTCGCCGGGATGCGTCGCACGACTCCCCTCCGTTCTTTCCGAACGCCCATGAGGGATCTGGAGAGTTCTCCCTTGGGGTCGAAATGACCGATCGGCAGTGTCATCTGATATGCAAATTGGCATAAGAACCCGACCATGCGCACAGCCCTGACCATTCTGGCGGTCCTGCTGGCCGTTGCCGCCGCAATGAGCACCCATCCCCCCAGCGGGATGAACGGTATCCTGGCCGGGGCGGTCGCTTATCTGGTGATCGAGGGCATCGCCCTGCGGCGCCGGATCGGCAAGCTCGAAGAACGGCTCGCCGAAGCCGCACCGCAACCGGCACCCACCGAACCGGTTCGCCGAAAGCCCCCGGAGGAAGCGGTCGGCATCGGGGCACCACCGCCAGCCATAACGGCGGTGGAGCCCGCCGCGCAGCCATTGCCCCCGGAGGTGCCGCCACCGGAGCCGGTCCGACCTCGGGACAGCCTGCCCGATTTCCTCGCCCCGCTGCTTCGTTTTTTCACCGGCGGCAACCCGGTGCTCAAGATCGGCCTGGTGGTGCTGTTTTTCGGCATCGGTTTTCTGCTCAAATACGCGGCCCAGCGCAACCTGCTGCCCATCGAACTGCGCCTGGCCGGCGTGGCCCTGGCCGGTCTGGCCCTGCTGGCCCTCGGCTGGCGACTGCGCCGCCGACACACTGTCTACGGCCTCGGCCTGGAAGGCGGCGGCATCGGCATCCTCTACCTGGTGGTCTTTGCCGCGGCCAAACTCTACCATCTTCTCCCCCTGTCGCTGGCGCTGGCGGTGATGATCGGCCTGGTGGGCCTGTCCTGCGGACTGGCGGTGCTCCAGGACTCCCGGGGGCTGGCGGTCTCCGGCTCCATCGGCGGCTTTCTCGCCCCGGTGCTGATGGCCACCGGCGGCGGCAGCCATGTGCTCCTCTTCTCCTACTACGGGCTCCTCAACAGCGGCATCCTCGGCATCGCCTGGTTCAAGGCCTGGCGGGAACTGAACCTCACCGGCTTCCTCTTTACCTTCGGCATCGCCACCTTTTGGGGCGCCTCTGCCTACACCCCGACCCATTTCGCCACCACCGAGCCTTTTCTGCTCCTCTTCTTCCTGATGTACTGCCTGATGGCGGTGCTGTTCGCCCATCGGCAGCCCTTGCAACTGCGGGGCTTCATCGACGGACCGCTGGTGTTCGGCCTGCCAATCGTCGCCAGCTCCCTCCAAGCCTACCTGGTGCGCGATTTCCGCTACGGCATGGCCCTGAGCGCCCTGGCCCTGGGCTTCTGGTATATCGGCCTGGCCCGGCTGTTGTGGCGACGCTTGGCGGCGGGGATGCGGATGCTGACCGAGGCCTTTCTCGCCTTGGGCGTGGTTTTCGCCAGCCTGGCCATCCCCCTGGGGCTGGACCCGCACTGGACCACCGGAGCCTGGGCCCTGGAAGGCGCGGCCATGGTCTGGGTCGGGGTGCGGCAGCAGCGGGTCCTGGCCCGGCTTTTCGGCCTAGTGCTGCAACTGGGGGCAGCGGTCTCCGTTTTCAGCCACACTTCCCTGCCGCCGGAGAGCCTGCTCTTTGCCAACCGGGCCTTTCTCGGCTGCGGACTGCTCGCAATGGCCGCCCTGTTCTCCGCCTTTTGGCTGGACCGGAACCGGACTCAGACCCGGCGCTGGGAAATACTGCTGCCGCAGCTCCTGTTGGCCTGGGGCTTGATCTGGTGGTACGGCGGCGGCTGGCGGGAGCTGGATCGCTTTCTCGATTGGCTGGCGCTGCCGCCCGCCTTCCTGCTATTCACCGCGCTGACCACCATCGCTCTGGGATGGGCGGCCCACCGTTTTTCCTGGCAGCGATTAACCGGAGGTCTGCCGCTGCTCCTCCCGATCATGGGCCTCACCCTGATCAGCCAGACCCTCGGCCCCGGCGGCGGCCCGCTGCTGATCGGCCTTGGCTGGCTGGCCTGGCCGCTGGCCTTTGCGGTCCAATACGGCCTGCTCGCCTTCTTTGAACAGGAGCTGGAGGAGCGGACCCTGCCCCTCTGGCACTGTTTCGGCCTGTGGCTGCTGCTTTTGGCCATGACCGTCGAGATCGCCTGGCGGGTCGACCGCATCCCCGGCCTGACCGAGGCCTGGTCCCTGGCCTGTTGGGGCGCCCTCCCCACCCTGCTCCTCTTTGCCCTTGAATTCCAGGGCGACCGGCTGAGGTGGCCGGTGGCGCGCTTTGCCCCGATCTATCACGGCATCGGTACCGACATCCCCCTGGGGGCCCTGCTGGTCTGGACCCTGGCCTCCTTTGCCGGCAGCGGCGATCCGGCCCCCCTGCCCTACTTGCCGCTCCTCAATCCCCTGGAACTGATCGAACTGGCCATCCTGCTGCTGGCAGCCATCCGGACCCTCCACCGCCCCGCCGCCGAGCCGTTCCGGAAGGCCAGGCTCATCCTGACCGCAATTTTGCTCTTTGCCTGGCTCAACGTGGTCACCGGCCGCAGCGTCCATTTTTTTGCCGGCATCCCGTACCGCTTCGATGCCCTCATGGCCTCGCCAATCATGCAGGCTGCCATCGCCGCCCTGTGGTCAATGCTGGCCCTGGCCCTGACCGTCCGGGGAGCCCGTACCGAACAGCGGCGCCTCTGGTTGGTCGGGGCGGGACTGCTCGGCCTGGTGGTGCTCAAGCTCTTTCTCGTCGACCTCTCGGGAACCGGCGCCATCGGCCGCATCGTCTCCTTCCTGGTGGTTGGCCTCTTGATGCTGGTCATCGGCTTTTTCGCGCCGCTGCCCCCGCCCTCCCGGGAATCGTCCCCGTGAGAGCCGCCTTCGCTGCCCTGCTCTGCCTCCTGGCCCTCGCTGCACCGGCCACGGCCGAGCCGCTGACTTCCGCCGACTTTGCCTACGGCTGCCCGCTGCCGGTGGCGGACGGCAACGGCCTTTATGGCCTGGACCTGCCGCTGGCGGTCTACGAAAAGGTGCTGCGGGCCGATCTCGGCGATCTGCGGATCTTCAACGGCAGCGGCGAGGCCGTGCCCCACGCGGTTCGCCGGGTGACGGCGGAGCCTGCCCAAACCCGGCAGCCCGTGCCCTTCTTTCCCCTGCCCGATGGACGGACGAAGCAGGCCGTCGATCTGTCCCTGCGGGTGACCCGCCACGCGGACGGGGCGGTGATCGCCGTCGATGCCGGCAGGATCGCTTCACCACCGGCATCGTCCTCGGCCCTGCTCGACACCACCAGACTGACCTCCCGGCCGACCGGGCTGGAGGTGCAATGGACCCATCCGGCCTCCATTCTGACCGTTTCCCTGCAACAGAGCGCCGATCTGACCCATTGGTCGCCCCTGGTCGACCGGGCGGTGCTGGCCGACCTCGCCTATGGGGGCGGCCAGGTCGTCGCCCGCCGCATCCCGCTGCCGGAAAAAACCCTGCCCTATCTCCGCCTGGACTGCCTCGATAGCCGCGAGCCGATGCGATTGCAGGAAGTGATTGCCCTGGCCGGGACCCCGGCCGAGGCCGGGCAGTGGCAATGGGTGGGGCTGACGGGAACCGTTGCCAAGGGTGAAAAGGGGGAGCCGGCGATCGCCTACCGTCTGCCGGCACGGGTCACGGTCACCGCCCTGCGCCTGGGATTTCCGGCGGCCAACTCCCTGCTGCGGGCCACGATCGAGTCGCGACCTACGGTCGATTCCCCCTGGCGCCAGGTGGCCCGGGCCGATTTTTACCGCCTCGACCTCGAAGGCGCGACCCTGACCAACCCGTTGGTGGACTGCCCGCCGGTCTCGGATACCGAGTGGCGGCTGCGGGTCATCGCCGACAACGCCGGCCTGCTCGACGGCAACGGGTCGCTGCCGCAACTGGAACTGGGCTGGCGACCGCACCAGGTGCTCTTCCTCGGCCGGGGCCAAGGCCCCTATACCCTGGCCGTCGGCAGTGCCAAGGCGACCGGCGGCGGTGCCGTTCAAAACGACCTGGTCCTGGCCGCCCTGCGCGACAGCAGGGCCGAAACCCGCCTCCGGCGAATCGATCCCGGCCCCCTGCACCCCCTGGCCGGCGACCGGGCCCTGCAGCCCGGTTCCTCCGCCTTTCCCTGGCAGAAGCTCCTGCTCTGGACCGTACTCATCGGCGGCGTGGCCCTGCTCGCCCTCATGACCCGGACCATCCTTCGGGAGATGGGAAGCAAAACGGACTGACCCCGCGGCGTCCTCGAGAGGATGATGTTGGGGTTCACGATACAGCCGTTCACCCCAACCTACAACTGAACGCCAGCCTCCCTTACGCCTCCAGCACCTCTTTCATCTTGATCGCCAGCTCATCCGGGGAAAACGGCTTGGGCAGGAAACAGACCCCCTCGTCGAGCACCCCTCGATGGACGATGACGTTCGCCGTATATCCCGACACGAACAACACCTTGATCGTCTGGCGGAAAACCCGGATCAGCCTGGCGAGATCCCGGCCGTTCATCTCCGGCATGATCACGTCGGTCAGCAAAAGATGGATCTCGCCGCTATGTTTCTTGGCCAACTGGAGGGCCTGGCGGGGCGAACTTGCGACCAAGACGGCATAGCCCAGATTCTCCAGGATGGTTTTGTTCAAGAAGAGGATGTTCTCGTCGTCCTCCACCACCAGCACGGTTTCGCCATGGCCGTGGGGGATCTCGACCAGGGGCGCTTCCCGGTCCTCACCCACCTGTCCCTCCATGCGCGGCAGATAGATCCGAAACGTCGTCCCTTCCCCCGGCTCGCTGTAGACATTGATGAAGCCATTGTTCTGTTTCACGATACCGTACACCGTTGCCAATCCCAGGCCGGTCCCTTCGCCCACCCCCTTGGTGGTGAAAAAAGGTTCGAAAATCTTATCGAGAATATCCCGCTCGATCCCGCACCCGTTGTCGCTGACCGTCAACTGGACAAAATCGCCGGGGATGAAACCGGGACGCTCGTTGCAATAGGCCGCATCGAAGGTCGCCCTGCCCGACTCGATGGTGATCTTGCCGGTGTCTTTTTTCTGCACTGCGTCCCGGGCATTGACGCACAGATTGGCCAGCAACTGATCCACCTGCGTCGGATCCATCAACACCGGCCACAGGTCCTTGCCGGGAAGCCAGTTCAGCTCGATATGCTCGCCGATGAGCCGTTGCAGCATTTTCAGCATCTCCCCCAGGGTGTCGTTGAGATCGAGTATCCTGGGGGCAATGGTCTGCTTGCGGGCAAATGCCAGCAGTTGCCGGGTGATATCGGCGGAACGCTGGCCGGCCCAGGCGATTTGCTGGAGATATCTATAGAGCGGATCCGACTTGTCCATCTTGCGGAGGGTGAGATCGGCATAGCCGAGGATCACGCTGAGCATATTGTTGAAATCGTGCGCCACCCCACCGGCCAGTTGTCCCACCGACTCCATTTTTTGCGCCAGGTTCAACCGCTCCCGCAGCTTCTCCTGTTCCTCCTCGACCTGTTTCCGTTCGGTGATATCACGGACAACCGCCGACAAACCCTCGGGCTGGCCATCGTTGTTGAGAATCAGGAAGGTCCGCAACTCCACCGGAAACACCGTTCCATCCTTGCGGAGGTATTCCTTTTCATAGAGGCTTGAGCAACCGCCATGCATGAGCTGCTTCTTGATGTATTCATTTTCATAGACCTGCCAGGCAGGCGGCGTCACATCCCTGACACTCAGCCGCTTGAGCTCCTCGTTGGTGTAGCCCAGCATGGCGCTGTAGGCGTCGTTGCACTCGCGGATATAGCCTGCCATGTCCGTGACCACGAAGGCGTCCATCATGCTCTGGTACAGGGTCCGGTACCGTCGTTCACTGGCGAGCAGGGCCTCCTCCACCTTTTTCTGCTCGATCAGACGCCAGATATCCTCCGCGAACTGCGCGACCAGATCGACGTCCTTTTCCGTATAATTTTCCGGCTTGTCGGTCACCCCCAGGACAGCGATCGCCTTGCCGGTTCGCACCACGGGCACCAGTAATCCCCGCATTGCTCCGAACAACGTCGCCGGCGTGTCTTGGTCGGCGGGCATCGATCCGGGCTCGTTGCGGACCACCGGCTTGCCCTCGACCAACGCCCCGGGCCATGTCGTCGACTGGGCGGAGCGATCCTCGCATTCCTCGCCGTATTCGGCACAACGCAGGGCCATGGTCTCCGGATCCGGCCACCGGGCCAGGGTCACGACATTGCTCTCCGCGTCGGCAATCTGAAAGAAGGCCCCAACGCTGTCCGCCAGGAGCGCGATTTCTTGCATCGCCCGGAGCAACAGTTCATCGAGGGTATGGGGAACGGCATATTCCCGTAGGATCAACCGGGTGCGGATCAGCCGCTCGGTCCTGCGTTCCTCGGTCTGATCGCGAAAGGCGAGTGCCACCCCGATGATCCCGCCCTGGTCGTTGTGCATGGGGGAGGTCGATTCGGCGATGGCTCGTTCAATGCCGTTCTTGGCGATCAGGAGGGCCTGACGGCAGACATTCGTTGCCCCTTTCTCCCGGATCATTGCGGGCACGGGACTGTCGATTCTGGTCCGCGTCGCCTCATCGACAATGCAATAGACCTCCTCCAGCGGCCTGCCGAAGGCCTCGGCCTGACTCCAGCCGGTCAGCATCTCGGCAACGGGATTGAGCAACTCGACCCGACCGGAATCGTCGGTGGCGATGATGCCGTCGCCAATGGCCTTCAACGCAATGCCGTGTCGCTCCAGACTGTGGCGCAATTGCGCCTCGGCGCCGTAGAGGGCCTGGTAGTAGGTCTTTTGGTGGTATTGCCACACAAACAGGCTGAAGCTGCCCAGGCCCAGGACCAGGCCCGCGAACAGCACCATGAGCAGGGCGGCGCGAAACCGCCAGACCCCGAAAATTTCGGCGGCATCGTCCTTGGCAATCAGGATCCAGGAAGTGTCGGGAACGGGCATGAGGACGGCCAGCGACTCGACCCCGCGAAAGTCGCTCCCCTCGACCACCCCTTCCCTGCCGGACACGGCCATGGCCTCAAGGGAACCGCTCGGAGGCAACGACGCCTGCGGGTCCACCGTGGCCTCCGCTTGCCGGGGCATGGCATGGAGCGGCAAGACCGCGTCCCCCTGACGACGCACCAGCACCACCTCCATGGTCGCACTCGGCTTGTCCCAGGAATGGAGGATGGGATGGAGGAACTGCGCCGCCTCGTCGATCAAAATAACCGCACCCACGGGTGAAGAGGGCCGGGGATCGGGAGCGGACAGCGGCACCACCAGACTGATATGGGGTTCGGGATAGGGGGATTCCGCGTGGAGTTCGGTGAATACGGGTCGTTTGTTGTCCAGGGCCTCGGCCAGGGCGGCGGCATGCCCGGTGAGCGTCTCCCGCGGCCCACGGCAACTCAACCGCATCCGCCCTTCGCCATCGACCAGCAACAGTTCCGCATAGCGGCCATGTTTGCGGATGGTCTCCAGTTGACCGCGAAGCTCCTGGCCCGCAACGCTCTTCGGGTCACCGAGGAACGATGCCATGCCCTGGCGCAGCGGGATATTCTCCATGAGCAAGGCTGCGTCGCTCAGGCGGTCCGCGCGCCACGCCTTGAGCTGGTCCACCTTGAACCGGGCCACGGATGCCAGTTGCTGTCCCGCCTTCGCACGGGCGGAGGTTTTTTCGGCATGATAAAACCAGAGGCCACCGATCAGCAGGGCCAGCAAGGGAAGCGCCAGCACTGCCGCCCGCCGGGGAGAAACCATGTTCTTTTCAAAGAGTGTCATCGACGTTTTCAAGGCAACCGTTGTTTCATTCGTTCAACCTGGATGGGAGCGGCTTTTTTGAGCCATCTTCCGCCGCCCCCTGTTTCCCGACCACATCCCACTCAAGCCTTACCCCATGAATCGTTGACCGGTTTTGTCGTTATGTCCGCCGAGGCGGGAACCCGGAATGTCTTGCTTTCCCCAAGAACCGGATGCCCGATTCCGGCCTCGACAGGGACAAAACCGGCTTCTTGCCGCAGGATCGCCCGATTCGGATTTGATGGGCTCGTAAAAAAGGTGGGTCCTGTCATTGCGAGGAGCAAAACGACGGGAAATCGCTCAATTATTTCCGAGAGTTCTCGCTGCGCTCGCAAGGACAGCACCAAGGTTTTCCTCCTGTTGTGAAACTGTCAGATTTTAAACCCGTCAACGATCTCCTTCAGGGTGGCCGCCCGCTGCTGCAAATCGACGGCACTGGTCTTCACCTGGTGACTGCTCGCGAAGATGCCGCTGGAGGCGGTGTTGACCATGGCAATATCCTTGGTGATCGAGGCGGCCACCATCGAACTCTGGCTGACGTTCTCGTTGACCTCACCCATCCCCTGGGAGGCCTGGGCGATGTTGTCCGCGATCTCCTGGGTCGCCGAACTCTGCTCCTCGACCGCGGCGGAGATGACCGCGACGATCTCGTTGATGTTGTCGATTATTTGTGAAATATGATCGATTTCCTCGACCGTGGTCGTGGTGGTCGCCTGCACCTCTTCGATCTGCTGCTTGATATCGTGGGTGGCATCCGCGGTCTGCCGGGCCAATTCCTTTATTTCATTGGCCACCACCGCAAACCCCTTGCCGGCTTCACCGGCCCTGGCCGCCTCGATGGTGGCATTGAGCGCCAACAGGTTGGTTTGCTCGGAAATTTCCGTGATCGCCTCGGTGATTCTGCCGATGGCTTGCGCCGCCTTGCCCAATTCCGCCATCTTCGCCGAAGTCAAACCGGCCTGTTCGACAGCGGCCAGGGAGGTGGCATGCGCCTTCTGGGTGTTGCGCGCGATCTCGCCGATGGTCGCGGTCATCTCCTCGGCCGCGCCCGCCACCATGGAGGTGTTAGTGGTGGACTGCTCCATGGCGGCGGCGACCGTAGTGAGATTGGCGGTCATCTCCTCGGCGGCGACGGCAACGTTATCCGCCCGCCGGGAGGTGTCTTCCGAACTGGTGGAGAGGTCGGCGGCGATCCGGGCCAGTTCGTTGGACGAGGCATCGATGGCACGGGTATTGTCGGCGATCTGGCCGACGATCCCCTGGAGTTTGGCGATGAAGAGATTGAACCACCGGGCCAGCTCGCCGATTTCATCCCTGGAGTGGACCTCCAGGCGCAGGGTGAGATCACCCTCGCCCTGGGCGATATCCTGCAACCCCGCCACCGCCCGGTTCAGCGGCACGACAATGGTGCGGGAAAAGACCAGAACCAGGCCGCAGACCGTCATCACCGCGACCAGGGTGATCATCAGGATGCTGTTGCGGATGGAATGGGCCGAGGCCAGGAACTCGCTTGCATCCTGGGTGACGGCGACACTCCAGTTCTTCAGGGAGACCGGCGCATACCCCGCTATTTTGGGCACGTCACGGAAGACATAGTCCTGCGATCCCTGCCCGCCGGCCAGCATCTGCTGGGTGATCGCCGCCATATCCGGCAGGGTGGTGAGATCCAGTTTCATCTCCAGCTCTTTTTTGGGATGGGCGATGATCAGCCCGTGATGGTCGCACATGAAGGCATAGCCGCTGGACCCGACCTTGACCGAGGACACGTGGCTGATCAGCGGCTGCGCCTTGAGCGACAGGCCAAAGACGCCGAGGAATTCGCCGCTATAAGAAAGAATGGGCGCACACAGGACATAAATGACATCCCCGGTCACCTTGGAGGCGACGATGTCGCCGACCACCGCTTTGCCGCTGCTCTTGGCCTTCTGGAAATATTCCATGTCCGCCAGGTTGACCCCTTTGTACTCCTCGCCGCCGGCCAGTTCGCCGGTGTACATGAACCCTTTGTCGTCGGTGACGAAAATGCCGAGATAACCGGTATCCAACTGTTTGAACTTGGCCTTCATCTGCTGGCGCAGCGTGGCGATTTCCGTTGCCGCGCCGTCAAGGCCCGTCTCCTTGACTCTCTGCCCGATCAAACGGACATTGGTGTCGACGGCATGGGCGGCGGCGGTTTTCGCCTGGGCATCCAGGGTCGAGGCGATGACCGCCGCCAGTTTTTCCGCCTGGCCCGCCGCATTGTCGCGCGCCATCGCCGAAAGCGCCGTGGCCGATTTCGAGACCGCGAGCAGCCCCACCAGGACCAGCGGCGTCGCCACCGCCAGGCAGCCGCCGACAATAAGCCGAAAACCGATTGACCGAATGTTCATTGTTCCCCCTTCACTGTCTAGTGATGAATCGATTCAACTCTCTGTTTTTATGTATCTCTTCCTGAAAAGAAGGCGATGGGTCCGAAACAGGATCGATACGTTCATCCGTAACCGGCGGGCAGCGGCGACGTTGGCGGAGAGGTACGCGACGCTTCCATGTAGGCCAACAGATCCTCCTTCGGCAGGGGTTTACTGTAGAAGTAACCTTGAATCTGCTCGCAGCCGCAGCGTTTGAGCCAGGCAAGCTGCTCCCCGGTTTCAACGCCTTCCGCGACCACACTGATGCCGAGATTGTGGGCCATGAGAATAATCGTCCCCACCAATTGGGAATCACTTAAGTCGTGGGGGAGGTCGCGGATGAAGGAACGGTCTATTTTCAAGGTGTTGATCGGCAACCGTTTGAGATAGGACAGGGAGGAATAACCGGTGCCGAAATCATCAATGGCAATGGAGATGCCCGCTTGTACCAGCTGATTGAGCGTCTCCACGGTTTTCGCCAGATTGGTCATCATGGCGGTTTCAGTGATCTCCAGTTCGAGTTGGGCAGCGGGAACGCCATACTTTCTCAGCATGGCGAGGATCCGCTCCACCAGATTGGACTGGGTGAACTGGAGCGGAGACAGGTTCACCGAAAGGGAGAAATCGGTATACCCTGAGGCGTTGAGGATCTGCATGACCTGGCACGAGTATTCCAGCACCTGCTCGCCCAGGGGGATGATCAAACCGGTTTCTTCCGCCAAGGGGATGAAATCGGCCGGGCTGACAATGCTGCCGTCCTCTTTTTGCCAGCGAACCAAGGCCTCGGCCCCGGTGATCGTATTCGCCGAGGGATTGATCTTGGGTTGAAAGAAGACGGTGAACTCCCGGTTCGCCACCGCCTGCCTGAGGTTGTATTCCAGTTGCTGGCGAAAGGTGATGCGCTCGCTCAGATCGGAGGTGTAGAGGCAGAAACGGTTTTTTCCCCGGGATTTGGCCTGATACATGGCGATATCGGCATGTTTGGTCAGTTCGCCGGGATCGCTGCCGTCCTCGGGGTAAAAGGCGACACCGATGCTGGCGGTAATATAGAGATCATCCCCTTCCACCGTAAAGGGCGCCGTGAAGCTGCGCAGCAGCCGTTGGACCAACTCGATGACCACCTCTTGCGAGCTGATCGCCGCCACCAGGATCAGGAATTCGTCGCCGCCGAGACGGGCCACCGTGTCCTCTTCCCGCACCTTTGCCACCAGACGGTTGGCCACTTGCAGCAGCAGCTTGTCGCCCCATTCATGGCCCAGGGTGTCATTGACGTTCTTGAAATTGTCGAGATCGAGAAAAAGCACCGCCAGTTTGGTGCCGCCCCGCCTGACATGGGCAATGGACACCTCGATCCGGTCGTGGGCCAGACGGCGGTTGGGCAGACCGGTGAGGGTATCATGATAAGCCTGGTGAACAATCCGTTCCTCCTGCCGTTTCATCTCGGTAATATCGTGAAACACCGCCACATAATGAGTGAGGTGGTCCTCTTGATCGTGAATGGCGCTGATGCTCAGGATCTCCGGATAGATCTCACCCGACTTGCGTCGATTCCAAATCTCGCCTGACCAGCGCCCGTTTTTCAGTAAAGATCCCCAGAGCTGGTGGTAAAAAACCCGGTCGTGCCGACCTGATTGAAGGACGCGGGTGTTGCTCCCCCGGACCTCCTCAAGGGCATAGCCGGTAATTTCGGAAAAGGCTCGATTGACGGTGAGGATGTGGCCGGACTGGTCGGTGATGACGATCCCTTCCAGGGCATGTTCAACTGCCTGGCGGTAGATGATCAGTTGTTGTTCCGCCTGGAGGCGATCATTGATTTCGGTGAGGATCTTCTGGTTCGATTGACGCAACCATTCAAGATACGAGTTGAAGTGAAAGCCGAGGAGGCCGATCTCCCCCAGGGCGTCCTCTTCGGCCCGCACGTGGATGTTTCCGGCGGTGGCCAGTTGCATCTGCCGCGCCAGGCGCGAGAGGGGATCGGTGATCAGGGCGCCGAGATACAGGCCCAGCGGCGTGATCATGGTGATGGCACCGACGATGATCAGAAAAATGATCCAGCCCAGCTTGGTCAGAGGCTCGAAAATTTCATCTTCGTACACCGTCGAGGCGACAATCCACTCCAGGGCGGGAATGTAATCGAAGAAAACGATTTTCCTTTTGCTTACACTCGTCTCCTGATCTTCCCAATCATAGGAGAACTCGCCCTTCTTCATGGTCACGATGCGATTGAACACCGATTTGATCGCTTCATTGTCAAAGGAATGGACATTGCCCCGCAGCCACGGATGGAGGATGACATCGCCCTGGCAGTTGACGATGAAGGCATAGCCGGTCTCGCCGAAACGATGGGATTTCAGCCCCAGGCTAAGATCATGGGCGAGAAAGTTGAAATCCTGCCGGTAACTCGACACCGTGACAATCCAGTCCCAGGGCTGGAAATAGACCATGTACAGGGCTTTGGGGTGGGGACGTTCTTCCCCGGGATTTTGCCATTCGTATTCCAGATAGCCGTTTTTATAGAACATCTGTTGCCGGATGAACCACTGTTCCGACAAATCCACCTGCTTGACTGCCGTGTTGGGGTGAACCTGGACCACGCCCTGGCTTGAGAGGACATAAATATAGCCATGATCGCCGATGGGCTGCTGGAGAAGCATCTCCGCACCCCGTTGCATGGCTTCGGCTCGGGTCATCCGGCCCGTGCCGACCTGTTGCTCCAAACCATGAAGCAGCGCCATGTTGACTTGGGCGATGGCCTGGAGGTGATTGCGAATGGCAATATTGGCGGCATTTTCGACCACGTCCTTGACCGATGTCGTCGAGATGGAGAGCTTCTCCATCATGTTCTGCCGGACCTTTTCGTAGACAAAGGAATAGGTGACCCCGCCCGAAACGATCAACATCATCGCGACCGCCACGGAAAAATGCCCGATAATGTGCGACTTGATGGAAAACTGCTGGGGAAGAATCGGCATCGAGGGGACCTGTCAGCAATGCCCGGAAAGCAAGAACCCCGGATCAACTGCGCCGCCGTGCTGCAGCCGGTGTCTCGATCTCGCCCCGCCCGTGTCCTCCTGGCGTAGAAAGCTGGGGGGAATGCACACCATCACGACGGCGGGAAATAGCAGATCCCCGCGCAGCCAGCAAATCGAACCGGAGCGGGGAAACGATTTTCCGGCGCCGGCCCGCAACCGGCCGGGAGGGGAAAAACCCATCCTGCTGCTGTTCTTTATCGTCGATGAGAGTGCAATCAGCATCTTCCCTTCCGGAGGCCAGAAAATCTTGTCCCATTCAGGACAAAACGGGTCAAAATGAAACATTGCCGGTTGATAAAGAGCAGGAATCGTACCAGTAAATATATTCTATGATTGCAGGAAGTTGCGACTGAAAGCAACCGCATTTTGTCCGCGAGCGGACAGGGGTGCCCCATTTCGGACAACACAAAGGCAGGATGAGCAACGGTCGATCCACCCCTCCACCAAGGGCCACCGCAAATCGACAGCCGATCATGACCAATTGAAAGCGCTTTGATTTTTCGTGATAAACTTGCGAGTTCTCCCCACGGCGGCATGCCATGGGACTCTTATTCATGGTTGGAGACAATCGAAACAAGGCCGCAAAAAAACTCCTTGGAAATGCAACTGCATGGGCTCCCTGGGCATCGGCCTGGCCTCTGGTTCAAAAAATCTCAATAGAAGAGTTTGCGGGAGGTTTTGAGCAACCGGGCCGCAGCCGATTTATTGTTCCCGCTTTGCGCAAGCGCCCAATCCATCAGGCGACGAGTCACCGCATCGTAGGAAAAATCCTCCGGTGTGAATTCAAAATGCAGGACAATGGCATTGGGGGTGGCATTCGACCGGGGGGAGAAATGGTTTTTCAGGAGCAGATGATTCGGCTGGATCAGCTCCCCATTGCAAATAATCGTTGCGTATTCCAGGCAGTTGCGCAGTTCCCGCACATTTCCCGGCCAGTCATGGGACATGAGATAATCAAGGGCCGCCTTGGAAAGGCCGGGTACCGGTTTCTCCTGATTCTGTCGGAAAGACGAGAGGAAATGGTTGACCAGGGAGGGGATATCCTCTTTGCGCTGGCGGAGGGGAGGAAGGGTGAGCGGAAAAACATTGAGCCGATAGAAGAGATCCGTGCGGAACTGCCCTTGTCGGGACAACTCCTTCAAATCACGGTGGGTGGCGACAATGATCCGGAAATCCGCGGTCTGCGGCTGGTCGGAGCCAACGCTTTCAAACACCTTTTCCTCCAGGACCCGGAGGAGCTTGGCCTGCATCGACAGGGGCATGTCACCGATCTCATCAAGAAAAAGGGTGCCGCCGAGCGCCCGGCGGCACTTCCCCTCGCGCGAGCTGTCCGCGCCGGTGAAGGCCCCCTTGACATGGCCGAAAAGTTCGCTCTCCAAAAACGGTTCCGGGATGGCGGCGCAGTTCACCGCGATAAAGGTGGTGGGCGAGCAGCCGGAGGCGATGTGAATGGCGCGCGCCAGCACTTCCTTGCCAACCCCGCTTTCCCCGTAAATGGCGACCGTGGTCCGGGGAAAGGCCGCCACCTGCTGCGCCGCGATCAGGATGACCCCCATGGCCGGGGAAACGGACTTGATGTTTTGAAAGCTGTACTGCTCGTTGAACAAACTTTCCATCCGGTCGCACCGTTGCCGCAAACGGGCGCTTTCCAGATGCCGTTCGATGGTGAGCAGCAATTCGTCGCGGTGGATCGGTTTGAGCAGATAATCGTCGGCACCTTCTCGCATGGCGACGACCGCGGTTTCGACGCTGCCATGAGCGGTGATCACCAGGAAAGGTGGTCGGGAAGAACGGCGGTGCACCTCGCGCAGCAGGGAAACGCCATCCATTTCCGGCATGACCAGGTCGGAGAGCACCAGGTCGATCTCGGTCTGGTCCAGGATTTCCAGGGCCTCCTTGCCGCTGGCGGCGCACCGGGTGGCATAGCCGGCATCCTTGAGGTAACCCTCCAGCAGGAAACGAAAGCTCTGTTTGTCGTCGACAATCAGAAGGGTGGCGGGGGGAGTGTTCATCGTCTTGCTCGGGTCATTCATTCGGTCCGATCCAGGTGCAGACGGCGCGCAAGCGACGGCTCAAGTCATGCAGATCCTGAAACGGCGCAGATGCGGCACGCTTGAGGAGCGTACGGGCCAAGTCGCCGGGACCGGTGTCGTGCAGATAACCGCAGAGGCCCTTCAGGCTATGCGCCGCCTCCTTGCAGAGGCGACGATCCTCGCTGACCAGCGCCTGCTCCAGCCGATTCAGCTCACCCGCAATATCGGCGTGCAGCAATTGCCGATAGGCATGAATGCGCCCATGATCATGCTCCAGATCGGCAAGGACCCGGTCGGCCAACACCATACTTGGAGCCGGTTTCTGTGTCAACGCCCCCCCGACGACTCCCGGTCGGCCACAATGTTTCCCCAGGATCGAGGCCAGGAGCCGATGGTCAAGGGGCTTGAACAGCACCGCCTGCATCCCGGCCGCCAGACACTGCTCCCTGGTTTTTCCCTCGGTATCCGCGGTATAGGCAATGACAGGCGTTGTTTTCGAATGCGAAAGCAGCTCCTGTTGCCGGAGCCATCGGGTCAATTCGATCCCGTCCATACCCGGCATCCGGACATCGAGAATGATGCAATCGTAGCGATTTTCACCCAACAACTCCATGGCCTGCAAGCCACCTTCCGCTTCCGTCACCTCGTGCCCCCCTTCCCGGAGGGTATCCCGGAGGAGGATCCGGTTGAAATCGTTGTCCTCCACCACCAGAATGCGGAGAAAATCGGTCACCGGCTCCTCGAGCTCTTGATATCGGGGTGGCAGGGCAGGGGCAAAAGGAAGGTCGACCGTGAAACAACTGCCCCGCCCGATCTGGCTGCGCACCTCGATATGCCCCTGCATCAGGTCGACCAGACACTGGACGATCGCCAGGCCCAACCCGCTCCCCCCGTATTTTCGTGCGGTCCCCCGATTGAGCTGCTGAAAGGGTTGAAACAGCAAGCCGAGATTGGCCGCGTCGATCCCGATGCCGCTGTCATGGATCTCCAGACGAATCATGCCTTCTTTCCCCTGGGAATGAGGACCGGCGTGGACGGCCAGCGTCACCTGCCCTATTTCGGTAAACTTGATGGCATTGCTGAGCAAATTGGAAACAACCTGGCGGAACCGGATGGGGTCGCCATGCACCCAAGTTGGCAACTCTTCCCCCTTGATCACATGGAAGGCGAGTTTTTTCCGGGCCGCCACCGGGGCATACTGCCATTGCAGCAGATCGAGGGCATCCGGCAGATTGAAGGGGATGGGTTCGAGGTAGATCTGTCCGGCCTCGGCTCTCGACATGTCGAGCAGGTTGTTGACCAGATCCATCAGCAAGCGGGAGGAACGGTCCAAGATATCGATATACTCCTGCAGCAGCACCCCATCGGTGGTCTGGCGCGCCAGCCCGCTGAACCCGACGATCGCATTCAACGGGGTCCGGATTTCGTGGCTGATCATGGCCAGAAACTCTGATTTGGCCTTATTGGCCTTTTCCGCCACCCTGCGGGCCGCATGCAACTCCATCTGATAATTTTTCAGCTCGGTGATATCGATGGCATTGCCGACAAACCATTCGATCGCCCCCTCGTCGTCATAACAGGGATTGAGATTGGAATAATGCCAACGAACGGACCCGTCGCGATGGAAAACGCGATTTTCGATCCCGCTGGTATGTTTGTTGTTTTTCATCAATTGCTGCTGAAAAGCTTCGCAAACCAGCAGGTCGTCCGGATGGACGATCACTCCAAAATGCTTGCCGACAATGAACTCCGGCTCGTACCCGAGCAGTCGGGTGAAACTGGGGGAGACATAGGTGACAATGCCGTCCGGCCGGAGGGTGTAAATAATGCCGTGGCTGTTCTGGACCAGGGACCGATAGATCTCCCGCGCTGCCCGCAATTCCCGCTCCGAACGTTTCTGTTCGGAGATATCCTCGACGATGAAAACCGTGGCCTCGTATTCACCGGATTGATCGAACAACGGCGCCGCCGCTATCCGGCTCTCGATATTGAGGGGCGGAAAGCGCCGTTCCACGGTCTGGGGCTGTCCGTCCTTGACGATTGTCCGCAGCAGGCAACCCTCGGGCGGGGAGGAAAAGCCGCACAGCAGGTCGCAGCAGCGGCGGCCGAGCGCGGCGCGGCGGCCGATACCGAGACGCTCGACAAAGGTCTGGTTCACCCTGCTGATGCGGTAGTGTTTGTCGACCACGAACAGCATGTTGGGCGAGGTGTCGATGATTCTTTCCCAGGTCCGTTCCGAGGCCTCGGCGGCGAGACGGCCGGCCTCTGCCTGTCGGTACAGTTTTTCCAGCACCTCGTTGGCAAAAAAGGATTCCCGCCGGTACCGGTGCCAGTTGCTGGAAACAAGCCAGCCGATAACGTTGGCACTGATATACGCCGTCACGATGGACAGCGAGGCCACGAAGCCTATGGCCACCTTGATGGTGAAAAAAAGATACAGGCTCCCCAGGCTAAGAAGCAGGGGCGGCAGGGCCCGGCAAAGGGTGCTGCCCGGTTGAACCGCGTACAGGGCGATAATAATGAGCTGTTCGAAAACCACGTGACCGGTATAGGTGGCGGGCCGGGAAAGGATGATCAGATTGCTGGCGAAAACGCAGGTCATGGCCCAGAGAAAGCACCACCGGTCGAACCGATCGGGATCATCGGTGCGCAGGACGACGGCGAGCACCCCGGCGGAGAGACCGATCAGGCCAATGCGGAGGATCAGTAGCCATTGAAAGACATCGGTCCCCCGTAGAAACAGGTGATCGGATCGGACCCAGAGCAGGTTGAAAACGATACCCAAGCCAACCACAATAATGAGGGTCCGGACATCCTGGCGCAAAAAATGGAGCCGATATCGCCGATTGTCCTCGGGACCGACGACGGGATGAACAATGGGGCGGCACTGGACGTTATCGTTCTTCAGGGGGTGCTCTCCGGGCAATGGAACCAACGATCACCTGGTTGCACGAGCAAGGCCGAAAACCTTGGGGGGACAACAATACGCCCCTTTCTCCTCGCACAAAATGTGCCTAGCATAGTCAGGTCAATCAACAATGCAAGCGCTAAGTGGATCAACCCCGCCCGGGGTTCCGGCGACACCCCGTCCTGTTTCGCTGGCGCGGTCGCCTGCCCGAGGCATCATATATCATACGTTTTCGTCACTTTATCAAATCATCATCAACAGTTTTGCAAAATATACGCTGGAGCCCTTGCAATCATTGGCATGTTGCCCCGCCTCTCCCGCGGGCAACTGATCGATAATGCGGCATGAGGCGAAAAATCATCGCTGTGGCATGAAGATTGCTTCGGCAAAAAATTGGATAGCGACAGCACCATCCCCTTTGCCTTCAACCTACAAACAACCATGACCACCAGCGCCTCCGGGGCCAGGCAGATGGCCGGTTCCGCCTATCGCCATCTCTTCGACAATGCGGTGGAAGGCATCTTCCTCACCACGCCCGATGGCCGCTACCTGGACGTCAATACCGCCCTGGCCAACATCTACGGTTTTTCCTCTCCCCACGACCTGATCACCCATTGTCGGGACATCAAGCGGCAGCTCTATGTCGAGCCCGAGCGCCGCGACCAGTTCATCCACCTCCTGGGGCGGGACAACAAGGTGATCGGCTTTGAGTCCCAGGTGCGCAAGAAGGACGGCGAGGTGATCTGGATCACCGAGAATGCCCGGGCCGTGCACGACGACCACGGCAGGATCAGCCACTACGAGGGCACGGTGATGGACATCACCGACCGCAAGCGCACCGAGGCCGATCTCGAGGTGCAGCGGGCCTATTTCTCGCAACTGTTCGCCAACTCCCCCCAGGCCATCGTCATCATCGACACCCGCCGCAACGTGGTCAACTGCAACCGGGGCTTCGAGGAGCTGTTCGGCTACCGGGCCGTGGACATCATCGGTTTCGGCATGCGGGCCCTGATCGTTCCCGAAGAGCTGCTGGCGGAATGCGAAAACCTGCGCAACGCGATCCTCGCTGGCGAAACCGTGCAATGCGAGACCAGCCGCCGCCACCGCAACGGCTCCCTGATCCCGGTGGACATGATCGGCTTCCCCATCCGGGTCGGCGAAACCATCAACGGCACCATCTACATCTACCAGGACATCTCGGAGCGGAAGTCGTTCGAGGCCCAGATCACCCACCAGGCCTTCCATGACGCCCTCACCGGCCTGCCCAACCGCACCCTGTTCGGCGAGCGGCTGGAGCGGGCCCTGGAGCGGTCGCGGCGGCGGCCGGAGCTGTTCTACGCGGTGCTGATGATCGATCTCAACAAGTTCAAGGCGGTCAACGATCACCTGGGTCATCCGGCCGGCGACCGATTGCTGATCGAGGTCGGCAAACGGCTCTCGACCTGCGTGCGCGCCGTCGATACCGTGGCCCGTCTGGGCGGTGACGAATTCGCCATCATCCTGGAAGAGTTCGCCTCCAACAAGGCCCTGCTCAAGGTCGCCCGACGGATGCACGCGGCGCTCTGCGAGCCCTTCTCCCTTCACGACACCGACGTCACCCCCGGCGCCTCCATCGGCATCGTCCCCAGGATCGCCGCCTATCCCTCGGCCGAGGAGGTGCTCCGCGACGCCGATATCGCCATGTACAAGGCCAAACAGCAGGGCAAGGGGTTGGTGCTGTTCGACAAGCGGATGCATCAGGAACTGGTCGAGTCGATCAACCTCGAGGCCGAGTTGCGGGAACTGCTGACCAAGGACGGACTCACCGGGCTCACCCTCCATTACCAGCCCATCGTCACCGTGGCCGATGAACGGCTGGAGGGGTTCGAGGCCCTGATCCGCTGGGATCACCCCCTGCGGGGCATGGTGCCGCCGGATCGCTTCATCCCCCTGGCCGAGGAGACCGGGTTGATCGTCGACCTGGGCAAATGGGTGATCACCGAGGCTTGCCGCCAACTGAAAAGCTGGCAGGAAACGCTGGCCTGCGCCCGCCACCTGACCATGAGCGTCAATGTCTCCTGCCGCCAATTCGCCAAACCGGGGTTGGTGGAGCATGTGATCGAGGCCTTGCGGCTAAACGAGCTCGATCCCGCCTGTCTTAAGATCGAGGTGACCGAGTCGGTGCTCATGCACGACGTCAGCCGGACGGTCACCGAACTCAGCCGGCTGCGGGGGCTGGGGGTGCAGATCGCCATCGACGATTTCGGCACCGGCTACTCTTCCCTCTCCTACCTGCGCCGCATGCCCATCGACCATCTCAAGATCGACCGTTCCTTTATCAGCGGCTTTGACAACACTCGGGAAAACGACCAGATCGTCCGGTCGATCATTGCCCTGGCCCGCAGCCTGGGCCTCACCGTGGTGGCCGAGGGGGTGGAAAATCAAGACCAGCTCGACCGGTTGCGGGCCCTCGACTGCGACCGGGCCCAGGGTTTCATGTTTTCCCGGCCCGTGGACGGCAGCCGGGCCATGGCCCTGATCCGTAACTATCCACCCGCCTGAGCTTTTTGCAACATGACCAAATCGCCTTGCGCCTTCCTCTCGCACCTCGTGAAACCGAGGTGATGGATGTCGTCATATAACGGCCATCGCCGGAAAAACCTCTGCCTTGGCAGGAAGAGATGCCACCCAAGACCGAGCTTGTTCGCGGGCAGGGACCGCTCCTTGCGCATCCCCACCCAACGGGGCGCAGGAGCGGGCCCTGGCCGCGATATGAATCCAGAAATGGCGAATGATTTCGGCAGCCATTTCAAGCGATAGCGGGAAATCGCCATCTGCAAGGCGATGAGCGGTTTCCCTTGCGGTCGAAACGACCCCACCCTGCAATCCTGCCTTTTGCAAAAGCCTCGTCCGATCTCCCTTTACCCAAGGAATTGCCCCATGTTCACCTTTCTGAACGCCGCCGACAAGAAACGCCGGACAGAAGCCGCCCAGGCCATCAGAAACGAGCTCGCCGGCCGCTGGGACCTGGCCCGCACCTTCGCCCTGCCCGGGACCGGACCGGCCAATCTGCTCGTCGAGGCCCTCAACCGGATGTTCGACCGGTTGCAGGCCTTTGTCGTCGAGCTTACCCGAAGAAACGTCGAAACCGCGACCATGGCACCCCTGACCCATGCCATTGCCAACAAGGTCCGGCAGTCGTCGGAGTCGCTCTCCCAGGGGGCCGAACAGATCGAGGAGACCTGCCACCGTCTGGCCGAGGGCATCGGCGCCTCGGCGGGCAGCGCCAATCGGGCCCTGGCACAGTCGGCCTCGATTGTCGGCGAGATCGATCGCACCGGCACCCTCACCGACCAGGCCCTGCAACGGATGCAGACCATGGCAGAGGACGTGGGCCGGCTGTCCGCCGCCATCGCCGAACTGGATCATCGCTCGCGCACCATCGGCTCGATCATCGAAACCATCTCCGACATCGCCGGCAACACCGGCCTGCTCTCGCTCAACGCCTTCATCGAGGCGGCGCGGGCCGGGGCGCACGGCGCCGGCTTCGGCGTCATTGCCCATGAAATCCGGCAGCTCTCCCAGGAAACGGCCAGGGCAGCGCAGGAGGTCAAGGAAACCCTTTCGGGGATCAGCGAACTGATCCAGGAGACGGTGGGGGCGGTTTCCCGGGTCCGGGAAGGGGTCGACTCGGGCGTGGAGGGCAACCGCGAGGCCTCGACGGCCCTGGACCAGGTCAGCCGGGAGCATCGCCGTTTCCACGCCCACCTGGAATCGGTGATCGGCGCGGTGAGCGATCAGAAAAAGGCGGTGGCCCTGTTTGCCGAGGACCTGACGCGCATCACCGCCATCGGCAAGGAAGGAAGGAGCGACAGCGGCAAGCTGGCGGAGTTGGCCGAGAAGATCAAACTGCTCACCGAACGGCAACTGTTGGCCACCGGTATCTTCATCCTGCCCCAGTACCGCAAGGCCGAGAGGGCGGTGGCGGCCATGGCGGAAGATCCGGATATCCGCACGCCGGGCAGCCGCACCGACCAGGCCCTGCAGCGGCGCCTGCAACCGCTTTCCTATCTCGAACTGGTCTACCTCACCGATGGTGACGGCATCCAGGTTTCGAGCAATGTCTTTCGCAGCGGCCAGACCACGACCTGCGACCCCACGGCCAAGGGGAAGAACTGGAGCCGCAAGGATTGGTTCCGCCAGGTGCGGGAAACAGGGACCGCTTACATCTCCGAGATCTACCAATCCGAGGCCACTGATTCCTTCTGCCTGACCATTTCGGTACCGATTTACCGGGATGGGACCTGGGCCGGCGTGCTCGGGGCAGATATCAACTTCGAGGATTTGCTCGATATCTGACAGTCGGGACAACCGAACCTCAGCAAAGACGACGGGGATAATCGGTGAAGATACCGGTGACCCCGGCGGCGAAGAGTTGCCGCTGGCGGGCCGGATCGTTGACCGTGAAGACATTGACGTGCAGGCCGGCACCACGCAGGGTGCGGATCAGGGCGGGATCGGCGAGGTCCTCCGCCGGGTGGTAGGCGCAGACCGAGAGGGCGCGCAGGGAGGCGACGAGATCGGGCGGATGGGCGCCTTCGGCGAGGGCGGCAAGCGCGATCTCCGGGGCGGTCCGGTGACACTGGCGCAGGGCCTCGTGGTCAAAGGAGGAAACGAGCACCTGGCGGGCAGCGCCGGCGGCCCGGATCTCCCGGACCACTGCCGCCACCAGCGGCCGCCCTTGGCCGGGCCGGTCCACCTTGAGCTCGATATTGAGCGGCATGCGGTTGGCCTGCGCCCACGCCAGCACCTCCCGCAGGGTCACGATCCGCTGCGGCATGAGCGATTGCAGCGCCCCTCGGTCGACTTCGCCGTTGCGGATGGTCTGAAAAGGGTCTACGGCCAGAAACCAGGACCCGAGGTCGAGACCCCGCAGTTGGGCCAGGGTCCAGTCTTCCAGGGCCAGGCTGGTCAGGGCCAAGGTCGGCGCCACGATTGCGCCGTCGCTGGTTCGCTCCAGGGTGGGGTCGTGGAAAACCACGACCTCGTGGTCGCCGCTCAGCCGGACATCGAGCTCGATCATGGCGCAGCGGCCCAGGCTGGCGACAAAGGCGCAGGAGGTGTTTTCCGGATAGCAGGCCCGGAAGCCCCGGTGGGCGATGAAAAACCGCTCGGCCGCGAACCGGTCGAAAAAGGCGGCGGCCAACGGGCGCTGTCCCGTCATGGTCGCTGAACCTCGCCCATCCTCGGCAATTACCGCACGACCAGGGTGTGCTTGGCCACGGCGGTGTCCGGTCCAACAATCACCAAATCGCCCAACTCGTTGCGGTCGTCGGCCTTGGGCGGGAAATGGGTATGGAGCAGGGCGCCGATGCCTGCGATCACGGTGCAGAGCGCTTCGCCCTGGCGGTTCTCCCTGATCCCGGTCACCAGGGCGGTGACAAACTCCTGCCACACCTCCGGCGCCAGCCGCTCGTTGATGCCCCGATCCCCCAGGATCCAGACCCGCCGTTCCAGCACCGAGATGTAGATCAGCACCCCGGTGGCGTCCCTGGTGGCCTGCAAGCCCTCGCTGTAGAAGCGGGCCAGGGCCGCCCGCTCCACCTCGATGACGGCCCGTCGCCTGCTAATGAACGGCCGCAGCAGCACCGGCAAGCGCAGCAACATCCGGGCCAGCGGCAACAAGAGCAGGAGATAGCCGAGGAAAAGCCAGAGGATCTCGTCGTGCCACCAGAAAAACGAGCCGGTGGCATAGGCGGCGACCAGGGCTGTGGGCAGGGAGAGCGTGGCCGCCCCGACGAGTGCCGCCTCGGGATAGTCATGGCTGGCCGAGACCACCATGGGCACGATCTCGCCGGTGGTTTGTCGTTCCGCCTCCTGCACGGTCCGGGTGATCCGCTGTTGCTCCTCTGCGGTAAAAAATCGTTGTGCCAGTGTCTGCATGGTTACCATCCTCCCGAAGCGCCGCCGCCGCCAAAACCGCCGCCGCCACCGCTGAATCCGCCGCCACCGCCGCCGAATCCCGAACCGCCGGGGAAGAAGCCTCCCGGCCCGAATCCGCGATTGCCGCCGCTCGCGGCCAGCACGCTGGCCAACATCCCCCCGATCACCCCGACCGGGATGAGCAGCAGCAGGATCAGCCAGCCGAACAGACCGGTGAACAACGCCGCGGCCAGCAGGGGGGCGAACAGGCCGCCCATTCCGGCGGCCAAGAGCCGGGAGCGGCGAAAGACGCTCCCGATCATGACTAGACCAACCACCAGCGCCACCAGGAAGGGGGCCGATCCCCGGTCGCGACGCGATCGCTCCTGTTTGCCCTTGCCGGTGTATTCGCCCTTGACCGCGGCGATCATCGCCGCCACCCCGTCGATCACCCCCTGATCGAAGCCGCCCCGCCGAAAAGCGGGCACGATTCGCTCCCGGATGATCCGGCCGGCCACCAGGTCGGTCAGCTTGCCCTCCAGGCCGTAGCCCGTCTCGATCCGGACCTTGCGGTCGTTAACCGCGATCAGCAGCACGGCGCCGTTATCCAGCCCCTTCTGGCCGATCTTCCAGGTCTCGGCCACCTTGAGCGCATACTCTTCCAGGCTCTCCCCCTCCAGGCTGGGGATGGTGAGGACCACGATCTGGGTGGATTCGCTGCGGGCCAATTCCTGCAGGGACTGGGTGAGCAGGCGGACCGACCCGGCGGAGAGGATATGGGCGGTATCGTTGACCTGCCCGGTCAGCGGCGGCACCTCCAGGGCCAGGGCCACTTCGAGGGTCCCGCCCGCCAGGAACGAGAGGGTCCAGACCACCGGCAGCAGGAGGAACAGACGCGCGGTTTGCATGGCCCGTTCCCCCGGATTAAAACTTGACCTTGGGAACGTCCTTGGCCTCGGGCGCGGCCTTGAAATACTCCTTGCGCTCCAGGTGGAGGAGGAAATTGTTGGTCAGGTTCTCGGGAAAGGCGCGGATGGCGCTGTTGAAGGTCTCCACCGCCTGGTTGTAGCGCTGGCGGGCCACATTGATGCGATTCTCCGTGCCTTCCAACTGGTTCTGCAGATCGAGGAAATTCTGGTTGGCCTTGAGATCGGGGTATCGTTCCGCCACCACCATCAACCGGCCCAGGGCCGTGCTCAGGCCGCCCTGCGCCTCCTGCAGTTGCTGCATGGCCGCCGCATTGCCCAGGTCCTTGGTGGAAAGGTGGACCGCCGTGGCCTTGGCCCGGGCGTTGATCACCGCTTCCAGGGTTTCCTTTTCATGGGCCGCATACCCTTTGACGGTGGCGACCAGGTTGGGGATCAGATCGGCCCGTCGCTGCAGGTTGGACTCGATGTCGCCCCAGGCCTTGAAGACCGCCTCTTCCTTGGTTTGCAGGGTGTTGTAGCCGCAGCCCGAGACCAGGGTCAACAGCATGAGCGCTGCCAGCAGCCGTCGGATCGTTTGTTTCATGGCCTTCTCCTTTGAAAGAATAGGGAACAACTCGGTTATGGTGTTGGTTTTTCAGACAGCTTTGAACCCTTCCCGGTCGAGGATCCAGCGCACCGCCGCCGCCAGGTCCTCGGCCACCCAGGCGGGCTGCACCGCCTGGCCGGGACCGATGTAGCAGGCGTCGCCCCGGCCGTAGCCGGTCAGCACCAGGATGGTGGTCGCCCCCACCGCGGCCCCGCAGCGCAGATCCGACCAGCGATCGCCCACCACGTAGGACCGCTGCAGATCGAGCCCCATCTCGACCGCCGCCTGTTCGAGCAAGCCGGTCTTGGGCTTGCGGCAGGCGCAGGCCAGCCGGAATCGCTCCTCCTTGGCCTCGGGATGATGCGGGCAGACATAGAGGCCGTCGATCCGGGCCCCGTCCAGGGCGAGCAGGCGGCGCATCTGGGCATGGACCGCTTCGAGCAGCGACTCGGGGAAATAGCCCCGCGCCAGGCCCGACTGGTTGGTCGCCACCACCACCGGCAGGCCGTGTTCGTTGAGTTGGCGGATGGCCGGGCCGACCCCCGGCAGCAGGTGGAACCGGGAGAGGTGGTTGATGTAGCCCATCTGCTCGTTGATGGTGCCGTCGCGGTCGAGAAAGACCGCCGGTTTGAGGGGTGGTTTTTCCTGTCGCCCGCCCGGCTGCGTCGCCATCACCCCTCCTCGAGGATGCGCAGCACCGCGGCGCCGACCTCGTCGCTGTCGATCAGCTTCATGCAGCGGAAATGCTTCTCCGGGCACTGGCTCTTCTTGCAGGGGCTGCACGGCAGCGGCTTGCGGATGACCACCGCGTTGTCGGCAAAGGGGCCGGTGGCGATATGGTCGGTGGATCCGAAGATGGCCACCAGCGGCGTGTGCAGAGCCGCGGCCACATGCATCAGGCCGGAATCGTTGGTGACGAAGACGTCGCACTCGCCGATCAGGGCCATGGCCTCAATCAGGCTGGTGGCCCCGGTGAGGTCGATCAGTCGCGAGGCAGCGGTGCCGGCGCCGGCGATGATGGCGGCCGCGGTCTCTTGGTCGGCCGCGCTGCCGAAGAGCACGATGCGGGCCTCGGGCAGCCGGCGGCAGAGCATCCGGGCCAGTTCGGCGAACTTCTCCGCCGGCCACCGCTTGGCCGGGCCAAAGGCGGCGCCGGGGTTGAAGCCGATCAGGGGGATGCGGCCCGGCCGGGCCCCGGTCAGCTGCTCGATCCGCTGCTTGGCACCGTCGACCTGGTCGCCGGGGATGAACAGCTCCAGCTCGTTGACCGCGGGTTTGAACCCTAAGCCGAGCAGGATCCGTTGGTAATAATTCACCTCATGTTTCTTGTTCAACTCATTGATCTTGTGTACGCCATGGCTCAGGAGCAGCCCGCGGCCATCGGTGGTGTAGCCGCCGCGCACCGGGATGCCGGCCACCAGGGCGATCAGGGCGGCCTCAAAGGCATTCTGGAGGAGGATGGCACAGTCGAACCGCTCCTGGCGCAATTCTCCCGCCAGTTGCAGCATCCCTTTGATGCCCTGGTGCCGTCCCTTTTTTTCGTACATGATCAGCCGGTCCACCCTGGGGCTGTAGCGGAAGACATCGCTGACCCAGGGGTGGACCAGCATGACGATCTCGCTCTCGGGAAAATTCTCGCGGATGGTGCGCACCGCCGGGGTGGTCATCACTGCGTCGCCGATCCAGTTGGTGGACCGGACCAGGATTTTTTGCGGATGATGCGGCCAGGGTTTCACGCCATTCCCCCTGGCATCCCCGCCTCCGCCAGCAGACCGGCCAACCGTTCGGCGGCGAACCCGATGGTGGCATCCTGGGACAGGGCAATCTCGTAGTTGACCATGGCCTGGTCGCGCTCGCCCACCCGTTCCAGGTTCAGGGCCAGGTTGGCGTAATCGATGGCCGAGACCGGGTTCAACTCGACTGCCCGCCGGAAATGGCCGATGGCCTCGGCATGGCGGCCAGTCTTGTAGCAGCAGACCCCCAGGGTGTTGTAGATGTCCGGCCGCTCCTCGTCATGCGCCAACCCCTGTTCGAGGATGGCGATGGCCTCGTCGTAGCGCTCCAAATCGCGTAGGCAGGACCCCTGGTAGGAGTAGAGATAGGGTAGGTCTTCCCGGGCCGGGTCCAGGTCGAGGGCCGCCTCGAAGCAGCCCAGGGCCGCCAGGGTCGCCCCCTGCTCGAACAGGTTGCGGCCCCGGTAGAAATGGAGATAGTAGGCTTGGGGCAACACCTCCTGCATCAGGGCCAGTTTGGCGTCGAGGGCCGGGCCTTCCAGGAGGTCGGCGGCCAGCTTGGCGGCGAACAGGGCCGCATTGCCGCCCATGGCCCGCTCGCGGAAATGGGCGCCGGGAATGATGGTGTAGGTCGCCGGAATCCGCAGCTCCGGATGGGTGGTGTTGACCACCAGCACTTCCAGGTTGATGCGCCGGAGCGCGGCCACGCAGTGGTCGATCTCCCTGAGGATGTCGTCGCTCTTGAGGTCCGCCATCTCGTCCAGGCGGATGGTGCGGCCGCTGGCGACCACATGGTCGACCTCGTCCAGGCTGAGCGGTTTGGGCAGGCCGCTGGCCACATAGTTGGAGCCGCTGTTGAAATCGCCGGCCAACTGGGCCACCTCGGTGAGGGCGCGGATCAGGGCCTTGGTGGCGGCGGGCGTGGTGCCGGCGGTGTAGACGATCTCGCTTGACCGGGGAAAGGTGGCCGGGTCCCAGGCCAGGGCTCCAACGGTGGGGATGCCGGTATCGAGGGAAAAATCGTTGAGATAGACCTCGATGTCGTTTGCCCGGAACTTGGCCAGCAGCTCCAAGGCCACGGGATCGGTGATTGAGGACTGGTCGATGGCCGGGGTGGGGATGCGGTCGCGGGTGATCAGGGCGCAGACATGGCGCTCCACCACCTCGCTGACCCCCTGGAGCACCGCCTCCTCGTAGGTGTTGCCCGCCGACGGGCCGTTGAACTCGTTAATGGCGTAGAACCAGGAAAAGGGTACCAACAACGGCTGGCGGTCGGAAAGGCGCAGGGCCCAGGTCCATTGCAGGGGCAGGCCGGCCAGCAGTTGCCGCAGCAGTTGGGGCGATTGCCCGCTATCGTGCACCGACTGCAACAGGGACTCGATGGGCAGCACCGGATGCCCCTGGGCCTCCATGGCGGCATAATCGCCGACCAGGAAATTGTCGGGGTCGCGGAGAAAGCTGAAAAAGCTGAACCGCTCGCCCAGTTCCATGCAGGCGCTGGCCCGCGATTGCTCGGGGGTCGACCCCTTGCCCATCTGCTTCTTGTTGCCGATGATCTTCTGGGCGTCCGCGCCGCAGACGCTGAAATAGACGGGGATATCGAGGCGGCCGGTATCGATGCGGCGGATTTCCTTGAGCACGTCGAGGCGGGTGGCCCGCAGCCGTTCCTGAAACCGGGCCACGGTCTCCGAGGGCGTGCAGGCCTTGTCCTGGTCGTAGGTGTAGTGCTTGGGACACGGTTGCAAGGTGACGATGTTCTTGTTCATGCAGTTCTTGGGTGTTGATGGTGGCTCGAGCCGCCGGGAGCGTGGTGCTCTTGGCGGCCGTGTTGTTTTTTGATAGGTCTTTTACAGTTAGAAAAACCAGCGCTTTTCTCATTCGCGGGCATGGCCCGCTCCTACCCCACATGTACCACTCAATGGACGTAGGAGCGGGCCATGCCCGCGATATACATCTCGAATTGCCGCCTTCGCTCGGGTATCATTTCGATCACCGTGAGAAATCTTATCAGGATGACACCAGGAGATTTCTCCTCGCTGCACTCGTCGAAATGACCAAAAACGTGTCGTTCTGTTGTCTCTTAACGTTTCCCGGCCAGGCGGGCCGCGACCTGCTCAATGCGTTGTTGCCAGCTTGCGCCCCGGGGGGTGAGAACCAACCGCCTGGCCGGTTCGATTTCCGGTACGATGTCGATCTCCAGCCGCTCATCCGGGGTCAGCGACCCGAGCCGGTCGGGCCATTCGACCACGCACACCCCGTGCTGGTCGAAGAAATCGAGCAATCCGGCCGCTTCGACCTCCTCCTCGCCAGCCAGCCGGTACAGATCCATGTGAAAGATCGGCACACGGCCGTGGTATTCGTGCACCAGGGCAAAGGACGGGCTGGCCACGTATTGCTCGGGGCCGACGTCCAGGGCCAGGGCCAGGGCCTGGGTCAGGGTGGTCTTGCCCGCCCCCAGTTCGCCCGCAAGGAGCAGCACATCGCCGGGGCCCAGCACCGCGGCCAGGGCATCGGCCAGCAACGGCAGTTCCTCGGGAGTGCGGCAGATCAGGACCAGGCTCCGGTCCGTCCCGCGAGCGCCCGCCATTTGTTCCGCGTTTGTCATATCCGCCTCGATGCTCCCACGCTGTATCCTCGCAGTCCCATCAGTAACACAGGACGGACAAATTATGAAGCCGGAAGTGCGGGCGCATAGTTGGTTGCGTCAGGAAAACGGCTGGTTGTCGATGGCGGCAGAAAGGAACTCGGCGGCTATTTGTGATAGGTATGCCCGGCCTTGATGGTGCAGGCCCGGTACAACTGTTCCAGCAGGATCAACCGGGTCATCTCGTGGGTGAAGGTGAGCCGGGAGAGGGAAAGGGAGAAATCTGCCCGGTCCAGCACCGAACGGTGCAAGCCCAGATGACCGCCGATGAGAAAACAGACCGTGGCGATCCCCTGATCCTCCCAGCGGGTCAACAGGCCGGCCAGTTCCTCGGAGTCAAGTGCCGTTCCTCCCGGATCGAGCGCCACCAAGCGGCCGGCGCCAGCGACCTGCTCCAAAAGAAGCGCCGCCTCGGCGGCCTTGACCACCTCGTCCGGGTCCTTGCGACCGTGCCGCTCCCGGAGGACCGGCAACGCCACCGGCCCGAACCGGCCGAGCCGGCCGGCATAATCGCGGATGCCGGCGTCGAGATACGGTTCCTTGGTCTTGCCGATCAGGGGGAGGAGAAACTTCATCCCCCGAATTTCCCGGTATCGCCTTGTTCAAGCAATGCTTGGAATACGCGACAGAACTCGCCGTAATTGAGCCCTTTGACGAATCCCGGACAGGATTCGGTGATGGTCCGGTAATTGTTCTCGTCGGCCAGCATGCTCGGATGGAGCGGCCATTGCCGACAACGCCAGGGTCGGCCTTCGTGGACCGTGCACCCGATCTCGGGGTCGTAAAAGATACAGTGGCCGTCACGGGTCTGCATCTGCACCACCGCGCCGGTGATCCGCCAGAACCGCTCCGCGACCTCGGCCCGGCTCAGGCCCAGGGCCGCGATCATCCGTTCCTGGTCCCGCTGGTCGAGGGAGACCGTGGTTTCCCCATGGCAGCAGAACCCGCAGCAGGCGCAGGCAAAGATGTCGCTTACCTGAAACGTTGTTGTACTCTTGTCGCTCATAACAAAAAAAAGCGCCGGCCCGTGAGGGTCGACGTGATCATCTGGGTGAAAAGAAAAGGGCTCCCGGATTCAGGCGGAGCCGACGATGTCGCCGAAAGTGGTGATATCGATGCCGAATATCTGCGCCGCCTTTTTCCATTTCAGCTCATCCGGGGTATGGAAGAGCACCTCGATGTCGGCGGGGACGGTCAACCAGCCGTTGTCCATCAGCTCGCTCTCCAATTGACCCGCGCCCCACCCGGCGTAGCCGAGCATGAAGAGAAAACATTTCGGTCCCTGACCGAGCGAGATGTCCTCAAGCAGCCGGGAATCGCGGCTGAGATAGATGCCTGGTTTCACTTCCACGGAATAGCGTTCCGGGGTGTCGTTGGAACAGAGGATGAAACCGGCATCGACATCCACCGGGCCGCCCATGTAGACCGGCGGCAGAGGTCCCTCGGGAATGGCCAGGTTGGAGCCGTGGAGCACGTCGAGCAGGGTGATTTCGGGGTTGGGATTGTTGATCACCAGCCCCATGGCCCCCTCTTCATTGTGGGCACAGAGGTAGATCACCTGCTCCTGAAATCGGGGGTCGGGCATCTGCGGCGTGGAAATGAGAAAGTGTCCGGCCAGACTCTCCATGGTAACCTGATTCATCCTCCTGTGGTATAAAATAGCACTTGATTTCGCCGATGGTCAAGACGGTTTCGGCGCCAGGCACCGCCCGCCGATCAAGGTTGCCACTTTGTCGCTCGTGGTTTACAGTTTAATCGCAACCCCCGGAACAATCAACCGCTATCGAGCGACAGGAAGGCGTATGAGCGAGCAATCACCACTGCACACCAAATCGGAAAAACTGAAAAAAGCGCTGACCTGGATGGTCGAAACCCTGCAAAATCATCCGGAAAAGAAGCGGCAGACGGTTCTGCAGGAGGCGGAATTGCGCTTCGACCTCAACCCGGCGGAGTGCGAATTCCTCAACACCCACTTCAGCGCCTCCTGATCCCGGCAAATACGCGCTCTCCGGGCGGCCATAACCACCGAACAAACCGTTCCCGCCCCCTCATTCCGGCGCCCGGTAGACCGGGAGTTGGATCGTCACCGTGGTGCCCTTGCCGAGCTCGCTTTCCAGTTCGATGGTGCCGCCGTGATCGGCGACGATCTTCTGCGAGATCGCCAGGCCGATGCCGGTGCCTCCCTGCTTGGTGGTAAAATACGGATAAAAGACCTGGGGCAGCAGTTCTTCGGCGATGCCGTCGCCGGTGTCGCTGATGCGCAGCTCCACCCGCTCGCGATCCGGGCCGTTGGCCAGCACCACCGCCAGCGTTCCGCCCCCGTCCATGGCCTGCAGCCCGTTAAGCAGGACATTCATCACCACCTGCTGCAAGCGGTCGATGTCGCCCAGCACCGGGAGTAGGTCCGGCGGTGCTGCCAGGGTGGTCGCCACCCCATTTTCCTCAGCCTCCGCCCCGATCAGCTCCAGGCTGCGACCCAAAAGCCCGGCCAGGTCGACCCTCCCCAGACGGAGGGCCGCCGGCCGGGTGAAGCTGAGCATCTCGGTGATGGTCCGGTTCATCCGGTCGGTCTCCTGGATGAGCAACTCGGCGGTATCCTGTTCCTTGCTGCCCGCCGGAAATTTGTTTTTCAGCAGCAGGGCCAGCCCCTTGATGGAACTCAAGGGGTTGCGCACCTCATGGGCGACACCGCCCGCCATCCGCCCCACCGCCGCCAGCCGCTCGTTCTCCCGCATCCGCTGTTCCAGCGACTTGATCTCGGTGACATCGGAGATCAGCAGCACCTTGCCCATGTACTGCTGTTCGCTGTCGGTGATGGTCAGGGGATGGCACAGGAGTTCGCAGCGGCGGGCGCCAAAGGTGAGGCGCACCCCGGTTTCCGTTGCCGGCGGGGCGTGCTCCGAGCCGGATTCGTCGTCTTGCGGAAAAAAGACGGCCAGTTGACCGGGCAGCACCTCCTCCGGCCGCTTGCCGGTGGCGGTGTTCTTTTTGATCCCGGTCAGCCGGGCAACGGCCCGGTTCCAGGTGGTGATCCTGCCGGTCGCATCGGTGGCGATGACCCCGACCGGCAACTTGGCGATCAACAGCGAGGTGAAGGCCTGAATGTCTTCGAGGGTCTTCTGGGAGACGCGGAAGCCCTGAACCGCCGACAGGGAAAACCAGCCGCCGAGCCCGACCAGCAGCATGGCCAGGGAAAGCATGAAGATCTGCATCCTGAGCCGCCCCAGGGTCCGGTCGAACTCCTTCATATCGAGTCCGACCACGACGAAAAACTGCTCGCCCGGAGACAATCCATCGGGGTGCAGACGCAGCGGCGGCCGCCGCTCGTCCGGTGTTTCATGGAAAAATCGCCCCTTTTGTCCCTCCCGCATCGGTCGGGGCATCGGCGCGATGGTGGGAAAAACCGGGGTGAAATGACGGACCGTCTCGAAGACCCGGCCGAAATCCTTGGTCACCTCGATGCTATAGGCAATCTGCGGCTGCTCCTCGTCGTCGCTTCGTTGTTCCTTGCCGATCGGCAGGGGTTCGATGGAGCCGACGCGGCCATGATTGCTGTGGGCGATCACCTTGCCCTTGGCGTCGACCAGGGAAACGAAGCAGAGCTCGGGATCGTCGGTGAGATGGTCGATGACCCGTTGCACATGGACGTTCCAGGGTTCGTTGTTCCAGAAATCCCGACGCAGATCGTTGAAATAGGAAGCCCGGGAGCCGGAATGGAGCACCCGCATCAGGGTGGCGGCCTTCTGCAGCATGGCGTTGGTCATCAGCCGTTCTTCCAGCCTGAGGTTGTGGAAGGCGAAGGTGACCACGATGATGAGCAGCAGCCCGGCGGCCGCGGCCAGTAGCCAGGGCGAGGAAGCCATGGAGGCCGGTTGGTTGAATCGTTTCAGGAGTCGTGGCTTCATGCCGTTGTTCCCTGCAAGGATCAAACCAGGGCCGGCAACGGGCGATGGCCGGCCCCCGCCATGGCAAGCGCCCGCAGCGGTGTCGTTTCGCGAGCGATCTTGTGGATAGTTTTTACTCACAGCCACCCCCGGAACCTGGATAGGAAGGAAACAGTTTCCCGGATTCGACGCCCGAACGAAACCATCTCAACCGTTGCAAAACAAATAAATCTCACAATAACAGATAATTACAAAAATAAATCAATTTTGGCACGGTTGTCGCTAAAGCAAGGGCACAACAGGCAACCACACAACCTCAAGCCATCTCAGGAGTTGACAACCATGGAAATGACACCCACCACGAAAAAACTGATGCTGGCCGCCATTCTGACCAGCGGCCTCACCCTGGCCATCAGCCAGGCAACGCTTGCCGAGCCGGTCAAATCGGCGCAACCGGAACCCCAGGCCAAGCCGAGCGGTCCTCCCGCCCAGGTGCAGGCGAGCACCGAAATGCAGAAACTCCATGATAAGTTCCTCAGCGACACCGTGACGACCAGAAAAGAGTTGGCCGAAAAAAACGCGGTGCTGCGGGCCCTCCTGAACGCCGGCACCCCGGATACGGTCAAGGCCTCGCAGGTGGCCGGTGAAATTTTCGAACTGCGCGAAAAACTGCGCGCCAAGGCCCAGGAAGCCGGACTGCCCCTGCCGATGCTGATGATGATGGGACAAGGCGGTGACGGCATGGGTTGCCAGGGCATGATGGGCCAAGGTATGATGGGCCACGGCATGATGAACAAGCATCATCGGATGATGAACCCGTAATTCCTTCCCCTCGCTCCAAGCTCTCCTGACGCCCCGGCGGTTCCTCCCTCCTTGCCGCTGGGGCGTCTTCTTGTTGTTGTTCCCCTCCCCTGTAACGTCCCACCCTTCACATCACTTCACATCATGTTTTCCGGGTCGACATCGAACCCCATGGCGACGGTGCGCGGACAGAGTGTACCTTTTTCGGCCAGCACCGCCGCGCACAGGTCATGCAGGATTGCCGATGACCGGCTCTTCACCAGCAACTGCCAACGGATCCGATCCTTCAGCTTGACCAGCGGCGCCGGGGAGGGTCCCAGGACCTCTGCCTGGTGCGCCAGCGGGTGACGGCGGAGAAAACCGGCCACCAGGGCGGCCGCCCGTTGCACCTGCTCTTCCGACCGCCCGCTGAACCGAACGTTGACCAGCCGGGAAAAAGGCGGATAGCGCAGCGGCTGGCGCACCCCGATCTCCTGTTCGTAGAACGTGGTATAGGCGTGTTGCTGCGCCAGATGGATGCTGTAGTGGTGGGGCTGATAGGTCTGGACGATCACCCGGCCGGGGTCCTCACCCCGCCCCGCCCGCCCGGTGACCTGGGCGAGCAGGGCAAAGGTACGTTCCGCTGCCTTGTAGTCGGGCATGCCCAGGCCGGAATCGGCCCAAACCACGCCCACCAGGGTGATCCGGGGAAAATGCAGCCCCTTGGCGATCATCTGGGTGCCGATCAGGATGTCGATCTGCCCCGCCCGAATCGCCCTGAGCGTGGCCAGATAGTGCTTGCGGTTGGTGGTGGTGTCGCTGTCGAGCCGCGCCACCCGGGCCTCGGGAAAGAGTTGCCGCACCTCTTCCTCGATTCGCTCCGAACCGATGCCGAGTCCGGCCATCCGGGTCGAACCGCAGGCCGGACAGAGGGTGGCGGGATGCTGGCTGTAGCCGCAATAATGGCACAACAGGGTTTTCTGGCTGCGGTGCAGGGTCAGGGAAACCTGGCAGTGTTTGCATTGGAGGATGGTGCCGCAATCGCGGCAGAGCATGAAGGGGGAAAAGCCGCGCCGGTTGACAAAGAGCAAGCCCTGCCTCCCCTGCTCCAGGGTGTCGCCCAGGGCGCTGATCAGTTGGTCGGAAAAGACCAGTTCCGGCCGGGACCGCTTGACCGTGGCCAGGTCGACGATCTCCACCGTGGGCAGGGGCTGATCCGCCACCCGCCTCTGCATGGTCAACAGGGTGTATTTTTTTTGCATGCAATGGTGATAACTGACCACCGAGGGCGTGGCCGAGCCGAGCAGGACCGGGCAGCCGGCCATCTGCGCCCGCAGCACCGCCAGGTCGCGGCCGTTGTAGCGCAGGCCATCTTCCTGTTTGTAGGCCGGTTCGTGCTCCTCGTCGACAATGACGATGCCGAGCTGCTCCAGCGGCGCGAACACCGCTGACCGCGCCCCCAGCACCACCTGGGCGGTGGTGGACAGCACGGTCTGCCACTGGTCAAAGCGCTCGCCGTCGCCCAGACCGCTGTGCAACACCGCCAGCCGGGGGCCGAAGCGGGCATGAAAATGGGCCTCCAACTGGCTGGCCAAGGCGATCTCGGGCACCAGCACCAGGGCAGTCTTGCCGGCGGCCAGGGCATGCTGTACTGCCCGGAGATACACCTCGGTCTTGCCGCACCCGGTGACCCCGAAGAGGAGAAACGGGGCAAAGGCGGCAGCGTCCAGGGCCGGCAGCAGGGTGGCCAGCACCTGCTCCTGTTCACCGGTGAGGTGCTCGGGCGGCGGTGGCACCACCTCCGGTTCGCCGAAGGGGTTGCGAAAGACCCGCTCGCTGGCGGCGGCAAGGATACCCAGCTCGATCAGTCTTTCCAAGCGGGGGCCGGCGCCGGTGTACTGCTGCAACAAGAGGGTTCGCGGCACCGGTTGACAGTCTTGCCGCATAAAGCTGTCGAGAAAGAGGGTGAGCGCCTTGACCTCAGCTTTTTTCAGGATAACCGCAGCCAATTTCTGAACTCTTGCCACGATCTGGTCGATATCATGTCGTTTATTCACATCGACCATGGGCAGCAGCACCGGCCCCGGCACCAGGGTCGACCGCATCTTGGCCTTGACCTGGCGCGTGGACCTCGAGGTGGGCGCCAACGGCAGTCCGGTGCGCAGCACCTCGCCGACGGGGTGCAGGTAATAGTGGGCGATCCAGCGATAGAACGGGATGAGGCTGGCGGGAAAGAACGGCGCCTCGGTCAGGACCTCGACGATGGGCTTGACCACAAAGGCCCGTTCGCCGGCCGGGGGCGGCGGGGCCGGCCCCAGGACATAGCCGATGGCGGTGCGGTTGCCCAGGGGTACGCGGACGCAACAGCCCGCCGGAATTTTTTCTATTCTCCCGGCGGGCTGACTGTAGGTCAGGGTGGCGGCCAGCGGCGCGTCAACCGCGATTTCGTAGAACACCTCCACCAATTTTCACGCAAAAAAACGGATAATCAATTCAGTTCGGCGCAAACCTTACGCAAATACTCACGGAAGGGTTTCCCCAGGCTGTTGTGGCTGAGGGCGAAATCGACGATCGCCTTGAGGTAGCCGAGCTTGTCGCCGGCATCGTAGCGCTTGCCGGAAAACTCGTAGGCGTACATGCCGCGCTTGTTGGACAGAGCCAGGAGGGCGTCGGTCAACTGGATCTCGCCGCCGTGGCCTGGGGTGGTCTTTTCCAAATACTCGAAGATCTCGGGCATCAAGAGGTAGCGGCCGATGATGGCCATGTCCGAATTGCAGGTGCCGGGGGCCGGCTTCTCCACCATGCGGTCGACCTTGTAGGTCCGCTCGAAATCGGTCGGCATCCCCTCGACGATGCCGTACTGATGGGTCTCCTCCATGGGCACCCGCTGCACGGCCACGATCGACTCGCCCACCTGTTCGTAGAGCTGGATCATCTGCTTGCAGCAGGCCACCTTGCTCATCACCAGGTCGTCGCCCAACAGGACCATGAAGGGTTCGTCGCCGACCACGTTGCGGGCCATCCAGATGGCGTGCCCCAGACCGAGGGGTTCCTTTTGCCGCACCGAGATGATGTCGATCAGGTTGGAGATGTTGGCCAGCTCCTCCCGCATCTGCACCTTGTTGCGGTCGCGCAGCACCGTGTCGAGCTGGAAATCGTAGTCGAAATGGTTTTCGATGGCCGATTTGCCGGCGCTGGTGACCAGGATGATCTCCTCGATGCCCGAGGCCACCGCCTCCTCGACAATGTATTGGATGGTGGGCCGGTCGACGATGGTGAGCATTTCCTTGGGGATCGCCTTGGTTGCCGGCAAGAATCGTGTTCCCAGTCCCGCCACCGGGATAACGGCCTTTCTGATCGCTTTCATGGGTCCTCGCTGTGCGATGATATATTTGGGATGTGGTGGCCGCAAAATTCAGGTATAGAGCCTGAACCGGCGGCAATGGTTTGATTGTACTCCGAACGCCGCGGCATCCTCAAGAAAAATTCCATAATTTCATGCATCTTTCTTACCCCCCCGAACTGCCGGTCAGCGAGCGGCGGGAAACCATCGTCGCCGCCATCCGCGAACACCGGGTGCTGATCGTCATCGGCGACACCGGTAGCGGCAAGACCACCCAGTTGCCCAAGATGTGCCTGGAGGCGGGCCGGGGCACGGCCGGCATGATCGGCTGCACCCAGCCGCGCCGGATCGCCGCCCTGTCGGTGGCCGATCGGGTGGCCGAGGAGATGCGGGCCAAGGATGCGGTGGGGGCCAAGATCCGCTTCCACGACCACACCACCGAGCACACCCGGATCAAGTTCATGACCGACGGGGTCCTTCTGGCCGAGACCCGGCAGGACCGGGAGTTGCGCCAGTACGACACCCTGATCGTCGACGAGGCCCACGAACGCAGCCTCAACATCGATTTCCTCCTCGGCTACCTGAAAAACCTGCTGCCGGCGCGACCGGACCTGAAGCTGATCGTCTCCTCGGCCACCATCGACGCCGAGCAATTCAGCGCCCACTTCGACCATGCCCCGGTGATCGCGGTCTCCGGCCGCACCTACCCGATCACCACCTTGTATCGCGAAGCCGTCGACGAGGACGAGCCCGACCTTTCCTATGTCGACCAGGCCGTGGCCGCCATCGAGGAGCTGACCTCCCAACCCCTGGGCGGCGATATTCTGGTCTTCATGCCCACCGAGCGCGACATCGGCGACACCCTCGACGGCTTGCAGCACCTGGCCGACAGCCACCTGCTGCTGCCGCTTTTCGGCCGCCTGCCCGCCGCCGACCAACGCAAAATCTTCCGGCCGTCGCACCGCCGCAAGATCATCGTCGCCACCAACGTGGCCGAGACCTCGATCACCGTGCCCGGCATCCGCTTCGTGGTCGATACCGGCCTGGCGCGGATCGCCCGCTACAACCCGCGCACCGGCACCACCAGCCTCAAGGTGAGCCGGGTCTCGCGGGCCAGTTGCGAACAGCGCCGCGGCCGCTGCGGCCGCACCGGGCCCGGCACCTGCATCCGCCTCTACAGCGAGGAGGATTTCGAAAGCCGCGAACCCTTCACCCTGCCGGAGATCCAGCGGGCCAACCTGGCCGAGGTCATCCTCCAGATGATCAACCTCCAACTGGGCGACCCGGCCCGGTTCCCCTTCCTCGATGCACCGCCCGGCGCCGCCCTCCGCGAGGGCTATCGCCTGCTCAGGGAACTGGGCGCGATTGCCGGCGAACACCACCTCACCGCCAACGGCCGCCTCATGGCCCGGCTGCCGCTCGACCCGCGCCTCTCCCGGATCATCATCGAGTCCATGGCGCTGGGCGCCAGTCGCGAGATCACCATCCTGGCCGCGGCCCTTTCCATCCAGGACCCGCGGGTGCGGCCGCCGGACAAGGAACACAAGGCCGACGAGGCCCACCGGAAGTTTGTCGACAAGACCTCGGATTTCCTCACCCTGCTCAACATCTGGCAGGGCTTTTTTGCTCCTGGCGAGGAACCGCCCTCGAAGTCGCGGCTCTCCCGCTTCTGCAAGGCCCATTTCCTCTCCTGGCAACGGATGCGGGAATGGATCGATGTCCACGAGCAGATCAACCGCCTGCTCCGGGAAAACAAACATGCCCGGACGAACGAAACCCCGGCTGGCTACGACGCCATCCATATCGCCCTGACCAGCGGTTTTCTGCGCAACATCTGCCTGAAAAAGGAGAAGAACACCTACCTTTCGGCGGGCAACAAGGAGGTGGTGCTTTTTCCCGGCTCCGGCCTCTACAACAAGGGGCCGCAGTGGGCAGTGGCCGCCGAGTTCGTCGAGACCACCCAGATGTTCGCCCGCACGGTGGCCGCCATCGAGGCCGACTGGCTGGAACGGCTGGGCGGCCCGCTGTGCAAGCGGTCCTGGTCGGAGCCGCACTGGGAGAAGCGCAGCGGCAAGGTGCTTGCCCTGGAGCGGGTCAGCCTGTTCGGCCTGGTCATCGTGGCCGGCCGCAAGATCGAATATGGGCGGATCAACGACCAAACCCTGCAAGAAGCCCGCGACATCTTCATCCGCTCGGCCCTGATCGGCAACCAGTTGGGCGGCCAGTACCCCTTCCTTGCGCACAATACCGCGTTGGTGGCCCGGTTTGCCGAGATGGAGGAACGGTTCCGCCGCCGCGACATCGTGGTCGACGAAGAGGTGCTCTACCAGTTCTACGACGCCCGCCTGGGCAAGGTGTACGACCGTTTCACCTTGAATCGGCTGCTCAGGGGCAAGAAGAACGACACCTTCCTGCGCATGCGCGAGGACGACATCTGCCGGGCCATACCCGACGCCGAGGAGCTCTACCGCTTTCCCGCCACCCTCCGCGCCGGCGAGTTCGAGCTGGAACTTTCCTATCTCTTTACCCCCGGCGACGAGGCGGACGGGGTCACGGTCCGCATTCCCCGCGACCTGCTGCCCCACCTCAACCCCCAGATCTTCGAGTGGCTGGTGCCCGGTCTCCTGCCGGACAAACTGCTCCTGCTCTGCAAACGGCTGCCCAAGCAGTTGCGCCGCCGGCTGGTGCCCCTGCCCGACGCGGTCGACCGGATCATGGATGGCCTGACGCTGGCCAAGGGATCGCTCTATCAGGAGCTGGAGCGGGCAATCCTGCGGGGGTACCAGGTGAGTGTGCAGCGCGGCGACTGGCAGGCCGACACCCTGCCGCCCCATTTGCGGATGCGATTTCTCCTCGTGGACGAACAGGGACAAACACTCGTTGCCAGCCGCGTCTTCGACGAACTCCTTCGATTCGAACGAACGGGCCACGGCAGCAAGCGCGCAGGCGATGGGCAGGCCCTGCCCCCGATCCGGGAGGTGACCGCCGACGACCTGGATACCATCGACCGGAAACTGCCGCTCATCGATGCCCACGGCCGGGTGGTCGGACTCTTCTTCCCGGCCTTGCGCATCGAGGAGCAGCACCAGACCGTGCACCTGCACTACCTGGACAGCGAAACCCGGGCCAGGCAGCTGAACCGGCTGGGCCTGCAATGGTTCTATGGCCAGCACTTTGCCAAGGAGATGGCCGCGATCCGCAAGCTGTGCAAGGGGGCGCTGACCAGCCACTCCGCCTCCTGGCTCAGCCTGGGCGCCAAGGTTTCGGCGGCCGAGCTGCGGGCCGATCTCCAGGCCTTTCTCCTGGATGAGCTTTTTGCCACCGCCGAGGGCGAGCTGCCCACCTGTGCCCGGTTCCGGGAAATCGTGCGCCGGGCCGGCGAACAGGGGGTGCTGCGCACCGCCACCACGCTGCTCGACACGATCACCGAGATCCTGCGCCAGCGGCGGGCGGTGCACAACCGGATCACGGAATGGGCGGCGCGGGCCCGGACCGACAAGAGTTATCAGGAAGCCCGCCACCACGACTACCTGGCCGCCCTGGAACAGATCGTGCCGGCCGATTTTCTCCGCACCCTGCGCTCCGGGCAGTTGCGGCACAAACCCCGCTATCTCCAGGCCCTGGGCCTGCGCATCGAGCGGGCCGAGCATTCGCCGCTCAAGGACGACAAAAAGGCCGAGCGGCTGCGCGTGCCCATGGCCCGGCTCGCCCAACTGGCGAGTTCGGGCAACCCCACCCTGCCCTGCCTGGGCTGTCAGCAGGAATACCGGGAACTGCTGGAGGAATTTCGGGTCTCGATCTTTGCCCCGGAACTGGGCACGGCCCAGCCGGTTTCGGAGCAGCGGCTGCTGCAAAAATGGCAGGAGGTGGAAGACATCTGCCGCCGGGTGGAATAATGCTGCCCCCCGGCGGCAGGTCCGTCTTCTCCATTCATTTGAACGATGTTGGTTCCGGTGGCGGTCCGAGCCTGTGTGCGGACCTTCATCCCCAAAACGGCGGTTCCGTCACTCCGGCGCAGGCCGGGGTCCAGAACGCCTCGCCTGCTCTTTTTTTCGCCCACCAGGGTGGGCTCTTACACCCTTTTGCCTTGTCCCTCGGACCGTAGGAGCCCGGCCCTCCGGGCGATATGATGCTCACATGCTGGTTGTTTCGTCGAACTATCCGATTCTCATCGGTCTGTGTCGCCGGCCCATTGGGCCCGGCCATGCCGGTTATTTGACGAAGGTGCCATTGGCGAATTCCTCAAAGGCGCGCCGCAGTTCCTCCTGGGTGTTCATGACGATCGGGCCCTGCCAGGCCACCGGTTCGTGGAGCGGTTTGCCGGAAACGAGCAGGAACCGGACCGAGGCATCGGTGGTGGTGACCTGAATCTGTTCGCCGGCGTGCTCGTACAGCACCACGGTTTCGGGACCGCAGAGGCAGCTCCTTTCCAGATCGGTCCACCCCTTGCCCACCACCTCGTAGGCATAAGCGTCGCGCTGGTCGTCGAAATAGGCCCTGCCGGCAAGCACATAGACAAAGGCGGTGTGGCCGGCGGGCAAGGGATGCGCGAAAACGGTGGCAGCCGGGACAGTGATGTCGAGCATTTCCGGCTCGATCACAATATCCCGGACCGGTCCCCGCACCCCGGCCACCTCGCCGGCAACCACCTTGACGCTCACCCCCGAATCGACGATGACTTCCGGAATATCCGCCGCCTTGACCTCGCGATACCGGGGCGCCATCATCTTTTGCGCCGCCGGCAGGTTGGCCCAGAACTGAAAGCCCCACATCATGCCCGTGGGGCTCATTTGCGGCATCTCCTGATGGATGATGCCGCTGCCCGCGGTCATCCACTGGACATCGCCGGGACCGATCACCCCGGCGTTGCCCATGCTGTCACCATGGGCCACCAGTCCCTGGAGGACATAGGTGATGGTCTCGATACCTCGATGCGGATGCCAGGGAAAGCCGGGAAGGTATTCCTCCGGAATGCTGGTGTGGAAGTCGTCGAGCATCAGAAAGGGATCGAACTGGGGGACCTGGAAATAGCCGAAGGCCCGCTTGAGATGGACGCCGGCCCCTTCGATGGTGGGCCGGCTCTTGAACCGTTTGGCAATTTTTCGTATCGTCGTCATATCGTCTCGCCCCTCCTTATTTTTTCAGCAAACTGTAAGGAGTCGCTCTGGTCACCCATGGACTGTCGGGATATTCCGCTGCCAGGCGGTCGTAGAGGGCGATCAGGTGGGCCACCTCATGGGTCTCGATGAAGCGGGAAACCCCGAGGAGATAGACGGCTTCCGGAGCCAGGTTGTCGTGGGGATATGCATCGATCAGCCGGGCGAAGACCTCGCCGGCGGCCTTCCGGTCGGGCAGATTGAACTTGGCCTTGCCGATCCCCAGGAGCAGCGAGGGGATCAGTTGCTGCGGCGGATAGAAGCCGAGGGTGCGGTAGTGCTCCGTGCCTTCGGCATCGAGGATGAGCAGCGAGGGCGTCCACTTGATCTTGTAGCGGGACCCCAGGACCTTGTCCGACGCGGGCAGCCGCAGCGGCACCAGGGTATTGTTGACAAACGAGATGACTGCCGGATCGATGTACGCGACCGCGTCCATTTGTTGGCAGCCGATTCAGCCGGGATTGAAGAAATCGGCAAAAACGAGCTTGTCCTCCGCCTTGGCCTTTTCCAACCCGTCGGCATACGAGGTAATCCAATTGATGGGCGTCATGGGGTCCTCCTTTCTGTTGTGGTTGAAGAGTTCAGGTTGACTTGACCGAAACGACCGGTGGCGACGGCGTCGCCCCGGACCGTCCCGACAGCTCCCCCGCAAGGGGAGCAAGAGGATGGCATAAGGCAACAATAAGGCCTTCCGGTGCAAATGCCGGTTTATTTTTTCAGGGCAAAGCGACCGGCGGGGCGCGGACCGGGGTGGCTATCGTTCGCCAACTCCACCTTGCCAGTTGCTTTTTTTCTTTCCATAGCCTACTTTCCGACCAACGAAAAAATAACGGCCCTTCATGGTGAGGACATGGCACCCGAAACCGAAAACAGCACCATCACCATCGACTACGAAACGATCCGAGCGTTGGCCCTGTTCCAAGAGCAGTACGACCGGTTGACCCACGAAATCCAGCAGGTCAGGGTCCAACTGGAGAGCAGCCCGCCCCTGGAGCCCGGTTCACCGGGAGCCGAACAACGGCAGGAATGGCGATCCTGGCTGCAACTCCAGATCAAGAGCAAGCAGCACGCTCGCGAAGATCTGGCCAAAGCCATGTCCAACCGGAACATTATCATCGAACATCTGCCGGAATAGTCGGGCTGCCCCAGTTCTGCACCGCCTCCCATCCGCCACGCACCAAGACGACGAACCAACCATGCATTTTTTTCTTCGCCACCTGAGCTTTGCAATTGTTCTCCTCATTTATACGTTTGTTCTCACCGGCCCCTCCATCGCGGGACCGCAGCCGAACCGCTTCTTCCTCATGGGCAGCGGCAACCTGCATTTGAAAAATCTGCGTAACGACCGCGAAGCCAAGGTCAGCCTGCTCAACCGGGACGGGTCCATCAACGAGGAGGCCTTAAACAAGGTGGATTGGGTCTTCGATTTTCCCACCGCGGAAAAAGGCGAGCACATCTCGCCCCGGCTGCTGTTCATGCTCAGCTATTTCGTCGACCGGCTGGCGCCGGGAAAGACGATCAATATCGAATCCGCCTATCGCAACCCGGAGTATAATCAGCAGATCCGCGACAACGGCAACAACGCCGCCCGCAGCAGCACCCATCAGGACGGCATGGCGCTCGATTTCTGGCTGCAAGGGGTGGACGGCAAGCGGCTCTGGAAGACGATCAAGGCCAAAAACTGCGGCGGGATCGGCCATTACGGTGGCAAAACCGTGCATCTCGACGCCGGACGGCCGCGTTTCTGGGAGGCGGCCACCTCCGGCACCCGAAGCCCGGAGCCGGATTACAACCGTCACCTCTATCTCTCCACCGATTTTGACCGCTATCGGTCCAAGGATCGGGTCCGGCTGGCCTTCTCCAGCCTCACCAGCTTCGACTTTGGCGTCCACCCGGTGGCCCAGGTGTTTCGCGCCGACGATTCCCAAACCCCGGTCACCGGCATCCGCCTCGACCGCGCCGCTGAAACCGACTGCCTCCGGATCGGCGACCGCAAGACCTCCCGCTTGCTGACCGCCTCGCTGCCGGCTTATCTGCCGGCCGGGCGCTACACCATCAAGATGGAATTCTGTGAAAAACCGTTTGAGCAGATGCCTTCGGAGGCTGTTTCCAACCCGATCGAGCTGATCCCCTGATCAGGACCTCGCGGGGGCAGGCAACCCGTCAAGAGGAACCAGGACATGCAGGCCAGCTATCGCTTCCACGGGGATCTCCCCCAGATGCTTCGCTCCCGCTGGCGGTCGACGAACCCCATCGTCCAGCCGGTCACCCGCGCCGCCTCGATCAAGGACGTCATCGAATCCTTCGGGCCGCCGCACACCGATATCGGCGCCCTCGCCTGCGACGGCCGGCCCATCGACTTTTCCTGGCCGGTCGAGGCCGGCCAGCACTTCGATATCTTCCCCATCGTGCCCCCCTGGGACGTGACCCAACCGACCCTGCTGCGCCCCCACCCGCTGCCGGCCCTCGGGTTCATCGTCGACAGCACCGGAGGCCGCTTGGCCCGGTACCTGCGGATGGCCGGCTTCGACACCCTCTACGATCCCGCCTGGCACGACCGGGACATCCTGCGGGCAATAGGGCAGGAACCGCGCCTGCTCCTCAGCCGCAACCTCGACCTGCTCAAGCGGACAGCGGTGGAATTCGGCCACGCCATCCGGGCAAACCGGCCGACTGAGCAACTGCGGGAGGTGCTGCATCTTTTCGGCATCGTCCGGCCGCCCCACCCCTTTTCCCGCTGCCTCGACTGCAACGGGCTGCTCGAACCGGTCCCGAAAGCGGCCATCCTCAACCGGCTGGAACCGCTCACCAAGCAGTATTTCGACACCTTTCACTGCTGCCGCCGCTGCGACAAACTGTACTGGCCCGGCAGCCATGTCGACCGGATGCGGCGACTCCTCACCGATGAGCCTATTGCCCCATGACGAGAGGCGAGAGCATGTCAACAGGGCGTAGATACCGTCTAGGCGGTCAACCATTTTTTACATAATCGGCTTGATAGCAGATGCGGGTATTAAGGACTCCAAAACAAAGATGAACGAGTTTTCGCATCGCGGCGCCAAGAGCAGCCTTT